>JAESFZ010000562.1_pt1 | contig 11411 bp, 11 predicted proteins | sample 9269561 | NCBI WGS metagenome assembly JAESFZ01 (sample SAMN14515552, study PRJNA621657) | algae metagenome | isolation source: Tildeniella nuda ZEHNDER 1965/U140 and co-occurring heterotrophs from wet... | place: Switzerland: Stansstaad, Zurih | collected 1965-01-01
TATGTCACAGGTGGGCGCTCAGCCTGTGTCACAACATTTGTCTCAACATGGTGTGACACCTTCGGGTGTGACAGGTGAAACATGAACGACGATATCGGCCGTCTGGCGACGCGCGAATACGAGGTCACGCTGCCGGGCGGCTCGACGGGGAAACTGGCGTTCGCGCTCTGCGATCTCGCCCGGGAGAACGCGCTGGCGGGGCATGCCAGAAAGCGCGCGGCCGTGGCCTTCGGGCTGCTCGGGTTCGAAGGCCTGCCGGGCGGGCCGCGGCATCCGCTCCTGTGGGTGCGGACCCGGGAGGGCATGGAGATGACGACCTCGGACAACGACAACCAGCCCGGTCCCGAGCTGCAGCGGCTGGTGGCGCGGCACTTCATTATCTTCTTCGCCGACATCAAGGACGTGGCGCCGGAACTGGCGGCGCTGCCGTTTCACCTCAAGGACGGCCACCTCAAGGAGGGACAGTCATGCTGATCGCGCATCTGAGCTACGCCGGGAACTGCGACGGACCGCGGCCGCTCCGTTGAGCGGCCTCGCCGACAGGCTGCTGCTGAGGCAGCTGTTCAAGCGGCTGGGGCCGGGGATCGTCACCGGCGCGGCCGACGACGATCCGAGCGGCATCGCCACCCATTCACAGGCGGGCGCGCAGTTCGGCGTCGGGCTGATGTGGACCGTCGTGCTGATCCTGCCGCTGGTCGTCGCCGTGCAGTCGGTCAGCGCCCGCATCGGCCGTGTCACCGGGCACGGGCTTGCCGCCAACATGTCGCGCGTCTTCCCCAAGCCCGTCGTCGGGATCCTGGTGGCGCTCCTGTTCGTCGCCAACACGGTCAACATCGGTGCCGACCTCGCCGCCATGGGCGCGGCGGCGCATCTGGTCGCGGGCGGCGGCGCCCACGTCTATACGATCGGCTTCGCCATCTTCTCGCTGCTCGCGGTCGTGTTCGTGCCCTATCACCGCTATGTCGGCTTCCTGAAGTGGCTGACCTTCTCGCTGTTCGCCTATGTCGGCGTGGTCTTCACCGTGCAGATCGACTGGCGCGAGGTGGCGATCGGCTCGGTCGTGCCACGCTTTGCCCTGTCGGGGGAATCGCTCACCATGATCCTCGCCATCTTCGGCACCACCATCAGCCCCTACCTGTTCTTCTGGCAGAGTTCGCAGGAGGTCGAGGACGAGGAGGCCGACCCCGAGGCCGGACCGCTGCTCGACCATCCGGAACAGGCCCCGCGCGAGCTCGGCCGGATCGTGTGGGAAACGTGGGCGGGCATGGGCTTCTGCAGCCTGGTCGCCTTCTTCATCGTGCTGACCACGGCCGTCACCCTGAACGTGGCCGGCGAGACCGACATCAAGACGTCGAGCCAGGCGGCGGCGGCGCTGAAGCCGATCGCCGGCGAATGGGCGTTCCTGCTGTTCAGCCTCGGCATCATCGGCACCGGCCTGCTCGCGGTGCCCGTGCTGGCGGGCTCGGCGGCCTATGCCGTGGGCGAGGCGAGGGGCTGGAGGATCGGGCTCGAACGAACGCCGCGCGAGGCGATGCCGTTCTACGCCATCATCGGCCTCGCCATCGTGCTCGGCGTCGCCGTGGATTTCTCGCCGCTCGATCCCATCAAGGCGCTGTTCTGGAGCGCGGTGCTGAACGGGATCATCACCGTGCCCATCATGGCGGCGATGCTGATCGTGGCGTCGCGGCCGAGCGAGATGGGCGCCTTCACCGCCAGGCCGTGGCAGTTGATCCTGGGGTGGCTGACGACGGCGGTGATGGCGGCGGCGGCAGTCGCCATGTTCGTGATGATGTAGGATGGCCGGATGAAACTCTATTCCGGACCGCTCAGCATGTTCGGCGCCAAGGCCGAGATCGCCCTTCGCGAGAAGGGCATCGCCTTCGATCTCGAGATGGTGCCTTTCGAGATGAAGGTGCTGTACGAGCCCAAGCATCCCGAGGTGGTGCGCATCAATCCCAAGCGCCAGGTGCCGGTGCTCATCGATGATGGCCCCGGGGGTGACCTCGAACTCTTCGATTCGACCCAGATCTTCGAGTACGTCGAAAGCCTGAAGTCCGAGCCGGCGCTGTGGCCTGCCGATCCAAAAGCGCGCGCCCGCGCGCGGCTGCTCGAGCACAAGTCCGACGAGGTCTATTTCCCGCACGTCGTCCGCCTGATGAGCGATCCCAAGGCACCGGGCGCCCACGAGGCCACGGCGCGCTTCTACGACGAGATGGAGCGCACCCTGGGCAACAGGGAGTGGCTCGGCGGCGGCTATTCCTACGCCGATATCGCCTTCTACATGGCACAGCTTTTCGGCGAGCGCATGGGCACGCCGATGACCGATGCCCATCCCAACCTGCAGAAATGGCGCGAGCGCATGGGCGCGCGTCCGCCGGTCCGCCAGGTCGCGGGCGCCATGGGCCGCTATCTCCTGTCGATCGGCCGCAAGCTGCCACCGTTCCTGGAAAGGATCAGCGCCTGACCATGGCGAAACTCCTGTTCCTGCCCGGCGCCGGCGGCTCGTCCGGTTTCTGGAAGCCGGCCGGCGATCGACTGCCGGCCGAGTGGTCAAAACATTACTTCGGCTGGCCGGGTCTCGGCGATCAACCGCACGATCCGGCGATCAAGGGCATCGACGACCTCGTGCAGCTGGTCACGGCGCGGATCGATGGCCCGGTCGATCTGGTGGCGCAGTCCATGGGCGGCGTCATCGCCGTGCGTGTCGCGCTTGCCCGGCCGGATCTCGTACGCCGGCTGGTGCTCTGCGTCACATCAGGTGGCGTCGACATGGCCGGCCTCGGCGCCGCCGACTGGCGTGCGGATTATCGTAAGTCGTTTCCGAATGCAGCGCCCTGGATCACCGCCGGCACCGCCTCGCCGCCTTTACCCGTCGAGAAGATCGCGGCGCCAACGCTCCTGATCTGGGGCGACGCCGATCCCATCAGTCCGGTCGCGGTCGGCCGGCATCTCGAAGCGCGGATCCCGAACGCCGATCTCGAAATCGTGCCCGGCGGCGATCATGACGTCGCGGCCACTCATCCGGATCAAGTCGCGGCGCTGATCGCGCCGCATCTCGCCGGATCAGGCCGTCGGTAGGCGGCCCGTGACCGTGAGGCGGCCACCGGTTTCGCGGCGCATGACCACGATCTCGCCGCTGCCGGGAAAGACCTCGCTCAACGCGGTGATCACCACCTGGTGAGTCACCATCACCGTCGGCCCGGTGAGGTCCAATTGGGCAATCCACGGCCGCACCGCCGCGGTTTGCTGAACCGCCCGGTCGCGGTTTTGGGCAAAGGAGTTCAGCAACGGCTGAGGGCTGACATTGCCCAGCTTCAGCAAGGACGCGGTCTCGAGACAGCGGCACCACTGGCTGGAATAGACTCGGGCCGTCGCGATGTCGTTGGCTCGAAAGAGATCGCCGATGCGAATCGCCTGCGCGCGGCCTTCATCCGAGAGATTGCGCTGGGTCGAGCAATCGTCGAGCCGGTAGCCCGGCGGATCGTAGGTGCCCGGTGCCAGCGCATGACGGATCAGGGCGAAATGTCCAGGCGCGCGCAGGCCGGCCCAGGGTCCCGCTTGGGCGCGACCGTCGCCGGCGAGCAGAAGGCCCGCCAGCGAGGTGACGATCGCGCGCCGGGTCGTCATGGGTTCACGGCTTGACCTTGCGGCGCAGCATCGTCTCGTAGACACGGAGCACGGAGGAGCTGTCGTCCGGTCCCCAACCCATGCCCTTGGCCAGGCGCTGCAGATTGTGTGTCGCGGCACCTTGCTGCAGCGGCACGCCGAGTTCGTCGCCCAGCTCGAGCGCCAGGTGCAGGTCCTTGTAGGCGAGGTCGAGGGCGAACGAAGGCGGAGAATAGTGACCGACCAGCGCGCGCGCCGTGAAGTTCTTGATGGCGTTGGAGTTGCCGCTCGAATTCTCGATGACATGCAGCAGCTTCTCGGGGTCGAGGCCATAGGTGGCGCCGAGCATCATGCTCTCGCAGAGGGCCGCCATGTTGCAGAACGACAACATGTTGTTGCAGAGCTTGGCCACCGTGCCGCTGCCGAGCGGTCCCATGTGGATCACCTTGGCGCTGAACGATTGCAGCACCGGCAGCGCATCGTCGAAGACCTTCTTGTCGCCGCCCACCATGATGGCGATGGTGGCAGCCTCCGCGCCGGTGGTGCCGCCGCTCACCGGGGCGTCGAGCATGGCAATGCCCTTGGCCGCGAAGGCGGCGCCCAGCTTCTTCACCATCGAGGGCGCGTTGGTGCTGAGGTCGATGTAGGTCTGGCCCTTGCCGATGTTGGTCAGGATGCCGTTGTCGCCGAGAGCCACCGCCTCGACGTCCTTCGGCATGGGCAGCGACGTCATCACGATATCGGCGCCCTTGGTCGCCTCGGCCACCGACTTGGCCGCCGTGGCCCCCAGATCGGTGCAGGTTTTCACTGCGGCCGGGTTCAGGTCGAACACGGTCACGGCGTGATTGCTCTTCTTGATGATATTGCGGCACATGGGGCCTCCCATGTTGCCGACGCCGATATACCCGACCTTCATCGTTTCCTCCCCAGGAGAGTGTGTGGGCCCACTATACGGCAAAAAGGCCGGGAGCTAGTGTTGCGGAGCGGAAGGCATGACGAATGATGGCGAAGAAGAAGCCCAAGGGACAGTCCAAGGAACCCCGCCGCCGGCGACTGCCGCACGGCCTCGAGGACGAGACCTTTTCGATCAAGGAAGCGGCAGCCATTGCCGACATCGCCGACAAGACCGTGCGCAATGAAATTTATGTCGACCTCTTTCGCGTCGAACTGGACGACAGGTCGCGGGTGGCGATCAGCGCGCGCGGCGTGATCTACCTCCGCCTGATTCGCCTGCTGCCGGTCCAGCTCACCCCCAAGGACCGCAATGCCTTGTCGCGCATGCTGGCCGAGGGCTGGCCTGGCGCCGAGGGCTGGACCCGCAAGGGCGACACGATTTCCAAGGGCATGGTGAGTCTCGACGTTGGCGCCGCGGAGCGCGACGCAATCGAGCGTCTGAGGGTCTTCGTGCGCGGACGCCAGCGGATCGAGAGCGACACCGGTGGCCCGGCGGGCGACATGCTGTTCAAGGACTCGGCGATCCGGGTGCGACTGGTGGGAGCGCTTCTGGCCAGGGGCGCCGAGCCCAAGAAGATGCTGACAGCCTTTCCGACCCTCGAAGCCGACGACATCGCGTTTGCCGGCATGTTTGCGCGCCTCAACAAAGGCCCCGGATCGGCCTCGACGGGCCGCGCCCGCGCCGCTCGGGCGGCCCGCTGACCTGTCGCTGAAGCCCCTGCTATAAGGAGGCAAGACAGGGAGGACGGCCGGTTCATGGCGCGCAACAAACTGCACCCGATTCCACACCCGCCGCGCACCCCGCTGCTCGGCAACATGCTCACCGTCGATGGCGGCGCGCCGGTTCAGGATCTGATGCGGATCGCGCGCGAGCAGGGGCCGATCTTCTGGCTCGACATGATGGGCACGCCGCTGGTCGTGGTGTCCGGTGCCGACCTGGTCGCCGAACTCTGCGACGAGAAGCGCTTCGACAAGGCGGTCCGCGGCTCTCTCCGCCGCGTGCGCATGCTGGGCGGCGATGCGCTTTTCACCGCCGAGACGCAGGAGCCCAACTGGCAGAAGGCGCACAACATTCTGCTGCCGACTTTCGCGCATCGCATGATGCAGACCTATCACGAGGGCATGCTCGACATCGCCGATCAGCTCGTCACCAAGTGGGAGCGGCTGAACGCCGACGAGGAGATCGACGTGGTGCGCGACATGACCGCGCTCACGCTCGACACGATCGGCCTGTGCGGTTTCAACTACCGCTTCAACTCGTTCTATCGCAGCGACAACCATCCCTATGTCGAGTCGCTGGTCCGCGCGCTCGAAGCGGTAATGAAGATGCGCGGCCTGCCGCTGGAGGACATCACCCAGCGCAAGAGCCGCAAGAAGCTCGAGGAGGATGTCGGCTTCATGAACGGCATCGCCGACCGCATCATCAAGGAGCGCCGCGAAATTCCCGCGGATGACGATGCCAAGCCCGACCTGCTGGGCTTCATGCTGGCGGGCATCGACAAGCAGAGTGGCGAGCGCCTGGACGACGTCAATATCCGCTATCAGATGAACACCTTCCTGATCGCCGGTCATGAGACCACGAGCGGCATGTTGTCCTTCGCCGTCTACTTCCTGCTCAACAACCCCCATGTGCTGCAGAAGGCCTACGAGGAGGTCGACCGCGTGCTGGGCCGCGACGTCAACGCCAAGCCCACCGCGCAACAGGTCAACCAGCTCGTCTATATCGGCCAGATCCTGAAGGAGTCGCTGCGGCTGTGGCCGACCGCGCCGGCATTCGGCCTCTACCCCTACCAGAACGAAACGATCGGCGAGAAATACAAGCTCAGGAAGCGCACCTTCGTCACCGTATTGACGGCCATGCTCCATCGCGACAAGTCGGTGTGGGGACCGCAGGCCGAGGTGTTCAATCCCGACAACTTCGCGCCCGAGCGCGAGGCCAAGATGCCGCCGCACGCCTACAAGCCGTTCGGCAACGGCCAGCGCGCCTGTATCGGCCGCCAGTTCGCCATGACCGAGGCGACGCTGGTCATCGGCATGATCCTGCAGCGCTTCCGTCTGATCGATCACACGCGCTACCAGCTCAAGATCAAGGAGTCGCTCACCATCAAGCCGGAAGGGCTGGTGATGCGCGTCCGGCTTCGGCCCGACGTGGTGCGCGGCAGCGGCGTGTCGGTCGTGACGGCAAAGCCTGCGCCCCGCAAGGCGCCAAAGAAGGCGGGTGCCAGCCACGGCGGCAGGCTCGCCGTCCTGTTCGGCTCGAACATGGGCACGGCCGAGGAACTTGCGCGCTCGATTGCGGAGGATGCCGAGGCGGCGGGATTCGCCACCACGCTCTCGAGCCTCGATGACATGGCGGGCAAGTTGCCAACTGAGGGCGCCGTCGCCATCGTCTGCGCGTCCTACAATGGCGGGCCGCCGGACAATGCCGGCCAGTTCATCAAGGCGTTGCAGCAGGCGCCGGCTGACGCGCTGAAGGGCGTCCGCTTTACGGTCTTTGGTTGCGGCAACCGCGATTGGGCCTCGACCTACCAGTCGATCCCGCGCCAGATCGAGGAGCTGATGGCTTCGCGAGGCGCCGAGCGCATTCATGCGCGTGGCGAGGGTGATGCGCGCGAAGACCTCGATGGCAATTTCCAGGCCTGGTACGAGCCGATGCTGCCGGCTGTGGCGGACAAGCTTGGCATCAAGCTCAATCTGGAGGCGGCCGCCGCGCAGGAGCCGCTTTACCATGTCCAGTCTGTCGACAAGCCGCCGACCAACCCGATCATCGGCGGGCATGGCGCGCTGCCGATGCAGGTCCTGGCCAACCGCGAGTTGCAGAATACGGCGACGTCGGGCCGCAGCACGCGGCACATCGAGGTGCTGCTGCCCGACGGCGTGAGCTACCGCGCTGGCGACCATCTCAGCATCGTGCCGCAGAACGGCGCGGCGCTGGTCGAGCGCGCGGTGCGTCGTTTCGGCTTCGCGCCCGGCGCGCATGTCCTGCTGACGGCGCCGGAAGGCCGTCGCGCCGCGCTGCCGGTGGGCGAGGCGATCTCGGTCCATCGCCTGTTGTCGGACTATCTCGAGCTGCAGCTCCCCGCGACGCGCAAGCAGCTCCAGACGATGGCGCAGAACACACGCTGCCCCTTTACGCGGCCGAAGCTGGAGTTACTGCTGGAGGAGGATCACTTCCGCGGCGAGATCCTGGGCAGGCGCAAGTCGGTCCTCGACCTGCTCGAAGAGTATCCCGCCTGTGAGCTGCCCTTCGCGGCCTTCATCGAGATGATGCCGCTGATGACTCCGCGCTACTACTCGATCTCGTCGTCGCCCATCGCCGACGGCACGCGCTGCTCGGTCACGGTCGCAGTCGTCGAGGGCCCGGCGCGGTCGGGCAGTGGCGTCTATCATGGCGTCTGCTCCAGCCACCTGTCGCGACAGTCCGCCGGTAGCACGGTGCAGGCGTTTGTGAAGGAAACCAAGGTGGGCTTCCGGCTGCCTGTCGATCCAGCGGCGCCCATCGTCATGATCGGCCCGGGAACGGGGCTCGCCCCCTTCCGTGGCTTCCTGCGCGAAAGGATGGCGCTCAAGGCGCAGGGACGGCGGCTTGGCCTGGCGATGCTGTTCTTCGGCTGCCGCCACCCCGATCAGGATTTCATCTATGCCGATGAACTGAAGGAACACGCCGCTGCCGGCATCGTTGATTTGCACGTCGCTTTCTCGCGGCACGACGGAAAGAAGACCTACGTGCAGGATCTCCTGAAGGAACAGGCCACGGCGCTTTGGCCGCTGATCGAGCAGGGTGCGATCCTCTTCGTCTGCGGCGATGGCGGACGCATGGAACCCGACGTGAAAAGGGCGCTGGTGAAGATGTATCGCGACAGGACGGGCGACGACGAGGCGGCGGGCGAGGCCTGGATGGCCAAGCTGGCGACCGAAGGACGCTACGTGCTGGACGTGTGGGCGAGCAGCTGACCCGCGATGTCGATCCGCGCGATCTGGCGCGCGCCCGCGATCTTCGCCGCATCAAGTTCTCGGCGACACTGCTGCTGGTCTTCACGGCGGCCCTGTTCGGCGTCGCTCGATACTATGAGCCCCTGCACTGGGCGTGGGGCTACGTTGCGGCCTTCGCAGCCGCCGCGACCGTAGGCGGTCTCGCCGACTGGTACGCCGTGGTCGCCCTGTTCCGCCGGCCACTCGGCCTGCCGATCCCGCATACCGCCATCATTTCGCGCAACCACCAGCGCATCGCCGATACTCTTGGCGGATTCATCGAGACCAATTTCCTGGCGCCGGAGCCGGTCGAGGCGCGGTTGCGGGAGGTCGATTTCGCCGCGCTGGTCGCCGAGTGGCTGTCCGACCGCGAACGCAGTGCAGCTCTCGCACGATTCGTCCTGCAACTCTTGCCGCAGACCCTGGCGGCCATCGACCAGTCCGGCCTCCGCGGCTTCATCGGCAAGCGCATCATGACCGAGCTGGAGCGGGTGGAACTGGCGCCACTCGCTGCGGGCCTGCTGAGCGCGGTCACGGAGAAGGGCCGGCACCAGCGCCTGCTCGACGAGCTCCTGGGCGCCCTTGAGAAGGTGTTGGCCAACGAGGAGACACTGGCGGCCTTGCGCGAGAAGATCCGCAAGGAACTTCCGGCGTTGTTCAACCTCTACCGGGCCGATGCCTATCTGCTGCGCAAGATCGTGGCATCGACCAGCGCTTTCATCCAGGAAGCGCGCGTCCATCCAAGGCATCCGCTGCGTCGGGAGTTCGACGGTTTTGTGACAAATTTTGTCGATCGTTTGCGCACGTCCAAATCGTTTGCGCGTCGTGCCGAAGGGCTCAAGCGGGACCTGCTGGCGCGTCCGGAGATTACGGCCATCGCGGAGGGCGCCTGGGAGAGTCTGCGCAGTTTCCTGGAACAGGACGCGCGCGCCTCGGACAGCCAGATCCGTCGACAGCTCGAGGTAATGCTGGTCGATGTCGGCGGCCAACTCACTCACGATCCGGCGATCCGCGCCGAGATCAATCGCGGCTTGGTGCGGGTGCTGGCGGATTTCGTGCAGAGCCAGAAGAGCGGCGTCGGCCGTTTCATCGCCGATCAGGTGAAGTCGTGGGACATCGATGTGCTGATCGGCCGCATCGAGCTCACAGTCGGGCGCGACCTGCAATACATCCGCTTCAATGGTGCCATGATCGGCGGGCTGGCCGGATTGGCCTTGCACGCGCTGGAGCAGGGGTTGAAGCTGTACCTGTAACCGACAGGAGGTTCATATGGCCGACGCAGGACAGAACTTCACGGATATGTTCAAGAAATTCGGCGAGCAGCTCAAGGTCCCGTCCTTCGACATGACGAAGATCATGGAGCACCAGCAGAAGAACCTGGAGGCCATGACCAAGTCGTGGCAGGCCGTGGCCGGCGGCGCCAGCGAGATTGCCCAGAAGCAGCGGGCCATCTTCGAGGCGGCAATGAAGGACATGGCTGAGATGGCGCAGGCCTATAAGCCGGGTGGTTCGCCGCAGGAGGCAATGGCCAAGCAGGCCGAGTTCGCCAAGAAAGCGATGGAAGCCGCGATTGCCAATACCCGCGACATTGCCGAATTGGTCCAGAAGTCGAGCACCGAGGCCTTCAAGATCGTGCAGGACCGGATGAAGGAATCCTACGAGGAGATCCGGGCCACGGTGGAGAAGAAGTCCTAGGCGCGCTTCCAGTCGGGGAAGACCAGGCTCTTCCAGCCCGATCGGTCGAACTTCTTCCACTGGCCCTCGGGTTGGGCCAGGCGGTCGGCGACGGCATAGACCGCCGCCGGATGATGGCCGAGCCCACAGTGGCTGCCATACACTTCGATATTCTCGACCTGTTCATTCTCTTCATTGAGGCAGGTCTGCCAGGCGCAGATGCCGTCCGAACGGCTGAAGATCGACGTTGTCGGCACCGGCGGCGACTCGGAGAGCGGCCCGGCTATGTGCTTGTGGCTTTCATCGACGCGATGGCCGGAAGCGAATTCGTAGACCCGCCAGGCGTTGGTCGCCTTGGGGCTGCCGGTGAAGGGGCTGCCGAGGCTGATCACCGAGCGCACCTTGTCGGGCACGCGCTTGGCAAGCTGGCGGGCGTAGATGCCGCCCAGGCTCCAGCCGACCAGGCTGATCTTGCGGCCACCGTGGCGATCATAAAGCTCCTCGACCCGGTCAAGCATGCTCCGCTCGACACCTGACCGTAGGCCGAGATTGCGGCCCTGGTTCCAACCGTGCACGGCGTAGCCATGGGATTTCAGGAAACTGCGGAGCGGTTGGGTGGAAAGATCGCTGGCCAACAGGCCCGGCAGCACCAGGACCGGATGGCCGTCGCCGCGCGGCGCGGCAGCAAGCCACGGCCGCAGCATCCAGAACGCGCCGAGTTCCTGCACGGCCCGGCCTTCAAGCAACAGGAGCGTTCGCGAGGGGGGGCGTAACGCTTCAACAGCAGCCGACATGTGGCCTCCTTGTTGTTATGGCCAGCGTCTCACAGATGGAGACAACGTGGAAGGGCATCAAGAGGTTGCGACAGCCTGCGTCAACTCGGCGGCAGCCTTGACCAGATAGTCGCCGAGCAGGCCAACGTCGGGCACCGCGCGACGGTCGGCGGTTAGGCCAAAATTGAGCGCATCCATGTAGCTCTGGACGGTGATGTTGAGCGCTGCGCCGTGCGCCGGGATCGATACGGGATGCAGGGCCGTCACCTTGGCGCCGGCGCAATAGAGCGGCATCGGTGGACCGGGCACATTGGAGATGGTGACGTTCATCGGCATCGGCAGTTTGTCCGCGAGTCCGCTGCGGCCGTAGACCAGCATCATGAGCTGCAACAGGATCGGCGCGCCGACGAAGGCGAAGTCCTGCGGGACGGC
>JAESFZ010000563.1_pt1 | contig 11383 bp, 10 predicted proteins | sample 9269561 | NCBI WGS metagenome assembly JAESFZ01 (sample SAMN14515552, study PRJNA621657) | algae metagenome | isolation source: Tildeniella nuda ZEHNDER 1965/U140 and co-occurring heterotrophs from wet... | place: Switzerland: Stansstaad, Zurih | collected 1965-01-01
CACCCATTCAAAAGCGTCGATGTACACACCGAGGTACCAGCGGTGCACGGCCGCAGGGTCAATCCCCGCCAGCAGCGCGAAGTTGCCGATGACCATGAGGCGCTGGATGTGATGGGCATATGCGTCCTGCAGCGACTGGCCCACAGCGTGCTGCATGCAGCGCATGCTGGTGTTTCCGGTCCAGAACCATTGCGGCAGCGGCCTGTTGTGTCCCAGGGCATTGCGCTCAACGTAGCCAGGCATGTGGGCCCAGTAGATGCCGCGCACATACTCGCGCCAGCCCAGAATCTGGCGGATGAAGCCCTCTACCGCCGGCAAGGGCGCCGCTCCCGCCTGGTATGCGGTCTGGGCGCGTTGCACCACCTCATGCGGGCTCAGCATCTTGGTGTTGAGTGCAAAGGACAACAGCGAGTGAAACATCTGCGCACTCAGTGTGCTCATGGCGTCTTCATACGCGCCAAAGTGCGGCAGTGTGGTGGTGATGAAGTGATCCAGCCACGCCAGCGCCTCGGCCCGGTTCAGCGGCCAGCGCAATGTGGCGGCCTGGGGGTTGCCAAAGCTTTGTACACCTGCGGCCTGGATGGTGGACCACAGCGCACTGTGGTCGTGCGTGGGGCGCGCGTCGGGTGGCAATGCGGGGGTGCCAGGCCAGGGTTTGCGGTTGTCGTGGTCGTAGTTCCACTGGCCGCCCTCGGGTTCACCGGCCTCGTCGACCAGCACCCGATGGCGCTGGCGCATGCGGCGGTAGAAGTGCTCCATGAGCCACTGCTTGCGGCCCTTGAAAACGTCGGCCACTTCGGTGCGCGTGGTGTAGAAGTGCTCGCTGTCGACGGCCTGCACGTCAAACGCTTGTACCGTCCCCCAGGTGCGCAGTTGCTCATCGAGTCGCCACTCATCCGGGTGCTGGTATTGCAGGGTGCGCGCGCCATAGTGGTCCATGAGCGCAGCGAGGTTGCCGGGGATGGACTGGCGGTTGCTTGCATCGTCAATGGCCACATAGCGCACCCGGTGCCCCGCTTCACGCAGGTTGCGTGCCAGTTCGCGCATGGCGGCGAAGATGGCCAGGATTTTTTGCGCGTGATGCAGAACGTAGTCGGTCTCTTGTCGCACCTCCATCAGCACGTAGACCACGCCCTTGTCTTGAACGGCGAACCACGGGTGCTCGGGGTTGAGCTGGTCGCCGAGCAGCAGGCGCAGGGTGTGGGTGCGGTGCCCCATGGGCGGCCTGCCGGACGATCGCTAGAGCGCCACGTGGCTGCTCATGGCTGTGGGTCGGTGCGTTCGTGGGATACCCAGATGAGCGCCCCTGTATCAACGCCCAGCGCCTGCGCACGGGCGATGAGCTGCTCGCGGACACCGGGGGCCAGTTGCTTGGTGCGCGACAGGATCCAGCAGTAGCTGCGGTCCGGCCCCACCACCAGGGCCCACTGGTAATCCACATCCAGAGCGGCCACGTGGTAGCCGCCGTAGAACGGGCCAAAGAACGATACCTTGAGTGAAGCAGTATCGACATCGCCCGTGAAGAGGGCCTTGCCCACAGCCTCGCGCCAATCGTTCTTGCGGTTGTCGAAGCCCCGGTTGACCACGCGCACGCTGCCGTCCGCCTGGCGCTGGTAGGTGGCACTGACGTCCGTCAAGCCGCGCTCGAAAGAGTGGTCGAGCCGCGCCGCCTCGTACCAGCGGCCTTCATACCGGGCTAGGTCAAACGGGGTGACGGGGGTGATGCCCTCGGGCGGCTTGGTGAATGAGCAGCCGGCCAGCACGGTGGCCGCGCCCAGGGCGGCAGCCAGCAGAACGCGGCGTTGGATGGGGGCAGATGACGTCATATAACCAATCAGTCACAAAACATACTGCATGGTAAATGCAAGCCCGAAAGCCCGGGTGGGGGCGTGGTCAATGGGCCACCCCAACGAGCAAAGGCACCGGGCGATGGGCCGTGGAGCTGCGCTCACCATGGCCGAAGACGCTTCGGCCCGCGGCTTCAATGCCGCACGCGCAATGAACTGGTCAAGCCTGCCAGCAGGGCACAGCCCGCCGCGAGGCACAGCGCGATCGTCTCGCCCCGCCCATCGTGCTGGTTCCAGATCGCGAAGATCGCGGCCAGGATGACGGCGCCCAGCGTCTGCCCCGTGAGGCGTGCCGTGCCCAGCATGCCGCTGGCCGCGCCGCTGCGGTGCACGGGCGCGGTGGTCACGATGGTGTGGTTGTTGGGCGACTGGAACAGCGCGAAACCGGCGCCGCACAGGGCCAGGCGCCAGCCCATGTCGAGGCTGGTGGCGTGTTCGGGCCGAAGGCCGGTCAGCAGCAGGCCCGATGCAAACACCACCATGCCGATGCCGCCCAGCCAGCCGGCGGGGTAGCGGCCGATCAGGCGACCTGCGATGGGCGCCACCAGCACCGTGGCCAGTGGCCAGGCGGTCATGATCAGGCCCGCGTCCATGTGCGAACGCCCCTGCACCTCCAGCAGCAGGAACGGCAGGCTGAGGAAGGCCAGCATCTGCCCGCAGAACGCACCCACCGACGAGGCCATGGACAGCGCGAACACCGGCAGGCGCAGCAGATCCAGCGGGAACAGGGGCGCGGCCAGATGCCACTGGCGGCGGATGTACACCACACCCACGGCCACGCCAGCCGCCAGCAGTGCCCAGCCCAGCGCCGGCGCGCTGTGTTCCGCCCCCGCGCGCACGCCCAGGTAGTCGGCACCAACGAAGACCAGCGTGAACATGAGCACGTTGAGCAGCACGTCGACCAGGGAGAACTGGGGCGCGGCGGCGGTGCGCGGCGGGTTGTACGGCAGCGCCCGCCGGCCCATCCACAGGGTGAGCAGGCCGAGCGGCACGTTCAGCGCGAACAGCCACGGCCACGATGCCACCGAGAGAATGGCCGCCGCCACGGCCGGGCCGGCCATGGTGGAGGTGGCCACCACCATGGAGTTGATGGCGATCCCACGCCCCAGCCGCGAGCTGGGATAGACCAGGCGCACCAGCGCGGTGTTCACGCTCATGATGCCGGCCGCCCCCAGGCCCTGCAGCGCACGCGCCGCAGTGAGCATGGGCAGCGAGTTCGCGAGCATGGCCACCACCGAAGACACCACGAACAGCAGCATGCCCACCAGATAGACGCGGCGGTAGCCCAGGCGATCGCCCAGCGCGGCCAGAGGCAGCAGCATCACCAGCGAGGCGATCTGGTACGCGTTGACGACCCAGATGGCCTGTGCCGCGGTGGCATCGAGTTCGCGGGCAATTCCGGGCAGCGCCAGGTTGACGATGCTGCCGTCCATCACCGACATGGCGATGCCGAGCACGATCACCAGCACGGCCTTGCCGCGCTGGGGCGATGGCAGACCGTCCTGCGGTGTCACCCGTGCGCCTCGGCGGCGAGGTGCTGGCGGGAATCGCCCGAGAGCGTGATCCAGGTCAGCGCCACGCCGATCAGCGCGCCGGTGCCCATGCCCACCACCATGGGCAGCGGCTTGCCGGTGGCGAACAGGCTCACAATGCCCATGGCCGCCGCGCCGCCCAGCATCTGCAGCGTGCCCATCAGCGCGGAGGCCGTGCCGGCGATGGCGCCGTGCTTCTCCAGCGACAGCACCGAGGCGGTGGGAATCACCAGTCCCATGAAGGCGCTGGCCACGAAGTACAGCGCGATCAGCACCCAGAGCTGGTCACCGCCCAACAGGTAATAGGTCAGCAGCACCGCCATGGTGATGCCCGAGGCGGTGGCCGCGGCCTTCACCAGCCGCACCAGACCGAAACGCCGGCCCAGCAGACCGGTGAACTGCGAGGCGCCGATGAAGGCCACCGCGTTGAACGAGAACGCCAGGCTGTACTGCGTGGGCGACAGGCCGTAGTGGTTGATCAGCACACAGGGCGAGCCCGCCAGGTACACGAAGAAGCCGGCCATGGCGGTGGCACCAATGCCAACCAGCCCGAGGTAATGCCAGTCGCGCAGCAATACGCCGTAGCCGCGCAACGCGCTGCCCAGGCTGCTTTCCACGCGCTCGGCTTCGGAACGGGTTTCCTGCAGGGCGCCGTACACCAGCGCCAGCCCGGCCACCGAGGCCAGCGCCACGGCCCAGAACACGCCGCGCCAGCCGGTGAGCGCGATCACGCCGCTGCCCGCCAGCGGGGCGAGGATGGGCGAGACGCTGAACACCAGCATCAGCAGCGACATGAGGCGCGCAGCCTCCGCGCCGGTGTGCAGGTCGCGGACGACGGCGCGCGGGATGGCCATGCCGGCCGCCGCGCCCAGGCCCTGCAGGAAGCGCAGCGCCACCAGGGTCTGGATGTCGGTTGCCAGCGCGCAGCCGATGCTGGCCAGCGTGAACAGGACGAGGCCGAAGTACAGCGGCGGCTTGCGGCCGACCATGTCGGACACCGGCCCGTAGAGCAGCTGGCCCACGCCGAGGGACAGGAAGAACGCGGTCAGGCTGAACTGCACGGCGCCGACCTCGGCGCCCAGGCTGCGGCCGATGTCGGGCAGCGCTGGCAGGTACATGTCGATGGCGAAGGGGCCGATGGCGGAGAGCAGCCCCAGAATCAGGGCCATCTTGAGATAACGGGTGAAAAACATCCGGCTATTGTCGCCACCCGGCGATGGCATTGCCGGGGCACGGTTGGGCCCTTCTGGTGTAGGGGTGCGCCGCGTGCGTCACAATTTCGCATCCCGAATTCATCCATTCCCCCGGAGAACCCCCACCATGGCCGTTGAAGGCAGCGCAGGCGACCTGCTCAAAGTCGTGACCCTGCTGGGCGCAGCGGTGGTCGCCGTCCCCCTGTTCAAGCGCATCGGCCTCGGCTCGGTGCTGGGCTACCTGGCCGCCGGGCTGGCCATCGGGCCGTTCGGCATGGGCCTGATCAGCGACCCCGCCACCATCCTGCACACAGCCGAGCTGGGGGTGGTGATGTACCTCTTCGTGATCGGGCTGGAGATGCAGCCTTCGCACCTGTGGAGCCTGCGCAAGGCCATCTTCGGCCTGGGCAGCATGCAGGTGGTGGTGTGCGGCCTGCTGCTCACCGGCGTGGGCCTGGCGTTCGGTTTCCCGCTCGGTGTGTCTTTCGTGAGCGCCATGGGTTTCGTGCTCACCTCCACCGCCGTGGTGATGCAGCTGCTCGGCGAGCGCGGCGACATGGCCCAGCCACGCGGCCAGAAGATCGTTGCCATCCTGCTGTTCGAAGACCTGCTGATCGTGCCGCTGCTGGCCGTGGTGGCCTTCATGGCGCCCGCCGACGTGGGTGCGACGGTGGCGGCCAGCTCGTCGCGCTGGGGCACCATCGGCCTCGCGCTGGGTTCGCTGGTGGCGCTGGTGGCCGCCGGCGTGTGGCTGCTCAACCCCCTCTTCCGCATCCTGGCCAACGCCAAGGCGCGTGAGGTGATGACCGCCGCCGCGCTGCTGGTGGTGCTGGGCGCGGCCCTGCTGATGCAGGTGGGCGGGCTGTCCATGGCCATGGGCGCGTTTCTCGCCGGCGTGCTGCTGTCTGAATCCACCTTCCGGCACCAGCTGGAGGCCGACATCGAGCCATTCCGCGGCTTGCTGCTGGGCCTGTTTTTCCTGAGCGTGGGCATGTCGCTCGACCTCGCTGCGGTGGCGAGCAACTGGCCGATCATCCTGGCCGGCGTGGTGGCCATGATGATCGTCAAGGCGCTGTGCATCTACATCGTGGCCCGCCTGGCCAAGAGCTCGCATGCCGACGCGCTGGACCGCGCGGTGCTCATGGCCCAGGGCGGTGAATTCGCTTTCGTGCTGTTCGCCGCGGCGCTGGGCGCGAAGGTGATCGACCCTGTCGTCAACGCCAACATGACCGCGATCGTGGTGCTCTCCATGGCCCTCACGCCCTTGATGGTGCTGCTGCACAAGCGGCTCGCGCCCAAGGCCAGCGTGTCGATGGAAGGCATCGAGGCGGTGGACGGCCACCAGGCCGCCAGCGTGCTGGTGATCGGCTTCGGCCGCTTCGGGCAGATCGCCAGCCAGGGCGTGATCGCGCGCGGCGCGAGCATCACCATCATCGACAACAACGTGCAAATGATCCGCGACGCCGAGCTCTACGGCTTCAAGGTGTACTACGGCGACGGCTGCCGCGCCGACGTGCTGCACGCCGCGGGCGCGCACTCGGCCCAGGCCATCCTGGTCTGCATCGACGACAAGGACGCCGCCACGCGCATCGCCGAACTCGCGCGGGCCGAGTTTCCGCACGCCGAACTGCTGGTGCGCGCTTTCGACCGCGAACACATCCTGGCGCTGCGCAAGGCCGACGTGAGATACATCGTGCGCGAGACCTTCGAGTCGGCCATGGCCATGGGCCGCGAGGCCATCGTGACCATGGGCGCGGAGGAAGAAGAAGCCGACGCGATCATGGCCAACCTGCGCCAGCGCGACGCCGAGCGCATGGACATGGAGGCGGCAGGCGGCATTTTTGCCGGCCGTTCGCTGGTGCTGGGCAGAACGCTGGCCGACAAGGAACCCCAGGACGGCACCGCGCCGGCGGCCTCCTGAGCGCGCCGGATCAGGGGCAGACGGCTTCCACGTTGTTGCCGTCCGGATCGATCAGGAACGCGGCGTAGTAGGTCGGGCTGTAGTCGGGGCGCGGCCCCGGCCCGCCGTTGTCCTTCGCACCCGCTTTCAGGCCCGCCTTGTAGAACGCGTCGACCGCCTTGCGGTCAGCCGCACGAAAGGCGATGTGCGTGCCCGTGGTGCCTTTGCCGCCCGTGCTCGCGTAGAGCCACAGCGCGGGCGCGCCTTTCGGGCCCAGCCCGGCACAGGTGTCGTCGTGAGAGCCCGGCACGTGGCCGAGCGGTGCAAGCGCGGCTTCGTAAAAGCGGCGGCTGGCGGCGAGGTTGCTGACTTTCAGTCCGATGTGGTCGTACATGGCGATGGCTTCCTGTTCGATGGGTGGATCAGGCGTCCATCGTCGATCAGGGTGGCCATGCGGTCTTGGAGAAACTTGCGGTCCTGCGCCTTGCCACGGTGCGCGGCCTGGCGGAAGCCGCGCGGCGACACGCCGGCCGCGCGGTGGAAGGTGCGCACGAAGTTGCTCAGGTCGGCGAAGCCCACATCCAGCGCCACGTCGGTCACCGCCTGGTCGCTCCCGGCCAGCAACCGCGCCGCGTGGCGCAGCCGCGAGCGCACCAGGTACTGGTGGGGCGTGACGCCGAGCACCCGCGAGAACAACCGCAAGAAATGGAACGGGCTCAGCGCCGCCTCGCCGGCCGCGCGGTCCAGGTCGATGGTTTCGCTGGAATGCGCTGCGATCCACAGCGCCGCGTCCACGGCACGGCGGCGGTCGCGCGCGCTCACGGCCGGCGCCGGGTGCTCCCGGCCCGTCACGACTTCCAGGAAGCGCGACGCGAACCACAGGCCCACCTCGTCCAGCCCGGCATCGCTGTGGCCACCCGCCACCGCCTGGGCCAGTTCGCCGAGCACCATGAGCTCGGGCAGCGGTGGCACGGCGCCGGCGCGCCAGTTGCCGCGCGTGCCGCCCACCAGATCCACGAAACCCGGCGAAAAGTGAAACGACAGGCATTCGTCGCCGCACAGATGGTGCTCGTGCGTGCACATGAACTCTTCGCCCGGACGGCCCACCAGCACCGAACCCGCCACCAGCTCGTGGGCCTTTCCGCGCACCCGGTAGCCGAACGTGCCCTTGCGCACGTACGACACCGAATGCGCGTCATGCACTTCGGTGAACGGTTTCGCCGAAGGGCCGGCGCTGCAGCGGAAGTCCATCACGCGGACCGGACCTGCCAGGAGTTCAGTGGCAGCGATCACACGCCGTCTCCATCGAACAGCCCAGGCGAATCGCCGATCCGCGCGCGTTCGATCTGCAGCATGCGCAGCTTGGTGGGCACGCCGCTGCCGCCAGAGAAACCACCCGAACGCCCACCCGCGGCGAGCACGCGGTGGCACGGGACGATGGGCGCAAACGGGTTGTGGCCCATGGCCTGCCCCACCGCGCGGGCCAGGCCGGGGTCGCCCAGGGCTTCGGCCAGATCGCCATAGGTGCGCGTGCGGCCGGGCGGAATGGCGCGGGCCAGGGCATACACCTCGCGCTGGAACGGGCTGACGCGCGCCATGTCCAGCGGCACTTCAAGCAGGTCCCTGGATTCGCCGTTCAACAGCGCCTGCACGCCCTCGATGGCCGCCCGCACCGGCGGCGGCGGTTGCGCCACCTCGGGCAGCGGCGGCAGGCCTTTCAGCATGCGCGCGCGGGTGCGCTGGCCGTCGGCTTCGGGCAGTTGCACCGCCACCACCACACCGCCTTCCCAGGCGATGCCGCAGACACCGATGGCGGTGTCGAACAGGGTGTGGCCGCCCTCGCCCACGGCTGGCCTCACATGGCGCGCAGCGCCGCGCGCAGGCCCACACCGATCTCCGGCCGCTCGTGGAACGGGTCGGCCGGGTTGGTCTGGTTGACGATGCCTTCCATGCGCGCGCGCACGTTGCCCAGCGCGCGGGGGTGGCTGAAGATGTAGAAGCGGTCGGCCGCGATGGCGTCGAACACCAGCTGAGCCACCTCGGCCGCCGTGACCTTGCCGGAACCCACGGCCTTGTCGGTCATGGCCTGGCCGATCAGCTGGCTCTGCGTGGGTTTCTCGTCGGCCATTTCGGCCGGGCGGTTGCGGTGGCTCTGGTTGATGCCGGTGGGCACGAAGTACGGGCACAGCACGCTGGCGCTGACCTGGTCGCTCACGAGCTTCAGGTCTTGATAGAGCGTTTCGGTGAGGCTCACCACGGCGTGCTTGCTCACGTTGTAGATGCCCATGTTGGGCGGCGTGAGCAGGCCGGCCATGCTGGCGGTGTTGACGATGTGGCCGCGCCAGTTCGGGTCTTTCTTCGCGGCGGCGAGCATCATGGGCGTGAACAGGCGCACGCCATGGATCACGCCCCACACGTTCACGCCGAGCACCCACTCCCAGTCGCGCACGGAGTTTTCCCAGATCATCCCGGCCGAGCCGACGCCGGCGTTGTTGAACACGAAGTGCGGCGCGCCGAAGCGCTGTTCCACGAGCCCGGCCAGGCTTTCCATCTGGTCCTTGCTGGACACGTCGACCCGGCGCGAAAGCACCTGCACGCCCGTGGCCTCGATCTCGGCGGTGGCCTGGTCCAGCGCGTCCTGCTGCACGTCCACCAGCACCAGGTTCATGCCCAGCTTGGCGCCGATGCGGGCGCACTCCAGCCCGAAACCCGACCCCGCGCCGGTGAGCACCGCCGTCTTGCCCTTGAAGTCCTGAATCATGTGTGTCTCCTGTCTGATGTGATGTGATGGAAAAGGCTCAGGCGGCTCGGGTCATCTCGATGTGGTCGATGCCGTCCTCTATGTAGATCTCGCTGGCCGGCTCGAAACCATGCTGTCGGTAGAAGCCCTCCAGCCGCGCCTGCGCGCCGATGCGGACGGGTTGCACGCCCCACAGCCCATGCAGCGCCTGCACGGCCTCGCGCATGAGCACGTGCCCCAGCCCGCCGCCGCGCGCATCGGGCCGGGTGACCACGCGGCCGATGCTGGCCTCGGCGAATTTCAGGCCGGCGGGCACCAGGCGAACGTAGGCCACCAGGGTGCCGTCGGCCTGCTCGCCGAGCAGGTGGAAACATTGCGAGTCTGCGCCGTCCATGTCCTGGAAGATGCAGGCCTGTTCCATCACGAAGACCTCGGTGCGCAGTTGAAGAAGGGCATACAGCGTGCGGGCATGCAGGGCGTCAAAGGGCAGGCAGCGCCAGTTCAGTTCTCTGGAATTCAAGCGCGCACTTCCCTCAACACATAGCCGATGCGCGGAAAGTGCACGTGCAGCCGCCCCGCTCTCGCGTCTTCACGCTCCAGCGTGTAGCGCGTGCGAGTGGCGGCGCGCAGGATGCCTTCGGTGGGTTCCGGGCCGAAGGTTTCTGCCGCCACGGTGACGCGGCTGCCCAGCGCAATGCCGTGCTCGTCCTGGAACACGTCGTCGGCCAGGGGCGCGGGTTCCGCAGCGGCGGCCACGGCGATTGCTTCGGTGGCGCTCGCCTTGCTCATCTGTCCGTGGCCGATGGCCGCCATGCGGTCCATCCACTCGAGCACGGGCGGCGTGGCGTCCAGGATGCCGGCCATGGCGCGGTTGGCCACGCGGCTGAACCACAGCGGGTGGTACGCGGCGAAGTCGGCGATGCAGGGCGCGTCGCCCAGCAGGAACGGGTGTTCCTCCACCATGGTGGAGAGGCGCCGCAGGTAACTGCGGAAGGCGGCGGTCGCGTCGCCGGGGCGCGGGCTGGTCATGCCGGCGCGCATGGTGGCGCGGTCGGCGGCGAAGGCCTGGCCCACCTCGGGTGGCTGGCCGGCGAACAGCGCGGCCGCGCCCTTGGCGCTCATGTTGTAGCCCATCGAGGCCCAGAACAGCGTGGTGTCGGCCCACTGGGCGAGCACGCGGGCCATGCCCTTGAGGTGCTCGGGGTACAGCGGCGGGTCGGGCTGCACGTGTTCGAGCACGTCGCAGATGAGCGCCGTGTCGCAGTAGATGTCGGCGCCGATCTGCAGGATGGGCGTGCGGCGGTAGCCGCCGGTGAGTGCGGTCACGTCGGGCTTGGGCATGGTCGCCGGAATGGTGACGCCGCGCCAGGCCAGGCGCTTGTGGCCGAGCATGAGGCGGGCCTTCTCGGCAAATGGCGAGAGGCCGTAGTGGTGGAGGATGAGATCGGGCATGTGGGGACTTTCTGTGGCGTTCCGTGGGTCTTAGCGCGGCATGGCACGGGCAATGATGGCATCGACGTCGGTGCCCGAGGACAGCGAACCGAAGCTGTGGCCCCAGTGTCCACCCAGCCGAGAATCGCAGAAGGCACCGAACACGGCGGCGGGCGCGGTCTGTGCGAGCAGCGCGGCCTGCACGGCCAGCGCCACGTCCTGCGCGAGGCGGCGCGCCTCCATCTCGGTGGCCATCTCTTCCACGCGCAGGGGCAGGCGCTGGGCCAGGTGGTCCAGCGCCGGGTGCATGCCGCGCGCGGGGGCGAGTTCGTGGGCGAGCGCGGCGGCTGCATCGGCCTTGCGCAGGGCGCGCAACAGGTCCAGCGCCATGATGTTGCCGGCGCCTTCCCAGATGGAGTTGAGCGGCATCTCGCGGTAGATGCGGGCCATGATGCCCTCGCCGCCCTCTTCCACATAGCCGTTGCCGCCGAGGCATTCCATGGCTTCCTGGGCGAAATGGCTGCCGCGCTTGCAGATCCAGAACTTCGCCACCGGGGTGAGCAGGCGCATCATCACCTGCTCGTGCGGGTCGCTCGCGCGGTCGAAGCTGCGCGCCAGGCGCAGCGCCAGCGCGGTGGAGGCTTCGGACTCCAGCGCCAGGTCGGCCAGCACGTTCTTCATCAGCGGCTGGTCGATCAGCGCCTTGCCGAAGGCCTTGCGCTGCGTGGTGTGGTTCAGCG
>JAESFZ010000564.1_pt1 | contig 11350 bp, 7 predicted proteins | sample 9269561 | NCBI WGS metagenome assembly JAESFZ01 (sample SAMN14515552, study PRJNA621657) | algae metagenome | isolation source: Tildeniella nuda ZEHNDER 1965/U140 and co-occurring heterotrophs from wet... | place: Switzerland: Stansstaad, Zurih | collected 1965-01-01
CGCGGGGCCGATGACGCGCCGCCCGCGCCTGCCGGCCGAGATGCCCCGAGCGCGCCGGCCGCTGACGATGTGCCGGCCTGGCTGCGCGGGGCCGATGATGCGCCGCCGCCCGCGCCTGCCGGCCGAGATGCCCCTAGCGCGCCGGCCGATGACGATGTGCCGGCCTGGCTGCGCGGGGCCGACGACGCGCCCCCGCCCGCGCCTGCTGGCCGGGCTGCCCCTGGCGCGCCGGCCGATGACGATGTGCCGGCCTGGCTGCGCGGGGCCGACGACGCGCCGGCCGCCCCGGCTCGCGGCGCTGAAGGCGGCATGCCCGACTGGCTGCGCGAGATGGAGCCGGGCGACGCGACACCCCCGCCACCAGCCCCTGTGGCGCCCTCGTGGCTGCATGACGACGACGACACCCCTCCCGGCGCGGCCGAAGGGGCGGCCAGCTCGCCGCCTGCGCCGGCCTGGCTGCGTGAGGATCTGGACGAGGCTCGCGGGAGCCAGCCCGCCGCCGAGGCCCGGCGCGAGCCGCAAGCTCCCCCGGCCGGCGATCTGCCCCCGTGGCTGGCGGCCGAGGATCTGACGCCCCCGGCCGGCGGCTCGCCGGTCTCCCCAGGCGCCGGCGATATGGCGCTCCCGTCGTGGCTGCGTGGTGTGGCGGACGAGCCGGCGCCACCATCCGCCGGCTCCCCCGCGGCTCGCGAGCAGCGCGGCCCTGAGGAGGCGCCCCGCCGTAGCGCCGCGCCGCCAAAAAGCACGCCCGCTGACTCCGAGGGCGACGACTTCCTGCGCGGCGCTGACCTGCCCTCCTGGCTGCGGCCAGCCGAGTCCGAGCGCGCCGCCGAAAGCCCCGAGGCCCAGACGTTCGACTGGCTGACCCGGCTGGGCGCGAGCGAGCAGGAGGAAGAGGCCGAGGCCGGCGGCCCAGCGCTGACGGCGCTGACGCAGTCCCGCCGCCCATCCTACCAGCGCAGCACAGAGCAGGTGGCCGCCGTGGCTCTGCTGAGCCAGCTGGTGCGCGCGCCCTACCCCGAGGCAGCGCCCGCGCCTTTGGCCGAGACCCCCTCACGCTGGCGGCGTATCGGCCTGGACCGTGTGCTCTATCTGCTGCTCGCCCTGGCGCTGCTTGCCGGCCTGCTGGTGCCGCAGATCAGCGCGCCGCTCCAGACCGCCGCCCCGACTGCGCCCGGCGCCTCCGAGCTCAGCGAGGCCGTCGCCGGGCTGACCAGCGACGATGTGGTGCTCGTGGCCTACGAGTGGGGTGCCCAGCGCAGCGCGGAGCTGCGGCCGCTCGAGCAGGCGGTGATGCAGCGCCTGGCCGCCAATAAGGTCAAGCTGATCCTGGTCAGCACCGACCTGCAGGGCTCGCTGCTCTCCTTCGACCAGCGCGAGAACCTGCGCGCCGCCGGCTACAACATCGAGCCCGATGGGCGCGAGTTTGGCGGGCGTGACTACGTGCTGCTCGGCTACCGCCCCGGCGGCGAGCTGGCCCTGCGTAGCATCGCCCGCGACCTGCGAGCCGAGCTGCGCTCGGACTTCAACGGCCAGGACGCCACGCAGGGCCTCCTGGCCAGTAATATCGAGAGCATCCGCGATGTGTCTATGATCCTGGTGATGGCCGACCAGCCGCAGGATGTGCAGTCGTGGATGGAGCAGGTGCGCTCGGCGGCGCCCGAGGTGCCGATCGCCTTCCTGCTGCCCCAGGAGGCCCAGCCGCTCGTGCAGCCCTACCTGGCGCTCGACGGCGTCTACCATCTGGCGGGGTTGCCCGGGGCGCTCGCGTTCGGTGTCCAGTCGCCCGGCGCCGATCAGGCCGCCCTGGCGCGCAGCGCGGGCCAGCTCTCGCTCGCGATCGTCATGTTCGTCGCCCTGCTGCTGGTGGGCGCGGTCGGCGCGGCCATTTCACGGGCGCGTCGGCGCCGAGGAGGTGCGGCGTGAGCGCCGACCAGATCACGAACCTGATCACCGGCCTTGTGGCCGCCCTGCTCACCCTGCTGGTGTTCAGCCGCCTGCTTGGCGATAACCCGGCCTTCCGCTTCGCGCAGTACCTGTTCGTCGGCGTGTCGCTCGGCTACGCCTTTGTGGTCGTCTACCACCAGGTGCTGCGGCCGAACGTCAGCACGCTGATCGCCGAGTCTGGCGACCCCACGCGCCTGAGCCTGCGGCTGATCCCCTTCCTGCTTGGCCTGCTGCTGCTGGCGCGGGTCACCGGTCGGCAGTCGGCCTCGTGGCTGGCCAACATCCCGCTGGCGCTGCTGTTCGGAGTGGGGGCCGCGCTCGCCCTCGGCGGCGCCCTGATCGGCACCCTGCGGCCGCAGATCCTCGCCACCGTGCGCCCGGCCGGGGCCGACCCGCTCGCGCTGGCCGGGGCCGCGCTGCTGGTGCTCGGCGTGGTGCTCACGCTCTGCTACTTCTACTTCACCGTCCCACGGGCCACACCGACAGGCCGCCTGATCGGCGCCGGGGCCGTGGCCGGCCGCTGGCTGCTGATGGTGGCCTTCGGCTTCTTCCTCGCCGGCGGGGTGCTCACCTACCTCACGGCGCTCAACGGCCGGCTAGAGTTCCTGGTCAATTGGCTGCGCGCCCCGCTTGGCTAATGTCACACTGTCGGCTGCGCGCCAGCAATACATAACGAGAGAAGCAGCATGGCACAGACAGTGGGCGCGGTGCTAGTGGCCGAGATCGGCACACAGCTGACGCGGGTGGCCCTGATCGACCAGGTCGACGGCGAGAGCCGGCTGGTCGGCCGCGCCGAGACCAGCAGCAGCGTGGAGCCGCCCTACCAGAACGCGCTCTACGGGGTGCTTGAGGCGGCGGCCCAGGTCGCGGAGATGACCGGCCGGCAGCTCATCCGCGAGGGTCAGATCATCATGCCGCAGATGGGCGACCACGACGGCGTGAGCCAGGTTGTGATCACCACCAGCGCGGCCGGCGCTCTGGCGCTGGTGATCACGGCGATCGCCGGCGATGTGTCGGCGCGCAGCGCGGTGCACGCCAGCCGGGGCACCTACACCGCCCTGCTCCAGGTGGTGACGCTCGACGACGCGGTGGGCCAGCCGGCTGTCAACGCGGGCGACCTCTCGTGGATCGAGCGCCAGGTGCAGTCGCTGCTCACCCTGCGCCCCGACGCTGTGCTGATCGCCGGCGGCCTCGAGGATGGCGCGGTAGATGCGGTGAACCGGCTGGCCCATATCGTCGGCCTCACCGCGCTGAGCTTCTCCGTCGACGCGAGCGGCCAGCAGCGCCAGGAGCTGACGGCCCGGCCGGTGATCTACGCCGGGAACAGCAACGCCCGCGAGTATGTGGTCGAGGCGCTCTCCGACCGGGCCGAGATCTCGGTGGTCGAGAATGTGCGCCCCGCCCTCGACCGCGAGCGGCTGGAGCCGGCCCGCCAGGAGCTCAGCCGGCTCTACGAGAAGCAGATCCTGCCGCGCCTGCCCGGCGTGGCCGCCCTACGCCGCATGAGCCGCGTGCCGCTCCGCACCGTCTGCGATGCCCAGGGCCTGATGGCCCGCTTTCTGGCCGAGCGCTTCGGGCGGCGCGTGCTGCTGGTGGACGCGGGCGCCGCCAGCGCCGCGGCCTTCTACGCCGCGGCCGGCAGCTACCACCTGGCGGTGCTCGGCGGCGTCGGCACCTCCTACGGGCTCACCGGCCTGCTCGCCGAGCGCGGCCTCGCGGCTGTGGCCCGCTGGCTGCCAACCCCGCTCTCCGACGAAGAGCTGACCCACCGGCTGCTCAACAAGGCTATGCGCCCGCAGCTGCTGCCCGCCGACCGCGCCGACCTCTACCTCGAGCACGCCGTGGCCCGCGAGGCGCTGTCGCTGGCGATCGAGACTCTGCGCGACGAGCACCCGGCCGCCGACTACGACTGGCTGATCGCCGGCGGCGGCGTGCTGGCCCACGCCCCGCACCCCGGCCTGGCTCTGCTCACCCTGCTCGATGCCCTGCAGCCGGCTGCCGACCAGGCCCAGCCCCTGGTCGAGGTGCACCTCGATACGCTTAACCTCGCCCAGGCCTGCGGCGCGCTGGCCGCCCTCGACCCCGACACCGCCGTGACCGTGTGCGACCGCGACCTGCTCGGCAACATGCCGCTGGCCACGATTGTGGTGCCGCTTGGCGAGGGCCGGCCGGGCGACGTGGCGGTGGAGGTAGAGCTCGCCGTCGTTGGCGGGCGCAGCGAGCGCCGGACGGTGCGCCACGGCGAGATTGTGCGGCTGCCACTCGCCCCGCGCCGCTACGGCCAGCTCACCCTGCGGCCTGTCTCCGGCGTGCGCGTTGGGCGTGGCGCCGCCGGCGAGGTTGTGGCCAGCGACGCCGGCGCGGTGCGCGGCAGCGCCCTCGGCGTGGTGATCGACGCTCGCGGCCGGCCGCTGCGGCTCCCTGAGAGCGCCGACGAGCGAGCCGCCGTGCTGAAGGGCTGGCTGGTGGCGCTCGGCGTCGAGCGCGCCGAGGCTATCGCCCCGACACGCCCGCCCGTCGCCGCGCCCGCCCCCGCGCTGGCCGTGCTGCCTGTTTCGCCTTTGTCCGCGCCATCTGCGCCGGCCGAGGCCGCTGGCGCCGCGGTGGCGGGCAAGCGGATCTCGCTGGCCGACCTGGCGGCGCAGGAGCGGGCCGCCCCCCCGCCAGAGGTGGCGAGCGGCGGAGCGGCGGGCAAGCGGATCTCGCTGGCCGACCTGGCGGCGCAGGAGCGGGCCGCGCCGCCGGCGGCGAGCCAGCCGGCCAGCGCCCTCGACCGTGACCTCGACGCGCTGCGCCAGACCGTCGAGCCACCAAAGAAGCGCGGCCTGTTCGGGCGCAAGAAGTAGGCTCAGCGCCACAGATACACAAAAGCCTGCCGGCGACGGCAGGCTTTTGTGTGCCAAGGATCCGTGAGCCGCTAGCCCTCGCTGATCGTCACCCCGAGGATCGTCTCGCCGGGGGTGCCGAGGTCGGCGGGGTTCTGCGGGTCGCGCAGGGGGATGCCGTTGACGATCTCCTGGCCGCTGACCACGCGGCCGAAGATGGTGTACTGCTCGTTGAGCCAGGGCGCCGGGCCGGTGGTGATGAAGAACTGCGAGCCGGCGCTGTCCGGGTCCTGGGAGCGCGCCATGGCCAGCATGCCTGGCTGGTCGAAGGTGACCTCGTTGCTGAACTCGGCCGGGATGCTGTAGCCGGCGTCGCCGGTGCCGTCGCCGAGCGGGTCGCCGCCCTGGGCCATAAAGTTCTCAAGCACGCGGTGCCAGGTCAGGCCGTTGTAGAAGTTCTGGCGGGCCAGGAAGACGAAGTTGTTCACCGTCTGCGGGGCGATCTCGGGCAGCAGCTCGACCACGATCTCGCCGCGGGGGGTGAGGATGGTGGCGGTGTACTGCCCGGCCGGGTCGATCTCCAGCGGCGGCGGGCTGTCGTAGGAGTAGGTGCTGGCGGTGGGCAGCGGGTCGGGCGGCGTGCCGAGCGGCTCGGTGACGGCCGGGGCGCTGCTGGGAACCTCGGCGGGGATGGTGGGCACGGCGGCCTCGGCGCTCGGGTCGAACGCGGCGGCGCTGTTGTCGGCCTGGGTGGCCGGGGTGCTGGCGGCGGGGGCGGCGCGGTTGATCAGGATGCCGGCCACGATGCCGAGCACGACGAGGACAACGGCGGCCGAGATGATGCCCGGAAGCGCGTTGCTGCGCTCGGGCTGCGGCGTGCGGGGGGACTTGCTCATAGGGTTGGATTTTGAGTTTTGAGTGTCGAGTGCTGAGCTGTGCCGGGCCACTCAACGCTCGGGACGAAAAACGACGGCCTCGCAGATTATATCAGGTTTGCTTGCCAGCGAACAACGCGCTCAGCTCAGGCGCGCGGCCAGGGTCGGCTCGCGGCGGGCGAGATCGGCGCGCGGCCGTAGCAGGGCCAGGTCGCCGGCCTTGGCCTCGATCATCAGGTCGAAGGGCGGCAGGCCGCGGCCGGCGACTAGCAGCCGCTCAAGATCGCCCGCGGCGACGAAGTCGGCGTGCTGGCCCGGCCGCGGCGGCAGTACACGCGGGGGGCCGCCCGCGCGGCCGGGCAGCAGGTGGGCCTCGCCGCGGGCGCTGCTGAGGTGGACCTCGGGGCGGGTGTGGCGCGGCCAGGTGGCCAGGGCCAGGCCGAGCGCCAGGCTGAGCGGGAGCCGCTCGGGGTTGTGCAGCGCCCAGTGGTGGGCGTCGAACACGACGGGCACGCCGCAGCGGCGGTGCAGCCCGAGCAGCGCGCCCAGGCTATGGCCGGCGCCATCGTGCTCGACGGCCAGCCGCGCCCGCGCCCGCGCCGACAGCGCCCGGTGGCGCGCGGCGAAGCGGCCCGCGCTGCCGTCGTCGCCGGCGGGGCCGCCGACGTGGGCCACCATCGTGCCCTCGACCACGCCGGAGCGCCCGGCGTCGAGCGCCTCCAGCAGGGCAGCGGCCGCCTCGACCACGGCGATCGCCTGGGCGGCCCGCCCGCCATCCTCGGCGCCGAGGGCCACGCCATGGTCGAGGTGCAGGGTGACCCGCGTGCGGCTGGCCGCCAGCCGCGCTGCCAGCTCCTCCAGCTGGGCGGCGCAGTCGGCAAGCTCGGCGAGGCCGCCGGCGGGCGGGGCGAGGGCGGCCCGGTAGAAGCGCACGCCGATCCGCTCCAGGTGGGGGAGCATGTCGCTGAGCTCGGCCAGAGCGACGCTGAGATGTGAGCGCCGGCGCGGGCCGCCCGCCGGGCTGATCTCGGGGCGGGCCACGGAGCGGACGGCGAAGCCAAGTCGGATCATAGCAGCTGGCGATCGGCAATCGAGATACACGTTTCCGCTAGTATAGTACGAAAACGTGTATGGCGCAAGCGAGCGGCCTACTGCGTGCCGACGTTCAGCCGGCGGTGGGTGCGGGTGTAGTAGCGGATCTGCCGCGGCAGGTTGGGGTCGGGCGGGGTGTCGCGGACGGCCGCGAGGATCTGAGCGGCCGACTGCTCGACACAGGCGTCGAGCCGCTCGGGCGCGGCGCCCGCCGCGCGCAGGCCGCGCAGCTCGGCCTCCCAGGGGACGCTGCAGGCCCCGTGAGCGGTGATCCCGATCATGTCGGGGAGCACCTTGCTGTGGCGTAGCCAGTTCAGGCCGAGGCAGAAGGCGATCAGCGGGCAGGGCGTGCGCTCGATGGTGAGCAGCAGCAGCTCGGCCTCGCGGGCCACCGCGATCACCACCAGCGCCCGGTCGTCGGCGCTCAGCTCGTCGATGCTGCGCATGGGGGCGGTTAGCAGGGTGGCCAGGGCCTCGGCCAGCGGCCGCGAGAGGGCGTCGCCGGGCACCACGGCGCTAAAGCGCCAGCCCGAGCTATGGGCGAGGGCGGTCAGACGCTGCAGGGTGATGCCGATGTCGGGGTAGCTGAAGTGGTAGTCTTTCAGCTCGGCCACCTGCAGCCCGTTGTCCTGGGCTGAGCCGAGGTAGACCACGCCCTCTTCGGCGTAGACCTGATCCTTCAGGCTGCTCAGGCTGTGGAACTCGCGGTGGCGGGCCACGGTGGCGATGTTGTCGAGCAGCTCGGCCTGGGCGAGCGTGCTCTCGGTGAGGCTGAGCGAGCGACCGAAGGCGGCCAGCGCCTCGTCGAAGTGGCGCAGGCCGAGCTGGCACTTGCCAATCAGGTTATGTGCCTCCCAGTCGGCGGGGTAGCTTTGCAGCGTCTGCTGGAGGTGGCTGAGCGCCCTGGTGTACTCGCCGCGCAGGAGCAGGATGTAGCCAACCTCGAAGTGGGCGGACGCGTCGTCGGGCTGCAGGCTCAGGCAGCGCGTGAAGGCCACGAGGGCGTCATCGTAGCGCTCGAGCTCGACGAGCACATAGCCGAGGTTGTAGAACGACATGAAATCGCCGTCGAGGGCGGCCACGGCGCGGAACTCCTCGGCGGCCTTGGCCATGAGTCCGCTGCGCTGGTAGTAGTGGCCGAGGGCGTTGTGTGCCTCGCGCAGGCGCGGGTCGTGCTCGATGGCGCGGCGGTACTGCTCCACCGCCTCGACGGTGCGGTTGGCGCGCTCAAACGCCAGCCCCTGGCGCAGGTGGCGCATCCCCTCGTCGCGCTTGTTCTCATCCAGCATAGCCGACCTCCGTTCGTGCAGCCCACATCTGGTGCGCCGGCTCTACTGCTTGACGACCCGAATCATTCGTGTCTCGCAGCGTGTTGACATATCATAACACGGAGAGAACAGTTAAGTAAAGGTGATCGCGGGAGCATCCTTGAGGCGCCGGCCGCGCCACAGGTACCAGCTGGCCAGGCTGCGATAAGGGCGCCAGCTCTCGCCGATCCGCCGGATCTCCTTCGCCGGTGGCGGCGCGGGCAGCTCATAGACCTGCTGGACGGCGTAGCGCAGCCCCAGGTCGTCGGCGGGCAGCACGTCGGGCCGGCCGAGGCCGAAGAGCAGGTGGATCTCGGCTGTCCAGCGGCCGATGCCCTTCACCGCGGTCAGGCGGGCGATCGCCGCCTCGTCGTCGAGCTGCTCCAGATCGTCGAGCTCGCCGGCGGCGGCGCGGGCGGCCAGATCTTGCAGGTAGCGCAGCTTCTGGCCGGAAAGCCCGACACCGCGCAGCTCCTCGTCGGCGCGGGCGAGCAGCCGCTCGGGCGTGACGGCGCCGTCGAGCAGGGCGCTGAGCCGCCCCCAGATCGCCGCGGCGGCCTGGATGGAGATCTGCTGGGCGACGATCGCGTCGGCCAGGGCGGAGAAGCTGTGGCCGGTGGGCCGCAGGTCGCAGGGGCCGACGCGCGCGATCACGGCGGCCAGCCGCTCGTCGGCCGCGCTCAGGTGGGCGATCGCCTCGCTGTAGTCAGGGATAGTCATGCTGCCTCCTCGCTCGCCGCTCATGCCGATATCATACACGCTCCGCGGCCGCGCCCGCCCCGCCCGACCAAACAGAAGTGCTACAATTGAGCGAGGCAGGGCATATTGAGGCAGCAGCATGTATGTGATTGGCACGGCCGGCCACGTCGACCACGGCAAGTCGACTCTGGTGAAGACGCTGACCGGGATCGACCCCGACCGCTGGGCCGAGGAGCAGCGCCGCGAGATGACGATCGACCTGGGCTTCGCCTGGCTCACCCTGCCAAGCGGGCGCAGCGTGAGCGTGATCGACGTGCCCGGCCACGAGCGCTTTATCAAGAATATGCTCGCCGGCGTGGGCGGCCTCGACGCGGCCCTGCTGGTGATCGCCGCCGATGAGTCGCTGATGCCGCAGACGGCCGAGCACCTGGCCATCCTCGACCTGCTCGATGTGCGCCACGGCGTGGTCGCGCTCACCAAAGCCGATCTGGTCGACGATGAGTGGCTGGCCCTGGTGCGGGAGGAGGTCGCCGAGCGGCTGCGCGGCACCAGCCTGGAGGGCGCGCCGCTGGTGCCCGTCTCCGCGCGCACTGGCCGCGGCCTCGACGATCTGCGGGCCGCCCTCGACCGCGTGCTCGACGCCACGCCCTCGCGCAGCGCCGCGAGCGGCGCGGCCCGCCTGCCCGTCGACCGCTCGTTCACCATCGGCGGCTTCGGCACGGTGGTGACCGGCACGCTGATCGACGGGCCGCTCAGCATCGGCCAGGAGGTCGAGCTGCTGCCCGCGGGCCTGCGCGCCCGCGTGCGCGGCCTGCAGACGCACAAGACGCGCGGCGAGCAGGTGCTGCCCGGCACGCGCGTGGCGGTGAACCTGTCCGGCGTACACCACAGCCAGGTCGGCCGCGGCGATGTGCTCAGCGTGCCCGGCGCGCTCCGCCCCACCAGCCTGCTCGACGTGCGCCTGCGCCTGCTCGCCGGCGCGCCGCAGCCGCTGGCCCAGAACACCCGCCTCGACCTGTTCGTGGGCGCCGCCGAGGTGCCCTGTCGGGTCACTCTGCTCGACGCCGAGGCCCTGCAGCCCGGCGAGTCGGGCTGGGCCCAGCTACGCCTGGAGGGGCCGGTGGCGGTGGCCCGCGGCGACCGCTGCGTGCTGCGCGTGCCCTCGCCGAGCCTCACCGTCGCCGGCGGCACGATCATCGACGCCCACCCGCCGCGCCACCGCCGCTTCCGCCCCGAGGTCGCCGCCACCCTCGACGCGCTCTCGCGCGGCGACCCGGCCGACCTGCTCGCCCAGGCCCTCGGCGACGGCCCGCCGCGGCCCTGGGATGATCTGATCGGCGCCGCCGGCCTGCCCCCCGCGATCGCCCGCGCCGCGCTCGCCCGGCTCGCCGCCGCGGGCAAGGTGCTAGTCTTGCAAGACAAGGAGGGCGGGAGACAGGGCGACAGGGAGGCCGGCCCCGATGGCCTCCCGCCCTCGCTGGCCCCCTGTCTGCTTGTCTCGTCGGAGGCCTTCGAGAAGCTGGCGGCGAAGATCGCGCCGGCGGTGCGGGCCTTCCACGGGCGCTTCCCGCTGCGGGCGGGTATGCCGCGCGAGGAGCTACGCCAGCGCCTGAAGCTCGGCCCGCGCGCGCTCGGCCCCTTCCTGGCCGAGGCCGAGCGGCGCGATCTGCTCGTCGCCGACGAGGCAACCGTGCGCCTGCCCGGCCACGAGCCGCAGCCCAGCGCCCCGGAACGCCGCGCCCTCGACGCGCTGCTGGCCGCCATGCGCCGGGCGCCCTACAGCCCGCCCGCGCCCGACCTCGACGCCGAGCTGCTGGCCTGGGCGCTTGATCGGCGCCTGCTCGTGCGGGTCTCCGACGACGTCTACTTTTTGCCCGAGACGTTCGAGGAGCTGCTGGGCTGGGTGCGCGCGACGATCGGCGCGAGCGGCGGCGTGACGGTGGGCCAGTTCCGCGACCGCTTCGGCAGCAGCCGCAAGTACGCCCTGGCCTTCCTCGAGCACCTCGACGAGCGCAAGATCACCCGCCGCCAGGGCGAGGGGCGGGTGCTCTACTAGCGCCAGTGGCGAACCTCTGCGGCTCGCCGGTCGTCCCGGTATCGGGCCGAGAGCGTACGACCTGCGCCCTACGGCGTGTGCGCCAGCATGTGGAGCGCGCACGCCCCGGCCCCGCGATAGGAGGCCCCGATGCTCGCGCGCACGCTCGCCCCGCTCATCCTCGCCCTGCTGCTCGCCGCCGCGGCGCCGGCCCGCTCCGCCCCCGCGCCCGGCGCGGGCCACGCGATCTTCTTACCGGCGCTCCAGAACGGCCGGGCGCCGGTGCTACCCGGCGTGCCCTTCGACCCGTTCGAGCCGCGCTCCGGCGAGGCCACCGCCTATGTGTACCGCGGTGGCAACTGCTCGCTCGACCCGCTGCCGGCCGGGGTGCTGCACCTGGCGATCAACGCCGCCGACTACCACGGCTCGCTGATGTGCGGGGCCTACCTGCGCGTCACCGGCAGCAAGGGCACCTTCACGGCGCTGGTGGTGGACCAGTGCCCCGAGTGCCCGCGCGGCGACCTCGACTTCACCCAGCCCGGGCTGATCGCGCTTGAGGGCACCTCCGAC
>JAESFZ010000567.1_pt1 | contig 11284 bp, 11 predicted proteins | sample 9269561 | NCBI WGS metagenome assembly JAESFZ01 (sample SAMN14515552, study PRJNA621657) | algae metagenome | isolation source: Tildeniella nuda ZEHNDER 1965/U140 and co-occurring heterotrophs from wet... | place: Switzerland: Stansstaad, Zurih | collected 1965-01-01
TTGATCTCTGCCATGTCAGGGCTCCCGCCGGGCCGTCCCAAGGGAAGCCCGCGCCCCCTCGGGGGGCAGCGAATACACGAAGTGATGAGCGTGGGGGTGCATCAGTGAAGCCCGCCGTAGTTGTCTTCGCGGATGATGCGCGGCGTGATCTCGCGCGGCTCGATGGTCACCGGCTCGTAGATCACGCGCTGGCGCTCGGCGTCGTAGCGCATTTCGACGTGGCCCGACAGCGGGAAGTCCTTGCGGAACGGGTGGCCGATGAAGCCGTAGTCGGTCAGGATGCGGCGCAGGTCGTCGTGGCCTTCGAAGACGATGCCGAACAAGTCAAAGGCCTCGCGCTCGTACCAGTTGGCCGCGGCCCACAGCGGGGTCACCGACGCCAGCACCGGGAAATCGTCTTCGGGGCAGAACACGCGCACGCGAACGCGGTGGTTGTGGGTGACGGACAGCAGGTGCACCACCGCCGCGAAGCGCTGGCCTTCCCAGCGGCCATCGCCGTAGGCCTGGTAATCCATGCCGCAGAGGTCGATGAGCTGTTCGAAGCGGGCCTCGGGCGCATCGCGCAGGGTCTGCATGACGGCCAGGTAGTCGGCCGCCTTCACCGTGAGCGTGAGCTCTTCGCGGACCACCTGGAGGGATTGGGCCTTGTCGCCCAGCAGACCCGCCAGCGAGTTCTTCAGCGCCTCGGGCTCGACGGCAGGGGGAGTCATGGCGGTGTCGGTCATGAACAGGGTTCTTTCAGGGCCAGTGACGTGCTAGCGATGTCAGGGGCGCCGCGCTCAGGCACGCGCAATGGTGTGGGTGCGGCGAATCTTCTGCTGCAGCTGGATGATTCCGTACAGCAGGGCCTCGGCAGTGGGAGGGCAGCCAGGCACGTACACATCCACGGGCACGATGCGATCGCAGCCACGCACCACGGAATAGCTGTAGTGGTAGTAACCACCGCCATTGGCGCACGAGCCCATGGAGAGCACCCAGCGCGGCTCAGCCATCTGGTCGTACACTTTGCGCAAGGCCGGCGCCATCTTGTTGCAGAGCGTGCCCGCAACGATCATCAGGTCGGACTGGCGCGGGCTGGCGCGGAACACCTCCGAGCCGAAACGACCGATGTCGTAGCGCGCGGCGGCCGCGTGCATCATCTCGACCGCGCAGCAGGCCAGACCGAAGGTCATGGGCCAGAGCGAGCCGGTCTTGGCCCAGTTCACCACCGAGTCGTAGCTCGTGGTGACGAAACCTTCCTTGAAAACACCTTCAATCATGAAGCACTCCAGCGCGCGCGCCCGTATGTGTCGAACTCATTCCCAATCCAGTGCACCCTTTTTCCACTCGTAGGCAAAGCCCACGGTGAGAATGGCCAGGAACACCACGCCAGCAAAGAAGCCGGTGAGACCGATGTCTGAGAACGCGACGGCCCAGGGAATGAGGAATGCAATCTCGAGGTCGAAAAGAATGAAGAGGATGGCCACCAGGTAGTAGCGCACATCGAACTTCATACGGGCATCTTCGAAGGCTTCGAAGCCGCACTCGTAGGGGGAATTCTTTTCCGCGTCTGGCAGATTGGGACCGAGGATGTAGCCCAGAACCTGCGGAATGATCCCGACGGCAATACCGACCAAGATAAACAGGAGCACAGGAAGGTATGGTTCGAGACTCATCTTGGTGGGTTCCGCTGACACGGCGTGGGACCGTGTTGTCCAATGATTGGTGCCGACGGCGAGACTCGAACTCGCACAGCTTTCGCCACTACCCCCTCAAGATAGCGTGTCTACCAATTTCACCACGTCGGCTGGGTCTGCATTGATGGGCTCGCGAGGAATGGTGCGAGCCTTGCTGACAACCCATAGAGTTTACCCTGAAACGACCCCTGTTTCCGGGCTTCCCTCTGGTTTTTCCAAAGGAATCGGTCGGGTTGTCACGCCTCAAGGAACTCCCTCCCGACAGCACGCCGGGATGGGCGACGGATCCCCTTATTTGCCAGGGATCTGGGCAGGACCGGAACCGGCAGGTGCGGCGCCGCCGGCGGCAGGCGCCTGCGCGGGAGAAGCCGGCGTCGGCTCGGTGCCAGGGATCTGCTGTGCGGCACCGGCAGGTTGCGTCGGAACGACGGCGCCTTCCAGCACGCTGCCCGAGCTCGGAGCGACCGTGCGCAGGTTGCCGAAGTACGCGAGACCAAGGGTGCTGCTCAGGAAGATGGCGGCCAGCACGGCCGTGGTGCGCGAAAGGAAGTTGGCGCCACCGGATGCGCCGAACAGGCTGGCCGAACCGGCGCCACCGCCAAAGGCTGCGCCCGCATCAGCACCCTTGCCGTGCTGCATCAGGATGAGGCCGATCATGCCCAGCGCGGACAGGATCTGGACGGCCAGCAGGATGGTCAACAAAACGTTCATTCTCTCTTCTCCGGAAATATCGGTTGGTCGCTGTGCCACCAGGGCACGAACGGGAATCAGGGGGCCGAGGCCACGATCTGCAGGAAGTCGGGCGCCTTCAGCGAAGCACCGCCGATGAGGCCACCATCGATGTCGGGCTGCGCCAGCAGGCTGGCGGCGTTGGCGGCGTTCATGCTGCCGCCGTACAGGATGTGGACACGCCCGGGGCTCTGTGTGGCAGCCGATATCTGCGCGCGCAGAACCGCATGCACCTGCTGCGCCTCTTCCGGCGTGGCGGTCTTTCCGGTGCCGATGGCCCAGACGGGTTCATAGGCCACGACGATCTCGGTGATGCAGTGTCCACAAAGGTGGATGACAGCCGCCAGCTGGCGCTTGACGACTTCTTCCGTCTGGCCGGCTTCGCGCTCGGCGAGCGTTTCGCCTACGCAGACGATGGGAGTGATGCCCTTTGACAGGGCCGCCTTGGCCTTCTCGGCCACGAGTGCATCGGTCTCGCCATGGTATTGGCGGCGCTCCGAATGGCCCACGATCGCGTAACGGCAACCGAAGTCGCGCAGCATGGCGGCCGACACCTCGCCGGTGTAGGCACCCTGCTCCTGGCTCGACACGTCCTGCGCGCCCCAAGCGATCGGGCTGCCCCGCAGCAGCGTCCCGATCTGCGCGAGGTAGGGCGCCGGCGCGCACAAGGCCAGGTCGGACTTCGGCGCCTCGGCACCGAGACCATCGAGCATGGTCTTCAACAGCGCTTCATTGGCGGCCAGCGAGCCGTTCATCTTCCAGTTGCCTGCAATCAGTTTTCTCATGACTGTCCAGTTTCTTGATTCAGGCCCAGCTCAGCACGAGCTTGCCGACGTGCTGGTTGGACTCCATCAGCGTGTGTGCGGCAGCGGCCTGCGCAGCGGGGAACACCTGGTGGATCACTGGCCGGATACGGCCCTCGGCCAGCAGCGGCCACACACGTTCGCGCAGCGAGGCGGCGATGGCGGCCTTGAATGCCACGGGACGCGGACGCAGGGTGGAACCCGTGATCGTCAGGCGACGGCGCAGCACCAGGCCGGCATTGAACTCGGCCTTCACCCCGCCCTGCACCGCGATGATCACCAGCCGGCCGTCTTCGGCCAGGCACTCGATCTCGCGGGCAACGTAGGCGCCCGCGACCATGTCGAGAACGACGTTGACACCTTGCTTGCCCGTGATCTCGGCCACGGCGGCCACGAAATCCTGCGTCTTGTAGTTGATGGCGTGATCGGCACCGAGCTTCAGGCAGGCGGCACACTTGTCGTCGCTGCCTGCGGTGGCGATCACGCGCGCCCCCAGGGCCTTGGCCATCTGGATGGCGGTCACGCCAATGCCGCTGGTGCCGCCCTGCACCAGCAGGGTTTCACCGGCCTGCAGGCGGCCGCGGTCGAAGACATTGCTCCAGACGGTGAAGAAGGTCTCGGGCAGCGACGCGGCGGCGATGTCGTCCAGCCCTTCGGGCACCGGCAGGCACTGGCCCACGGGTGCCACGCACCACTGGGCATAACCACCACCGGCGACGAGCGCGCAAACGCGATCACCCACCTTCAGGCCGGCTTCGGCCAGGGCCGAAGCGTCGCCCGATTCGATCACGCCCGCCACCTCAAGGCCGGGAATGTCGGATGCGCCAGGAGGCACCGGATAGTTGCCAGTGCGTTGCAGCACGTCGGGGCGGTTCACGCCCGACGCGCTCACGCGGATCAGCACCTCGCCGGCACCCGCCACCGGCACCGGGCGTTCGCCCAGGCGCAGGACATCGGGTGCGCCAAAGGCGCTGATTTCGACAGCTTGCATGGCCGGCACCACCGAAGGCATCAGGACTGGGGCTGCTGCGGAGCCTGCTCGCCGGTGTTGCGCTCGGCCAAGGCCTTCATGGACAGCTTCACACGACCCTTCTCATCGGTCTCGAGCACCTTCACGCGCACGACCTGGCCTTCGCTCAGGTAGTCGGTGACCTTTTCCACGCGCTCATGGGCGATCTGGCTGATGTGCAGCAGGCCGTCCTTGCCGGGCAGCAGGTTGATCAGTGCACCGAAGTCCAGGATCTTGGTGACCGGGCCTTCATAGACCTTGCCCACTTCCACTTCGGCAGTGATCTGCTCGATGCGGCGCTTGGCTTCGTCGGCCTTGGCCGAGTCGGTCGACGCGATGGTGATCGTGCCGTCTTCGTCGATGTTGATCTGCGTGCCGGTTTCCTCGGTCAGTGCGCGGATGACGGAACCACCCTTGCCGATCACGTCGCGGATCTTCTCGGGGTTGATCTTCATGGTGAAGAGTTTGGGCGCGAAGCTGGAGACTTCGGTGTTGGCCGAGCCCATGGCTTCCTGCATCTTGCCAAGAATGTGCATGCGGGCTTCCTTGGCCTGGGCCAGTGCAACCTGCATGATTTCCTTGGTGATGCCCTGGATCTTGATGTCCATCTGCAGCGCGGAGATGCCGTTGGCGGTACCGGCCACCTTGAAGTCCATGTCGCCCAGATGGTCCTCATCGCCCAGGATGTCGGTCAGCACGGCAAAGCGGTTGCCGTCCTTGATCAGGCCCATGGCAATGCCGGCCACGTGTGCCTTCATGGGCACGCCAGCGTCCATCAGCGCCAGGCAGCCGCCGCACACGGAAGCCATCGACGAGGAGCCGTTGGATTCGGTGATCTCGGACACCACGCGCATGGTGTAAGGAAACTCTTCCTTGCTCGGCAGCGCGGCGATCAGCGCGCGCTTGGCGAGGCGGCCATGGCCGATCTCGCGGCGCTTCGGGGTGCCGAAACGGCCGGCTTCGCCGGTGGCGAATGGAGGCATGTTGTAGTGGAGCATGAAGCGGTCTTCGAACTCGCCAGCCAGCGCATCGATGCGTTGTGCGTCGCGGTCGGTGCCGAGCGTGGCCACCACCAGCGCCTGGGTTTCACCACGGGTGAACAGGGCCGAACCGTGGGTGCGCGGCAGCAGGCCGTTGCTGATCTCGATCGCACGCACGGTGCGGGTGTCGCGACCGTCAATGCGGGGCTCGCCGGCCAGGATCTGGCCACGCACGATCTTGGCCTCGATCTCGAACAGCAGGGCTTCGACGGCCACACTGTCGAATTCCACGCCCTCGGCCTTCAGACCGGCCATCACGTCGGCATAGGCGGTGCGGCAGGCCTGGGTGCGGGCCTGCTTGTTGCGGATCTGGTAAGCAGCTTCGAGTTTGGCCTTGGCCAGCGCGTCCACCTTGGCGATCAGCGGCTCGTTCTTGGCCGGCGGCTGCCAGTCCCAGGCCGGCTTGCCGGCGTCGCGCACCAGCTCATTGATGGCCGCGATGGCGATCTTGCCCTGGTCGTGGCCATAGACCACTGCGCCCAGCATGATTTCTTCAGACAGCTGCTGTGCTTCGGACTCCACCATCAGCACAGCGGCTTCGGTGCCAGCGACCACGAGGTCCATCTGGCTGTCCTTGAGCTGGGTCTGGCCGGGGTTGAGCACGTATTCGCCGTTCACATAGCCCACGCGCGCAGCGCCGATGGGGCCGTTGAACGGGATGCCGCTGACGGCCAGCGCGGCCGAGGTGGCAATCAGCGCGGCGATGTCGGCCTGCACTTCGGGGTTCAGGCTCACGACGTGCACGATCACCTGCACTTCGTTGTAGAAGCCCTCGGGGAACAGGGGGCGGATCGGGCGATCGATCAGGCGGCTGGTCAGCGTTTCGAGTTCGCTGGGGCGGCCTTCGCGCTTGAAGAAGCTGCCGGGGATCTTGCCGGCCGCGTACGACTTCTCGGTGTAGTCGACGGTCAGGGGGAAGAAGTCCTGGCCGGCCTTGGCCTCGGTCTTGGCCACAACGGTGGCCAGCACGACGGTGTCGTCGATGTTGACCAGCACGGCGCCGGACGCCTGGCGAGCGATTTCGCCGGTCTCCATGGTGACCTGATGGGGGCCCCACTGGAAGCTCTTGGTGACTTTGTTGAACATGCTCATGGTGTCTCTCCGTTAAATGCCGCCGTCGATGACGGCAGACTCGGCGTGCAGCGAAAGCTGCACAAAACCCGGAGACACAACCCAGAACACGATGCCATTCCAGAAGGGCTGTGGGCGCAACCGAGGCGCACAACCCGCTTGGAATGACACAGCTTCGCTCTGTTGTCTGTACTCCGGAAATCAGGAAAGGCGAGTGACAAGCAAAAAACGCCCGAGCCAGCGAACCAACTCAGGCGTTTCGTGTGTCACAGCCGTTCCAATTACTTGCGCAGGCCCAGTTTCTGGATCAGGGCGAGGTAGCGCTCGGCGTCCTTGGACTTCAGGTAGTCGAGCAGCTTGCGGCGGCGGCTCACCATGCGCAGCAGACCGCGACGGCCATGGTGGTCCTTGGCGTGGGTCTTGAAGTGAGGGGTGAGCTCGTTGATGCGGGCGGTCAGCAGTGCAACTTGCACTTCGGGGCTGCCGGTGTCGTTGGCGGCGCGGGCGTTGGCCGCGACCACTTCGGCTTTGATGGATTGGGCGATCATTTTGGTTTCCTTGGCCAGTTGCCTGGCATTACGTGCGTCCCGTCGCAGCGAAAGCCGCAGCGGGCGTGAATTGCCGTCTGTAAAGACAGCAACCGCGGATTATAGACCACGGACCATTGCCGCGCCTGGGCGAGCGGCCCACCCCCAGCCTGCGCCGGGGCGGAGCCGTTTACATCGATTTCAGCCAGTCCTGCAAGCGGTCCACCCCCGCCACCAGTCGGGTGGTGTCGCGGCTGGCAAAACACCAGCGCAGCCAGCCCGCCGCCTCGGGGCTGAAGGCGCTCCCCGGCGCCAGCCCCAGCCCGGCCTCGCGCACGAGGCGTTTGGCCACGGCCAGGCAATCGTCCTGCCCTTCCAGCCGGAAGAAGGCGTACATGCCGCCCAGCGGCTCGGCCAGTGTGACCCCGGGCAGCGCGCGCAGCAGGGGCACCAGCGTGTCGCGGCAATGCCGCAGGTGGTTCACCAGGGCCGGCGTGACCTCGCCACCGCGTTGCAATGCCACGGTGGCGGCGCGCTGCACGAACACCGGCGCGCACGAGGTGTTGAATTCGATGAGCTTGCCGACCGCGGCGGTGAGCGCCGGGGGGAGCACCAGCCAGCCCAGGCGCCAGCCGGTCATGAGAAAACTCTTGGAAAAGCTGTGCGCCACGATGACACGGTCGTCCGGTTCGGCCACGTCCAGGAAGCTGGGGGCGGCGCCGTTGGCGGTGTCGCCCGCGAAATACAGGCGTTCGTAAACCTCGTCGGCCAGGATCCAGGTGCCTGTGCGGCGGCAGTGGGCCAGGATGGCCCGCTGCTCGTCGGCGCTGAGGGTCCAGCCGGTCGGGTTGTTCGGGGCGTTGACCACCAGCATCCGGGTGGCGGGCGTGATGGCGGCCTGCAGCGCCGCCATGTCCAGCACCCAGGCGCCGGCGCGCGCGCCGTCGGCCTGCACACGCAAGGGCACGCTCGTGACCCTGGCACCCATGATCAGCGGCTGTGCCACGAGGTTGGGCCACACCGGCGAGACCACCACCACCTCGTCGCCCGCTTCCACCAGCGTCTGCGCAGCCAGCATCAGGCCGTTGACACCGCCAGACGTGACGGCCAGCCGGTCGAACCATTGCGCGGCGCCGCGGCCGGGGTGCAGGCCGTCGGTGTAGGCGGCCAGCGCTTCGCGCAGTTCCAGCAGGCCGAGGTTGTGGGCGTAGAAGGTTTCACCCGCCTGAAGCGAGGCAACGGCCGCGTCGCGGATGAAACCGGGCGTGACCTCGTCGCTCTCGCCGAACCAGAACTTCAGAACGTCCGGGCGACCCAGCCCCTCGTTGGCCACTTCCCGGATGCGCGAGGCCTCCAGCTGCTCCACCACTTGTCTCATCGGCGCACGCTCCCGCGTTTTCAAGGTCGCTGCATGGTACAGGTGTGGGGCATCTCGGCCTGCTGCGGGTTCAGGTTGCGGATGACGCGGAAGCCATAGCCCGAGCCCTCCACGTCGAACTTGACGCCGGGCCCGCCCTGCTTGTCCATCACGGCCACGGCCAGGGATTGCTGGAACTGGTGGTCCGCCCCGCGCATGCGGGCGCGCTGGCCGGCCAGGGTGACGTCGGCCTTTTCCAGCTGGGCGGCAATGGTCGCCGCATTGACCGGACCCGCCGCGCCTGCGCGTTCGATCGCCTGCGCCAGCGCTTCGATCATGAGCTGCATGCGCATGTGCACGTAGTCGTCCGCCGGGCTGGGAAAGCGCTCGCGGAACGAACGGTAGAACGCTTCGGATTCGGGCGTCGGCACGTTGGGGAACCAGTCGGCCACGGCAATCACCTTGCCGATGCCGGCCTCGCCCATGGCGGCGGGCGCGCCCAGTGCGTTGCCATAGAAGGTGTAGAAGCGGCCGTCGAAGCCGCTCTCGCGCGCGGCCTTGACCAGCAGCGTGAGGTCATTGCCCCAGTTGCCGGTGAGCACGGCCTGGGCGCCGCTGGCCTTGATCTTGGCGGCGTAGGGCAGGAAGTCCTTCACCCGCGCCATGGGGTGGAGTTCATCGCCCACGATGGCGATGTCGGGCCGCTGCGCCGCAAGCTGGCCTCGCGCCTCGCGCAGCACGGCCTGGCCGAAGCTGTAGTCCTGTCCGATAAGGTAGACGCTCTTGAGCTGCTTGTCTTCGCGCAGCACGCTCATGAGCGCCTTCATGCGCATGTCGGCGTGTGCGTCGAAGCGGAAGTGCCAGAAGCTGCACTTCTCGTTGGTCAGCACCGGGTCGACCGCCGAGTAATTGAGGAACAGCACCTGGCGCGCCGCGTCGCGTTCGTTGTGCTTGTTGATGGCATCGATCAGCGCGCTGGCCGCGGCCGAGGAATTGCCCTGGGTGACGATGGTGATGCCCTTGTCCAGGGCCGAACGCAGGGCCGACAGGGCTTCGTCGGTCTGGCCCTTGCTGTCGAAACGCTCGATCACCAGGGGCCGGTTGCCGTCGGGCAACTTCACGCCACCGCGCGCGTTCACGCGTTCGGTGGCCCATACCAGGTTGCGGAACACGGCGTCGCTGGTGTTGGCGATCGGGCCGGACAGGCCTTCGATCATGCCGATGCGGATGGGCGCGCCGGTGGCGGGTGCCTGAGCGAGGGCGGCGGCAGCGGTCAGGCCACCGAGAAGCGCGGCGGCCAAGGCGCGGCGGCGCGGCGAGAAAAGGACTTCGAAGAGTGGTTTCATCGGGAAAATGCTCCGGGTGCGCGCGGCCCGAGGATGGACCGCACTTCAGAGTCGCGCTGGCGACAGCCGCGGAGTCTAATTCATAATTACAGAAATTGTCGCGCCGCAACAAAGATCAGGCGGCGACGGGCCCTTCCAGCTCGGACAGTGGCCACCTCGGCTTCACATCGAACGGATAACCCGCCGGCCCGCCATCGGCCAGCCCCGCCTGCGCCCGCATGCCGCCGGCGAGCGCGATCATGGCGCCGTTGTCGGTGCACAAGTGCAGTTCCGGGTAGTGCACGCGCACGCCCGCCTTGGCGCAGGCGGTGCCCAACTGCTGGCGCAGCAGCGCATTCGCCCCCACCCCGCCGGCCACCACCAGGCGGCGCAGGCCGGTCTGGCGGATCGCCATCATCGATTTTTTCACCAGCACCTCAACGATGGCGGCCTGCACGCTGGCTGCCACATCGGCCTTCTGCTGCGCGCTCAGCGGGTCTGCCAAGTGCAGGGTGGCCGGACCCTCGGGGCGCGCGTGGGCCAGCTTCTTCACCTGGGTGAGCACCGCCGTCTTCAGCCCCGCGAAGGAAAAATCCAGGTCGCCGCTGTGCAGCAACGGGCGGGGAAACTTGTAGGCCTGTGCGTCGCCCTGCAGCGCAAGGCGCGAGAGCGCCGGGCCGCCCGGGTACGGCAGGCCCAGCAGCTTGGCCGATTTGTCGAAGGCTTCGCCCGCCGCGTCGTCGATGGTTTCGCCCAGCAGTTCGTAGCGGCCCACGCCGTCCACCCGCATCAACTGGCTGTGCCCTCCCGACACCAGCAAGGCGACGAAGGGAAATTCCGGCGGATCGGCGCTCAGGAAGGGCGAAAGCAGGTGGCCTTCGAGGTGGTGCACGCCGATCACCGGCTTGCCGAGGGCAAAACCCAGGGCGCAGGCCACGCCCGACCCTACCAGCAACGCGCCGGCGAGGCCGGGGCCACGGGTGTAGGCGATGGCGTCGACCGCCGACAGCGGCAGCCCGGCTTGCGCCAGCACGGCGTCGGTCAGGGGCAATACGCGGCGGATATGGTCTCGGCTGGCCAGTTCGGGCACCACGCCACCATAGGCTTGGTGCATCTCGATCTGGCTGTGCAGGGCATGCCCCAGCAACCGGGGTGTGGCGCTGCCGCTGGCATCGACCAGGGCCACGCCGGTTTCGTCGCAGGACGACTCGATTCCCAAAATCCGCATCCGGGAAGTGTACGAGGCGGCATGCTTGTTGCTCGGCAAGAGGGCCATCCATGAGATCCCACGAACTGACAGACAGATGAAATCGGGCCTGAAATTCCTCGTTGCCGCCAAGCGCTGCGAAATCGCCGCGCTGCGGGAACTCGCGCTCACCAGTGTCCTGGTCAATGTCACGGGGCGGCTGATCCACGGCCTGCAGCGCGAGCGGGGTTTGTCCAACCTGCACATCGGTTCGCAGGGTGCCCGCTTCGCGGACGTGCGCACCCGGCAGATCGCGGAATGCCGCCAGATCGAGGCCGAGCTGCGCACCTGCTTCGACAGCCTGGACACGGAGTCGGCCCGCGTGGGCCATGGCGCGCGGCTGTTCAGCCGCATCGCCTACGCCCTGCACGGGCTGTACGCGCTGGGCGGCCTGCGCGAGCGGGTGGACACGCTGGCCTGGAGCACGCGCCAGGCCACCGACGCGTATGTGCGGCTCATCGCCGGCCTGCTGGCGGTGGTGTTCGAAGCCGCCGACAGCGC
>JAESFZ010000568.1_pt1 | contig 11257 bp, 9 predicted proteins | sample 9269561 | NCBI WGS metagenome assembly JAESFZ01 (sample SAMN14515552, study PRJNA621657) | algae metagenome | isolation source: Tildeniella nuda ZEHNDER 1965/U140 and co-occurring heterotrophs from wet... | place: Switzerland: Stansstaad, Zurih | collected 1965-01-01
TGTAGCTGAGGATCGCGCCCGAGGAGCCGACCAGCGCGCCGGTCACGATCAGCGCGGTGTTACCCAGCGTAAAGCCGATGCCGGCCGCCGCCCAACCCGAATAGGAGTTGAGCATCGACACCACGACCGGCATGTCGGCGCCGCCGATCGGCAGGATGAGCAGAAAGCCCAGCGCCAGCGACAGCACGATCAGCAGGATGAAGACCATCGGATGGCCGCCCTTCCAGGCGAACCACACCAGCAACACGACGAGGGCAATGCCCAGCAATGCGTTGAGCAAATGCTGGCCGCGGAACATCAGCGGCGCGCCCGAGACCAGGCCCTGCAGCTTGGCGAAGGCCACGATGGACCCGGTGAAGGTGATGGCGCCGATCACGGTGCCGAGGCCCATCTCGATCAGGCTGTGGACCTTGATCTTGCCCGGCGAGCCGATGCCGAAGGCGTCGGGCGAGACGAAGGCCGCCGCCGCCACGAACACCGCGGCGAGACCGACGAGTGAATGGAAAGCGGCGACGAGCTGCGGCAGCGCCGTCATCTGGATGCGCCAGGCCACGACTGCGCCGACCGCGCCGCCGACCACCAGGCCCCCCACAATCAGCCATGGCGAGACCACGCCCGGAGTCGCCACCGTGACGCCGATCGCCACCACCATGCCGACGATGCCGAACAGGTTGCCCTGACGCGACGTGACCGGCGAGGACAGCCCGCGCAGCGCCATGATGAAGCAGATGGCCGAGATCAGATAGCCGTAGGCGGCGATTTCCTGGGTGATCATCCCTGTTGTCCCCTGCCTACTTCTTGACCGGCTGTTTCTTCTTGAACATCGACAGCATGCGGTGCGTGACGATGAACCCGCCGAAGATGTTCACGGCAGCCAGCGCCACGGCGATGGCGCCGAACAGCTGCGCGGCGCCCAGGCCCTTCAGGCCGGCAGCCAGCAGCGCGCCCACGATGATCACCGACGACACGGCGTTGGTGACGGCCATCAGCGGCGAATGCAGCGCCGGCGTCACCCGCCACACCACGTAGTAGCCGACGAAGCAGGCCAGCGCGAAGATGGTGAGCAGCGCCACGAACGGCATGTGGCCGTCGGGCAGCGACAGCGTGCCCTGCGCCGCCATATCGGTGATCTGCTGGGCCATGCCCCTGAGGTTGCCGGCGAGTTCCCCCGCCTGGGTGGCGAGCTTGGCCGCCTCGCCTGCAAGTTTGTCGTCCATGGCCGGCTCCTAGGTCTGGCTGAGCGAGGGGTGCACGATCTGGCCGCCCTGCGTGACCAGGGTCCCCTTCACCACTTCGTCGTTGAGGTCGATCTTCAGCGCCTTGGTCTCCTTGTCGACCATGGGCGTGATGAAATTGAGCAGGTTGCGCGAGAAAAGCGCCGACGTGTCCGTCGCCAGTTCGGCCGGCAGATTGGCCGGACCCACGATCTTCACACCGTACTTCTCGACCACCTTGCCGAATTCAGACAGCGGGCAGTTGCCGCCCTGCTCGACCGCCATGTCGACGATCACCGAACCGGGCTTCATGGTCTTCACCATGTCTTCCGTGACCAGCACCGGCGCCTTGCGGCCGGGGATCAGCGCCGTGGTGATCACGATATCCTGCTTGGCGATGTGCTCGGCCACCAGGGCCGCCTGCTTGGCGCGATACTCGGCGCTCATCTCCTTGGCATAGCCGCCCGATGTCTCGGCGGCCTTGAACTCCTCGTCCTCGACGGCGATGAACTTGCCGCCCAGCGACTGGACCTGTTCCTTGGTCGCGGGCCGCACATCGGTCGCCGTCACGATGGCGCCGAGGCGCCGCGCGGTAGCGATCGCCTGGAGGCCCGCAACGCCCACGCCCATGATGAAGGCCCGCGCCGGGGCGAGCGTGCCGCCGGGAGTCATCATCTGCGGGAAGATGCGGCCAAAATTGTTGGCTGCCAGCAGGACGGCCTTGTAGCCGGCGAGGTTGGCCTGCGAACTCAGAATGTCCATCGACTGGGCGCGCGTGATGCGCGGGATCAGCTCCAGCGCGAACGACGTCACGCCCTTCGCGGCGAGGGCCTGGACCAGTTCCTTGTTGTTGAGGGCACCGAGCGGCGACATCAGGGTCTGGCCGCTCCGCAGCAGCGCCATCTCGTCGAGGCCCTCGGCGGCCGACATCGGCCGCTGGATCTTGAACACGATATCGGCGGCGGCCAGGGCGGAAGCGGCATCGGGCACGATATTTGCGCCAGCCTCGGCATAGGCCTCGTCGGTGTAGGCGGCGGCAAGTCCCGCGCCTGCCTCGATCACGATCTCTTCAGCACCCAGCGCCTTCAGCTTCTTGACGGTCTCGGGGGTCGCGGCCACGCGGGTCTCATGCGGCCGGCGTTCTTTGAGAATGGCGATTTTCATGGAGCGCTTTTTGGGTCGGTTGGAGACGCGAAATAGCCGGTAGTGCGGCGCACCATGCACAGCGTTCCGTTCTTTGCCAAGCCGGTTTTTCGCCGCGTGGTAAAGCGCGATTTACCGCCACGGCAACCGCGTGATACTGCAAAGCATGGCCCAGCGTCCCGTCATTCTTACCGGTTTCCACTTCACCAAGACCACCCTGGCCGCGTTCTCAGAGAATTACGAGATCGCCGGCCACATGGATAAACCAGATCCGGCGCTGGTGCCGCGTGCCGTCGCCGGCGACGTGCAGGCCATCGTCAGCACCGGCAGCGTCGGGATCTCCGATGCCCTGATGGCCGCGCTGCCCCGCCTCTCGCTGTTCTGCTGCTACGGCACCGGCTACGAGCGGGTCGATCTCGCCGCCGCCCGCAAGCGTAACATCATGGTCACGCACGGCGCCGACGCCAACGCGCCCGACGTGGCGGAGATGGCCTTCGGCGTGCTCCTCGCGTCGACCCGGCGCATCGTGCGCGCCGACAAGATGATCCGCCGCGGCGACTGGACCAAGCGCATCCCCAACCGCTTCGGCGCCATCGCCGGCATGACGGGCGGCAAGCTCGGCATCCTCGGGCTCGGCGCCATCGGCATGGAGCTGGCAAAGCGCGCCAAGGGCTTCGACCTCGAGATCGGCTACTGCAACCGCAACAAGCGCGACGACGTCGACTTCGCGTATTTTCCCAACGTCATGGCGCTCGCGACCTGGGCCGACTACCTGGTCGTCTGCCTGCGCTCGGACGCCTCCAACAAGCACATCATCAACGCCGAGGTGCTGAAGGCGCTGGGCCAGCGCGGCCATCTGGTGAACATCAGCCGCGGCTGGGCGGTCGACGAGGCGGCCCTGGCCGACGCGCTCCGCCACAATGTGATCGAGGGTGCCGCGCTCGATGTCTTCGATGAGGAGCCTTACGAGGGGACCGAGCTTCTGCCGCTCGACAATCTGGTGATGACGCCACATTTCGGCGGCGGCACCGAACATGCCCAGCGCCGCATGACATCGCTCGTCCGCCAGAACCTCGACGCTCATTTCGCCGGCAAGCCCGTGGTCTCGCCGGTGCCCGAACTGCGCGACATGGCCGCTACTCCGGCCGGTCGACTCCGATAGTGATCGGCTTTCCCAGTACGCCCGGGGATGTGTTCATCCAGACGTCCCAGTAGGCGCGGAGTGCCGAGGGATAGCGGCGCAGCTCGGTGAAGATGCTGTAGGGCACATCGACATCGCGGGCCTCGAAGCCCCAGGCGTCGATACCCTGGTGCAGCGCCAGGAACAGTGCACGGCTGAGATGAAAGCGCTGCGAGACGATGACGAGCCGCGTCTGGCCGTAGATCCGCCGTGCCCGCACGATCGAATCGAGCGTGCGGTCGCCATCGAAATCGCGATAGATCGCCTCGGCCGGCACGCCGCGCTCGATCAGGCCGGCGCGCATCGCGGTCGGCTCGTCGTAGTTTCCCGCGCGGGTGCCGCTCACGATGAAATACCTGGCCTTGCCCGCCTTGTAGAGCGCCGCCGCGGCATCGAGGCGATAGACGAAATAGCGGTTGGGCCCACCCTCCGGGCCGATCGGCGCCGTGCCGAGGACCAGCGCCACGTCGACCGCGGGCACCTTGCCCACATCAGAAAAGGACTTGGCCTCGGCGGCGCGATCGAGCCGCCGCTCCGCGTACCAGGCAAGCGCGCCCGCCATCAGCGCAACGGCTGCGACGCGCAGGGCGACGTACAGGATCAGGCGCATGTCGCTCGCCTTGATCCCCTGCCGTGCCGCCTATAGATCATCGCCATGCCACGTCTCAGTGCCGCCGAAGCCACGGTCGAAACCCTCCTGCGCCACGGCCTCGACACGGTCTACGCCCTGCCCGGCCTGCACAACGATCCCTTGTTCGACGCCTTCTACCACGCCGCCGACAGACTCCGCGTGATCCATCCGCGACATGAGCAGACCGCGGCCTACATGGCGCTGGGCGCGGCGCTGGTCACCGGCAAGCCGCAGGCTTTCGCCGTGGTGCCCGGCCCCGGCCTGCTCAATGCCGGCGCAGCGCTGCTCACCGCCTACGGCATGAACGCGCCAGTGGTCGGACTGATCGGCCAGATCCCGCAGGCCGACATCGACCGCGGCCACGGGCACCTGCACGAAATCCACGACCAGCTCGGCCTGATGCGCCACATCACCAAGTGGGCCGAGCGCATCAGGAGCCCCCAGGAAGCGCCGACGCTGGTGAGCCAGGCGATCTGGCAGGCGACCTCGGGCCGTCCGCGCCCGGTCGCCCTTGAATGCGCGCTCGATACCTGGGCCAAGCGCGCCGACGTCACCCTGCCCGCCTCGCCTTTGCCATTGCCGGTGGAGGCGATCGACGACGAGGCGATCACCGCTGCCGCCAAAATCCTGGGGGCCGCCCAGCGGCCCATCATCGTGGTCGGCGGCGGCGCACTCGATGCCAGCGCCGAGGTCATCGCCATCGCCGAGCTGCTCGAAGCGCCGGTCAGCTCCTATCGGCGCGGCCGTGGTGTCGTGCCGAGCTCGCATCGCCTGGCCGTCGACATGCCGGTCGGCCATCGCCTGTGGAAGGACGCCGACGCCGTGCTGGCGATCGGCACGCGCTTCTTCATCCAGAACGGCAGCTGGGGCATCGACAAGGATCTGAAAGTCGTGCGGCTCGACATCGATCCCGACGAACCCGACCGTTTCCGCAAACCCGACGTCGCTCTGGTGGGCGATGCGGCGTCGCAGTTGCGCGCGTTGATCGCCGCACTGCCCAAGCACAACCGCAAGCGCGCCGCGCGCGTCGAGGAATTGAAAGGCCACCGCGCCTGGCTGGCCGAGCGACTGTCGCGGCTGGAGCCGCAGTTCGGTTTCCTGAAGGCGATCCGCCGTGCGCTGCCTGAAGACGGCATCTTCGTCGACGAGGTCTCACAGATGGGTTTCGCCTCGCGCGTGGCCCTGCCGATCGAAAAGCCGCGGACCTTTCTTTCGCCCGGCTACCAGGACAATCTCGGCTGGGGATTTGGCACCGCGCTGGGCGCCAAGGCCGCGATGCCCGACAGGAAGGTGCTGGCGATCGCCGGTGACGGCGGCTTCATGTACCAGATCGGCGAACTCGCCACCGCGGCACGCCACAATCTCGCGGTGGTCGTGGTGGTTTTCGACAACGGCGCCTTCGGCAACGTGAAGCGCATCCAACAGCAGCACTACGGCAACCGCCTGATCGCCTCGGATCTGCAGAACCCCGATTTCGGCAAGCTCGCCGACTCCTTCGGCATCGCTTCGTTCAAGGCGACCGATCCTGCGCAACTTGAGACCGCGCTGCACAAGGCCTTTGCGCTGAATGCCCCCGCCCTTGTGTGGGTGCCGCACGGCGACGTGCCGAGCCCGTGGGAGATGATCATGATGCCAAAGGTGCGCGGCTGATGAATCTCCCGCGGCGCCCTAAGGCCGTCATCTTCGATCTCGACGGACTGCTGTTCGACACGGAGCAGCTTTACCAGGACGCGATCATGTCAGCGGCCGTCGAACTCGGCCACGACATCACGCCGGCCATCTTCCGCACCATGATCGGCCGCCCCTTGGCGCAAACCCGGGTCTTCCTGCTGGAACAGTACGGCAGCACCTTCCCCGTCGAAGAGTTGCTGACCACCTGGCACCGGCACTTCGCCGCCATCGTCGAGACACGACTGGCCGTGAAGCCGGGTGTCGTCGAATTGCTCGACGCCCTGGACCGTGCAGCACCATCTCGGCGCGCACGATCTCGGCGATCGTTTCCACCACATCGTCGCAAGTGGCGACTACGCCGCCGGCAAACCGGCGCCCGATCCCTATCTGCTGGCGGCCGCGCGCCTCGGCATCGAGCCGCGGTTCTGTCTCGCCCTCGAGGATTCGCACAACGGCGTCCGCTCCGCCGCGGCTGCCGGCATGATGACCATCATGGTGCCCGACCTGCTCGAAGCGACAGACGAGATCAGGGGGCTCTGCACCTTCGTCGTCCGCGACCTGCACATGGTGCGCGACCTCGTCATGGCGGCGCGTTAGCCTTTCAGCCCGTCGATGATTTCCCTAAAACCGGTCTTGCAGGTGAAGCCGAGCTTCCGCGCGGCCTTGCTGGCGTCGTAGACGCGGTCGACCGACTGGAACATCGTCCAGCCACGCTTGGCATAGAGTGCGGGATAGTCGGGGAAGTAGCGCGCCACGACCGACGGGGCGTCGGCGATCAGGGTGGCGGCGTCGCTGCGCGCAAAGGGTGTCATCGCCGAGACGATGAAGGTGTCGAAGCCGATCTCGGGCGCCTTCGCAAGCGCCGCAACATGGGCCTCGGCCGCGTCCTCGACACTTAGACGGCGGAACAGGAACTCGTTGGCCTTGGTGTTCTCGCCCGACTGCGCGATGGCGTGGGCCATGTCGTCCTCTTCCGGGAAGAAGCGCGAGGTGCGCAAGACCAGGACCGGCAATTTGTGCAGGTGATTGAACAGCCGGCACAGCTCCTCGGCCGCGAGCTTGGTCACGCCGTAAATGTTGCGCGGCTTGAGCGGCGCCATCGTCTCGTCGATCCACACCGCCTCCGTGGCGCCGCCCGCGCGGCCATCGCGAATCTGCTGCGAGATCATGAGCGACGTGGTCGAAGTGAAGACGAAGCGGTCGACCTTCGATCCATCCGCCACCGCCTCCTCCAGGAGGTTGAGCGTGCCCTGCACGTTCACCGCCACGAACTCGGAATTGTCGTGCGTCTCGATGTGTGGCTTGTGACGCGCGGCGGCATGGACGATCGCCTCGATGCCCTGCTCGCGGATGACCCGCCCCACCAGCGCGCGGTCCACCACCGAGCCCACGATCTCCGTGGTCGGCCCCGGCTCGGGATCCAGCCCGACGACGCGATGGCCGTCACGCGACAGCCGCGGCACCAGGGTCTGGCCGAGCCAGCCCGACGATCCGGTCACCAGGATGTTCACGCCAGCCCCGCCTCCTCGAGTGCGGCCTGCTGGCGCGCCGCCAGTTCATCTTTCTCAAAGCCCTCGATCATGCCTTCGAACAGGCGATGCCAGTTGATCGAGGCACGCAAGTGGATGAACACGGCACCCAGGCCGATGGCGGCGCGGTCCATGAACACGAACTCGCGCGGCGGCCGCACGCCGCCCATCTTGCGCAACTCGCCGAACACGTTCTGCGCCATCTCGCGGCCGTATCCGCCGGCCATGCCCTCGGTGAGACGGCGCGGCCGGTCGTCCATCAACGGCCCGTAGAGGAACGCCGCCCAGCGATTCAGCACCTGGATCATTTCGCGGCTGAGGCCGCTGAAGCCCCAGTCCTCGTAGGCCGCCACGGCGCGCGCTTCGTCGTCGGTCATCAGCGCTCGATAGAGCTCGATCGAGCCCTGCACGAAGCGCGGCGGGAAGATGCGGACGCAGCCAAAGTCCATGAGGTTGACGGAACCGTCGGGCCGCACCGTGTAATTGCCGAGATGCGGATCGCCGTGGATGACGCCGTAGCGATAGAACGGCACATACCAGGCGCGGAACATGTTTATCGCCAGCGCGTCCCTCTCTTCCTGAGCATGCGTCTTCCAGTCGAGCAGCGGCCCGCCCTGCAGCCAGCTCATGGTGAGCAGCCGGTCGGTCGAATGGGTCGGCACGACCTCGGGCACATGCACGTTGGGTTCGTCCCGCAGCATGTGACGGTAGAGCGCGACGTGCCTGGCTTCGCGGCGGTAATCCAATTCCTCGCGCAGGCGCGTCGTGATCTCGGCATGGATCTCGTCGGTACGGATCGCCGGGTCGAAGCGCTGGCCAATGGCGAACACCACCTTTAGCTGGTTCAGGTCCGCCTCGAGCGCGGAGGCCATGTCGGGATACTGCAGCTTGGCGGCCACATCGCGGCCGTCGGGCAACACGGCGCGATGGACCTGACCCAGCGAGGCCGCGAACGACGCTTCTTTTTCGAATCTGGAGAACTTCGCCTGCCAGTCGGGTCCCAGTTCGCTCGCCATGCGGCGCCGCACGAAGGCCCAGCCCATGGCCGGCGCATTGGCCTGCAGCTCGGCCAGCTCGCGGGCATATTCCGGCGGCAGCGCGTCGGGGATGGTGGCCAGCAGCTGCGCCGCCTTCATCAGCGGGCCCTTCAGTCCGCCGAGTGCGGCCTTCAGCTCGCCCGCATGCTTGTCACGATCGAGCGAGAAGCCAAGATAGCGCTGACCCGCCAGCTTGACGGCAAGCCCACCGACCGAACTGCCGACCCGGGCGTAGCGACCAAGCCGTCCGCCCAGCGAGTCGCCTTCGTCTGCCATTTCTACAGCTTCTCGAGTTCGTCGACGAAGCCCGAGATGACGCCCAGTCCCTTGTTCCAGAAGGCCGGATCAGAGGCGTCGAGGCCGAACGGCGCCAAGAGCTCCTTGTGCCGCTTCACGCCGCCCGCCTTCAGCATGTCGAGATACTTGGCCTGGAAGCCCTCGGGCTGCGCCTGGTAGGCGGCGTAGAGCGAGTTCACCAGGCAATCGCCGAAGGCATAGGCATAGACGTAGAACGGCGAATGGATGAAGTGGCCGATGTAGGACCAGTAGGCACGGTATTCGTCGTCGTAGGTGAAGGCCGGCCCCAGGCTCTCGGTCTGCACCGCCATCCAGATCTCGCCGATGGCGTCGGGCGTGAGCTCGCCCTGGCGCCGCGCCATGTGCAGGCGCGATTCGAAATCGTAGAAGGCGATCTGGCGCACCACCGTGTTCAGCATGTCCTCGACCTTGCCAGCCAGCATCGCCTTGCGCGTGGCCTTGTCGGGCGCGGTCTTCAGCAGCGACTGGAAGGTGAGCATCTCGCCGAACACCGAGGCGGTCTCCGCGAGTGTGAGCGGCGTGTCGGCCATCAGCGCGCCCTGCTGGCCGGCCAGCACCTGGTGCACGCCGTGGCCCAGCTCGTGCGCGAGCGTCATCACATCCCGCACCTTGCCCTGGTAGTTCAGCAGCAGATAGGGATGCGCCGACGGCACCGTGGGATGGGCGAAGGCGCCCGGCGATTTGCCCGGCCGCGCCGGCGCGTCGATCCAGGCATTGTCGAAGAACTTCTTGCCGACCGCCGCCAGCTCCGGCGAGAAGGCGCCGTAGGCATCGAGCACGATCTTCGTCGCCTCGGGCCAGGCGATCACGCGGTCGTCGTGCTCGGGCAGCGGCGCGTTGCGATCCCAGTAGGGCATCCTTTCAACGCCGAACCACTTGGCCTTGAGCTTGTAGTAGCGGTGCGCGAGACGCGGATAGGCCGCCTTCACCGATGAGGCCAGCGCATCGACGACCTCGTCCTCGACGCAATTGCCGAGATTCATGGCCGACTGCGGCCGCGGATACTTGCGCCAGCGGTCCTCGATCTCCTTGTCCTTGGCGAGCGTGTTGGTGAGCAGCGAGAAGACCGCGATATTGTCGCCCTGGACCTTGCCGAAGGATTTGGCCGCGTCCTTGCGCACCTCGGCGTCCTTGCTCGAGAGCTTGTCGAGGATCTGCGGCTCGGTCAGCACCTCGTTGCGGAACGGATAGCGCAGCCGCGCGATGGTCTCGTCGAACAGGCGCGACCAGGCGGCGCGGCCGACGACGTATTTCTCGTGCAGCGCCTTCTCGAGTTCGTCCGACAGCGTGTGCGGCCGAAAGGCGCGCAGGTCGCGCAGCCACGGCGCATACTTGGCGAGTTCCGGCGCCTTCATCTTGGCGGCGAGGTCGGCATCCTCCAGGCGCTTCACTTCGAGGCCGAAGAACAGCAGCTTGGAGCCGATGTCGGTCAGGCTTTCGGAGACATTCTGGGAGAATCGGCCGCGCTCGGGATCGGCCATGTCGCTGGCATAATAGAGAGAGGCGTAGGAGCCGATGCGGCCCATGAGGTCCGACATCTTCTCATAGCGGGCGATGGCGCCGCCCAGCGCCTTGCCGTCGAGCCCCGCCACCTTGCCTTCGTAGTCCCGGGCGAACGCCTCGGCCTCGGCCGCCGCGCGCTTCAGATCAGTCTCGAGATCGGGCCCGGTCGGGCTGGAATAGAGGTCGGCGAGATTCCAGGTCGGCAGATCGCCCAGCATTGCACTCATTTACACACTCCTGCTGCCCCAGAGATGGGGCCGTGCGCCCCTCGGCGCAAGTTACAGGCGATTGTACGTCTTGAACCAGTCGACGAAGAGCGGAATCCCCTGCTCCACCGTCACCTTGGGCGTCCAGCCGAAGTCGCGCGTGGTGTCAGAGACATCGGCTGCGGTCTCCTGCATGTCGCCGGGTTCGCCGGGCCGCAACTCGACCTTGGCCTCGCGGCCCAGCGCCTTCTCGAAGAGCGACACGACATGGACGATGTCCTCGCTCCGCGACGCTCCCAGATTGTAGACCCGGTGGCCCGCCGCGGCCGCCGGTCGGTCGAGCACGGCGAGCGTGCCGGCCACGATGTCGTCGATGTAGCTGTAGTCGCGCTTGATGAAGCCCAGGTGATTGAGCTCGATGGTGCGGCCCTCGTGGATCGCCTTGGCGAAGATGTAGGGCGACATGTCGGGCCGGCCCCACGGCCCGTAGACCGTGAAGTAGCGCAGGCCGGTCGCCTTCAACCCGTAGAGATGGGTGTAGGTCTCGGTCATCAGCTCGTCGGCGCGCTTGGTGGCGGCGTAGAGCGATATCGGCCGGTCGACGTTGTCGGTCGTGGCGAAAGGCAGTTTGCGATTGCCGCCGTAGACCGACGAGGACGAGGCATAGACGAAATGCTTCAGGTCCCGGAGCCCGCGCGCCAGCTCGAGCATCACGAGATGGCCCATCACGTTGGTCTGCACGTAGATATAGGGATCGACCATCGAATGGCGGACGCCGGGCTGGGCCGCCAGGTGCACGATCCGGTCGAGGTCGCCGTGCCGGCC
>JAESFZ010000569.1_pt1 | contig 11237 bp, 12 predicted proteins | sample 9269561 | NCBI WGS metagenome assembly JAESFZ01 (sample SAMN14515552, study PRJNA621657) | algae metagenome | isolation source: Tildeniella nuda ZEHNDER 1965/U140 and co-occurring heterotrophs from wet... | place: Switzerland: Stansstaad, Zurih | collected 1965-01-01
CTCGACGGTTCGCCGCACCCGGTCAACCCGGCGGGCTTCACGGTGCACGCCGCCATCCACGATGGCCTGAACGGCGCGCACTGCGTGATGCACACGCACACCACGGCCGGCGTGGCCGTGGCCTGTCTGCGCGATGGCCTGCAGCAGACCAACTTCTACACCGCACAACTGCACGGTATGGTGGCGTACCACGCGTTCGAAGGCATCACCATCCACGCGGACGAGGCGCCGCGCCTGCTCAAGAGCATTGGCGACAGGCCCGCCGTGATCCTGCGCAACCACGGCCTGCTGGCCTGGGGCGCCACCCTGCCGCAGACCTTCGCCATCCTCTGGACGCTGCAGCGCGCCTGCGAAATCCAGATGGCCACCTTCTCCATGGGTGGCGCGCAGGCGGCCCTGCCGGTGCCGGAAGCGATCGCCGAAAAATGCACGCGCGACGCGCTGCAGTTCAACCCCCACCACGGCGCCGGCCGTGACGTGTTCGATGCGCTGGTGCGGCAGGTGAACCGCCTGGACCGCAGCTACCTGGAGTGACCGCGTGACCTCGACCCCTGATTTTCAACGTGTGGCCATTGTCGGCGCGGGTGCCATCGGCGGCTGGCTCGGCGTGCGGCTATCGCACACCGGTTGTCTGGTGAGCGCCCTGGCGCGTGGCGACACGCTCGCCGCCCTGCAGCGCGATGGCCTGCAACTGCACCAGGACGGCCAGCTGCAAGGCGCGCCGGTGACGGCCGCCGCCAGCGCCGTGGAGCTGGGGGTGCAGGACCTCGTGATCGTGGCGGTCAAGGCGCCGTCGTTGCCGGCCCTGGCGCGCGGCATTGCGCCGCTGCTCGGCCGCCACACCGTGGTGCTCACCGCCATGAATGGCGTGCCGTGGTGGTTCTTCAATGGCTTTGGTGGCGACCATGCCGGTGCGCGCCTGAAATCGGTTGACCCCGAGGGTGGGATCGAGCGCAGCATCCCCGCGCGCCACGTCATCGGTGGCGTGGTACACGCCAGCTGCTCGGTGGATGCGCCCGGCGTGATCCGCCACCACTTTGGCAACGGCCTCATCCTCGGGGAGCCCTCGGGTCAGGCCAGCGAACGTGTGGCGGCGCTGGCCGATCTGCTGCGGCGTGCCGGGCTCAACGCCACCGTGTCGCCACAGATCCAGAAAGACGTCTGGTACAAGCTCTGGGGCAACATGACGGTGAACCCCGTGAGCGCGCTCACCGGCGCCACCACCGACCGCATCCTGGGCGATGAGCTGGTGCGCGGCTTCATCAGCGCGGTCATGCTGGAAGCCAGGGCCATCGGCGAACGCATCGGCATCCCGATCGACCAGCAGCCGGAAGACCGCCACGCCGTCACGCTCAAGCTTGGCGCGTTCAAGACCTCGATGCTGCAGGACGTGCAGGCCGGCAAGCCGGTGGAACTGGATGCGCTGGTGACCGCCGTGCGCGAACTCGGGCAGCTCACCGGCGTGTCCACGCCGTTCACGGATGCCTTGCTGGGCCTTTCGCGCCTGCAGGCGCAGACGCTGGGGCTGTACCCCTCAGCCTAGAAGGACGGGGAACAGCTTCACCAGGCCGTTGGCCATCACCTCGACCGACAGCGCCGCGAGGATCAGGCCCATCAGCCGCGTCATCACGTTGATGCCGGTCTGGCCCAGCACGCGCGCGATCGGCTCAGCCAGCGTGAAGCAGATGGCGGTGGCCACGGCGATCACCACGCCATAGCCCACCAGCGCCGCGTGCTGAAAGAAGGTCTTGGCCTGATCGGCGTAGATCACCACGGTGGACATGGAGGCCGGGCCGGTGAGCAACGGGATCGTCAGCGGCACCACCGCGATGGAGGTGCGGGCCGAGCTGTCGCTCAGGTCCTGGTCGTTGACCTTGGCTTCGGCCGGTCGCGCGTTGAGCATGGACAGCGCCGAGGTCAGCAGCAGCATGCCGCCGCCCACCTGGAAGCTGGCCAGAGAGATGCTGAAGAACTCCAGGATCTGCAGGCCGATGAGCGCGCAGGTGGCGATCACCGCGAACGCGCTGAACGCCGAGATCATCACCGTGCGCCGCCGCTGCTTGCGCGAGAAGCCCTGCGTGTAGTGGATGAAGAACGGCACGATCGCCAGGGGGTTGACGATCGCCAGCAGGGTGATGAGCGGCTTGAAGTCCATGTTCTGGATTGTGGCTCACCCCCGCCGCGTTGTGCGACGGCTACGGCTGGCCCGGCTCGCGTCGCCTGAACATGCCGTAGCCCTCCATGAACAGCACCTTGTCACCGTGCTGGTTGAACATCTCCCAGGTGGTGCGCACCAGGCCCACGTCCAGGCGCTTGCTCATGGGGCGCTTTTCCAGGATGGTGTGCTGCAGGCGCAGCGTGTCGCCCGGAAACACCGGCTTGAGCCACTTCACGGCGTCAAGCCCGGGCGAGCCGAGGCTCGAACTCTCGTTCAGGAAGTTGGTCACCATCAGCCGCATCGCCATGGCGCAGGTGTGCCAGCCGCTGGCGCTGAGCGCGCCGAACACCGAGTCCTTCGCCGCGTCGGCGTCCAGGTGAAAGGGTTGCGGGTCGAACTGGCGGGCGAAGGCCACGGTTTCCTCTTCGGTCGGGGTGATGGTGCCCAGGTCGCGCGTCTCGCCCACCTGCAGGTCTTCCCACCAGTATTTGATGTTCGGGTTGCTCGTCATCTTCAACGTCCTCCGGAAATGTCCATCAGGCTCATCGTGGTGTAGCTCGCGGCGTCCGACAGCAGCCAGACGATGGCCTGCGCCACCTCGTCGGCCTGGCCGCCGCGCTGCATCGGCACCTGATGCTGCAGGTCGCGCACACGGTCGGGCAGGCCGCCCGAGGCGTGGATGTCGGTCTCGATCAGCCCGGGGCGTACCGCGTTGACGCGGATGCCCTCGCCACCCACCTCGCGCGCCAGGCCGATGGTGAAGGCATCGACCGCACCCTTGGCCGCCGCGTAGTCCACGTACTGCCCGGCCGCGCCCAGCCGCGAGGCGGCGCTGGACACGTTCACGATCGAGCCACCCTCGCCGCCGTGCTTCGTGCTCATGCGCCGCACCGCCTCGCGCGCGCAGATCATCGAGCCGATCACGTTGATGTCGAACATGCGGCGCCAGCGTGCCACGCTCATCTCGTCCACGCGGGCGGTCACATCGACCACGCCGGCGTTGTTGACCAGCCCGTGCAGCCGCCCCAGTTTCGCGTCGATCTTCGCGAACATGGCCAGCACCTGCTCTTCCTGCGCCACGTCGGCCTGCACGCTCATGGCCGTGCCGCTCTCGGCCCGGATGGCGCGCACCACCTCGTCGGCCGCCAGCGAATTTGCGGTGTAGTTCACCGCGACGGCCCAGCCCTGCCGTGCCGCCAGTCGCGCGGTGGCCGCGCCGATGCCGCGCCCGCCGCCGGTGACCAGCAGCGCCCGGCCTGTCATCTCGCCCATAACCTGTCTCCTGCAGAATGCGGTGGCATCGCGTACAACACGGGCTCGCCACCCGAGCTTGTCATTACAACAGCGAGAGGAGACTGCCATGGGTCGCACAGTCGACTATTACTTCGTCCCACAAAGCCCCTGGACCTACCTCGGGCATGAACGCTTCGCCGCGCTGCTGCGCGAAACCGGCACCGCCGTGCGCGTGCTGCCGATGGACCTGGGCCGCATCTTTCCGATCTCTGGCGGGCTGCCGCTGCAGAAGCGCGCGCCGCAGCGCCAGGCCTACCGCCTGCTCGAGCTGCGCCGCTTCAGCGAGGCGCTGGACGTGCCCATCCACCCCGAGCCCCGCTTCTTTCCCGTCGCGGGCGACCCGGCTGCGCTGCTGATCACCGCGGTGGCCTTGCATGACGGCGACGAGGCCGCGATGCGGCTCACCGGCGCGGTGCTGGCTGCCGTGTGGGCACAGCAGCGCGACATTGCCGCCCCCGAGGTGCTGGCCGAGCTGCTGGCGGAGAATGGACTGACCGCCGCCCGGCTGGCCGGGTCACAGACGCCCGAGGTGCGTGCGCGCTACGACGCACAGACGCAGGCCGCCATCGACCTTAATGTGTTCGGGGCGCCGAGCTATGTGATCGACGGCGAACTTTTCTGGGGCCAGGACCGGCTCGACTTCGTGGCGAGCAAGCTGCGCGCCTGACACTTTTTTCAACCCGACGACAGGAGAACACCCATGGGTCAGACAACCGAACTCACATCCGCCGACGGCTTCAAATTTCCGGTGTACGTGGCCGAGCCCAAGGGCAAGGCCAAGGGTGGCCTGGTGGTGTTGCAGGAAATCTTCGGCTTGAACTCGCACATTCGCGCGGTGGCCGATGGCTACGCCGCCGATGGCTACTTCGTGGTCGCGCCGCACACCTTCCACCGCGTCAAGGCCGGTGTGGAGCTGGGCTACAAGGAAGACGACATGAAGGACGGCATGGCGCTGAAGGCCGCGGTGGAAGAACTGCCGGCGCCCGGCGTCATGCCCGACATCCAGGCCGCGATCAACCACGCCGCGCAGGCGGGCAAGGTCGGCATCGTCGGCTACTGCTGGGGAGGCCTGCTCACCTGGCGTTCGGCCTGCGCGCTCAAGGGCCTGTCGGCCGCGGCGCCGTACTACGGTGGCGGCATGACCGTGGGTTCGGATGCGGAGCGCCAGCCGACCGTGCCGGTGATGGTGCACTTCGGCGACCAGGACCATTGGATTCCGCTCGACACGGTGGAGGCGTTCAAGAAGGCGCATCCTGAGGTGGCGGTGCATGTCTACAACGCCAACCACGGCTTCAACTGCGACCAGCGCGGCTCGTACAACGAAGCGGCGGCGAAGCTGGCGCGCGAGCGCACGCTGGCGTTCTTCGCGCAGCACGTGGGGTGATGGACCACCCCTGCCGCGTTCCGCGGCACCTCTGGACGGTGCTGCTGCTGAGCGGTTTCGGCTTTTGCGCTCCTGCGGTGGCGGCCGACTACAGCGGCCCGTTGTTCGACGCCCATCTGCACTACAACAACGAAGCCTGCACGCACGACACGCCGGCACCGGGCTGCCCGCATCCCATGTCGGACGTGCTCGACCGCATGCAGCGCAACGGCGTGCGCGCCATCGTCGCCAACTCGCGGCCCAACGACGGCACCCGCGCGCTGGCCAGCGCGCGCGAGCAGACCCGCAAGGCCGGCGTCGCGGTGGTGCCGTTCGTGCGCCTCTACCGCGACCGCGCCGACTACAACAACTGGTTCCGCGACCAGACGATCGTCGACATGGTGAATGCCGAGCTGCAGCGCGGCACGCCCGCCGGGCCGTACCGTGGCCTGGGCGAATTCCACCTCTACGACAGCGCCAACGCCAACGGCCCGGTGGCGAAGCAGCTGATGGCGCTGGCCGAGCAGAAGGACCTGGCCATCCTGGCACACGTGGACGACGTGGCGGTGGATCTGCTGATGGCCAATACGCCGTCCAGAGGTCAGAAGTCCCTGCTGATCTGGGCCCACACCGGCATCGGCGGTACGCCGGTCGAACGGGTGGACGCGATGTTCGCGCGCTACCCGCGCCTGATGGGGGAGCTGTCCTATCGCCCGGGCCTCACCTGCGCCGATGGCCAGCTCTGCCCCGAGTGGCGTGCGCTGCTGCTCAAGTACCCCGACCGTTTCATGATCGGCTCGGACACCTGGGTCAACCAGCGCTGGCAGTACTACGACGAACTCATGAAGGGCTACCGCTCGGCGGCCTGCCACCCGACGTGGCCCGGCGCATTGCCTGGGACAACGGCGCAAAACTCTTCGGCGTGCCCGCACCGACACCGTGAACGACATGATCCAACTGCACTACGCCCCCAGCAGCGCCGCCATGGTGCCCCACATCCTGCTCGAGGAAATCGGCGCGCCCTATGAGCGCGTGCTGGTGGACAAGCAGAACGGCGGGCACAAGACGCCGGCCTACCTCGCGATGAACCCGAACGGCCTGATCCCGGTGCTCGTCGACGGCGATCTCGTGCTCTATGAGACCGCCGCAATCTGCATGCACCTGAGCGACTCGAACCCGGCCGCGAAGCTGATGCCGCCCATGGACACGCGCGACCGCGCCCACGCCTACAAATGGCTCATGTGGCTGACCAACACCCTGCAGGCCACGCTGATCGTCTACTTCTACCCCGAACGCTGGGCCGACAACGGCCACACGGAAGTGGCCGCCGAGGTGCAGCGCAACGCCCAGGCGCGCGTGGGGCCGCTGCTCAACCAGCTCGATGCCGAACTGGAACGCCGCGGCGGGCCGTGGTTCATGGGCGAGCACTTCACACTGCTCGACGCCTACGTGTTCACCCTGTGCCGATGGACGCGCAACTTTCCCACCGCGCCGGCGCGCGACCGGCCACACCTGGGGCCCTACCTCCGGCGCATGCTGGCGCGCCCGTCGGTGCAGCGCGTGCTGGCCAACGAGGGCCTGAGCGAACCCTACGTGTGAGCCTTCAGCGGCTCGATCTCACCAGGTAGCGTTTTCGCCAGAACAGCAGGCCCAGCAGCACGGCGGTCAGCGCCATCGAGCCAATCGCCCACCAAAACCCGGTCTTCTGGTGCAGCAGCGGGATGAACTGGAAGTTCATGCCGAAGATGCTGGCGATCAGGTTCAGCGGCAGGAAGATGGCCGTGAGCGCGGTGAGCGTGCGCATGATGTCGTTGGTGCGGTTGCTCTGCGCCGAGAAGTGCATCTGCACCGCGGTCTCGGCGTTCTGTTCGAGCCGGCGCACGTGGTGCACGACGCGCTCGATGTGTTCCAGCACGTCGCGCGAGCGCACCTTGAGCAGCTCCAGCCCACGCTGCCCGCCGATGGCATCGGTGGGTTCCCAGGTGGCCAGGTTCTCGTTCCAGTCCTGGATCGATGAGCGCTGGTCTTCGCAGATCTCGTCGAGCTGGTGCAGCGAGATGCGCGCGTCCAGCAGCGAACCCCAGTTGCTGAAGCGCGCCTTGGGCAGCAGCAGCTCGGTTTGCCAGTGGTCGAGCTGGCGCGTGAGCTCGCGGCGCAGCGCGAGGTAGCCGTCGACCATCTGGTTGACGATGCGCAGCATGAGGTCGGCCGGGCTGGGCGGCAAGTGCACGCCCGCGGCCCGGGACGCGGCTGTGGCGGCCGACATCAGGCGCGTGGCGTACTGCTCCAGCGCCTGGCAGCCCACCGGGTGCACGGTGAGCAGCACGCGGTCGAACACCGCGAAGCCCACCGGGCTGGTGTCGATGCGCCGGAGCACCGGGGGCCCGCCGCGCGGCACGGTGCGGGTGAGCACCTCGCCGGGATGGGAGAGGTCGGTCTCGCTGTGCCCCGCGGCCAGCCGGCGGAATACCAGGATGTCGTACTGCGAGGTGTAGTCGTAGTGCGACGGCAGCTGGTTGTTGAGCAGATCGGCGATGTGCAGGTCCACCAGCGTCATGCCGCAGAGCACCTGCAGCGTGGACTGCACCGCGCCCTGTTCAAGCTCGAACTCGCGCCGCCCGCAGGCAATCCACACATACCCTTTTTCCGGCAACACCATGGGCAGGGTGCCGGATTCGCTCACCGAGCCGGGCAGGATGTGGAAGATGCGCATGGTGGTGTCAGCCGCGCAGCAGGCGGGCTGCGTCGCGGGCGAAGTAGGTCAGCACGCCGTCGGCGCCCGCGCGCTTGAAGGCCAGCAGGCTTTCCATCATCACGGCGTCGTGGTCCAGCCAGCCGTTGAGCGCGGCGGCCTTGAGCATGGCGTACTCGCCGCTCACCTGGTAGGCGAAGGTCGGAACGCCGAACTCGTCCTTGACCCGGCGCACGATGTCCAGGTAGGGCATGCCGGGCTTGACCATCACCATGTCGGCACCTTCGGCCAGGTCCATCGCCACCTCGCGCAGGGCCTCGTTGGAGTTGCCCGGGTCCATCTGGTAGACCTTCTTGTCGGCCTTGCCCAGGTTGGCGGCCGAGCCTACGGCGTCGCGGAACGGGCCGTAGAAGGCGCTGGCGTACTTGGCGCTGTAGGCCATGATGCGGGTGTGCACCAGGCCCTCGGCCTCGAGCGCGGCGCGGATGGCGCCGATGCGGCCGTCCATCATGTCGCTGGGCGCGACCATGTCCACGCCCGCCCGCGCCTGGGTCAGCGCCTGCTGCACCAGGATGTCCACCGTGGGGTCGTTCAGGATGTAGTTGTGCTCGTCGAGCACGCCGTCCTGGCCGTGGCTGGTGAAGGGGTCGAGCGCAACGTCGGTCATGACGCCCAGTTGCGGGAAGCGTTTCTTCAGTTCGCTCACCACCCGCGGCACCAGCCCGTCCGGGTTGGTGGCCTCGCGCCCGTCGGGCGTCTTCAGGGACGGGTCGATCACCGGAAACAACGCCATGGCGGGAATGCCCAGTGCCACGCAGTCTTCGGCCACAGGCAGCAGCAGGTCCAGGCTCAGGCGCTCGACGCCCGGCATCGAGGCCACGGCTTCGCGCCGGTTCTTCCCGTCCAGCACGAACACCGGATAGATCAGGTCCGACGCGTGGAGCCGATGCTCGCGCACGAGCTCGCGGGAAAAGGCATCCCGGCGCAGGCGTCGGGGGCGGCTGAGAGGGTAGGGGGCGGGGGCGTGCATGCGCGTATTGTGGCAAACGTGCCCCTGGCGCAGCGGCGGTTGACCGGGCCATGCTTCCGAAAGGCGAAGTGGGAAGGTTGACAGGGTGGGGAGGACGCTGGAAATTGCCGGACGGTGTGGCGAACTCCACGGTAAGAAGAAAATACTGCAGCCCCGCCTGCAGACAGCCTGTGCAGCGCGCGCTATTCTTGATGCAACACATTGTTACGGGTTTGCGCAACCGCTGCAGACTCCCAACAGGCCGTCTCCATGCTGACCACCAAAACACCTTCACCGAACAGCAAGCCTGGCGCACACGAGCCGGAAGCGTGGGCGCTGGACGAGCACTGGCCGACCCTGCTGTCCAGCTTCGCCGATCAGGTGACGGAAGGCGTGAGCGCCCTGCAGAACACCATCGACCTGTTGTTGAGCAAGGGCACCATCAGCAAGCAGGAACACCGCGCACTCAGCATCCCGGCCGAACGCATCAAGCAGTCGGGCGTCAGCGCGCAACAGATCCACCGTTTCTACGGCGGGCGCATCCGCCAGTCGCACGAAAAGGTGGGCATGGCCGACCTGGTGGAAGGCGTATTGCAAGAGCGCAAGAAGGAATTCGCCGTGCTCGGCATCGAGATGCGCCGCAAGCTCAAGCCGGTCGAGGTGCTGATCGACCCGACGGTCGCCCACACCTTCGTCAACGCAGTGCTCGACTGGGCCATGGCTTTTGGCAGCCGCATGGACGTGCGCATGGACATCAACGCCTGGCCACGGCACGCGCGGCTGCAGGTGCGCGCATCCAACGATGGTGTGCCTCCGTCGAGCCACGCGACCACGGACAGCCTGAGCTGGATGCTGGTGCGCCAGATCGCGCTGGCGGCGGGTGGCGCCGAGATCGAACGCCAGATCACCGACGAAGGCGTGAGTTTCACGGCCCTGTTCAGCCGCACCGTGCAGGCCGTGGATGGCATTTCCGCCGTGGACCTGTCGGACGACCATTCGTCGATGTTCAAGTCGCTCTCGGGCGTCTATGTGCTGACCATCTCACCCACGCTGCAGATACGCGCCGACGTGCGCGACGCGCTGCGCGAGATCGGCATCAGCTCCGACAGCGTGGTCGACTTCCGGCAGGCGCGCGAGGCCATTCTTTCGCGCATGCCCAACCTCATCGTGGTCGATTCCGAAATCAAGGACAACGGCTTCGACCAGTTCCGCCGTGAACTGCTGCGCGAGGTGTTCGAATTTCCCTTCGTCGAGATATCGCCCGACGACAGCTCGTTCGACATGTCCGGCTTCGGCGAGTTTTCGATGGCCAAGGTCGGCCGGGGCAACATCCGTGAGGCGCTCGGCACGGCGGTGATGTTCGAGCTCGCCAAGATGATGTAAGGCTTTTTGAATACAGCAAAACAAGAAATGATCACTGTCAGAACTGACAGGTCATAAGAATTTTTGGTGTAACATTTGTCTCGAGCCTTTCGAAAGATCGGCTCCCCGCTTTTCCTCCCTGAGCGGGTGCCTTAGTGTGTGACAGCAAAAAGGCTTCCTGACCCGGCCCTAAACGGCCGGGTTTTTTTTGTCCGTTCCTGAGGCCTGGGCCTGGGTGCCGGGGCAGGCCCCTCGGGGCTACACTGCCCGGATGCTCTGGGTCAAAGCCTTCCACATCGTCTTCGTGGCCAGCTGGTTCGCCGGCTTGTTCTACCTGCCCCGGATCTTCGTCAACCTTGCATTGGTGCCGCCAGAGAGCGTGGCCGAACGTGAGCGCCTGCTTCTCATGGCGCGCAAGCTGATGCGCTTCACCACCCTCCTCGCGGTTCCTGCGCTGGGCTTGGGGCTCTGGCTCTGGCTGGGTTATGGCATCGGCCGGGGCGCTGGCAATGGCTGGATGCACGCAAAGCTTGCCGCGGTGCTGCTGGTCCTGGGCTACCACCACGCTTGCGGCGTGTTGCTGCGGCGTTTCGTGGAAGGCTCCCAGCGGCGCAGCCATGTCTGGTACCGCTGGTTCAACGAGGTGCCTGTGCTGTTGCTGGTGACCGTGGTGGTGCTGGTGGTGGTCAAGCCCTTCTGACGCCTTGAATACCCGCTCCTCCGCCTGGCCGCTGGCCCTGCTGTTTGCTGGCGTGGTGGTGTACGCCAGTCTCTATCCGTTCACCGGGTGGCGCGTGCAGGGCGTGTCGCCCCTGGCTTTCCTGCAGGCGCCGTTGCCACAGTACTGGACGGGCTTCGATGTCGCGTCCAATCTGGTGGGCTATGCGCCGCTCGGTTTTCTGCTCAGTCTGGCGATGCTGCGCTCGGGCTGGGGTCACTGGTCCTGGTGGTTGGCGTTCGCCCTGCCGACGCTGCTGTCCCTGGGGGTGGAAACGCTGCAGAACTACCTGCCGATGCGGGTGCCTTCCAACGTCGATTTCGTTCTTAACAGCGCGGGAGCGGCGCTGGGCGCGGGCTTTGCCTGGGCCCTGGAGCGGCTGGGCGTGCTGCGCCGCTGGAGCCAGTTTCGCGCCGACTGGTTCGAGCCGTCCGCACACGGAAGCCTGGTGTTGCTGGCGCTCTGGCCATTTGCCCTTCTGTACCCGCTGTCGGTGCCGTTCGGTCTGGGTCAGGTCTGGGACCGGCTCGAAGCCGGCCTCGTGCTGCTGATGGAGGACACGCCTTTCCTGACCTGGGTGCCCGTGCGGCTGGAGGTGCCCGACCCGCTCAGCCCCTTGGCCGAGGCGTTCTGCATTGCGCT
>JAESFZ010000570.1_pt1 | contig 11216 bp, 14 predicted proteins | sample 9269561 | NCBI WGS metagenome assembly JAESFZ01 (sample SAMN14515552, study PRJNA621657) | algae metagenome | isolation source: Tildeniella nuda ZEHNDER 1965/U140 and co-occurring heterotrophs from wet... | place: Switzerland: Stansstaad, Zurih | collected 1965-01-01
GCCCGTCCCGGGCTTCAGGCCACAGAGGCGAAGCACGAGATTGCCGAGGCCGTTCAGCACGGCAATCGCCGGGCTCAACAGCCAGCGGAACAGGCCGAGAGGCCGCACGATCCAAAGCGCCGTACTTTCGCTGCGCTGGAGAGCCAGGCTCTTGGGCGCGAGTTCGCCCAGCACGATATGCAACGCAGTGATGACGATGAACGAGAGCGCGACCGCGATGGCATAGGCGCTGATCCCGGCAATCGATCCGACGCTGCCGGCCAGCACGGGCTCGATCAGGTGTGCGATCGCGGGCTCGCCGATCCAGCCGAGCGCCAGCGAGGAGATGGTTATGCCGAGCTGGGTGGCGGCAAGGTTGGAGTCGAGATGCTCCAGTGTGCGCTCCAGCGCCTTGGCATTCATCTTTCCGGCGGCGACCAGTTCGACGACCCGGCTGCGGCGGACGGCGACGAGGGAGAATTCGGCCGCCACGAAGAAGCCGTTGGCGGCGACAAGGAGAATAACGGCCAGCAGGCCCCCGAATTCAAGCATGCTTTTCTCCAGTAGGGGCCGCCGAACTCAGCGCGGCTTGTCGCCCGCCAGGGTGATGCGGTGCATGACTCGGCGGTGGCCGTGATAGTCATTGATGGGATTGTGCATGGCCGCGCGATTGTCCCAGAAGGCGAGCGAGCCAACCTGCCAGCGGAAGCGGCAGGTGAACTCCGGCCGGGTCTGGTGCTCCCACAGGAAGCGGAGCAGCGGCAGGCTTTCTTTCTCCGTCCATCCCTTGATGTGGGCGGTGTGTGCATCCGACGTGTAGAGCGCCTTGCGCCCGGTCTCGGGATGGGTGCGCACGATCGGGTGTTCCGCCGTCATGACCTTCAGTTCGGCGCCGGCCGCCTTCATCCGGTCCTCGCGCGTCTTGGTGACGTCGGCCTTGGCCGAGGAGCTGACGCCGACCAGACCATCAAGCGCCTTCTTCAAGCCATCCGACAGAGCTTCATAGGCCAGGTACTGGTTGGCGAACATGGTGTCGCCGCCATAGGGCGGGACCTCGCGCGCCAGCAGCATGCTGCCCATCGGCGGCTCGGCCAGATACGTCGTGTCCGAATGCCAGATGCCGCCGAAATTGTTGCGCTCATGCTCGAGCTTCACCACCGGCGTGATCAGCGGCGACTCCGCCAGGCCCTTCAGCTGCGGGTACTCGATCGGCTCGCCGAACTTGCGCGCGAAGGCGAGTTGCTGGAGCGGCGTGGCATTCTGGTCGCGCATGAAGACGACAAGATGGTCGAGCAGCGCCTGTCGTACTTCGCCGACGACGTCGTCCTCGAGCGTGCGGGAAATGTCGACACCATGGATTTCAGCCCCCAGCGCGCCCGAGATCGGTCGCACCTCGATGTGGCGATAGTTGCGCATCATCTCTCCTCCGCTCGACCCTTCGCCCAGCCCGGTAGCATCTTGGCCTTGAAAGCCTTGATCCCCTCTGCCGCCTCGGGCCGGCGCAACAGGCCGACCAGGCTCTCGGCCGCATCATCGAGCACCGCCCGATCATCCTCCGTGACCGAAGCCAGCACCAGACGCTTTGCCGTCGCCAGCGCCTGCGGCTCCATCTTCAGGAGATCCTCCAAAAGCGCCTGCTGCGTCGCCTCGATCTCGTCAGTGCTGCTGCACAGATAGCGCCCGATGCCCAGCCGATGCGCCTCGGCGCCATCGATGACCCGTCCCGTAACCGCAAGATCGCGCGCCGGCCCCTCGCCGAGGCGGCGCAACACGAAGGGAATGACCTGGGACGGGATGAAGCCGACCTTGGGCTCGGGCAGGCCGAACCTGGCGCTCTCGTGCAGGATCACCACATCCGAGCAGCAGGCCATGCCGAAGCCCGCGCCGACTGCCGAGCCCTCGACCACCGCAATGGTTGCCTGCGGCAGGGCATCGAGGGCCAGCAGCGCGTCGCCGAACTGGCGGTACGCCCCTATCAGCGGATCGCGCGCGCCATTCTCCGGCTTCGGCGGCATGTCTGCCATGGCATCGAGGTCGCCGCCGGCACAGAAATGACCGCCGGCCCCGCGCAGCACGAGCACGCGGCAGGCTGGATCGTCGCGGACGCGGATGAAGGCATCTTCCAGTTCGAGCATCATGGCGTGCGTGAGCGCGTTGCGCCGCCCCGGACGATTGAGTGTGAGCCGGGCGATCGCGCCCTCGCGGGCGAGGAGGATGTGGGCGTAGTCGGCCATGGGCAAAGTCTTACCGGCCGTCTATCCTCCCAACAAGATGATGCGTTTCGTGGTTCCGCTGCTCGCAGCGATCTTGGCGACTGCCTTGGCGATTTCCTCTGCTTCGGCGCAGGAATGGAGCCAGGTGTCCAGCCCCTCACCCGGGCCGACCCAGGTCGTCGGCTTCTACTCCGCCGGCTGCATCCAGGGCGCGCAGGCCCTGCCCACGGAAGGGCCGGGGTACGAGGCGATTCGCCTCAGCCGCAACCGCAACTGGGGCCATCCGGTCACCCTCGACTTCATCAAGAACTTCTCCGAGCAGGTGCGGGCCGCCGGGCAAAGCCAGCTCTACATCGGCGACATCGGCCAACCCCGCGGCGGCCCGATGAGTTTCGGCCACGCCAGCCATCAGGTCGGCCTCGATGTCGACATCTGGTTCGAACGCCAGCCCGGCGCGCGCCGGGCGCCGCCCGACCGCGAGAACCCGCGGCTCCGCTCATTGGTGCGCGGCGACGATGGCGGCGTCGACGAAGCGGTATTCACCGACCAGCACATGGCGTTGCTGCGAATGGCCGCGACGGCGCCGGGGGTCGACCGGATGTTCGTCAACAAGTGGATCAAGCAGCGGATCTGCAACACCGCCACCGGCAATCGCGCCTGGCTGCGCAAGCTCGTGCCCTGGTACGGCCACGACGAGCACTTCCATGTCAGGCTCCAATGCCCGCCGGGCAATCCGCAGTGCCAGCCGCAGGCGGCCTACTCAGACGATGACGGCTGCGGCGAGGCGCTCGATTCATGGTTCCGCAAGGCGCCGCTCACGCCGCCGCCGGCCGGCGCCGCAGTAAAACCCTATCGACCGAAACTGCCGCCGGCCTGCCAGCAGATTCTCACCGCGCGCTGACCGGGGCTCAGGAAAGTCCGCCGCAGGTGTCGGCGCGATTGCGAGCGTCGCCGTCGATCGGTTCCCAACCACCGACCGTCAACAGGCGCCGCCACTCCACGACGCTGGTGCCGGGCCCCGTCCGCTGCACGATGAAGCGGATGTTCATCGGCGTACCGTCGCTCAGGGTGAGCGTCACGACCGCCGTGTTGGCCTCGATCTGCGCCACGCCCGTGAAGCCGGCGATCGGCTGTGCCGCGAGACAGTTCGCCATGACCGTGTAGCCAACGTTGTAGGACGAGGTCCACAGCGGCGGGGTCGGCTGCGGCTTGGTGGTGAGGCCGGTCGTGGTGCAGGCCGCGATGCTTAAGGCGAGGAGAACGGCAACCAGGGTTCGTGTCGACTTCACTCGCTGCGTCTCCTTCTATTCACCTTGGCCCAGCAGTGTACCGGCGCGGCGCGAGGCACGGAAGAACCACTGGAAGATCTGGAAGCCCACGACCAGGTAGACCGCCGACAGCGCGAAGGCGATCCCCATCATGTCCCAATGCACGGTCTTCTCGGCCAGGATGGCGCGCATGCCTTCGAAGACGTAGGCCGGCGGCAGGCCCCAGGCGATCACCTGCAGCCAGTGCGGCAGCACCGAAACGGGATAATAGACGCCGCTCACCGGCATCAGGATGAAGACGGCGGCCCAGGCGAAGCTCTCCGCGCTCTGGCCGACGCGCATGATCATGCCCGACATCGCGAGCCCGATCGACCAGGAGAACATCTGCAGGATGGCGAAGAAGGCGATCAGCGGCAGGCCGAGCGTATAGATGGAGAAGCCGAAGAAAGCCCAGGCCATCAGCGACACCGGGATCAGGCCCAGCAAGGTGCGCAGCAGGGCCACGACGATGATGCCGGTCGCCATCTCCCACGAGCGGATCGGGCTCACGAACAGATGGCCGAGGTTGCGCGACCACATCTCCTCCAGGAAGGCGATGCTGAGCGAGAGATTGCCGCGCACCACCACTTCCCAGAGCAGCAGGCCCGACAGCAGCACGCCCGCCGCCTGGGCCACGAACGAGGCCTGCGGCAGCAGGTACTGGGTCATGAAGCCCCACATCACCATCTGCACAGCCGGCCAGTAGATCGAATCGACCAGCCGCATCACCGAACTGCGCCACAGGTAAATGTGGCGCATGACCAGGGCGTATATCCGCTCGAGGGAGCCGCTCACGATGCCGCCGCCCCTTTCCGCAGCGCATCGAGGCCCTGCCCCCGACCGCGGCCGCGCGCCATGTCGAGGAATACCTCCTCCATGTCCTCGCGACCGAAGCGTTCGATCAGCTCGCGCGGGCTGCCGCGCTCGAAGACCTTGCCCTTCTGCAGCAGGATCACGTCGTCGCAGAGCCGCTCGACCTCGCTCATATTGTGCGAGGCGAGCAGGATCGTGGCGTGCGTCTCGGCCTGATATTCCTTGAGGTAGCTGCGCACCCAGTCGGCGGTGTCGGGATCGAGCGAAGCCGTGGGCTCATCGAGCAGGAGCACGGCGGGCCGGTTGATCAGCGCCTTGGCCAGCGCCACGCGTGTCTTCTGGCCGGCCGAGAGCTTGCCCGCCGGGCGCTCGAGGAAGTCGGCGAGCTGCATGCGCTCGGCCAACTCGCCGATGCGGGCGTCGAGCCCCTTCACGCCGTAGAGCCTGCCGTAGAAGACGAGGTTCTGGCGCACGGTCAGGCGATGCGGCAGGTCGACGTAGGGCGAGGAGAAATTCATGCGCGGCAGCGCCGCGTATCGCCGCTTCAGCATGTCGACGCCCAGCACTTCCATCTGGCCGGCGGTCGGCTCGAGCAGGCCCAGCAGCATGGCGATGGTCGTGGTCTTGCCGGCGCCGTTGCCGCCCAGCAGCCCGAGCACGGTGCCGGGCTGCACCGTGAACGTCAGGTCGTCGACCGCGACGATCTCGCCGTACACCTTGCGCAGGTGCCAGACATCGATGGAGGGGCTTTGGGACATGCGCAGGTCATAACGCCTTGATCGCCGCATCGATGCGGTCGAGGCCTTTGCTCAGCCGGTCGGCGCCGGAAGCGAAACAGAGCCGGATGTTGCCCGTACCGCCCGGGCCGAAGGCTTCGCCGGGCGCCAGACCGACCTTGTACTCCTTCGCGAGTTTCTTGCAGAAGGCCATGGTGTCTTCAACGCCATCGACCGAGAAGAAGGCATAAAACGCTGCTTCCGGCCGCGCGATGGTGACCCTGGGCAGGCCCGAGAGGCGCTGGAATACCTGCTCGCCGCCGGCGCGGCAGCGCTCGACCATCTGCGCCAGGAAATCGTCGCCCTTCTCGATGGCGGCGATCGCGCCCCGCTGCAGGAAGGCCGGCGCACCTGAAGTATTGATCTGTACCAGCTTGGCAATCTGGTCGCCGAGCTGTGCCGGGTGGGTGAGCCAGCCCAGGCGCCAGCCCGTCATCGCCCACGGTTTGGAGAAGCTGTTGAGCACGATCAGCGGATCGTCGGGACCGGCATGTTCCAGGAACGACGGCGCCACCTGGCGGCCGTCGGGGCGCTTGCTGTAGATCAGCCGGGCATAGACTTCGTCGGCCATGATCCAGATGCCGCGCTTGCGGGCAAACTCCAGCAGCGCGCGCTGCTCGTCCGACGACATCATCCAGCCGGTCGGGTTGCCCGGCGAATTGACGAAGATCGCGCGCGTGCGTTCGTCGACCGCATCGAATACGCGCTGCAGGTCCAGCGTCCAGCCGCCCCTCGCGGTGCGCTCGAGCGCCACGTACTTCGGCACGCCCCGCATCAGCTTGGTGGCCGACGTGATGTTCGGCCAGATCGGCGAGACGATCACGACATTGTCGCCGGGATCGACCAGCATCTGCACGGAAAGCAGGATCGCCTGCATGCCGCCGGTGGTGACGCTGATGCGGTCGACCGGGCATTTGATGCCATAGAGCCGCTCGGTATAGGCGCTGATGGAGGCCCGCAGCTCGGGAATGCCGCGCTGCCACGTGTAGAAGGTCTCACCCGCCTGCAGGCCCTTGGCCGCCGCTTCGCGCACGAAATCGGGCGTCACGAGATCGCCTTCGCCGAACCACAGCGGCACGACGTCGGGATCGCCGAACACGCTCATGGCGACATCGGAGATGGGCGATTCGGGCAAGGTGCCGATGGGGCCGCTCAGCGAGGAGACGAGGCCCGGCGGAAGGAAACGATTGTCGGTCTGCATGATCTCCGACTAGCGCATCGCTCCCCGGGACGCCAGCGCGTCAGGCCGAGACTTTCTCATGGGCGTCCTCGTTGGCTCCCCAGCGATATCCCGGACTTACTTGGGCCCTTCAAGCCAGTCGTGCTCGAGCATCCGCAGGCGGCTCATGACCGAGAGCAGGAACGCCGTCGACCAGCCGAAAAGGATCAGCCCGTTGCCCGCCTCGATGGCGCCGAACAGCCGCCACTTGCCGTCCAGGACGATGTCGCCGTAGCCGAGTGTGGTGAAGGTCACGGTAGAGAAATAAAGCGCCGATTCAAAATCTCGGACGGCACCGATGGCCCAGAAGGCGAAGCCATAAAGCCAGATCTCGATCGTGTGAATGGCGACGAGGCCAAGGACCACAAGCAGGATGACGGCGAGTTGGCCTGCGCGGCTTTCGTGGGGCCGCAGCCTGTGGGCGCGGTCCCGCAGGATCCACAGCAGCCCGAGCAGCCCGCCGAGGTGAATGGACACGGTCAGTCCGACCATGAAGGTGGCGAGCACGAGGTTTTCGAACATGCGCCATGATCGAACCCCGTCACCGGAGAGGCAATGAATATTCCACATGTCGAGTGAGCGCCGCCCGCCGTACGGCTCGGATGACAGCGCGATTGCGACACGTTACGCTCCGCTGGGGAGTAAGCATGATCAACGACGCAAAAGACTCGGTCCTCAAGACTTGGCTGTCCGAGCAGTATGCCGGCACCTATGAAGATGGCAGGCGCTGCGACGAGCTGGGCTATCTGCAGTGCAAGCTTATCCTCAAGCCCGAGCGCTTCACCTCGGCGCACGTCTTCAAGGAGTTCGCGGGACTCGTGCAGCGCGCCGCGTCGGCGACCGGGATCGGCTATCAGCACGCCTCGAAAGAGCAGAAGCGGCCCGAAGTGCGCGAGGTCCTATTCCTCGATACCGGCAAGTACCACCTCTACAACAATTCGTTCATCTGCCGGCGTCGTATTGCCTACGAGGACGGATTTGCCATCGGCGATCCCGAGATCGTCTTCAAGTACCGCAGCGACAATATGGCGAAGGCCCAGGCGATCGACGTCCGGCCCCGGATCGACGGCAAGTACAAGATCAAGTTCAAGCTCGAGATCATGCCGCTCAAGGAGCGGATCGGCGGGATGCGCCGCCTGCTCTCGCACAATGTCGAGTTTGGCCTCAGCCAGGCGCCCCAGGCGGCGCGTACCGTGATGTCGTCGCTCGGGCATATGTCGCTGCCCGAGCTCACGCAGATCTTCCCGGCCCTCTCGGTGATTGCGAGCGACGACGGCGCCGATGACGTCTCGCTGGTCAACCAGACCATCGTCGAGGAACTGCTGCAGGACATCTGCTTGCTCGACTTCGGCCATCACACCGCGGCCACGGCCAATCTCGGCCTCTGGCGCTCGCGCGGCGACCACCACGCCTTCGTCGGCGAATTCGCCTACCAGCTCCGTTTCCCCGGCCCCAACGACATCAGCCACAAGGCGCTGCAGGCCTGCGAGCGCTTCTTCCTCGAACTGCAGCAGGTCGCCGGCGATTGGCTGGCGCTCACCACGACCAAGACAGGCGCGGTCTACCGCCTGAAGGGCAACCCGCCGCAAGCCCACGAATGAGCAAGTCGCCGGCCGCTGCCCTGCCCGTGGCGCCGCCGCCGTCGCTGTGGCACCTCTTCCTGGGCTTCCTGATGATCGGCGCCACCAGCCTGGGCGGCGGCGTGATCGCCTACCTCCGCACCGGCCTGGTCGCGCGCTACCGCTGGCTCGACGACCCCACCTTCGTCGAGCTGATGGCGATCAGCCAGAGCCTGCCCGGCCTCAACGCCACCAATATGTCGATCCTGGCCGGCGACCGCCTGCGCGGCTGGCCGGGTGCCCTCGTCGCGGCGCTGGGCATGTGCCTGCCCGGCGCCTCGCTCATGACCGCGGCCGCCTTCGCCTACGGCATCGGCGGCGACGATCCGGTGTCGAAAGCCTTCCTGCACGCCATCGCGGCCGGCGCCGTCGGGCTGATCACGGTCGTCCTTGTGCAGCTCGGCGCCAAGATGCTGACCGAGATCGCCGACTATGTCTTCGTGGCGATGACCGCGGTGCTGGTCGCCTTCGTCCATGTCCCGGTGCCCATTGCCCTGGTGGGCATGGCCGCGGTCGCCATTTGGTGGCACCGGCCCCGGAAGGCCGCAGGCAAGGCGCCGGATGCCCAGCCGAAGGATCCTGCGTCATGAAGCAGCTCCTCGATCTGGCCACTGTTTTTGGCTACATCTCGCTGCTGACGGTCGGCGGCGGCATGGCGGCTTTCCCGGAGCTGAAGCAGCTCACGGTCGACACCTACCACTGGGTGACCTTCCCAGAACTGATGCACTACTACAGCCTCGGCCAGCTCGCGCCGGGCCCCAACATGATGATGGTGGCCTCGATCGGCGCCCAGGTCGCCGGCCTCCCCGGCGCGGCGGTCGTCCTGGTGGCCTTCATCCTGCCGACCGGCCTCCTCACCTTCGGCATCGGCCGCCTGTGGAACCGCCTCGCCAACTGGCCGTGGCGGCCGGCCATCCAGCGCGGCCTGGGCAGCGTCGCCGTGGGCCTGGTCCTGGCCGGCGGCATCGTGCTGGCCCGCGGCGCCATCTACGACTTCACGAGCGCCGCCCTTGCCGCAGGCGTGTTCGCGCTGCTGATGTTCACCAAGATCAATCCCGCCATCCCGATCGTGGCCAGCGGCCTGATCGGGATCGGCCTCTACCTTATCTAGACATTGACTAAATATACCCGCTCGGAAGGGCTTCCGGCCTCGGCAGCGCCGGCGTAAAATTCCGATATGTCGCGCTTGGTTTCGATCTTTCTGACAGCAAGTCTGCTTTCCGGCTGCGTCACCTCCACGACTGTGGGCGAGGTACGGGCCGGCATGAGCCCCGATCAGGTGCAGAGCATACTGGGCGAGCCGGAAACCGTGGCGCATGCGCCCGGCGCCCAGTGCTCCTACTACACGGTCCTGAAAGATTTCTGGAGCCGCACGCCGTGGACCATGACCAACCGCTACGTCGTCTGTTACGACGACGGCAAGGTCAAATCCTTCGGCCGCGCCGACACCGTCACCTCTGGCTGATCTCCTGCTGAGCCGACCGCATGGGGCGATCCTCGCCCGCCATGCATGAGGTGCGCGGCACGCCGATCGCCACGACCCGGCCGCCGACGGCCAGGCAGCCATTGTGCCACTGCCCCGACAGCGTCTGGTCGCCGAGATGCAGCGTCCCGTACCCGTCCGGCACATCGTCGGCATAGTTGCCCTCGAAGCGATGGGCGGCATTCCAGACATAGCGGCCAGGGCCCTCGCGTCGGCCGAACCGGTAACTGCCCTCGAAGCGGTCAATCGTCTGGCCGTGTTCCGACCATTGCACGACACCCTTGCCGTGCTTCAGCCCGTCGCGGCAGCTGCCCGTCCAGGTCACCTTGTCGTCGGGCTCCGGATGCCAGTCCGGCATCCGGCAGCCGACCTCGGTGTCGAACAGCCAACCGTCGCCATCGCAGGGCGCCGTCCAGCTGATCTGGACCGAATCGGGCTCTTCATTGGTGCAAGGCGCCGCAGGCTGGCCGAGCGCAAGCTGCTGCTGCGCCAGCGCGGATGTGCCCGCAAGCAGAACAGCCGAAATAAAGATGACCCGAAACCGTCCCATAGTGCCCTCACAACCATCCCTGAGATGGACGGTCGAACGGCAACGAGGGGGGCGCCGCGAAGGTTGCTCCGCCTCGGGTCCGAAATCATGATACTTCGGTCCAGTATCCTCATAGTGAGGAGGCGGTCACCCGGCCGAAGCCGGTCGAAAAGACCTCCGATAGCGACGGAAACACAAGAATGTCATTTCTGATCCTCGGCCTCGTCCTCTTCCTCGGTGTCCACACGCTGACCACCATGCGAGCCACGCGCGCGGCGATGATCGGACGGCTCGGCGAAGGCGGATACAAGGGCCTCTACTCGCTGGTCTCGGCCGTCGGCCTGGTCCTGATCGTCTGGGGATTCTCGAGCTACCGCAGCGCCGGCTATATCCAGGTATGGACTCCGCCCCGCGCGATCTTCCATCCCATCGCCCTCTTCCTCTTGTGGTTCGCCTTCGTGGCGCTGGCCGCCACCTACGCGCCACCCGGCAAGATCAAGTCCGTGCTGCGCCACCCCATGCTGGTGGCGGTCAAGGCGTGGGCGCTCTCGCATCTGCTGGTGAACGGCGACCTGGGCTCGATGCTGCTGTTCGGCGGCCTGCTCGCCTGGGCGGTCTATGACCGCATCGCGCTCAAGCGCCGGGGCGACATGGGCGCGGCAAAGGTCGACGGCTTCAAGGCGGCCGATGCGATCGTGATCGCGATCGGTACCGTGGCCTACGTCGCGGTGTTCTGGCTGCACGATACGCTGATCGGCGTCACCGCCGCCTAGCAGCCGGCTTCAGTGGGCATGGCCGTGCCCACCCTTGCCATAGTGATAGTGCGACCCGCCGAAGCGATCGATATGCAACGGCTGCTTGGCAAGGCCGGGGCAGAAAGTGTTCACGATACCCTCGACCTTGTCGTAAAGCGCCTTCGCGGGCTTGCGGCCCTTGGCCAGCCGTTCGCGCGCCTTCTCCGCGAGCCGCGCGACCTGCGCCATGTCGATGTTGAGGAGTTTGCGGTTCTCCATGACCATGCGGCCCGCGATCATCACCGAGTGGACGCCTGAGCCGTCCTCGGTGTGCACGATCTGATTGGTCGGATCGTTGAACGGGATCCAGTTCACGTTGCCGAGGTCGAGGAAGACGATGTCGGCCTTGTAGCCTTTCTCGAGCTTGCCGATCTTGTCGCCCAGGCCCAGCGCGCGGGCGCTGCCGGCGGTGGCGGCGTGCAGCACCTCCTCGGTCGTGATCCACTCCCTGTTATCCGGCCCCTGCACCTTGGAGACCATCGAG
>JAESFZ010000573.1_pt1 | contig 11197 bp, 11 predicted proteins | sample 9269561 | NCBI WGS metagenome assembly JAESFZ01 (sample SAMN14515552, study PRJNA621657) | algae metagenome | isolation source: Tildeniella nuda ZEHNDER 1965/U140 and co-occurring heterotrophs from wet... | place: Switzerland: Stansstaad, Zurih | collected 1965-01-01
AGAGCAGCACGCCGATGTGCGAGTTGAGTTCGTCCACGTCGCCCATGGCGTGCACGCGCAGGCTGTCCTTGGAAACGCGGGTGTTGTCGCCCAGCCCGGTGGTGCCGGCGTCGCCGGTGCGGGTGGCGATCTGGGTGAGTCGGTTGCCCATGAAATGCCTCTTGTTGGCCGATGGTGAGACAGCGATTGTCCCCGAGGTCGGGCATCCGGCCGGAACCCGTAACCGGATGAGGGGAAATGTGTCTGAGGCAAAGGTGTTTAGCAGAGCGCAACGGCAGGCAAAAGCGCTTGGCCCGGGCCGGCGATGCGGGCGTAATGCGGCTTCGTTCCCCGTTTCAAAGGAGTCACACCGATGTCCCGCTTTCGTCTCCAGTCCCCGCTCTCCATCTCGGATTTTGAGAAACGCAGCGTGCAGCTGATGGCCGCCTGCGCCCTGGGGCTGGCCGGTCTCTCCAGCGTGCAGGTCGCAGCGCCCACGCGCCACGCCCTCTCCGCCTTCACCCCGTCCTCGCGCCAGGCCGACACACCGCGTCCCGTGCGCCTGAACCCCCACACCGCCCTCCTGCCCGCCCACCGCTGAGGGCGGGGCGCCCGGGCCGCACACGGCGGCCATCAAGGCTTAAACTGACCGGCTGCACACCCCACTGCTGCCGGAGACAAGCCCCATGAACGCCCCCACCGCCCTGAGCCACCTCACCCCCGAAGTCCACCAGCGCGCCGTCCCGGCCGAGTTCCTCACGGCCCTGCAGGCGCGATTCGGCGCGCAATGTTCCACCGCCCTGGTGGTGCGCGAGCAGCACGGGCGCGACGAGTCGGTGTACGAGGTGCCGCCGCCGGTCGCCGTGGTGTTCGCCGAGAGCACGCAGGACGTGGCCGATGCCGTGAAGCTGGCCGCCCAGCACCGCGTGCCGGTGATCCCCTTCGGTGTGGGCTCCTCGCTCGAAGGCCACCTGCTGGCCGTGCAGGGTGGCATCAGCATCGACGTGAGCCGCATGAACAGCGTGCTGTCCATCAACGCTGAAGACCTGACCGTGACCGTGCAGCCCGGCGTAACGCGCAAGGCACTCAACGAAGCGGTCAAAAGCGAAGGCCTGTTCTTCCCGATCGACCCGGGCGCCGATGCCTCCATCGGCGGCATGTCGGCCACGCGCGCCTCGGGCACGAACGCGGTGCGCTACGGCACCATGCGCGAGAACGTGCTGGCGCTCGAAGTCGTCACCGCGCGCGGCGAGGTCATCCGCACCGGCACACGCGCCAGAAAGAGCAGCGCAGGCTACGACCTCACGCGCCTCATGGTGGGCAGCGAAGGCACGCTGGGTGTGATGACCGAGATCACGCTCAAGCTCTACCCGCTGCCCGAAGCCATCTCGGCCGCGACCTGCTCCTTCCCCACCATCGAAGCCGCGGTGCGCACCGTGATCCAGGTGATCCAGCTCGGCGTGCCGATCGCGCGCTGCGAACTCATCGACCACAACACCGTGCGCATGGTCAACACGCACAGCAAGCTAGGCCTGCGCGAAGAGAACATGCTGCTGATGGAATTCCACGGCTCGCCCGCGAGCGTGAAGGAACAGGCCGAGACGGTGCAGGAGATCGCCAGCGAGTTCGGTGGCAACGCCTTCGAATGGGCCGACACGCCCGAGGAGCGCACGCGCCTGTGGACGGCGCGGCACAACGCCTACTTCGCCGCGATCCAGAGCGAGCCGGGCTGCCGCGCGATCTCCACCGACACCTGCGTGCCCATCAGCCGCCTGGCCGACTGCCTGCTGGACTCGGTGAGCGAAGCCGACGCGGCCGGCCTGCCCTACTTCCTCGTCGGCCACGTGGGCGACGGCAACTTCCACTTCGGCTACCTGATCGACCCCAACAAGCCCGAAGAGCACACGCTGGCCGAGGAACTCAACCACAAACTGGTGGCGCGCGCGCTGAGCCTGGAAGGCACCTGCACCGGCGAACACGGCGTGGGCCTGCACAAGATGGACTTCCTGGTGACCGAGGCCGGCACCGGCGCGGTCGACATGATGCGCACCATCAAGCGCGCGCTCGACCCGGACAACATCATGAACCCGGGGAAGATCTTCGCGCTTTGAGGTCCTCCAGCTGCATGCCTCTCACATGGAGGCGCATTCCGTCACGGACACGCCCACCGAAGTTCCTTTGCCGCGCACGCTAGCGAGCTTGGTCGACTGCCCCAGCAAGGTCGCCATGCGCTTGACGCTGTACAAGCCAATTCCCATGCCCTCGGGCACGCGCTCCAACTCGCCGCCGCGCTGGAATGCCTCGAAGCACCGGGCGGCATCGGCCTCGGTCATGCCGATGCCGGTGTCGATCACCATGAGCCACAGGCGGCCCTGCCGGCGGCGGCAGCCGATGAGGATGCGGCCGCCTTCGTCCGTGTAGCGCAAGGCGTTGGACAACAGGTTGCGGGCGATGCGCTGCAGCATCAACACGTCGGTGCGGACAAGCCGGTGCACCGGCAGGTAGCGCAGAGTGATGTGGTGCGCCCGCGTCCACTGGCGAAACTCCTGCACCACGGGTTCGAGCACGGCGTGCAGGCTGACCACCTTGAGGTCCAGCACGGGTTGCTGGTTCGTGCTCATCTGGCGCATGCTGACCATGAAGTCGTTGACGGTTCTCATGGCTTCGTCAATGCCTTGCAGAAGCCCCTCCTGTTTGGGCAGGGGTGCATCCCGCAAAGCTTGCACGTACAGGTTCACGCTCTGCAGTGGTTGCAGAAGGTCGTGCTGCGCGGCGGCATAGAGCAGGCTGCGGTCTTGCGCCCGCGAGACGCTGGCGCGCAGCAGGTTGCGCCTGCGCAGAATCTGCGCACTGACCGCACAACCCAGCAAGGCCGCCACCAGGGCGCCCTGCACGAAGTTGGAGATCAGGGTGACATGGATGGGCAGTTCCATCAGCCGATAGAGCACATACAGCAGGCCTGAGAACGCATAGACCCCCCACACGGCCAGAAACAGCAAGCGGTGCATCTCCGCGCGCCGGATGGCGTGGCGCAAGGCCAGGACCATCATGGCGAAGGCGTAGACAGTTCCACCCATCACCAGCATCCGGCGGGAGGTGTAGGGCCAGAGGCACGCCACCAGCGGCACGACCATCAGCCAGAGCCATGCGCCCAGGCGCAGCAGACGGTCCGCCATGGGGTCCTCGGCGCGCGTGTCCAGGAACACCCGGGCGTGCAAGGCGCTCAGCCCGAGCAGGCCGACGTAGCCGGCCCAGCCCAGCCACCCGGTCTGCCAGCGATCCAGCCACGGCAGCAAATGGTGCATCGCGCCGGAGACCCACATGGCTCCCAGCATCTCGCAGGCTGCCATGGCCAGGAACAGAGGCAGTGAGCGGTCCGCCGCCACCGGGATCAGCGTCAGCACGTACAGCACCACCACCAGGGGCACGGCCAGCATCAGGCCGATGCCCAGGTGCAGCTTTCCCTGCGTCAGCACGAAGGCGTCGTCCTGCATCGCAAACAGAGGAAAGCGCATGAGGTTGTAGCCATCGAGCCGCAGCATCAGGCGCACCTCCTGCCGACCCTGCAAGTGAAGTCGCCAGGCTGGGTAGAGCAGACCGGAGGAGATGGCGAGGGGACGAAGACGCTCCAGTTGCGCATGCTCCACCCACTGCCCGCGGTCGTCCTGCAGCCACAGCCGCACCTCATCCTGGGTCGGCAGCTCGTAGGTGAGCACCCAGGATCGGGGCTTGGCGTCGGGGTTGTTCAGGGTGAGCTGCGCCCAGTAGGGGTAAGGCAGGCCCTGGCCAACGGCGTGGTTGGCGTGCGGCAGGCGGGCCGCCTGACCCGATGCGACCCGTGCAGCGATCTGTTCGGGACCGTATTCGCCCTGGGGGTCGGCCACGGCCTGCAGCGCCGGCCACAGCGGCACTCGGTCCGTGACAGGGTCCAGCGCCATCGCGGCCGCACCGGCCCAAGTCCCGAACAGCAGGGCCACCGTGAGCAGCTGTCTAACCCAGCATGCCATGCGCTTTGGCCCATGCCATGTATTGCATGGAGGCCTGAGTCCGGTTCTGCACGCCCAGACGTTGAAAGATGGTGTTCAGATGGGTGCTGACGGTCTGCTCACCAATCTTGAGGCGCAACGCGATTTCCCGGTTGCGATAGCCACTGGCCACCTCGGCCAGCACCGCACGTTGGCGCTCCGTGAGCAGGTCGACGGGGTGATGTGGTGCCTCCCCCGCGCTGGCCGGCACCGACAGACCCGGAGCGCACGGCGTTGCCGATCCTGGCAGGAAAGGCTGGAGCTTCTGGACAAAGTTCTGAGGCAGCGCCGATTTGGAGATGAAGGCCTGCGCACCCAGGTCGAGCGCGGCCTGCTCGGTGGATTTGTCGTCGCTGGCGCTGAAGACGACGATGGCGATGCCCGGCGCCACCTCCCGCAGGGCGCGCAAGGTGGCCAACCCCCGGGAATCCGGCAGATTGAGATCGGCAATGACCAGGCCGGGCGGCTCGCGCCGCCGCAGCAGGCGCTTCTTCGCCTGCATCAGCGAACCCACGATCACGACGCCACAGCCCGCGTGGGCCTGGAGGTGCAGCACCGCCAGGCTGGCCGTGATCGAACGGATCATCATCGGATGGTCTTCGACGATGAGGATGTCGAAATGGCTCATCGCGCGGGAGATGAGCGCAGGAATAACGAACCCATGTTGAATGCCCTCCCTCGGTACTTGAATTGTTCGTATGGGCCCTTCTGAAAGAGGGCCTGGGCTCAAGAACGCTCAGCCGCGCAATCTATTTCGGCGCGCGCACCACAACGCACATGACGCACGAGTTCGCGTCATGAGTCATTGAAGGACTCTGTTCAGGGAACGAATCGACGCACCGGCACCCCGATGCGTGTACCCCGGGGGGGTCGATCGGTGGGCGTCAGGGCGCCGGGCGCGCCTCCAGCACCGCCACCTGTGCGCCCAGCCGGTCCAGCAGGCGCAGGCGCGGGCCTTGCATGGCCCACTGTTCGGTGGTGGCCAGCGCGAACATGAAGGCGCGTTCGCGCTCCATGTCGGCCGCACAGGTCTGCAGTTCGCGGCGTGGGCCGCGCAGCATCTGCAGGGCCTGGCCGTTCAGGGTGTAGGTGCCGATGAGTTCGTTGCAGCCACCCGAGCCGGTCACGCGGCGGCCCTCGCTGTTCAAGACGAAGTATGGCGCCTTGGCCGGGTCCTGTGCGGGCAGGGGCTGGCCGTCGAGCGACACCAGCACCCAGCGCACGTTCTCGATCCTGGGCGCGGCGGGCTGCGCGCGGGTGTCGACCGGGCGCAGCAGCACGTCGGCATGGGTCGTGCCCGAGTGGCCGAGCACGAGGTAGGCGCTGTCGGTGACGTACAAGGCCTTGCCATCCACCAGGATCTCGGCGCGCACCGAGTAGCTGCCCTTCTCCTGCACCCGCCGCTGCTCCACCGGCAGGCTGAAGCGCAGCGGCTGCGGGCCGCTGGCGGGGCCGGCGAAGTGGGCCAGCGTGACGGAGCCGCCATCGGCGCGGGAGACGTCGGCCACCGACACGTCAAGCACCGCGTTGGGCGGCAGGGCGATCGTCCCCTCGAAGCGGGCCGTGCCGGTCACGGTGTAGGACGGCGGGTTGGTGACGGGCGTGCCGCAGGCCGTGAGCAGCAGGCCGGTGGCCAGGGCGCCCAGCAGGGGACGGCGGGACACGCGTTGGCTGGAGAGGTTCGACATCGTCATCGGGAGGCTCCTGAAAAATGGGGTGGTGTGCGGGACAGCCACCCCATTGTGCTCAGAAGTGCCCGCTCCGCCTGTGAAAGCCTGCAACCGGGCTCAGGCCGCCGCGCCCAGGCGGAACACCGCCACCGCCCGGACCAGGTCTTCGGCCTGCTGCCGCAGGCTGGTGGCCGAGGCGGACATCTGCTCGACCAGCGCGGCGTTCTGCTGGGTGGTCTGGTCCATCTGCAGAACAGCCTCGCCCACCTGAGACACCCCGGCGCTCTGCTCGGCGCTGGCGCTGCTGATCTCGCCCACCAGGTCGGAGACGCGGCGGATGCTGCCCACCACCTCCTGCATGGTGGTGCCGGCCTTGTCGGCCAGGGTGACGCCGCGTTCCACGCGCTCCACACTCTCGCCGATCAGGTCCTTGATTTCTTTCGCGGCCTGCCCCGAGCGCTGCGCGAGGTTGCGCACCTCGCCGGCCACCACCGCGAAGCCCCGGCCCTGCTCACCGGCGCGCGCGGCTTCCACCGCCGCGTTGAGCGCCAGGATGTTGGTCTGGAAGGCAATGCCGTCGATCACCGCGATGATGTCGGCGATCTTGCGCGAGCTGTTCTCGATGCCCTTCATGGTGTCGACCACCTGGTTCACCACCTCGCCGCCCTGCTGGGCCACGGTGGAGGCGCCCTGCGCGAGCTGGTTGGCTGTGCGCGCGTGGTCCGCGTTCTGGGTCACGGTGCTGCCCAGCTGCTCCATCGATGCCGAGGTCTGCTCGAGCGCGCTGGCCTGGCCTTCGGTGCGGCGCGAGAGGTCGCTGTTGCCCGAGGCGATTTCCGCGCTGCCGTTGGAGACGGCCTCGGCGCCCTGCCGCACGGCGTGCACGGACGTGGCCAGCCGTTCGGTCATGGTGCGCAGCTTGGCCAGGGCGCTGTGCGTGTCGCCCTCGCGCACCCGCATGGACACGCCGAGGTCGCCAGACGCCACCGCGTCGGCGATGCGCTTGAGTTCATCGGGGTCGGCGCCGAGGGAGCGCACCACCTTGCGCAGGTAGATCGCCAGCCCGGCCAGCCCCAGGGCAACGACCACCACGGAGACCACCACGATGTTGCGGTCGAGCTTCGAGAGGCTCTCGATCTCGTCGATGCGGTAGGCCAGGCGCTCGCCCTGGCGCTTCTTCTCCTGGGCCAAGGGCTTCAACAGGGCATTGCGCGCAGGGATGGTGTGGTCCACCAGGTAGGCGAAGGCTTCGTCCTTCTTGCCTTCCTGGATGAGCTTCACGTTGGCCTCGCCGATGCGCCAGAACTCGGTCATGAGGGCCGGCAGGGGCGCGAAGGCCTGTCGCCCGGCGTCGTCGATCATGCCCTCGCCGAACACTTTGAGCGCGTCGAGCAGCAGGCGTTTCTTCTCGCCGATGTCCGCCAGCGTGGCGTCGAGTTCCTGGGGGTTGCGCGAGAGGATCGCGTGGCGCACCTGCAGCGAGGTGCGGGTGACGTTGAGCTCCAGCTCGGCAATGATCTGCAGCTGAGGCACGTTGGTTTCGTTGATGCGTTCGGCGGCATCCACCACCCGGCCCATCATGACCCAGACCGTGGCCGCGACGGCCAGCAGCAGCACGACGAGCGTGGCATTGATGAGCAGCAGCCGCTGCCCCAGATTCAAGCGTTGCGACATGGGTACCTCCTCAGGTGGCCCAAGTCGAGTGGCAACTTTCAGAGCAAGGCACAACGCCGCAAGACCGGGCCAGCTCAGGTTATGCGGCTGTCAAGTGCTGCAATGCGGGAAAAAGCCGGGAGAAACAGGTCTGTTTCTCCCGGCGCAGGCGGGGCCGTCAGTGGGCAGCGGTGCCGCGCAGGCGGTCGATGATGCCGTTGAGGGCCTCCAGCGAGCCGAACTGGATCACCACCTCGCCCATGTCCTCGAAGCGGCCGTGGCGCTTCACGCGCTTCTTGACCCGGACCTCGACGTCCGCCGTCAGCAGGTCGGCCAGCTCTTCTTCCACCCGGCGGATGTCGCGCGATTTCTCTTTCTTGAGTTTTTGCGGCGCCAGCGCGAATTCGGCGCCCAGCTTCTTCACCAGGCCCTCGGCCTCGCGCACCGACATCTTCCTGGCCGCGATCTGGTTGCCGGCGGTGATCTGGTGTGCCTTGTCCAGGGCCAGCAGCGCGCGCGCATGGCCCATGTCGAGGTCGCCCGCCATCAACATGGTCTGCACCGGCTCGGCCAGCTGCAGCAGGCGCAGCAGGTTGCTCGCGGCGCTGCGCGAGCGCCCCACGGCCTGGGCCGCTTGCTCGTGAGTGAGTCCAAACTCTTTCACCAGGCGTTGCAGGCCGTGAGCCTCTTCCAGCGGGTTGAGGTCTTCGCGCTGGATGTTCTCGATCAGCGCCATGGCCGCGGCGGACTCGTTGGGCACGTCGCGCACCAGCACCGGCACGCTGTCCAGGCCGGCCAGCTTCGAGGCGCGGAAGCGCCGTTCGCCCGCGATGATCTCGTACTTGCCGGCGTTCGGGCCGTCGGCCAGCTGGCGCACCAGGATGGGCTGCATCACGCCCTGCACCTTGATCGACTCGGCCAGCTCGTACAGCGCCCCCTCGTCCATGCGGGTGCGCGGCTGGTACATGCCCGCCACCAGCTCGGTCACGGGCAGGCTGCTGGGCGCGCCCTCGGCGGCGGCCGGCGCGGCGGCGCCCTCTTCCACCTTGGGGCCCAACAGGGCTTCGAGTCCGCGGCCGAGGCCCTTGGGTTTCTTGGTGACCATGGGTCTTCTTCTTTCGATTGTCAGAGGTTCATGAGTTCGGCCAGCACGGCATGGCCGGTCGGCCAGTCGCCCAGGCCGGACTCGGCGTTGATGTGGCCGGCTTCGCCCAGGTCGACGAAGCGCGAGCCCCAGGCCATGGCGAACGCCTGGGCCCGCTCGAAGCTGCAGTACGGGTCGTTGCGGCTGCCCACCAGCACGCTGGGGAAGGGCAGGCGCTGCAGGGAGATAGGTGACCAGCTGGGCAACACGGGGCGCATCTCTTCCCGCTCGGCATCGCCCGGCGCCACCAGCAGCGCGGCCTTCACGCGATCGGTGTTCTTCGAGTGCGAGGCCCAGGCCGCCGTGTGCAGGCAGCCCAGGCTGTGCGCCACCAGCACGGCGGGTTCGTCGCAGCCCAGCAGCACCTCTTCCAGGCGCGCGATCCAGTCGCCGCGCTTGGGGCGCATCCAGTCGTGCTGGTCCACCCGGCGGTAGCCGTGGCTGGCCTCCCAGCGGCTCTGCCAATGGTCGGGGCCGCTGTTCTGCCAGCCGGGGAGGATGAGGATGTTGTGAGGTTTCACGTGAAACACCCTCCGCTCAGAGCTTGCCGATGCGCGCGACCATCTCCTGCGCGAAGGCCACAAAGGCTTGGCTGCCGCGGGCCGCCGGGTCGAACACCACGCCGGGCAGGCCGTAGCTCGGGGCTTCGGCCAGGCGCACGTTGCGCGGGATCACGGTGTCGAACACCTTGTCGCCGAAGTGGGCCTTGAGCTGGTCGCTCACTTGCTGCTGCAAGGTGATGCGGGGATCGAACATCACGCGCAGCAGGCCGATGATGGCCAGGTCCTTGTTCAGGTTGGCGTGCACCTGCTTGATGGTGTTGACCAGATCGGTCAGGCCTTCGAGCGCGAAGTACTCGCACTGCATCGGCACGATCACGCCGTGCGCCGCGCACAGGCCGTTGAGGGTGAGCATGGACAGGCTGGGCGGGCAGTCGATCAGCACGAAGTCGTAGGCATCGCCCACCTCGGCCAAGGCGGTCTTCAGGCGCTTCTCGCGCCGCTCCACCTCCACCAGCTCGACCTCGGCCCCGGCCAGCTCGCGGTTGGCGCCGAGCACGTGGTAACCGCACTTCTCCGAATACACCGCCGCCTCGGCCACCGAGGCCGACTCCAGCAGCACGTCGTACACCGACAGCGCCATCTGCCGCTTGTCCACGCCCGAGCCCATGGTGGCGTTGCCCTGGGGGTCCAGGTCCACCATCAGCACCCGCTGGCCCACCTTGGCCAGGCCGGCGGCCAGGTTGACGGTGGTGGTGGTCTTGCCCACCCCGCCCTTCTGGTTCGCCACACAAAAGATTTTTGCCATGGTGCTGCTTCTTATTTGGAGAGGGCCAGCTTGATGCCGAAGCCGATGAGGAAGACCCCCGCCAGCTTCTCCAGCGTGCGGCCGATGACCGGGTTGGCGCGCAGGCGCGCGGCCAGGAAGTGGGTGAGCAGCACGGCCACCAGGCCATAGAGGAAGGTGAGAACGGCCACGGTGACGGCCATGGCGCCGAAGGTGATCAGGCCCTGGTGGCGGGCCGGGTCCACGAACAGCGGGAAGAAGGCCATGTAGAACACGATGGCCTTGGGGTTGAGCAGGGTGATGACCGCCGCCTGCTGGAAGTACTGGCGCGGGCGGATGTTGAGCACCGGGGCGTCGCCGGGTTTGGCGGTCAGCATCTTCCAGCCCAGCCAGGCCAGGTAGGCCGCGCCCAGCCACTGCACCGCGCTGAAGGCCGCCGGGTAGGCCGCGAGCAAGGCCGCCACACCGGCCACGGCCAGCCACATCAGCACCTGGTCTGCCGCGATCACGCCGAAGGTGGCGGCCAGGCCGCCGCTCACCCCACCCTTGCTGGTGGAAGTGATCAGCGCCAGGTTCCCGGGTCCGGGAATGAGCAAAAAGAGGACGATGGCGGCCACGAAAGCGCCGTAATCTGCGATGCCGAACATGGAGGAACCCCGAGAAGTGGAGGGTCGAGTTTAAGCGCCCGCCACGCGCCGGCTGTGATGTTCAGGCAACAGCGGCGGGGCCCGGGCGCATCCAGACGATGCAGCGCTCGGCCTCCAGGGCGGGCACATGCAGCTGTTCCACGTGAAACACATCCACCCCGGGGGTGGCGGCGTTCAGGGCATCAAGTTCATCCGCCGGGTGTTTGCCTTTCATGGCCATCCAGAGGCCACCCTCGACCAGGGCGCCGCGCGACCAGTTGGTGAAGTCGACCAGCGAGGCGAAGGCGCGCGAACACACCACGTCGTAACCCTGGCCCGAAAGCGCGTTGAGGCTTTCCACCCGCGCGTGCAGGCCCCGCAGGTTGGGTAGCTTGAGGGTGGCCGCCGCCTGCTGGATGAAGGCCGCCTTCTTGGCCACCGTGTCCACGCAGGTCACCTGGATCTGCGGGCAGGCAATGGCGATGACCACGCCGGGCAGCCCGCCGCCCGAACCCACGTCCAGCAGCTGCAGCGCCCTGCCCTGCGTCTGCCGTTGCAGCGGGCCGATGGCGGCCAGGCTGTCGAGCAGGTGGTGCGTCATCATCTCAGCCGGGTCGCGCACGGCCGTGAGGTTGTAGACCTTGTTCCATTTCTGAAGCAGGCCGAGGTAGTCCAGCAGCAGGTCCACTTGACGGGCATCGAGGTCGAGCCGAAGTGACTGCAGCCCAGCCTGCAGGGTGGTGCGCAGATCGCTCATGCGGCGGCGTCGGCAGGCAAGGTGGCAAAGCCCTTGAAGCCACCCTTCTTCAGGTG
>JAESFZ010000574.1_pt1 | contig 11186 bp, 6 predicted proteins | sample 9269561 | NCBI WGS metagenome assembly JAESFZ01 (sample SAMN14515552, study PRJNA621657) | algae metagenome | isolation source: Tildeniella nuda ZEHNDER 1965/U140 and co-occurring heterotrophs from wet... | place: Switzerland: Stansstaad, Zurih | collected 1965-01-01
CAGAACGAGCCCGCGCGCTGGGAGGCCGACGCCATGGCCCAGTTGCAGATGATCGAGCGCTGGCGGCAGGGTCAGCCGCTGCTGCCGCAGGTGTTGCGGTACTGGGCCGTGAGCGCCTCGCGCTACGAGCTGGCCCAGATCTGCGTGGTGGACTACGCCATGCCCGGCACCGACGGCCTGCGGGTGCTCAACACCCTGCTCGACTGGCCGGGCTCGCGCGTGCTGCTGACGGGCCAGGCGGACGAGCAGATCGCCATCCAGGCCTTCAACAACGGCTTGATCGACCAGTTCGTGCCCAAACAGACCACGGACATCACGCGCCACCTGCTCGGTGTGCTGCGCAAGCTGTCCCAGACGCCACACCCCCGGCTCAACACGCTGTGGCGTGCCGCCCTGCGGCCGGCGCAGCAGTCCATGCTGCAGATCCCGTCGGTGGCGCAGGCGCTGCGCGCCTACACCGAGCAGCACTGGGTGGAGTACGTGGTGCTCGGCGAGCCCTTCGGCCTGGTCGGCCTGGACTCCATGGGCAACTGCCACTGGCTGCAGCTCGAACCCACGGCCAGCCTGCCCGATCTGGCCGAGCTCGCGGGCTCGGCCGGGCTGGGCTTCGATGCCGTGCGTGCCGTGCAGGCCGGGCAACGGCTGGCCGCCGTGGAACTGCACCAGCAGATGGGCCTGCGGGGCCCGGTGCGGACCGCGCAAGCCTTCCCGGTCGGGGACGACGGCGTGCTGTCAGGCGCCCTGTTCAGCCTGGACCGCGCCGACCTGCCCCAGCCCATCTATGCCTACCGGCACTTTCTGGAAGCCCAGGGCGGGCGCGAGGTTCACGACACTTAGGGCCTGTCAACCCTATGCCGCCAGGGCCTCCTCCTGGGCGCCGGCCTGGACGCGGGCGCGCCGGGCACAAGGCCAATCCCAGGGTTTGACGATCGGCGCGATCTCGCGCGCCACCGCTTCCAGGTGATCCAGCTCGGCCTCGGTCAGCGCCGCGTTGAGCGTGAGTCGCACCAGAGCGCGCTTGCTGCTGGTGGCCGGGGCGCAGAAGATGGCGCCGAACACGCCGCGCTTTTCCAGTTCGTCGCGCAGGCGCATGGTGTCGGGCTCGGTGCCGGCTTCCAGCGAGATGATCTGCTCGGTGCCCTGGTGGATCCAGTAGCCCAGGCCGCCCAGGGTGTCGCGCACCCGGCGGGTGATGGCCTTGAGGCGGGCCCGCTCGTCGTCGGCCTTCTGCAGCACCTCGACCGTGGCCCGCAGGCCGGCGATCTCATGGGGCAGCAGGCAGGAGCTGAAGATGTTGGGAAAGCTCGAGCTCAGGATGTAGTAACGCATGCTGGCCGGTGCGGTGAAGAAGCCGGCGCGCCCCGCGACCGATTTGGCCAGGCTGGCGGAAATGAAGTGCACCCGCTCCGTCAGGCCGAGTTCGGCGCACAGGCCCGCGCCGCCCGGGCCGTGCGTGCCCAGGGAATGCGACTCGTCGACCAGGATCATGCTGCCGTGCTTTTCCACCACCTCGATCATGGCTTCCAGCGGGCACACGGAACCGGTGGTGCTGTAGACCGAGTCCACCACCACCACGCCCGGGCCGTTCTTGGCCATGATCTTGTCCAGGTGGGCCGCGTCGTTGTGGCGGAAGGCAAAAGCCGGCGCGCGCGCGGCATGGGCCCCTTCCCACAGGGACGCGTGTGCCTGGGTGTCCAGGTACACCGGGGTGTTGGCGTCGGCGATGGACTGCAGCAGGCCGACGTTGGCCGAGTAGCCGGACTGGCAGACGAAGGCGTCTTCCTTGCCGACCCAGCCCGCCAGGGCCATTTCGAGCGCACGCGTGGGGTGCTGCTGGAGGAGGAACACACCCGACTGCACCACGAACTCGCTGGACTTGGTGATCGCCTCGACCTGGGCCGCGACGATGCTCGGGTGGCCCGTCACGCTCAGGTAGTCGTTGCCGTCCAGGCGCACCGCATTGGGGCCGGGCGAAGAACCGTGCAACACGAACTTGCCGCCCCAGTTGCCTTCCCAGCGGGGTTTGAAATCACGTTCCATGCGCTGAACCAGGGTGGCGGCCAGCGGTGGGTTCTTGTAAACGGCGTCTTGAGCGCGTTCCAGCGTTTCCATGGGATTCCCCTTAGCGGATAGAAAACCCCATTAAAAAAAGAAATCCGTGAAAAATCACACGACCCCTGTCAGGTTTGACAGGGGTTATGAGGCTTTCTTCTCAAGTTTCGGCTCGTCCTGCCGACGGGCGGCTACGCGGCGTAACAACCCTTGAACGGCTGGCTCAGTTCTGGCGCCAGGGCAATTCGCGGAACCGCCACCCTCCTTTGCGCCCCCGGTGGGCGTCGGCATCGGGGTCGCCTTCGAAGCCTTCGAGGATGTTGTAGGCCTCCAGCCCGAGCTCGGTCGCGCGCTTGGCTGCCGCAACGGAACGCACGCCGCTGCGGCACAGCAGCACCAGCTTCTTGCCGCCGGCTGCCTCCCGCACCTGCTGATCGAAGGCCGGGTTCAGCGCCATGCCGGGCCACTGTTTCCAGGCGACGGGCACCGCGCCCGGCACAAAGCCCACCCACTCCCGCTCCGCGTCGGTGCGCACGTCCACCATCACCGCCTCGCCGCTCTGGACCCAGCGCCAGGCCAGTTCGGGCGACACGTCACCGGCGTAGGTGCCCTGGTGGGCGCCCGAAGGCGGCAGGGGCTGCATCTGCAGCGCGCCGTCGGCGTCGTGCCGCAGGCCGGACGTGAGATTGGCCGGCACGGCCTCGTCGATGCGCCGGGGGCGCGGCAGGTTCAGCGAGTTCATCAGGGCCACGAACTCGGCCTCGGTCTTGCCCGCCACCCGCGTGTTGGTGGTTTTCTCGCGGCCGATGCTGGAACACGAACGGCCCTGGTAGTCGTGGCCGGGCCAGACGATGGTGTCGTCCGGCAGCGCGAACAGCACCTGGGTCAGGCTGCGGTACAGGGCCTCGGCACTGCCCGACTGGAAATCGGTGCGGCCACAGCCGTTGATCAGCAGGGTGTCGCCGGTGAACACGTGGTTGCGCCAGAGAAAGCTCATGCTGCCGGCGGTGTGGCCCGGGGTGTGCAGGGCCTTGAGCACCTCCCCACCGAACTTCAGGGTGTCGCCATCCTGGAGCTGCACGCCCGCGGTGCCGATGCCACACCCCAGGGGCGCGGCGGTCTTGGCACCGGCCAGCTCGGCCAGCCGGCCCGCGCTGGTGATGTGGTCCGCATGAGCGTGGGTCTCTACGGTCCAGACCAGTTTCAAGCCGTACTCCCGCAGGGTCGCGAGATCGCGATCGATCTGCTCATCCACCGGATCGATGAGCAGCGCGTCGCGGCTGAGTTGGTCGAACAGCACGTAGGTGTAGGTGCTGGAGGCGGGGTCGAACAGCTGGATCGGTTTCATCGGAAAACGCAAATGGGATACGGGGCCGACCATCATGCCCGAGGGTGGCCCTCATGGATTTTCAACAGGAGGTGAAGATATTTTCACGCCCATTTTTGGTGCTGGAACAGCCAAAAACAAGGGCTTGCGGCCACGTGTATTCACTGGTCGGTGAAAACCCTGCGCTCCGCAGTGGCACCTTGGGCGCATCATCGGCGCCTCATCAACCCGACTGGAGACAACAGATGACTGACAAGAAGACCGTCACTTCGCGCCGAGGCATGCTCAAGGGCGCCGCCGTCGCGGCCGGCGCCATGTCCGTGCCCATGATTGCCACCGCGCAGACCACCACGCTGCGCTTCCAGAGCACCTGGCCGGCCAAGGACATCTTCCACGAGTACGCAGGTGATTTCGCCAAGAAGGTCAATGACATGGCCGGAGGTCGCCTGAAGATCGAGGTGTTGCCAGCGGGCTCGGTGGTACCGGCCTTCCAGTTGCTGGACGCGGTGGCCAAGGGCACGCTGGACGGCGGCCACGGCGTGGTCGCCTATTGGTACGGCAAGAACTCCGCCCTGGCCCTGTGGGGTTCCGGCCCGGGCTACGGCATGGACGCCAACATGGTGCTCGCCTGGCACAAGTACGGCGGCGGCAAGGCGCTGATGGAAGAGATCTACAAGAGCCTGAACCTCGACGTGGTCTCCTACCTGTACGGCCCCATGCCTTGCCAGCCGCTGGGCTGGTTCAAGAAGCCGGTGTCCAAGGTCGCCGACATGAAGGGCCTGAAGTTCCGCACCGTGGGCCTGGCGGTGGACGTGTTCACCGACATGGGCACCGCTGTCAACCCGCTGCCCGGCGGCGAGATCGTGCCGGCGCTGGACCGCGGCCTGATCGACGCGGCCGAGTTCAACAACGCCTCCAGCGACCGCGTGCTGGGCTTCCCCGACGTGGCCAAGAACTGCATGCTGCAGAGCTTCCACCAGTCCGGCGAGCAGTTCGAGATCCTGTTCAACAAGACCAAGCTCAACGCCCTGCCGGCCGAACTCAAGTCCATCATCGAGTACGCGTCGGAAGCCTCCAGCGCCGACATGAGCTGGAAGGCCATCGACCGCAACTCGCAGGACTATGAAGCGCTGAAGAAGGGTGGCGTGAAGTTCTACAAGACGCCCGATCCGATCCTGCGCGCGCAGCTGGCTTCGTGGGACAAGACCATCGCCAAGAAGGCGGCCGAGAACCCCTTGTTCAAGAAGGTGCTCGACTCGCAGAAGGCCTTCGCGCAGCGCGCCGGCCAATGGCAGAACGACTACACGGTCGACTTCAAGATGGCCTTCAACCACTACTTCGCCAAGAAGAGCTGATCCCGGCACAGGGGAACGAGGGGCATGGCGCCGGCGCGATGCCCCTCTTTTTTTGCCCGTTTCACCGCGCCGGCTGAGGAATCACGATGCAATCCATCTTGTGGACCATCGATCGGCTGTCCACGCTGATCGGCAAGGTCTTTGCCTGGTGCGCCCTCCTGCTGACGCTGCTGATCAGCTGGGAGGTGTTTTCGCGCTATGTGCTGAACGAACCCCACGCCTGGGTGCTCGACGCCCAGATCATGTTGTACGGCACCATGTTCATGACGGCCGGCGCCTACACCCTGTCCAAGAACGGGCACGTCCGGGGGGACGTGCTCTATGGTTTCTTTCAGCCGCGAACCCAGGCCACCGTGGACCTGGTGCTCTACATCGTGTTCTTCCTGCCCGGCATCATCGCGCTGACCTGGGCCGGCTGGATCTACGCCGGCGAATCGCTCGCGATCCGCGAACAGACCTTCTCGGCAGACCCCCTGCCGCTGTACCCCTTCAAGTATGTGATTCCGCTGGCGGGCATCACGCTGCTGCTGCAGGGCCTGGTGGAGATCGTGCGCTGCGTCCAATGCATCCAGACCGGCGCCTGGCCGGCGCGTGAAGACGACGTGCAGGAAGTCGACGTCGAAAAACTCAAGGAAATGGTCAACGTGAAAGACGAAGACATCGCCGCACTCGACGCCGTGGTCGTCGCCCAGGAGAAAAAACAATGAAGTTGCGCAAGGAACTCTGGTTCGGCCTCAGCTTCATGGCCCTCATCGTGGTCCTGGCGGCCGTGGTGCTGCTGCGCGCCGAAACCATCACCCAGGGTCACCTGGGCCTGCTGATGCTCTCGCTGGTGGTCGTGGCGATCATGCTGGGCTTTCCCACCGCGTTCACGCTCATGGGCATGGGCATGCTGTTCACCTGGCTGGCCTACGACAGGGACGTCACGCACACGCTGGACCTGATGGTGCAATCGGCCTACAAGACCATGGCCAACGATGTGCTCATCGCCATCCCGCTGTTCGTCTTCATGGGCTACCTCGTGGAGCGCGCGAACCTGATCGAGTCGCTCTTCAAGAGCATGCACCTGGCCATGGCCCGGCTGCCCGGCGCGCTGGCGGTGGCCACGCTGGTGACCTGCACCATCTTCGCCACGGCCACCGGCATCGTCGGCGCGGTGGTGACGCTGATGGGCCTGCTGGCCTTGCCGGCCATGCTGCGCGCCGGCTACAGCGTGCCGCTGGCGGCTGGCGCCATCACGGCGGGGGGCTGCCTGGGCATCCTGATCCCGCCTTCGGTGCTGCTGATCGTCTACGGTGCCACGGCCGGCGTGTCTGTGGTCCAGTTGTACGCTGGCGCGTTCTTCCCCGGGCTGATGCTGGCTTCGCTGTACATCGTGTACGTGATCATCGTGGCCAAGCTCAAGCCGCAATGGGCACCGCCGCTGAGCGCCGAAGAGCGACAGGTCCACCTGCCCACGCTGACCCAGCGCCTGACCACCGACCCGACCGCCCACGCGGTGCTGGGCTTGCTCAAGGGCCGGCGCAATGCCGATGTGCCCCTGTCGCACCTGCTCAAGCAGATCGGCATGGCCGCGCTGCCCGCACTGATCTTCGCCGCGGTGATGATCCCGAGCTACCAGGCGGTCACCACGGTGAAAGCCGAGGCGGTGTACGAGATCGAGGAAATCGGCGCCAGCCGCTCCAGCGCCGCCGAAGGCGGTGGCTTGGCCGAGCCCCCGGCCGAAGGCGGTCTGGCCGAACCGCCATCCGAATCGGGCGGCCTGGCCGAACCCCCGGCGGACCCCGATGTGCCCGAGCCCGCTGGCGCCCTGCAACCTCCTCTCGGTGCCGAACCCGCCGCTGGGGAACCGGCCGCTGCGGCGCAAGCAGCGGTCGAAGGCGTCGAGGTGGACAAAGAAATCGCCACAACCCAGCCCGCACCCACCTGGTGGTGGGTGGTGTTTGCGGTCATGGGCGCGCTCGTCACCCTGTTCTACCTGTTCCTCAGCTTCGCCCGCCTTGAAATCTTCAAGATGCTGCTGGCCTCGTTCTTCCCGCTCGTGCTGCTGATCCTGAGCGTGCTGGGTTCGATCGTGCTGGGCCTGGCGACGCCGACGGAGGCGGCGGCCATGGGGGCGCTGGGCGGCATGCTGCTGGCAGCCGCCTACCGGCGGCTCAACATGGCCGTGCTCAAGGAATCGGTCTACCTGACCGCCAAGACCTCGGCCATGGTGTGCTGGCTGTTCGTGGGCTCGGCGATCTTCTCCGCGGCGTTCGCGCTATTGGGCGGGCAGGCGCTGGTGGAGCAGTGGGTGCTCAGCATGGAACTTACCAAGATCGAGTTCCTGGTGATGACCCAGATCATCATCTTCCTGCTGGGCTGGCCGCTGGAATGGACCGAGATCATCGTGATCTTCATGCCGATCTTCATTCCCCTGCTGGCCCATTTCGACGTGGACCCGCTGTTCTTCGGCCTGCTGGTGGCGCTGAACCTGCAGACCGCCTTCCTCAGCCCGCCGGTGGCCATGGCCGCGTTCTATCTCAAGGGCGTGTCCCCGCCGCACGTCACGCTGAACCAGATCTTCCTGGGCATGTTGCCGTTCATGGGCATCCAGATCCTGGCCATCGTGCTGCTGTACATGTTCCCCGGCATCGGCCTGTGGCTGCCGCAGCTGCTCTACAAGTGATCTGACGGGTCCGATCCACCCCAGGGGGCGCTTCGGCGCCCCTTCTTTTTTGGGGGAAACGGGTTATATTACGTTTACGTAAACGTCAATTGACCGGATGCGCGAAGAATCGTGTCCGAGCCCCCTAGCTGGAGACCGCATGCCCCGCCCGAACGACGCCTCCCTGCCCTTTCCGCGCGCGGCCTTGCGCGCGGGCAAGAACGGCGCGTGGCGCGACTGGCAGATCGAGCCGGTGGCCGAGGGCGCGCCGGCCGCCAAGGTCTCGCTCAAGAAGCTCAAACCGGACGCCAAGCCCTTTTCCAGCGGCGACAAGGCGGCCGACCAGGCCAGCGTGCAGGCCATCGCCGAAGAACTCGACGGCCTGCAGGACCTGTTCTACGCCGACCGCCGCTTCAAGCTGCTCGTGGTACTGCAGGGCACCGACACCGCCGGCAAGGACGGCACCGTGCGAGGCGTGTTCGCGCGCACCAGCCCGCTGGGCGTGCACACCGTGGGTTGGAAAGCCCCGACCGAGGCCGAGCGCGACCACGACCACCTCTGGCGCATCCACCAGCAGGTGCCCGGCGCCGGCGAGACCATGGTCTTCAACCGCAGCCACTACGAAGACGTGCTGGTGCCCGTGGTCAACCGCTGGATCACGCCCGCCCAGACCGCTCAGCGCTACGCGCACATCAACGACTTCGAGCGCCTGCTCGCCGAGACCGGCACCGTGATCCTGAAGTTCATGCTGCACATCGGCAGCGACGAGCAGCGCCAGCGCCTGCAGGAGCGCGTGGACGACCCGACCAAGCACTGGAAGTTCAGCGAGGGCGACCTCGACGTGCGCAAGCAGTGGGCCGACTACCAGCGCGCGTACGAGGCGCTGCTGGCCCGCACCAGCACCCCCTGGGCCCCCTGGAACGTGGTCCCCGCCAACTCCAAGACCCACCGCAACCTGATGATCGCGACCATCGTGCGCGACACCCTCAAAGCCCTCGATCTGCGTTACCCGCCGCCCAAGCCCGCCTTGGCCGGCCTGCGCATCGAATGAGGCTTTCCGCCATCCGCCCCCAGAGAGAGACACCATGAGCAACCTCGCCGCCGAGTACCAGGCACTGGCCAACTACCGCCCCACGCACAAGGTGCGTTTCGTCACCGCCGCCAGCCTGTTCGACGGGCACGACGCCGCCATCAACATCATGCGGCGCATCCTGCAGGGCATGGGCGCCGAGGTGATCCACCTGGGCCACAACCGCTCGGTGGACGAGGTGGTCACCGCCGCGCTGCAGGAAGATGCGCAAGGCATCGCCATCAGCTCCTACCAGGGCGGCCATGTGGAGTACTTCAAGTACATGGTGGACCTGCTCAAGAGCCGGGGCGGCGAGCACATCCAGGTGTTCGGCGGCGGCGGCGGCGTGATCGTGCCAGCCGAGATCCGCGAGCTGCAGGACTACGGTGTGACGCGCATCTACAGCCCCGAAGACGGCCAGAAGATGGGCCTGGCCGGGATGATCGGCGAGATGGTGATGCGCTGCGACCGCGACCTCAGCCCCTACGCGCCCAAGGCCTTGGCAGCCATCGAGGGCGGCGGTGAGATGAACTGGCGCGCGCTGGCCCAGCTCATCACGGTGCTGGAGAACGGCAGCGCGGACGCGGCCATCGTCTCCGGCCTGCGCGAGCAGGCCCAGACCAGGAAGGTGCCGGTGCTCGGCATCACCGGCACGGGCGGCGCGGGCAAGTCCTCGCTGACCGACGAACTCGTCCGCCGCCTGCGGCTGGACCAGGACGACCGCCTGCGCGTGGCCGTGATCTCCATCGACCCTTCGCGCCGCAAGAGCGGCGGCGCGCTGCTGGGCGACCGCATCCGCATGAACGCCATCAACCCCTGGGGCCAGGGGCCGCGCGTCTACATGCGCTCGCTGGCCACGCGCGACTTCGGCAGCGAGATCAGCGCCGCCTTGCCCGACGTGATCGCGGCCTGCAAATGCGCGGGCTTCGACCTGATCGTGGTCGAGACCTCCGGCATCGGCCAAGGCGACGCGGCCATCGTGCCGCACGTGGACCTGCCCCTGTATGTCATGACGCCTGAGTTCGGCGCGGCCAGCCAGCTCGAGAAAATCGACATGCTGGATTTCGCCGCCTTCGTGGCCATCAACAAGTTCGACCGCAAGGGCGCGCTCGATGCCCTGCGCGACGTGGCCAAGCAGGTGCAGCGCAACCAGGAAGCCTGGAGCACACCGCCCGACCAGATGCCGGTGTTCGGCACCATGGCCGCGCGCTTCAACGACGACGGCGTGACCGCGCTGTACCAGGCGCTGAAAATCCGCCTGGGCGACCTCGGTCTGCCGCTGCAGGAAGGCCGGCTGCCCGCGGTGAAGGTGCGCCACAGCACCAACCAGACGCCCATCGTGCCGCCCGCGCGCACGCGTTACCTGGCCGAGATCAGCGACACGGTGCGCGACTACAAGAAAAAGGCGATCGAGCAGTCGCGCCTGGCGCGCGAGATCCAGCAGCTCAACGCCAGCGCGGCCATGCTGCGCAAGGACAAGCCCGAACGCGCGCGCGCCGCCGAGGCGGTGATCGACCTCGCTCAATTGCGCGAACTCGACCAGGATCCGGCCGCGCGCAAGCTGCTCGCCCAGTGGCCCGACATGCAGAAGGCCTATGCGGGCGACGAGTACGTGGTGAAGATCCGCGACAAGGAGATCCGCACCGCGCTCACCACCAAGAGCCTGTCGGGCACCACCATCCGCAAAGTCGCGCTGCCCAGGTACGAGGACCACGGCGAGATCCTGAAGTGGCTGATGCTGGACAACGTGCCCGGCAGCTTCCCCTACACCGCCGGCACCTTCGCCTTCAAGCGCGAGGGCGAGGACCCCACGCGCATGTTCGCCGGCGAAGGCGACGCCTTCCGCACCAACCGCCGCTTCAAGCTGCTCTCCGAAGGCATGGCCGCCAAGCGCCTGTCCACCGCCTTCGACTCGGTCACGCTCTACGGCAACGACCCCGACCCGCGCCCCGACATCTACGGCAAGGTGGGCAACTCGGGCGTGAGCATCGCCACGCTCGAGGACATGAAGGTGCTCTACGGCGGCTTCGACCTCTGCCACCCGGCCACCTCGGTCTCCATGACCATCAACGGCCCGGCGCCCAGCATCCTGGCGATGTTCATGAACACCGCGATCGACCAGAACCTGGAGAAGTTCGAAACCGAGAACGGCCGCCAGCCCACAGCCACCGAGGCCGCCAAGATCCGTGAATGGGTGCTGGCCAACGTGCGCGGCACGGTGCAGGCCGACATCCTGAAAGAAGACCAGGGCCAGAACACCTGCATCTTCTCGACCGAGTTCTCGCTCAAGGTCATGGGCGACATCGCCGAATACTTCGTGCACCACGACGTGCGCAACTTCTACTCGGTGTCCATCAGCGGGTACCACATCGCCGAGGCCGGCGCCAACCCCATCAGCCAGCTCGCCTTCACGCTCTCCAACGGCTTCACCTTCGTGGAGGCCTACCTGGCGCGTGGCATGCACATCGACGACTTCGCGCCCAATCTGAGCTTTTTCTTCAGCAACGGCATGGACCCGGAGTACACCGTGCTCGGCCGCGTGGCGCGCCGCATCTGGGCCACCTCGATGCGAGACCGCTACGGCGCGAACGAACGCAGCCAGAAGCTGAAGTACCACGTGCAGACCAGCGGCCGTTCCCTGCACGCGCAGGAGATCCAGTTCAACGACATCCGCACCACGCTGCAGGCGCTGATCGCGATCTACGACAACTGCAACAGCCTGCACACCAACGCCTT
>JAESFZ010000575.1_pt1 | contig 11117 bp, 11 predicted proteins | sample 9269561 | NCBI WGS metagenome assembly JAESFZ01 (sample SAMN14515552, study PRJNA621657) | algae metagenome | isolation source: Tildeniella nuda ZEHNDER 1965/U140 and co-occurring heterotrophs from wet... | place: Switzerland: Stansstaad, Zurih | collected 1965-01-01
CGTAGACGATCTGCGGCACCTTCGATTTCGCGAGCTCGGCCGTCTGCGCCACGGCACCGGCGCGCGGCGGATCGAGTACCGCCGCGTCGAAGGCACCGAGCTCCGCCGTCATCAGCGGATTGCGGAACAGGTCGCGATGCACGGCCGTGAGTTTCCCGCTGCCGAGACGCCGGCCCGCGGCTTCGACGGCTGCGATCGATGGCTTGTCACTTTCATAGAGCGTCGCGCGCCACGGCCGGCCAACCGTCAGGGTCCCCATCCCTGCGAAAAGGTCGGCCACGCGCTTGGCGTCACCGGTCCACGAGGCCACCGCATCGCGCATCGCCTGCTCCGAGCGACGTGTCGCCTGCAGGAAGGCGCCGGGCGGCGGCTCCAGGGCCACTTCGCCGAAGGTGAGGCGCGGCGAGCGGCGCGTGACAAGCGGTTCTGCTGTTGCACGATCGCCCCAGCTCAGGCGCGCCAGATCGGCGCTCTCGGCAAAAGCCACCAGCTTCTGGTTGGCCTCCAGCGACAAGGTGAACCGCTTGTGCGGGCGCACCAGCACGTCGAGGCCGGCATCGGTGTCGTTCACGATCGCGTCGGCTGACCCGCCCTCAGGCAGGATGCCGGCCAGCACGGACCGCAACGGCGGCAATACGGCAACGAGTTTAGGGGTGGCGACGAAGCACTCCTGGACATCGACCACCTGCGGGCTGGCGCGCTCGTGGAAGCCCGCGAGCGCCTTGCGGCCCTGCCGGCGCACGACGAAGTCCGCCCGGCGGCGCTCGTTCGGCAGCCCTGCGAGTGCGGGTTCAAAGGCTGGCGCCATGACGCCGCGCTGCTCCAACGCCCGCGCGATCAGCTCGTTCTTCCAGCCGGCGTAGATATCCCGTCGCCAATGCTGCAGGGCGCAACCGCCGCAAGTGCCGAAATGCTTGCAGGGTGCGGGCTCGCGATGGCGCGACGGGGCAAGGATCTCCTTGAGGTCGGCTACGATACCTTCGCCCCGCTTGTCGCGTGGCTCGGCCTCGACGATCTCACCCGGCAGGGTAAAGGGCACGAAGTAGCGATGCCCCTCTTCCAGTGCGACCCCATCGCCGCGAGCGCCGATCTCGAGGATGTTGAGCGTGACGGTCACGCCGCGCTCAGCCGAGCCAGCTCTTCGCTGGCCTCATCTCGCCGACCAGCAGGCCGACGACGTTCTTGATAGCGGGATGGGTGACCTCGTCCCGCTGCTCCGGGGGCAGCACGCCGAGATGGTCGAGCAGCGTCGCCATCGCGACTTCAGATGCACGTCCGGCGCCATCCCACATCTTGATTGCCACGCCCAAGCCCAAAGTCGGCAGCATGGCGCAGAACACGCCTTCCGCGCCGGTCTTGACCTGCGCCACGCCCGGCATCGCACCGTTGATCCGGGTACAGAACCGCCCGCTGCCCGCGACCATGAAGGGCTCGGCGTTCATCGCGGCGCGAATGCGGGTCGCGGCCTCGGCATGCTTGTTCGAGAGGCGCGACGGATCGGCCATGCTAGCCATCGCCCGCGCCAGGCTTTTCAGCGGTGTGGCGAGCGTGGGGATGCCACAGCCGTCGGTGCCGTGCGGGAAGGCATGGGCATCGGCGCCGCAGAGGTCGCTCATGATTTCACGCAGGCGGCGCTGCACCGGGTGGTCGTAGCTAATGTAGCCCTTCGTCGGCTCGCCATGCTGGACCGCCGTCGTCAGGAAACCGCTATGCTTGCCCGAGCAGTTGTTGAAGGCGGCCGTCGGTACGGCATTCGCCCGCAGCAGGGCTTCGACAGTCTGCGGCAGCCGTGGCGCGTGCGTGCCGCATTCAAGATCGCCCTCGCCCAGTCCGATCTTCTTCAGCCAGGCGCGCACCGTTTCGACGTGGCGCGGCTCGCCGTTGTGCGAGGCACAGGAAAGCGCGATGTGCTCGTCCCCCAGCCCAAAGCGCTCGACGGCGCCGCTCTCGACGAAAGCCATGGCCTGGATCGGCTTGTTGGCCGAGCGCGGCAGGATGGGTGCTTCGATGTCGCCCCACGATTCGACGACGGTGCCGTCGGCCTTCACGACGGCAGCGATGCCCTCGTGCCGGCTTTCGACCACCGGACCGCGCGTGACCTCGATGATGACCGCACTCTTGCTCACGCGCCGCGCTCCAGCTTGATGACCGTGACGTTATCCTGGTGTTCCTTGGCGGCGGCCAGCACCGCCTCGATCATGCCACTGGCCGGCCGCGCCGCCAGGGAGGCGATCTGTTCATTGGCGAGCGTCTGCACCCCGTCGCTGCACAGCAACAGCCTGTCGGCCGGGCCCAGTCGGCGGCTGCCCTTGTCGATCAGTTTCAGCGGCTCGCCCATCACGGCCTCGCGCAGCGTGTGACGGCCGGGATGATGTTCGGCCTCCTCCGCCGTCAGCATGCCGCGCGCCACCAGCGCATCGATCTGCGGCGCCATCGAATGGTCGGCGTTGAGCTGCTCGAGCTTGCCCGCGGTCACGAGATAGAACGGCGAGTCGCCGACACTGATCCAGCGCACCTCGTCGCCGCGCACGAGGGCCGCCACTACCGTGGCGCCCATGCCGGTGAGATCGGCCTTGCCCGCGGCGCCGACCCGCACCGCTTCATTGGCGTCATTCAGGCCGTCTGCCAGGCCGCCGCCTTGTTCGATCGCATGAACGAAGGCGTCGACCGCGAGCTTGCTCGCAACGGCGCCGCCGGCATGGCCGCCCATGCCATCCGCTACGATCGCAAGCAGCGATCCGTCAGCCAGCGGCACCAGCTTCCAGCTGTCTTCCTGGTAGGGCCTCTTGCCCTGGTGCTGGCTGCCCTCTCCCCGCCACCGAACCGCCATGCCTAGTGCCACACCGCCGGCAGCTTGCTGAGGCCACGCAGCGTGAAGCTTCGCCGCCAGGCCGGTGCATCTTTTTCCGGAAGTTTCAGATTGGGCAGACGTTCGACCAGTGCGGTGAACACCAGCTCGGCCTCGAGGCGCGCCAGCTGGGCGCCGAGGCAGTGATGGATGCCGCCACCGAACGACAGCGGGCGGATGTTCTGGCGGCCGACGTCGAGCTTGTCGGGATCGGCGTACTGCGCGGGATCGCGGTTGGCCGCGCCCAGCAACATCACGATGCTTTCGCTGGCCGGCAGCGTCACGCCGCCGACTTCGACCTCGGTGTTGGTGACCCGGCCGGTGATCTGGACCGAGGAGTCGAAGCGCAGCAGCTCGTCGATGGCATTGGCGATCAGCGACGGATCGGCCTTCAGCCGCTCCCACTGCTCGGGATGGCGATGAAGCGCCAGCAGCCCGTTGCCGATCAGGTTGGTCGTGGTCTCGTGGCCGGCGCCGAACAGCAGGCCGATGTTGGCTTCCAGTTCGGCGGAGGTGAGCTTGTCGCCGGCTTCCTCGGCCTTCACCAGTTCGGTCGTGAGATCGTCCTGGGGCTCGCGGCGGCGCAGCTCGCAGAGCTGGTTGAAGTAGATCCCGGCCATCTTGGTGTTCATGTTGGCCTGGTCGAGCTCGGCCCGGGTCATCGGCACCGGCTCGAGGATGCGGCCGTTGACGTTGCTGCCGGCCAGGAACGGCGCGCGGTGCGCCTCGGGAATGCCCAGCATGTCGCAGATCACGATCACCGGCAGGCGGTGCGCGAGGTCGCGCATGACGTCCATCTCGCCCTTGTCGGCCACGCGGTCGAGCTGCTCGTCGACCAGCGCGCGGATGCGCGGGCGCATGTCGGCCACGCGACGGGCGGTGAACGCCTTGGTCACGAGGCCGCGCAGCCGCGTATGGTCGGGCGGATCCTGCACCAGCATGGTGTTGGAGAGGCTGGCGATAGCCGGCTCCTTCATGACGTCGCTGCCGTAGCGCCGCGCCATGTTGGCCGCGAAGTCCTTGCCGAAGCGGCGGTCGCGGGTCGCGAAGGCCACGTCCTCGTAGCGGGTCAGCAGCCAGAAACCCTGCGGTGTCTTGAACACCGGCGCGGTCTCGCGCAGCGCACGATAGAAGGGATAGGGATCGGCAATGAACGCAGGATCGAGCGGATTGAAGGCTGGCGGCGCGCGATCCTGCACCGGCGGGGTCATATCGTTCATGGCACTTTCTCTAGCACGAACTCACTTGCCGCGCGACCAAGCGCGCCCCTAGCATCATCCCCAGCAGCGACCCGTCCGCCCCAACTCACCCGTACCGTGCAGAAAGAACGCCGATATGCTTGGAGTGCCTGCCGTCTACGACTGGATCGCCCACCATGCCGGCCGCCGACCGAAGACACTCGCCATCCACGACCTGCAGACGGCGCGGAAGTTCACCTATGCCGAGCTCGACGCGCGGACCAATCAACTGACCGCGGCGCTTGCGGTGCTCGGCATCGGCCGCGGCGATCGCGTCGCCCTCCTCGCCCCCAACTGCGCCGAATATTTCGAGATCCAGTTCGCCTGCACCCGACTGGGCGCCATCATGCTGCCGCTCAACTGGCGCCTCACCGTGCCCGAGCTGGACTATATCCTGGGCGACTCGACACCCAAGCTGCTGATCCACGACAGGAGCTTTGCCGAACAGGCGGCCGCCCTTTCGAAGAACCGGCTCGAGATCGACCACGACCGTCCCGACAGCGCCTACGAACGCGCACTCGCCAAGGCCGGCCCGGCGCCCGCTCCCGTGCCGCTGACACACGATGACGTCGGCATGGTGATGTACACCTCGGGCACCACGGGGCACCCGAAAGGCGCGATCATCACCCACGGCATGGTCTTCTGGAACTGCGTCAACCTCGGCATCCCCGCGCTCATCACGCCCGAGACCGTGCAGCTTGTGGTGCTGCCGCTGTTCCACACCGGCGGCCTCAACTGCTACGCCAACCCGGTGCTGCATGCGGGCGGCACGATCCTGGTCATGCGCGCCTTCGATCCCGGCCTGGCGCTCGACTATCTTTCCGATCCCGCGCTCGGCATCACCCACTTCTTCGCCGTCCCGGCGCCCTATCAATTCATGATGCAGCACCCGAAATTCGAGGGCGCCGATCTCTCCCGCCTGCGCATCGCCGGCGTCGGCGGCGCGCCTTGTGCGCTTGCCATCCTCGAAACCTGGTCGGCGCGCGGCGTGCCGCTGGTGCAGGGCTGGGGCATGACCGAGACCAGCCCGGCCGGCACCATGCTCGATGCCGCCGACGCCATCCGCAAGGTGGGCTCGGCCGGCAAGGCGCTGATGCACACCGCCATCCGCATCGTCGACGACGAGGGCAACGATGTCGCCCCGGGCGGCATCGGCGAGCTGCTCATCAAAGGCTCCAACATCACGCCGGGCTACTGGAACAAGCCCGACGCCACCAGGAGTTCCTTCACCGGCGACTGGCTGCACACCGGCGACGCCGCGCGGATGGACGAGGAAGGCTTCGTCTATATCGTCGACCGCTGGAAGGACATGTACATCTCCGGCGGCGAGAATGTGTATCCGGCCGAGGTCGAGAATGTGCTGTTCCAGCTGCCGCAGGTGGCCGACGCCGCCATCATCGGCGTGCCCAACGAACGCTGGGGCGAGGTCGGCATGGCGATCATCGTGCGCAAGCCCGACCAAGTACTGGAGGAAGGCGACATCATCCGCCACTGCCTGGGCCGCCTCGCCAAATTCAAGGTCCCCCAGTCCGTGACTTTCGTCGACGCCCTGCCCCGCAACGCCACCGGCAAGGTCCTGAAGCGCGAGCTGCGCGCGCAGTTTACGCCCTAGACCAGAGGCACGTAATCGTACTCGCCGACGCCCTGCAGGATCAGGAAGGTGAGCGACGTCGATCCGGCATTCGTCACAAGGTGGGGCCGGCCCGCTGCGGCCACGAAGCTGTCCCCGACGCCCAGCCGCACATCCTGTTTGGGGTTCTGCAGGAAGAGCCGCATTTGCCCTTCCAGCACATAGAACGTGTCGCTGATATTGGTGTGGAAGTGCCACGGCACCGTCTGGGTGGGCGAGAGTTGCAGCTCGCTGATCCGGAAGCCGGGCCGTTCGGCATGGCGCGCGCGGCGCTCGACCTCGTAGAGATGGCTGGCGTCCTTGACGGCTTCGAGCTTTCTCTCCGCTTTCATGAGCAATCTCCAGCGACGTCGGTCAGGGAGTCACGCTAGCGCCTTCAACGCCTTGATACACCGAGTTTTTCGCCCTTCAAGCGATGCCGTCGGGGAGTCACCGGATGTCGAAAAAACAAAACTCCTTTTCCCCCGTTACCTCCCTCGAACGCCCTGTGCCATCGGCACGCAAAGCCTTATGAACGATGCGCACCATCGAAACAGGACATTAGTAGGATACAATAGGAAAGTCAATGCTTACCATCTATGGCGTCTACCGTTCCCGCGCCTCGCGCAACATCTGGCTGGCCCATGAACTCGGCCTGCCGTTCAAGCACGTGCCTGTGATCCAGCATTACCGCCTGCCCGACGCCAAGGCCCCCGATGCGCCACTGCACACCCGCTCAGCCGCGTTCCTGAAGGTGAATCCCAACGGCCACATCCCCTCGATCGACGACGACGGGCTGGTGCTGCACGAGTCGCTGGCCATCAACCTCTACCTGGCGAAGAAGCACGGCGGCCCCCTCGCCCCGGCCAATGTCGCCGAGGATGGCGAGATGGGCATGTGGGCGCTGTGGGCGGCGACCGAGGTCGAGACCCATGCGCTGAACATCCTCTACAACCGCGTCGGCAACCCGGATGTTCCCAAGCCTATGGCAGACGCCGCCATCGAGGCGCTGAAGGCACCCTTCGCCGTGCTCGATGCCGCCCTGGCAAAGACCGGCTTCCTGGTCGGTGGCCGCTTCACGGTGGCCGACCTCAACGTGGCCGAGATCATGCGCTACGCCCAGGCCGAGCCCACGCTGTTCGAGGCGGCTCCGCGCGTGAAGGCGTGGATCGCCGCCTGCCAGGCGCGGCCGGCGTTCAAGAAGATGTGGGAAGCGCGCGACAAGGAGCCGGCGTAGCGCCTTACGCCAGCGCCGCCAGGATGCGTTCGCGCGTGAGCGGCATGTCGCGGAGGCGGACACCCAGCGCATGGTTGACGGCATTGCCGATCGCCGCCGCGGTCGGTCCAACGGTGCATTCGCCGACGCCAAGCGCCGGATTGCCGGCGGCGTCGACGAACTCGACCTGCATCTCGGGGATCTCGCTGAAGCGCAGGATCGGATAGCTGTCCCAGTCGCGTGAAGCGATGCCCTCGGCGTCGAGGCGCACTTGTTCCTTGAGAGTCCAGCTCACGGCCTGGACGATGCCGCCCTCGAGCTGGTTGCGCGCGCCGTCGGGGTTCACGACCAGACCGGCATCGGCCACGCACCAGATGCGATCGACGCGCACGGTCTCCTCGACGGTGACGGCCGCGACCACAGCGGCGTAGGCAGCGCGGTTCTTGTAGCGGGCGAAGCCCAGGCCAAGCCCCTTGCCGGTGCCGCCCACGCCGCGCGACGCCCAGCCGGCGCGCGCGGCCACCAGTTCGATCAGCCGCCGGGCACGCGGCTCGGACAGGATCGACAGGCGATAGGCCACGGGGTCCTCACCCACGCGCGCCGCCAGATCGTCGATCAGCGATTCGATGGCATAGACATTGGGCAGCGCGCCGAGACCCCGCAGCGCCGAGGTCCGGACCGGCGGGCGCATCACCAGATGATGCACGATGCGATGCGCCGGCACGTCGTAGATCGGCAGGGCATTGCGTGTCCCGCCGCCGCCACGCTGTTCCGTGGGATCGAACGGCGCCACTTCAGGCGGCGGATTGGCAAGCGCCTCGGCCGCGAGCAGGAAGCCGGTGCCGGCGCCCGGTCGCTGAACATGGGTCGGACTCCAGATCTCGGTCGTCCAGTCGGCCGGCCGTCCACGTTCGTCGAGATCGACATGCAAGGTCACCAGCATGGCGGGCCCCACCGGCTCGAAGCCGAACTCCTCCTCGCGCCGCCACATCAGGCGGATGCATTTGCCCGGCAGCCGCATCGCGACCAGTGCGGCATCGAGGGCAGCATCGTCGGCGCCGTTGTGGCCGTAGCAGCCGGCGCCATGCAGGTGCTGCGCGGTGATGGACTCGATGGGTAGGCCGAGCACATCGGCCAGGTTCCGACGCAGCGGGTGCATGCCCTGCCCGTGCGAGCGCACCGTGAGGTGGCCGTCACGGAATTCGGCCAACGCGCAGGACGGCGCCATGGAGGCATGCGCAATGTAAGGCCGCGAGAAAGTCGCCTGCACGAGGTTCGTCGGCGGCGTCGCCGACGGCGGCGCACCGATATGGCGGTCGTCGCTGGGCTGTCCCTGCAGCCACGCGGCTTCCTGCTGCCCGGGCACTAGCTGGCGCAGGTTGTCCCATTTGGCATGCAGCGGCGCGGCAACGGCGGCGCGCTGGGCCACACTCTCGACCGGACTGACGAAGGCCACGAAATTGACCTCGCGCACGATCTGCAACTCGCCCTTCGCCGCCTTGCGGATGGCCGCCTCATCCAGCGACGCCAGCGTGGCGCCGCGGTTGGGCTGGCGCAACGTGCGCGCGTGCAGGACATCGCGTGGCAACACGTCGTGCACGAACGCCGCCCCGCTCATCTTCGCCGGCAGGTCGACGCGCGGCACGCTTTGTCCGACCACCTTGTAGGATGCGACCTGCTTGGGCGGCACCGTGCCGGTGACGGGCTGCGTGAGGTCGATCTCGGCCGCGACGGTCCAGTAATCCTGGCCTGTCGCTGCGCCGTTCTGCAGGAACCTGCCATCGACCACCGTGAGCTCGTCGCGGCTGCAGTTGAGGCGCAGCGCCGCACGATCGAGCGCCTTGGCGCGCACCTCGGCGCAGACCAGCCTTACCGAGCTGCCCGACACGTCGACCGACAGCGACGAGGTCGTATAGAGCTCGTCCGGGCCGTGCGTGGTGTTGCCGGACAGCACGGCGACGCGACCCAGCGGCACGTCCAGTTCTTCAGCCGCGATCTGGCCGATGGCGGTAACGATGCCCTGCCCCATCTCGACCTTGCCGGTGGCGATGCGCACGGTGCGATCGGCCTCGAACTTGATCCAGCGGTCGAGACGCGGGTTCTCGACCAGGCTCGCGGGCAACACGGGCGCATTCATGCCATGCCTCCACTGCGCAGCATTGCGGCCGCCCGCTCGACGGCGCGCAGGATGCGCTGGTGTGCGCCGCAGCGGCAGAGATGCCTGTCCAGCGCGGCCACGATCTCGGCGCGGCTGGGATCGGGATTGCGGTCGAGCAGCGCCTTGGCGGAAATGAGAATACCGGAGAGGCAGTAGCCGCATTGACCGGCCTGCTCGTCGAGAAACGCCTGCTGCAAAGGATGCAGCCTGGCTTCCGTGCCGAGCCCTTCGATGGTGGTGACCTTGCGGCCCGCCACCGTGCCCAGCTCGCGGGTGCAGGCATAGGCCGGCTGGTCGTCGACCAGCACCATGCAACTGCCGCACTGTTCGAGGCCGCAGCCGTAGCGCGTGCCCATCAGCCCGAGATGGTTGCGCAGCACTTCCAGGAGCGACGTACTCTCCGCAGCGCCGACCGATCGGGCCTCGCCGTTGACCGTGAGCGTAATGTCCATGATCGCCTCCCTTCGGCGATCAGATCACCCTTGGCATCTCCTCGGCAAGCCGGGCGTCAGGCCGCCATCCGCGCCTTGGCAGCGGCGACGGCGGCTTCCGGGAACTGCTCCGGATATTTCAGCACCAAGCTCTCGCCCGTCATCTCGGCGAGGCCGTTGGCCATCAGCAGCTCATAGCCTTCGGTCGGCGTCTTGCTCGTCACCCAATCTTCGAGGCACTGGATCACGCCCTTGCTCTTGAGCTTGAGCCGTGTCCGGCTGGCGCGCGTAGCGCGGCCGTTCTTCTGGCTCAGCAGATACTCATAGGCCGCCAAGGTCTCGTAGAAGTCGCGATGCAGCGGCTCGGTCTGCTCCGCGCCCTCGAGCGAACAGAGCTTCCGGAAGGCCTCGCCCCAGATGTCGTCGCGGCCCAGCCGTTTGGCATTAATCATCAATGTCCGCAGGGCCGCCGGGTCGGTGTAGCCCGAAATCGGCTTGGCCATCGTCTGCTTCAGGACGGGCGGCAACTTGGCCACGATCGCCTGCTTGGTGTGGTTTTTTGCCACGAAAACTCCTGCACATTGGTCCAGCACTGGGTGTGCAAGAAAAGCGAGTATATCACATTGCCGGGTGCCCGCCTCGATTGCTTACGCGGCCCGGCTCATCCAGTTCACGGAGACGCTGAAGCCCAAACGCTCGTAGAACCTGAGGGCATGGCGATTGACGGCATGAACGCCCAATTCGACGTGGGAGGCCCCCTGCCCGCGCGCCCAGCCCATCGAAGCCGCGACCAGTTCCTCGCCGATCCCCCTGTTGCGGCAACCCGCACGGACCACGAGATTGTCGATCACCACCACCTTGCGTGGCACGGCGCCGGCAAACGGGGCCTGTGGGCGCGGCAGCAGCAAGCAGAGGCCGACCACCTCTGCGTCCTCAGCCACCAGCACGGTCGAATTGGGACCGGCCAGCCATCGCCCGACCTGCTCCCAGCTCCGCGCCGGCCCGTCGAAGGGGCGGAAGAATTCCGGCCGCACCTGGCGGTGGAATTCGTCCAGCTCCTCGAACAGGGCGCAGAGCGCCCGGTAGTCGCCGAGCGTCGCCGGCCTGATGACCGCCGACATCACGCCGCCAGCACGAGCCGATCGTTGGCCGCCGCGAAGCCGAAGCTCTCGTAGAAGCGACGCCCATCGCGGTTGACGTCGCCGACGATGGCCTCGACCTGGACGGCGCGGCGCTGGCGCGACCATTCGACGGCGGCGGCCAGCAGACGCCGGCCGATGCGGCGGCCGCGCAGGTCGGCGCGCACCACGAGATTGTCGACCTCGACGACCTTGTGAGCGCCCGCGCCGGGCAAAGGTACGATGCGCGTGATCAGGACGGCGACGCCCAGGATCCCGAGCTCGCTCTGTGCCACGAGGAGCGTCGTGCCCGGGCTTTCCAGCCAGGTCAGCACCTGCTCGCGGGCGCCGGCCGGATTGTCCAGCAGGTCGCAAAGTGCCGCGCAATCGCGTGGTCCCGCCAGCCGCACGCGGATTGATGGCGGCTGCAAGGGCGGTTCCATCTCTTCCAGTTCTGCTTCGATGATCGACATGTCGTCCTCCGGTTGCGGTCCCGCCG
>JAESFZ010000576.1_pt1 | contig 11076 bp, 8 predicted proteins | sample 9269561 | NCBI WGS metagenome assembly JAESFZ01 (sample SAMN14515552, study PRJNA621657) | algae metagenome | isolation source: Tildeniella nuda ZEHNDER 1965/U140 and co-occurring heterotrophs from wet... | place: Switzerland: Stansstaad, Zurih | collected 1965-01-01
CACCTCATCGCGCTCGGTCTGCTCGAAGATACCGCCGATCACGACCGTGCCACCATTCTCGACCAGCACCTGCGTCTGCACGTGCTTGGTGTTGATGGCGATACCGTCCGGCGTTGATTCACCGCGGCTGTCCTTGTTGATGTCCAGATCCAGAATGATGTTGCCTTCGGGCGTGATCTGCGGGGTCACTTCCAGTTTCAGGTTGGCCTTGCGGAACGCGATGGCCGTGGCACCACTGGACGTGGCAGTCTGGTACGGGAACTCCGTGCCCTGCTCGATCAATGCCTTCACCTGATCGGCCGTGACCACACGCGGGCTCGACACGATGCGGCCTTTGCCGTCCGATTCGAGCGCGGAGATTTCAAGGCTCAGGAAGCGCGAGGCGTTGGGACTGAACAGCGACAGGGCGTACGACGCGGCGGCAGCGGTGCTGGGGTTCGCAGGCAGGCTCACGAACGGTGCCGAGGTCAGCGTGGGGCCGGTCGACACCGCGCCGTACGTGGAACCGAAATTGCCCTGCACCTGATTGCCATTGACAGAGCCCACGCCAAATCCACGCACTCCACCGCCCAGTCGAACACCCAGCGATTTGCCGAAGGTGTCATCGGCCTCGACGATGCGCGCTTCGATCATCACCTGACGGATCGGAATGTCGAGCTTGCGGATCAGCTCCTGCACCTGCTCCAGGCGGGAAGCAATGTCGGTCACGAACAACTGGTTGGTGCGCGGTTCGGAGATCACGCTGCCCCGTTCGGACAGGATCCGCGCATTCGCAGCATTGGCGGAGCCTCCAGCTGAACCTGTCGAAATCAGCTGTGCTGCAATATCAGCGGCTTTGGCATAGTTCATCTGGAAGCCTTGCGTGCGCAGCGTCTCCAGACTCTCGATGGATGCCTTGGATTCGAGCTCCTGCTTCTCGCGGGCAGCGATTTCGTCTTTCGGCGCAATCCAGAGAACGTTGCCGGACTTTCGCATGCCCAGGCCCTTGGCCTGCATGATGATGTCCAGCGCCTGATCCCAGGGCACATCCTTCAAACGCAATGTGACCGCGCCGCTCACCGAATCGGACGTCACGATGTTGAAGTTGGTGAAGTCCGCAATGACCTGCAACAGCGAGCGCACCTCGATGTTCTGGAAATTGAGCGAAAGCTTCTCGCCGTTGTAACCAGGGCCTTGCGTCAGTTTGGAGGAGTCGATCTTCTGTTCGCGCACTTCCAGCACGAACTGGTTGTCGCTTTGGTAAGCGGAGTGTTCCCAGTTGCCAGTTGGCGTCACCACCATGCGCACCCGGTCTCCGGCCTGCGAGGTCGTCACCGTCTGGATGGGCGTGCCGAAATCGGTGACATCCAGGCGGCGGCGCAAGCCTTCCGGCAACGAGGTCTTGAGGAACTCAACCACCAGGTTCTGCCCCTGCTGGCGAATGTCAACGCCCACCTGGTTGTTGGCGAGTTCGACCACCACGCGACCGGCATTGCCGGCGCCGCGGCGGAAATCGATGTCCTTCAAAGCCGCCACATCGCGGTTGCGATTTTCGGCAAACGCAGAAGGCGGGGCGGTCGGTGCCGTGACTGCCTGTGCGCGCTCCAGCACGACCAGCAACGTGTTGCCTTCGATCCTGGCCTCGTAGGCGGCCGACTGCTTCAGGTTGATGACGACGCGGGTGCGGTCACCGGCCTGAACCACATTGGCCGAGCGGAGATTGCCTTCGTTGATGTCCACGGCATTGCGACCGATCGCATTGGCCACGCCAGGGAAATCAAGCGCAATGCGCGCAGGCGCCTGGATCGTGAAGCCCGTGGGCAAGGCGGCCAGTGGCATCGAGGTGTTGATACGGACCACCTCCACCCCACCCTGGATTCCGCCAGAGATCGATTGGATCGCGTTCTGGGCCTGCGCCCACACAGCGGTCAGCGTCATGCATGCCAGCACCGCTCCCTTGAGCGCCCCCCGCCCGATGGCTGCGAATCCGGTTGCCCTGTTTGGCTTGTTCATTTAGAAGCATCCTCTTGTAACTGCAGCGCCGCAGCGCGCTCGATCCATTCCCCTGCCGAATCCTGCACGATCTCGCGCACCACCACCTCGGTTTCGGTGATGCGGGTGACACGTCCGTAGTTCTGTCCCAGGTAGTTGCCCGGTCGGACTTGGTACAGCAGGCTGTCCACCTTCACCAGTGCCACGAGCTTGCCTTCGCGGTTGAGGCTGCCCACCATGGACATGGTGTCGAGCGGGTAGGCCTCCAAGGGCTGTTTCCGGCGATTCAGTTCAGGTTCGATGAGAGCGGCATTGACGACCGGGGCGGCCTGGCTGCCCCGCAGCATGACCGCCAGCTTCTCGCTGCTAAACGGTTGGGTCGCGCGCTCGCCCAAATACGCCTGCGGGAGGAACTTGGTTGGCTCGGGAATGGGCTGGACGGAAGGCTTGATCGAGTTGCGTTCGGTCTGCATCCAGACCTGCAATTCATCCTGCCCGGACGAGGTGCACGCAGACAACAGCCCTGCCAGCAACAAGCTCGCCGCTGTAGATATCCATCGGCTGTGTGTCATTGCTTCGCTCCATTGGCCACCTTTTGCTGCGCAGCCACCTCTTCCTGATCCAGGTAGCGGAAGGTCTTGGCCGTGCAGTCCAGTGTCAACACGCCCTCACGGTCCCTGATGGGCGTGAGCGTCAGGTTGTTCAAGGTGACGATGCGCGAAAGATTGGCGATGTCCGCCGCGAAAAGGCCGATATCGTGATAGGTACCCGTCACGCGCACCGTGATCGGCAGCTCGGCATAGTATTCCTTCACGCTCACCTGCCCGGGACGGAACACTTCGAACTGCAGGCTGCGGCCCAGGCCTGCCTGGTTGATGTCAGACAGCAACGCGTCCATTTCCGCCTTGCTCGGCAACTGCTTCTCGAGCTGCGTCACATACTGCTGCACCTGCTCCAGTTGTTTCCTCAGGGCATCCAGGTTGACGGCCTGCACCAGCTTCTTGCGGTAGTCCTCGCGCAACTGCTCTTCGCGCGCTTTCTCGGCAATCAGTTCTTCATCCGAACTCTTGAGCCAGGCAAACCACAGCCCGGCGATGACCGCTGCACACACGGCAACGAACAAGAGGTTGCGAGGCAAACCAGGCCATTGCGATGGGTCGTTGGGATCGAGCCCGGTGAACTGGGCTTTGAGCTTGTCCTGGATTTCCTTGAAATCCACATTGATGTTGGGCGTCTTGGCCATGTTGCGCGGTCCCTTGTTCAGACTTTGCCAGGGGCGGCAACGGCCGCTCCCGCTGCGGGCGTGGCAGAGGGACGCTTCAAAGAAACGCGGATCGAGAAGTTCGACACCCGACGTTGCCCTCGCCCACCCACAGTGGTCTGGGCGGCAACGATTTCCACCAGATCGGGCCGCACCAGCCAGGGGCTGTTGTTTGAAAGGTTGCGCAACAGATCGGACACGCGCTCCTGCGACTGAGCCACACCGACGAGCAGAACGCTCTGGTTCTCTTGCCTCATGCTCGTGAGGTAAATACCATCGGGCAGTTGGGCGACCAGTTCGTCCAGCAGATGCACGGGCAGATTGCGGTCACCCTGCAGGTTCTCCACCGCGGTTTGTCGGGCACGCAGGGAAGCAATTTCGCGCTGTAGGTTGGCGATGTCCTTGATCTCGTTATCCAGCTTGGCGATCTCGCCCTGCAGGAACAGGTTGCGGTCCTGCTGTGAGGAAATCTGCCCTTGATACCAGGTGAAGATCGCACCACAAACCACGCCACCCAGCAATGCAGACAGGCCCAGCTGGACGAAGAACTGGTCTTTCTGCCGCTTGCGGGTCGCCTCGCGGTGAGGCAACAGGTTGATGAGGATCATTGGTAGAACCTCCGCAGGGCCAGGCCGGTGGAGGTCAGGTACGACGGTGCCTCACGCGACATCTTGCGCGCCTGCACGGACGACGCCATTTCCATGGCGTCGAAGGGATTGATCACCATGCAGGCAAAGGACGTCTGATGGGTCACGGCCTCGGTCAGGCCCGGCAACGCGGCGCTTCCGCCCGCCAGAAGAATGTGGTCCACCTTGTTGTAAGGCGTGCTGGTGAAGAAGAACTGGAGGGCGCGGCCTACTTCCTGCGCCATGCTCTCAATGAACGGGTCCAGCACCGCGGCACGGTAGTCGTCGGGCAGGTCACCCGAGCGCTTCTTGGCCTCGGCTTCATCGGACGAAAAACCATACTGACGCACGATGAGCTGCGTCAACTGCGCGCCGCCGAAAGCCTGATCGCGCTCGTACAGCACATCGTCATTGCGCATCACCTGCATGCTGGTGGTCAATGCGCCCACCTCGAAGAGCGCGACCAGGGAGTCCACCCCCTGATTGGGCAGCGTCTCAATGACCCGGCCAGCCGCCATGCGGGACGCGTAGGACTCCACATCCATGACCACCGGCTTGAGCCCGGCGGCCTCCGCCAGACCCTGTCGATCCGAGACCTTTTCCTTGCGGGACGCGGCAATCAGCACTTCGACGTCGCCGACGGAATTGGCGCTAGGGCCAATGACACAGAAGTCCAGGCTCACTTCATCGAGAGAGAAGGGAATGTACTGATTGGCTTCGGATTCGACTTGGGCTTCGAGCTCCTTGTCCGAAAGGCCGCCCGGCAGGATGATTTTCTTGGTGATCACAGCGGACGCCGGCAACGCCAGTGCAACGTTTTTCGTCCGGCTCCCGCTCTTGCGCACCACGCGGCGCACCGCCTCTGCAACCTCGTCGAATTTTTCGATGTTGCCGTCGGTGATCCAGCCACGCTCCAGGGGCTCCATGGCACAACGCTCCAGCACCAGATCGCCCGTCCGGTTGCGGCTCAGCTCCACCAGCTTGACGCTGGAGGAGCTGATATCGATGCCCAACAAGGGCGCCGGTTCACGGCTGAATAACGACCCCAATGAGCTCAAGGTGGCCCCCAAAAATGACGGCGACGGCTGTCGCCAAACTTAAGAATTCACTTGAATGCTAGCAGTAAGCCCCTTGTCCAGCAAAGATTTTTTGCCTTTGAGACAAAGTGAAACGTTGTCAAAAGCATACGCATTCTGGACCCGCTGCTTACCGCTTCATCGGCCGATTGGCCGGGAAATTCACAACAACTCACAATATGCGGAATGGGCCTGTTTCGGCTCCACATCCGATTTTTATAATCACAGGCTCCGGCTTCGAACGACTGCATGCCCAAGAACGACACTTCTCCGCCCAGCTCCTCCGACACGTCAGTATTGACTGGGCGACGCGCACTCATCTGGGCCGGTCGCTTGGTGGTGGGTCTGGCCGGACTGGCGGTGGCGGGTGTTGCAAGCGTGCTGATAGCCGTGGGCATCGCGCTGGCGGTGGCCTACCCCAACCTGCCCGAGGTGGCGGGCCTGGCCGACTACCGCCCCAAACTGCCACTGCGGGTGATCTCCTCCGACGGCGCCCTCATCGGCGAGTTCGGTGAGGAGCGGCGTAACCTGCTCACGATCAACGAGATTCCCGAGGTGATGAAGAACGCCGTGCTGGCCATCGAGGACGCGCGCTTCTTCGAGCACAACGGCGTGGACTACCGCGGCATGCTGCGTGCCGCCCTGGCGAATCTGCGGCAGGCCAAGAGCCAGGGGGCCTCGACCATCACCATGCAGGTGGCCCGCAATGTCTATCTGTCTGCCGAGAAGAGTTACACCCGCAAGATCTACGAGGTGCTGCTCACCTTCAAGCTGGAGCACATGCTGACCAAGGAGCAGATTCTGGAGATCTATATGAATCAGATCTTCCTGGGTCAACGCGCCTATGGATTCTCGGCGGCCTCCCAGATCTACTTCGGCAAGTCCCTGAAAGACGTCTCGATTGCTGAGGCCGCCATGCTGGCGGGGCTGCCCCAAGCGCCATCTGCCTACAACCCGGTCCGGAACCCGCGCCGTGCGCGCATGCGCCAGTTGCACATCATCGACCGCATGGTGGAGAACGGCTTCATCACCGCCGAGCAGGCCGAGGTCGCCAAGGGCGAAGAGCTCAAGCTGCGGGTGGTGAACACCTCGAATCGCCCACACGCTGAATTCGTGGCCGAGATGGTGCGCCAGTCCATCGTTTCGCAATATGGCGAGGAGGCCTATACGCGCGGCCTGGTCGTGACCACCACGATCAAATCCAATGAACAGCTCGCGGCCTACCGCGCCGTGCGCCAGGGCGTGCTGGACTATGAGCGGCGGCAGTTCTACCGCGGCCCGGAGCTGTTCATCGATCTGCCCGAGGACAAGGTCGCCCGGGATGAGGCCATTGACGAAGCGTTGACCGATCGGCCGGACAACGACGACCTGTTGTCGGCCGTGGTGCTCGAGGCCAACGCCCGCCGGGTGGTGGCGGTGCGCCAGGATGGTGAACCCTTCGAGATCACAGGTGAGGGCCTCAAGCCTGTGCAATCCGGCCTGTCCGACAAGGCAGGCCCCAATATCAAGATCCGGCCTGGCGCGGTGATCCGTGTCGTGCAAACCGCCCCCAAGGTCTGGCGCATCACGCAGTTGCCGGAGGTGGAATCGGCCTTCGTGGCGCTAGACCCGCGCACGGGACAGGTGATTGCCCTGGTGGGCGGCTTCGATTTCCAGAAAAGCAAGTTCAACCACGTGACGCAGGCCTGGCGCCAGCCCGGATCCAGCTTCAAGCCCTTCATCTACTCCGCGGCGCTGGAAAAGGGCGTGACGCCCATGACCGTCGTCAATGACGCGCCGCTCTTTTATTCGGCCGGGGAAACCGGCGGCAAACCGTGGGAACCCAAGAACTACGACGGTCAGTTCGAAGGCCCCATGTCGGTCCGGCGCGCACTCGCCAAATCGAAGAACATGGTGTCGATCCGCGTGCTGCAGCTGGTCGGCACGCAGAGCGCGCAGCAATGGGTGTCGCGCTTCGGCTTCGATGCCGACAAGCACCCGCCCTATCTCACGATGGCACTGGGCGCAGGGTCGGTGACTCCGATGCAGATGGCCACCGGCTATGCGGTGTTCGCCAACGGCGGCTACCGCATTTCCCCCACGCTCATCACCCGGGTGAGCGACCACAAGGGCAAGGTGCTGTACGAAACGCCGGAAGCGCCCCTGACCGAGGAGCAACGCGCCATCGAACCGCGCAACGCCTTCATCATGAACAGCCTGCTGCAGGAAATCACCCGATCGGGCACCGCAGCACGGGCGCAATCCACCTTGAAGCGAACCGACCTGTACGGCAAGACCGGCACCACCAACGATTCGGTTGATGCCTGGTTCGTGGGCTACCAGCCCACGCTCGTGGCGGCCGCCTGGGTGGGCTACGACACGCCGCGCAACCTGGGCAGCCGGGAAACGGGGGGCGGCTTGAGCCTCCCGATCTGGATTTCCTTCATGACAGAGGCGCTAAAGGGCGTTCCAGTGGCGTCATACACGCCGCCCACCGGCGTGATCAACGTCGGCGGCGAGTGGTACTACGAGGAATTCGGGCCCGGCAGAGGCGTGCACGGGCTGGGTCTGCAAGACCCATGGCCAGGTGCGGTGGCGCCCCCACCCGAACTGGACGCAAACGGCGCTCCCGTGACGAAGCCGGCAGCGCCCACGGAAGAGCGCCGCAGCATTCTCGACCTCTTCAGGAACTGAAGTTCAGCGGCTGCCCGGACTGCTCCGAGGCATAGCGCGACAGGTGGGCGAAGAACTCGCCCTGGCCCTTGGTGTCCATCCAGGTGCTGCCGTCGTGCTTGTAGTGAAAGCCGCCAGCGCGGGCGGCCATCCACACCTCATGCAACGGCTTCTGCAGGTTGATGATGATCTGGCTGCGGTTGGCGAATGTCAGGGTGATCATGCCGCCCACACGCTGGTTGTCTATGTCGGCATCGGTGTCGTCGTTGATGCGGTCGCAGGCCAGTTCAACCGCCCGCAGCAGTGCTTCTGCGTGGTCCTGGTACTCGGTATCGGTCATTACAATGCGTCGATGTTTGGTTTGAAACGCATTCTAGGTCGGGCCCGCAGCCCCTCTCGGGGCATGGCCATCACTGCAAGCCTGCTCGGCGCATTGCTGCTGGCGGCTTGTGGACAGAAGGGCCCGCTGTACCTTCCCGGGCCCGGCACGCCCGAGGCGAAAAAGAAGCCGGTACCTGTTCTGACCGCACCGGCCGACACATCAACCCCACCTGCGCCGCGCTGATCCGCTGCGTTTCCTGACCGTACCCGCATGACCACCCTCGCCGGCCAACCCGCCGCCACGCTGCCCCCGTTCGTCAGCTACCAGAACCAGCAACTCATGGTGGAGGGCGTTTCGCTGGCATCGCTGGCCCGCGAACATGGCACCCCCCTGTTTGTGTACAGCCGTGCCGCCATGCTCGGCGCGCTGGCCGCCTACCAGCGAGGGCTGGCCGGCCGCGAACACCTGATCTGCTACGCGATGAAGGCCAACTCTTCGCTGGCGATCCTCCAGACGCTGGTGCAGGCGGGATGTGGCTTGGACATCGTGTCTGGTGGAGAGCTGGAGCGCGCCCTGGCGGTCGGCGTCGAGCCATCCCGGATAATCTTTTCAGGCGTGGGCAAGACCCGCGCAGAGATGCGACAGGCGCTCACCGTGGGCATTGGCTGCTTCAATGTGGAGAGCCGCGCCGAACTCGACGTGCTCGACGAGGTGGCGCGCGACATGGGCCTGCGCGCGCCGGTGAGCGTGCGCGTCAACCCGAACGTGGACGCACAGACCCACCCCTACATCTCCACCGGCCTCAAGGGCAACAAGTTCGGCATTGCGCATGAGGATGTGCTGTCGACCTATACGCACGCGGCCGCTTGCAAAGGCCTGCGCGTCGTGGGCATCGACTGCCACATAGGCTCGCAGATCACGCAGACCGGGCCCTATCTCGATGCCATGGACCGGGTGCTCGATCTGGTGGAGCGGATCGAGGCCGCAGGCGTGCCGATCAAGCACATCGATTTCGGCGGTGGCCTGGGCATCGACTACCAGGGCGACAACCCACCCGAAGCCGACGTGCTCTGGCACGCCCTGCTGCAACGGCTGGACGCACGCGGATTCGGCGACCGCAGGATCTGTATAGAGCCTGGCCGGTCCCTGGTGGGCAACGCGGGTGTGTGCCTGACCGAGGTGCTGTACCTCAAGCCCGGCGAGCAGAAAAACTTCCTGATAGTGGACGCCGCCATGAACGACCTGCCGCGACCGGCGATGTACCAGGCCTTTCACCGCATCGTGCCGGTGGCACCTCGTGCCGATGCAGCGCCCTCGACCTGGGATGTGGTCGGCCCCGTGTGCGAGAGCGGCGACTGGATCGGCCGAGACCGCGAACTCGCGGTGCAATCGGGCGACGTGCTGGCCGTGCTGTCTGCAGGCGCTTATTGCATGAGCATGGCCAGCAACTACAACACGCGCGGCCGCGCGGCCGAGGTGCTGGTGGATGGCACGCAGGCCCATCTGATCCGCGCACGCGAATCCCTTGCCGATCAGACGCGGCTGGAACGCCTGCTCTGAATCGGTCGCGCCGTCTGGCGCAATCCATGTCGACCACCACCTGAAAGCGCAGGGGTCTTCGACGCACTTGCCTCTGGCTTGCGTCGCGCATTGCCGCGCGCCCTTTTGTGGTGCAACAGGCGGGCAGCATGCCCTCGGTGTTTGCACCTATAGGCCGTGCAGATCGGGTCCTCCAGAATCCATCGACATTGTGCACAGCAGCATGATCCGACGGACTTCTGGAAGCCTCTCAAATCCATGCACGACAAGACCAGCGACACCATTCTGGAAACGCGCCAGCTCACCAAGTCCTTCAAGGGTTTCACTGCTGTCAACGACGTCAACCTGCGCGTCCAGCGCGGCTCGATCCACGCACTGATCGGACCCAACGGCGCTGGCAAGACGACGTGCTTCAACCTGTTGACCAAGTTCCTTGAGCCGACGCAGGGCCAGATTCTGTTCAACGGGCAGGACATCACGCGTGAACAGCCTGCCCAGATCGCACGCCGCGGCATCATCCGCTCGTTCCAGATCTCGGCGGTGTTCCCCCACCTGAGCGTGCTCGAGAACGTGCGCGTGGGGTTGCAACGAAAACTGGGCACGGCGTACCACTTCTGGAAGAGCGAGCGTTCGCTCAACCTGCTCAACGAACAGGCCCACCACCTGCTGACGGAAGTCGGGCTTCAGGACTTCACGCGTGAGACCACGGTCAACCTGCCCTATGGCCGCAAGCGCGCGTTGGAGATCGCGACCACGCTGGCCATGGAGCCCGAGCTGATGTTGCTCGACGAGCCCACGCAGGGCATGGGCCACGAAGACGTGGACCGGGTCACGCAGCTCATCAAGAAAGTGGCGGCTGGCCGCACCATCCTGATGGTGGAACACAACATGGGTGTGGTCTCCAATATCGCCAATACGATCACCGTGCTGCAACGTGGCGCCGTGCTGGCCGAAGGTTCGTATGCCGAGGTATCTGGCAACCCCGCCGTGATGGAGGCCTACATGGGCACCACGGACGGCCAACTCCAGGGAGCGCACTGATGGCTGCGCCCGCACTGGAAATCAGGAACCTCCAGGCCTGGTATGGCGAATCGCACGTGCTGCACGGCGTCGACATGGTGGTGCAGCCAGGGGAAGTGGTCACCTTGCTGGGGCGCAACGGCGCGGGCCGCACCTCGACGCTGCGCGCCGTCCTGGGTCTCACGGGCTCGCGCAAGGGATCGATCCAGAGCGATGGCCAGGAACTCATCCACCTGCCCACCCACCGCATCGCGCGCCACGGCATCGGCTATTGCCCTGAAGAACGTGGCATTTTCGCCAGCCTCTCATGCGAGGAGAACCTGCTGCTCCCGCCGGCGCTGAAGGGCTCGGGCAAAGGCATGTCGGTGGAGGACATCTACGAAATGTTCCCCAACCTCGCCGAGCGCCGGCACAGCCAGGGCACTCGCCTCTCGGGGGGCGAGCAGCAGATGCTGGCGGTCGCCCGCATCCTGCGCACCGGCGCCCATCTGCTGTTGCTCGATGAGATATCTGAAGGCCTTGCGCCGGTGATCGTGCAGGCCCTCGCCCGCATGATCAAGACGCTCAAGAGCAAGGGCTACACCATCGTCATGGTGGAACAGAACTTCC
>JAESFZ010000577.1_pt1 | contig 11069 bp, 9 predicted proteins | sample 9269561 | NCBI WGS metagenome assembly JAESFZ01 (sample SAMN14515552, study PRJNA621657) | algae metagenome | isolation source: Tildeniella nuda ZEHNDER 1965/U140 and co-occurring heterotrophs from wet... | place: Switzerland: Stansstaad, Zurih | collected 1965-01-01
CGGTGGTCGCCGTATCATCCATTGCAGGCTACGTGCGCGGCCAGGCGCTGGTTTGTCTCTGCCTCGGCTCGATCTATGCCATCGGCCTGTCGCTGGTGGGCCTGCAGTTCGGGCTGGCCATCGGCCTGATCGCCGGCGCCATATCGTTCATCCCTTTCGTCGGCACGTTTGTCGGCGCCGTAATGGCAATCGGCATGGCGTTGGTGCAGTTTCCGCCCGACTGGATCGGTGTCGTGAAGGTCGCCGCCGTGTTTCTCTTCGGGCAGACATTGGAGGGCAACTTCCTGTCGCCCAAACTCGTCGGCGACCGGGTCGGGCTGCATCCGGTGTGGATCATGTTCGCCCTTTTGGCGGGCGGCTCGCTGTTCGGGTTCGTGGGCGTGCTGATCGCGGTGCCGACGGCGGCGGTGATCGGCGTGATCGTGCGGCACCTGATCGGCCGCTACCACGAGAGCGCGATCTACCGCGGCGACAACGCCGGCTGAGCGGCCGATGCCCAACCAGCTTACCCTCGAACTCACGCTGCCGCCGCCAACCTATGCTCGCGAGGATTTTGTCGTTGCCGGCGGCAACCGAGAAGCATTGGCCTGGGTCGATCGCTGGCCCGACTGGCCGGCGCCGGCGCTGGCGGTGAACGGTCCGACCGGCTGCGGCAAGACACATCTCGCCCATATCTGGGCGGCGCGGGCAGGCGCTTCCGTAGTCGATGGCACCGAGCTTGAGGGCAAGAGCGTGGCCGACCTGTCCGACATGGCGGCAGCGTCGCCCGCGATCGTCGTCGAGGGCGCCGATCGCGCGCCGGAGCGGGCCCTGTTTCATCTCTACAATCTGATGCGTGAGCGTGGCGGCTCCCTGTTGCTGACGTCCGCTCTGCCGCCCGCTCATTGGTCGATCGCCTTGCCCGATCTGGCATCCCGGCTGCGCGCGGCGCCTGCCGTGGCTCTGGCGCCCCCGGATGACGAACTCCTGGGATCAATCATCCTGAAGCAGCTCGGCGACAGGCAATTGCATGCCGGCGCCGGGGTCGTGCAGTATCTGGTCTCGCACATGGAACGCTCGGCGGAAGCCGCACGGCGGGTCGTGGCGGCGCTCGATCGCCGCGGATTGATCGAGCAGCGGGAGATTGATCGTCGATTGGCGGCCGATGTGCTGGGCGAACTGTCTGGCATGCCGCCGACGACAAGGGAGGGGTGATGAGAAAGCTTTTCCTGGCCGCTCTATTTGCGGCCTTTGCGCCGGTGGTCTCCGCTCAGGCGCAGTCCGTCATGGGCACATGGCTGACCGCGTCGGGCAAAGCGCAGGTCAAGATCGACCCGTGTACGGATCCGGCAAGCGGCCCGATCTGCGGCTTCATCGTCGGCTTGATCGAGCCCAAGGGACCGGACGGCGTGGTGGTCGCCCCCGATGTCGCCAACGATTTTCGCAACGAGAATCCGGCGCTGCGCAGCCGCAAGGTGATCGGCATGCCGCTGATCTGGGGCTTCAAGAAGACATCGGATCCCAACGCCTACGACGGCGGGCAAATCTACAATGGCGAGAACGGCAAGACTTATTCGGCCAACATCAGCCTGCAGCCGGACGGCACGCTTCGTTTGCGGGGCTACCTCGGCTCGCCGATGTTCGGTGAGACGCAAATCTGGACACGCGTGAAGTAGGGAGCGGAACAATGGATATGGGCATCAAGGGTCGCAAAGCGATCGTCTGCGCGGCGAGCAAGGGACTGGGCAAGGGCTGTGCCACGGCGCTGGCCGGCGAGGGCGTCGATCTCGTGATCAACGCGCGCACCAAGTCGGAACTCGAGGCGACGGCGGATGAGATCAGGAAGAAGTACGGCGTGAAGGTCACGGCGGTTGCCGTCGACGTCACAACCGAGGACGGCCGCAAGCAGGTGCTGGCGGCATGCCCCGAGCCCGACATCATCGTCAACAATGCGGGCGGCCCACCGCCGGGCAATTTCCGCGAGTGGAACCGTGACGACTGGATCAAGGCGCTCGATGCCAACATGCTGACGCCCATCGAGTTCATCAAGGCGAGCGTCGATGGCATGATGAAGCGCGGCTTCGGGCGCATCGTGAACATCACCTCGAGTTCGGTAAAGGCGCCGATTGATATCCTCGGCCTCAGCAACGGCGCACGCTCGGGCCTGACCGGCTTCGTGGCCGGCGTCGCGCGCACGACGATCCGTCACGGCGTGACGATCAATGGCCTGCTGCCGGGTCCGTTCGACACCGACCGCCTGCGCGGCACGACAAAAGCGCGTGCGGCGAAGGCCGGCCGCAGTTTCGAGGAAGAGTACGCCACGGCCGCCAAGGCGCATCCGGCCGGCCGTTTCGGCACGGCCGAGGAGTTCGGCATGATGTGCGCATTCCTGTGCAGCGTTCACGCGGGCTACATGACCGGCCAGAACATCCTGATGGACGGCGGCCAGTACCCGGGCACCTACTAGACTCAGCGTCTGGTCAGATCGCGCGGTCGGACGAAGGCGAGTAGTTCGCCCGAGCCGGCCGCGAGGTCGCGCCATGGGCCGGTCGGAAAATCGAGCACGGTAAGGGTCCCGGTCGGGTATTTCTCTTGCAGGGCGGCGAGGAGTGCCGGTGGGCCTCGCCCCGCCAGTGCCTCGGCGAGCTGCCAGATACCGTCATTGTGGCCCACCAGCAGGACGGTGGCGACATCGTCGGCCAAGGCCTGCAGGCGTGCCAGCAAGCTGCCCTCTGAGGCCAGGTAGAGATCGTCCTCCAGCGATAGCGGCGGGGCCGGCGTGCCGAGCCGCTTGATCAGGGGCGCAAGCGTCTGGCGGGCACGTGTGGCCGTGGAGCACAGGATCAGGTCGGGGCGGGGCCCGCGCTGGGCCAGATGGTCGGCGACAGCCTTGGCAGCCCGTTCGCCACGGCGATTCAGCGGACGTTCATGGTCGCTCAACCCGGAAGTGTTCCAAGCTGATTTTGCATGTCGCAGGAGGAGAATTGTCTTCACGGGCGCTGTCCCATAAAATGCTTTCAAAACAAGTGTTTAGGGAATTGCCATGACACCGTCATGTAGAGGCGTTACCGTTTCTGTTAACAATTTCCGGGAGGCGCCCCACCTGGGGCAATGATGGACGCCCTCGACACAACACTAGACCCGGCCTCGGCGCTGGATGTTACCTCCGAGAGCCCACGGCGCTTCATCAATCGGGAGCTGTCGTGGCTTGCCTTCAACATGCGGGTACTCGAGGAAGCCAGCAACAAGCGCCATCCGCTGCTCGAGCGGGTCCGATTTCTGTCGATTTCGGCCAATAATCTCGATGAATTCTACATGGTCCGCGTGGCCGGCCTCGTCGACATGCTGCAGATGCGGTCGACGCTGCTGAGCGACGACGGCATGACGCCTGCGGAACAGCTTCTGGCGATTCGTGACCAGGCGTCGAGCCTGATGGCGCACCAGCAGGACGTCTGGGCAACGCTCCAGGATGAGTTGCGCGAGGCCGGGGTCACGGTCCTCGGTTCCGATGAACTCACTGCCAATGAGCGGACCTGGCTCGATCAATATTTCATCGATCAGGTCTTCCCTATCCTGACGCCGCTTGCCATCGATCCGGCGCATCCGTTTCCGTTCATCGTCAACGGTGGCTTTTCCGCCATTCTGAAGCTGCAGCGCAAGGACGACCGGCGTCCGCTGATGGCGCTGCTGCCGTTGCCGTCACAGGTCGACAGGTTCATCCGGCTGCCGGGAACGGCGATCCGGTTCCTGCCGCTGGAAGATTTGGTCGACATCTACCTGCCGCGGCTTTTCCCGGGTTATGAGGTGATCGAGAAGGCGTTCTTCCGCGTGATCCGCGACAGCGACGTCGAGATCAACGAGGAGGCCGAGGATCTCGTCCTGCTCTACGAGAGCGCGCTCAAGCGCCGACGCCGTGGCGACCTGATCTCGATCTCGGTCAACAGCGCCATGCCGGCCGAGTTGCGCGACTTCCTGTTCGACCAGCTCGAGATTCCGGACCAGACGCCCACCGTGCACGTCTTCCATCTCGATCGCATGCTGAACATCGGCGACGTGAAGGCTGTCATCGTCGACGATCTGCCCGACCTCAAGTTCGCGCCCTACAACGCCCGCTTCCCCGAACGCATCCGCGATTTCGGCGGCGACTGCTTCGCCGCCATCCGCGCCAAGGACATCGTCGTCCATCATCCCTACGAGAGCTTCGATGTCGTGGTGCAGTTCCTGCGCCAGGCGGCGCGCGATCCGGCGGTGGTGGCGATCAAGCAGACGCTCTACCGCACCAGCCACGATTCACCGATCGTCAAGGAGCTGATCTCGGCGGCCGAGGCTGGAAAGACCGTGACCGCCCTGGTCGAGCTCAAGGCGCGCTTCGACGAGGAGGCCAACATCCGCTGGGCGCGCGATCTCGAGCGCGCCGGCGTACAGGTGGTCTACGGTTTCATCGATCTCAAGACCCACGCCAAGGTCTCGATGGTGGTTCGCCGTGAGGGCCAGTCGATCCGCACCTACGTGCATTTCGGGACCGGCAACTACCATCCGATCACCGCCCGCATCTATACCGACCTGTCGTTCTTCACCTGCGACCCGGCGATGTGCCGGGACGCCGCGCGACTGTTCAACTACATGACCGGCTATGCGCGGCCTGAGCAGATGGAGAAGATCGCCTTCGCGCCGGTGACGCTCAGGCCCAAGCTCTACAGCCTGATCGACGCCGAGATCGCCAATGCCAAGGCGGGCAAGCCCGCGGCAATGTGGATCAAGCTCAACTCGCTGGTCGATTCCGAGCTGATCGACCGCCTCTACGCCGCGTCGCAGGCCGGCGTGCATATCGACCTGGTGGTGCGTGGCATCTGCTGTCTGCGCCCCGGCGTGAAGGGCTTGAGCGAGAATATCCGCGTGCGCAGCATGATCGGCCGCTTCCTCGAGCATGCGCGCATCATATGTTTCGGCAACGGCAAGGCGCTGCCTTCGCCCAAAGCCAAGGTGTTTCTGTCGTCGGCCGACTGGATGCCCCGCAATCTCGATCGCCGCGTCGAGCTGCTTTGCCCGGTCGAGAATCCGACGGTCCACGAGCAGGTGCTTGACCAGATCATGGTCGCCAACCTCAAGGACGACGGGCAAAGCTGGATCATGACGCCCGACGGCTCCTACAAGCGCCCCCATCCGGGCAAGGAACCTTTCATCGCGCATCACTATTTCATGACCAATCCATCGCTCTCGGGCCGCGGCAGCGCCCTCAAACTGAGCGGCGCGGTCCCACGGCTCGTTCTCAAGTCCTGATCCCCCGTCCGCGTCGCCTCGTCGCGCCTGTATCGCCGCTGCAATCCTGTCCGGTTTGCGGTAGAGGGGGCGCGCATGGACGGTGAACCGACGGCGGGCGCGCCACTTCCGCCTCATCCGACTGACAAGGGCCGCGTCGGAATCATCGATGTCGGCTCGAACTCGATCCGCCTCGTCGTCTACGAGCGGGCGAGCCGCGCGCCGCTGCCGGTGTTCAACGAAAAGGTGCTGTGCGGCCTCGCCCGCGGGTTGGACGCCACCGGCCGGCTCAATCCGGAAGGCGTCGAGATGGCCCTGGCCAACATCGACCGTTTCGCCACGCTCGCGCACAACATGAAGGTGAGGTCGCTCGACTTGCTGGCGACGGCGGCGGTTCGCGACGCCGCCGACGGCGCCGACTTCATGCGCGAGCTGGAGCGGCGACCGGGCATCAGGGCCCATATCGTGAGCGGCCGTGACGAGGCGCGTTACTCTGGATACGGCGTGATCTGCGGCATGCCTGAGGCCAACGGCGTCATGGGTGACCTGGGCGGCGGCAGCCTCGAACTGGTGGCGCTGGGCGACGGGCGACTGGGCGAGTCGAGCACGCTGCCGGTCGGGCCGTTGCGCCTGATGTCTTCGGGCAAGGGCGATCCGAAGCGCACGGTGGTCGACGCGATCGAGAGCGTGCGCTGGCTGCGTGAGGAGACCGGCAAGACCTTTTATGCGGTGGGCGGCGCCTGGCGATCTTTCGCCCGGCTGCACATGGAGCAGGCCGGCTATCCGCTGCACATCATCCACCAGTACGAGATCGCCGCCGAAGAGGCGAGGGCGGTTGCCCGGCTGATCGCGGTGCAGAGCGCCAAGTCGCTGGAGAAGATGCCCGGTGTGTCGCGCCGGCGAGTCGACACTTTGCCGCTCGCCTGTCTCGCGCTCGACCGTCTGCTGGTCGCGCTGAAGCCAAAGACGGTGGTCTTCTCGGCCTTCGGCCTGCGCGAGGGATTTTACCACGTGCGGCTGAGCGAGGCCGAGCAGGCGCGGCATCCGCTGATCGCCTTCGCGGAGGAGCAGGGCGCCGGCTGGCGGCGCTTCGACCTGTCGCCTGCCGAGATCTTCGACTGGCTCACGCCGGCTTTTGCCGACGAGAGCCCGGCAGACCGCATCCTGCGTACCGCGGCCTGCCACCTGAGCGATATCTCTTGGGACGACCATCCCGACTATCGTGCCGAGCAGGCCTATGTCCGGGTGCTGCATCTGCCGGCGCCTGGCATGAGCCATCGCGATCGCGCCGTGCTCGCGATGGCGCTCACCTATCGCTACAAGAGCGAGCCCAAGGCGGCGACGATGGATACCGCGCTCCGCCTTTCCGACAGCAAGGGCAAGGCATTTGCGCGCCGGCTGGGGGCTTGCCTCAGGCTGGCCTACAACCTCTCCGGCGGCGCCCCGGGCCTGCTGCCACAGATCGCGCTCCGGCGCACCGATCGCGATCTCCGGCTGATCGTGCCGGCGCAACTGAGGCGCGCGCTGGGCGATGTCACGGATCGGCGCCTGCAGACAGCGGCCGAGGCCTTCGACCTCAAGTCGGCAATCGTCTCGGCCTGAGAGGCCTAGCCGGCGGGCGTCACGGGGATCAGCCGGGCCTGGTCACCGGCGAGGGCCAGGGCCATTCGGCCCTCGATCAGATCGACGGCATCGGCGCCGAATACCTCACGCCGCCAGCCCTTGAGCACGGGCAGGTCGCGCTTGCCGGCAGCCAGGCGATCGAGTTCGTCGGCGCCGGCCACCAGCCGTCCGGCGACGCCGGCCTTTTCGGCCTTCAGTCGGAGCAGGGTTCGCAGCAGATCGACCACGGCGCCGGGCGCGCGGAGCTGCTCGGTGGGCTTGTCGCGCGCCGGCAATTCGGCTTCGGGCAGGCTGCGGGCCCGCTCGATGGCTTCCATGAGTTCACGGCCCTGCCAGCCTTCGGCGAAGCCGCGACCGAGGCCGCGCGTCATGCCGAGTTCCTCGATCGTCTTGGGTGCGTGGCTCGCGATTTCCAGCAGTTGCTCGTCGCGGAGCAGGCGCTGGCGCGGAATGTCGATGCGTTGCGCCGTGCGCTCGCGCCACGCCGCGGCCTCCTTCAGGATCGCCAGCAGGCGAGGCGAGGAGCCGCGCGGCTTCAGGCGGCGCCAGGCCTGCTCGGGATCGGCGCGGTAGGTCGCGGGGTCGTTTAGGACGGCCATCTCCTCGGTGATCCATGGCAGCCGCCCGGACTTCTCGAGCTGCTGCTTCAGCTTTTCGTAGACCACGCGGAGATGGGTGACGTCCGACAGCGCATAGGTGATCTGCCGCTCGCTGAGCGGCCGGCGGCTCCAGTCGGTGAAACGGCTCGACTTGTCGATCTTGGCCTTGGCGAGCTTGGTGGCCAGCGATTCATAGGACGCTGCCTCGCCATGGCCGCAGACCATCGCCGCGACCTGGGTATCGAACAGCGGTTGCGGCACCTGCGTCATGCGCAGGTAGAAGATTTCAAGATCCTGGCGGGCGGCGTGGAAGACCTTCAGGACCTTGGGATTGGCCATGAGTTCGTCGAGCGGGGCGAGGTCGATGCCCTCGGCCAGGGCGTCGATCGCGGCCGCATCCTCCGGGCCAGCCACCTGCGCCAGGCAGAGCTTGGGCCAGTAGGTGCGCTCGCGCATGAATTCGGTGTCGACTGCGATGAATTCGGCCTGGGCCAAGGGCTTGCAGAAGGCGGCGAGTTCGTCGGTCGTGGTGATGAGCTTCATTGGGATGATCTATAGCGGGCGGGGCCGCCACGGGCAAAGACAACCCCTCGGAAAGAGGCGGTTCCCTTGACTTGGCCCGACAATCCGTGCCTTTTGCCGGGCCGATAAAACCCGGAAAATATGTAATGTCTTCAGTCTACCGAACCCATACGTGCGGCGCGCTCCGGCCGCAGAATGTCGGCCAGGAAGCCCGCCTGTCGGGCTGGGTCCAGCGCAAGCGCGACCACGGCAATCTGCTGTTCATCGACCTTCGCGATCACTATGGCGTGACCCAGGTGGTGGTGGACGCGAGCAGCCCCGTCTTCAAGACCGCCGAGGCGGTGCGCACCGAAAGCGTAATCACGGTCAGCGGCAAGGTGGTGGCCCGCGACGCCGCCACGGTCAATCCGCGCCTGGCCACCGGACAGGTCGAACTCGATGCCGCCGACATGGTCGTGCAGTCGATGGCCGAGCCGCTGCCAATTCCGGTCCACATCGAGAACGACACCACACCTGAGGAACTCAGGCTCAAGTATCGCTTCCTCGACCTGCGCAAGGACAAGCTGCACAAGAACATCGTGCTGCGCAGCCAGGTCATCTCCTCGCTCCGGCGGCGCATGATCGAGCAGGATTTCATCGAGTTCCAGACGCCGATCCTGACCGCCGACAGCCCCGAGGGCGCGCGGTCCTACGTCGTGCCGAGCCGGCTGCATCCCGGCAAGTTCTACGCGCTGCCGCAGGCGCCGCAGATGTTCAAGCAGCTCCTGATGGTGTCGGGCTTCGACCGCTACTTCCAGATCGCACCCTGTTTCCGCGACGAGGATGCCCGCGCCGACCGCGCGCCGGGCGAGTTCTACCAGCTCGACTTCGAGATGAGCTTCGTCACGCAGGAAGACGTCTTCGCCGCCATCGAGCCGGTGCTGGGCGGCGTGTTCGAGGAGTTCGCGGGCTTCGGCCGCGAGACGCCGCGCAAGGTGACGCCGTACCCGTTCCCGCGCATTCCCTATGCCGAGGCGTTGCTGACCTATGGCACCGACAAGCCCGACCTGCGCAATCCGCTGCGCATCGTCGACGTGGCCGAGGTTTTCGCCGGCTCCGACTTCAAGGTCTTCGCCGGCATCGTGGCGGCCGGCGGCGTCGTACGGGCGCTGCGCGCGCCCAAGGCTGCCGCCCAGCCGCGCAGCTTCTTCGACAAGCTCAATTCCTGGGCGCAGGGCGAGGGCAAGCCCGGCCTCGGCTACATCGGCCTCGAAGCCGGGGCCGGCAAGGGTCCGATCGCCAAGTTCGTCGCCGGCGAGCGTCTCGACAGGCTGAAGGCGCTGACCGGGGCCGAGGACGGCGATGCGGTGTTCTTCGTCGCCGACAAGCCCGAGCAGGCATGGAAATTCGCCGGTCAGGCGCGGACCAAGGTCGCGCAGGAACTGGGCATCATCGCCGAGGACGAGTTCCGCTTCTGCTGGATCGTCGACTTCCCGATGTTCGAATACGACGAGAAGGCCAAGAAGATCGACTTCAGCCACAATCCGTTCTCGATGCCCCAGGGTGGGCTCGAGGCGCTGGAAACGCAGGATCCGCTGACCATCAATGCCTGGCAGTACGACATCGTCTGCAACGGCATCGAGCTCTGTTCCGGCGCCATCCGGAACCACAAGCCCGAGATCATGTATAAGGCCTTCGGGATCGCCGGTTACAGCAAGGAAGAGGTCGAGGCACGCTTCGGCGGCATGCTGAACGCCTTCAAGTTCGGCGCCCCGCCTCACGGTGGCGCCGCGCCCGGCGTCGACCGCATCGTCATGCTGCTGGCCGACGAGCCCAACATCCGCGAGGTCATCTGCTTCCCGATGAATCAGCAGGCCGTCGACCTGATGATGGATGCGCCGGCCGAACTGCCGGCTGAGAAGCTGCGCGAGCTGTACATCGGCTTGCGGCTGCCGCCCCCCAGGAGGGACTAGGGGTGGTACGGTTCGTGCAAATTGACTGAATCTATAAAAGAAAGTACCTTCAAGAGGTTATAGTCTTTTCATAAAGAAGATTATGAGCTCTTTTCGGCTCCCCATTTTATTTTTGCCATTGGTCGCGGGCCTTGCCCTCCTGACCGGCGCCTGTGGTGCGCCTTTGGCGGTCTCGGCCGTGAGCTATGGCAGTGACGGTGCCATGCTGGCGACGACCCACAAGACCGGGACCGATCATGTCGCCTCGATGGTGTCCAAGAAGGACTGCGCCCTGTGGCGCGCCTTCCGTGGCCGCGATATCTGCAAGGAGCGGGAAGAGGGCGCCAAGGATCCCTATGCTGTCGACTACACCGAGCCGCAGCGTTCGGTCTCCGAAGACGGAACGACGTACCTGCCGCCGCTCCGCCCCGCCCCCGACGCCCCGGCCTCGAGCTGGGATGCAGCCGCTTACAAGACCAACCCGGCACCGTCTCCGTCACCGTCCGAGCCGGTGACCGCCGTTGCCGTGGCAACGCCGGCCCAGCCTGCCGCTACAACTCCTGCCGCGACGGTGCCCGCCGCGCCCAAGGCCACGAGAGCCAAGGTCGCGCGCTCGGCTAAGAAGCCTTCACGAGGTCCGGTGGTGCCTGCCCCTTGAGCAGGAAGGCTTCCAGATTGTCGAGCGCTTTGAAGCCCATCGCATTGCGCGTCTCGACCGTGGCCGAGCCCATGTGCGGCAGCAGAAACGCATTCTCGAGATCGTAGTAGCCCTGGTGGATCTTGGGCTCGCCGTCGAACACATCGAGCCCCGCCGAGGCAAGCCAGCCGCTCTTCAGGGCTGCAATCAGCGCGTCGTCGTCGACCACGCCGCCGCGCGCCGTATTCACCACGACCGCGCCCGTGGGCAGCCTGGCGATGCGCTCGGCGTTGACCCATTTGCGGGTGGCCGGCGTCATCGGGGCGTTGATCGACAGGAAGTCGCAGTACGGCAGCATGTCGTTGGCATCGGCGTGGAAAGTCGCGCCCTTTTCAAGGTCGGCGGGCAGGCGGCTGCGGTTGCTGTAGTGGATCTGCATGCGAAAGGCCCGGGCCCGGTCGGCGACAGCCTGGCCGATGCGGCCCATGCCGAGGATACCGAGTCTCTTGCCGGTGACAT
>JAESFZ010000578.1_pt1 | contig 11037 bp, 10 predicted proteins | sample 9269561 | NCBI WGS metagenome assembly JAESFZ01 (sample SAMN14515552, study PRJNA621657) | algae metagenome | isolation source: Tildeniella nuda ZEHNDER 1965/U140 and co-occurring heterotrophs from wet... | place: Switzerland: Stansstaad, Zurih | collected 1965-01-01
GCACGGACCTCGCCGAAGAGCTGGATCTACTCATCATCCTGCTCCCGGTCCGTGAATCCGGTTCGCGATTCCTGGAACCGGTTCACGATACTTGGCCCCGGTTCGCGAAACCTCGCCCCCCGACAGATGGTGGATAAATGCGGTCCGTTAGACAGATTCCGAAGGAATCTGAGTTAGGGAAGTTAAGGCCACTCCAACCTGTTGAGAGCCAAGGACTTTTTCGCGATTGCGGTCCCCGATAGCACGACGATCGGGTCCCCGATGGCACGATAGTCGCCGTCCCCGATAGCACGACGCGACTCACAGTCTGTCCCCAGGACGTAATCTTCGCTCATCTCGATTCAACGTCGTGCCGAATGGGTCGCGGAGAACCGATGTGAAGCCGAGACGCTCCGACCCGCGCGGACCATGATCGACGACCAGTCGGTAACCCGGCAGCGCCTGACGGCGCACGATCTCGCGCACGTCGTAGGCAAAGTGCTTGAGCGGCGAGAGGCTGCCCGACTTCGCATGCAGATGCAGAAAGTCGAAGCTCCAGCCGCCGGCCTGACGGCCGCCATGCTTGCGCACGACGCGGTACAGCCATCGCTCCAGCCCACCGGTTAGATCGAAGTATGCCCGGTCGATGGTGAGCACTAGTGCGTCGTCCAGCACGCCGGCATAGAACCAGTCGGGCAGAATCAACTCGAGGCCAAGGGGCCGCCCATTGGCATCCGTGGTCTCCTTCCATTCGTTGATCCAGGAGAAGCGGTGACGTCGCCGTTCTGCAGGCTGGCGGATGGACGTCAGCACGCTCGTTGACTGCAGCCGGTCGAGCGCGGCCTTCAGACGCTCGTAGTCTCGTGCACCTGTGCCGCGGCCGACGAACGTCAGAATCTCGTAGGGCGTCGCCGCCATCAGGCGGGATGTCTGCAGTCCGGCATCTCTCGCCTCGACGATCTGTGAGGCGGCCCAGATCAGCACGTCTGCATCCCAGATGGTCGCCATGCCGTGGTCTGGGACGCCCTCGACACGGATGGCGACGGTGCGGGTGCGGTAGTCGATCGGCAAGACACGCTTGGACTTGGCCAGCGAGAAAAAGGGATAGGCCATGAGGTTCTGCTGGTCGCGCGGCGCCAGGCCCCCCGGCAATGCGCGAAACAAATGCAGCTGGTTGCGCTCGCTGGCCCGCTTCTGCTGAGACGTCATGCGCTGGCTCCGATCAACGCCGAAGCCGGGCGGCATCAGCGGGAGCCCCAACATGTCGCTTGGCAGGGAGCACGGTCCCCGCGCCAGGATCAGACGTTGAGGTCTTGGCGCCGCGATCGGCCCATGCCTTGAGGTCTTCGATGGCATAGACGACGCGACCGCCAATCTTCCGGTAAGTCGGGCCGGTGCCGTAGGTCCGATGTTTCTCCAGGGTGCGCCCGGAGAGACTCAGAAAGCGCGCAGCTTCAGGGGTGCGCAGAAAGCGTGGCGGCAAGCCGGCGGTTGGATCTGGCATTTGAGGGACTCCGTGTCGTGGCGAGAGCCGTCGACGGTGACGGCGGATCGACGGTCACGGTGGCGGAGGACGACAGCGTAGGAGGATGACGGACTGGCGTGCTTTGAAAGCGGCACCCCGAGCCCCGGCGAGCGGCGGCTAACGCCCTGCGCGCAGTAGCTTCCGATAGCCTCCGTTCATCATGGTTACGGCATCTGTGACCAGCCGGATGGTCTGGCCCCTGATGGATGACGTTTTCCAAGGGAAACGGACGACGGCCTCCGAGCCGTGAAGCGCCAGGGCAATTTCCCGGTAGCTCGCTCCCTCTAGATGACCGTCCAGCGCGCGGATCATGCCGAGGAGCCGATTCCGGAGGCGGGCCGTTATCCGCCAGGCAGGCGGAAGCGCGCCTGCGGGCTGGCGGTCGAGGCGCCGCTTGAAGCGCAACAGACCGGCAAGGCGCAGGAGAACGGTCTCATCGAGCGGGACGAGTGCTGCAATCGGCAGCGCCGGCTGCACCCCATGAAGAAAGAGATGATGCGGGCCACCGGCGTCATCCACAACGCAAGGATGCTCAGTTGACGGTATCAGGTCAGCAAAGGACCCTAAGCGATAGGCGTTACCAAAACACTCAGGTGCAGCAACAAGAATGACTGCATGAGGTATCAGTTCAGGCCGCCATAAAACCGGCGCCGCCGACGCCCCGAGGGCTGGATCGCGGGCGAAAGGAAAGCCCCCAGTTCCCTCCCACTGTTTCTGCACTCAGTTCCGATTCATCCGGATCTTCGGCGATTCCGTCATAGTCATCTCGGTAAGCCGGATTGCGCCGGAGGAACTCCCAAGCGAAACCAGCACGATCCAGATCCTTCAGCGCGTCGACATAATCCGGCGACCTCCAATTGGGTCTCTTCGTCATCGAAGACTCCGTTTACATACGATTACTCAGGGCTAACCGAAGCAAGCCTTTCATGCGACCAGCGGTTGTTGAAGAACCCAAAGACCGAACGCGCGATGTCGGCTGAAGAGGCCCCAAAGCGTCTATCTAAAGACGCGTCTTTGATGATGACCTTCAGTTGCGTGGTGCGCGCAACAGATGACGAAAGCCCTTCTCGGTCATCCACCGAGCCCGCGCCAAATGACTGTCATGGACCAAGCGGGCGCGCTCGGGTTCTTGCGCCGGATCGAGGCCAAAGACAATTTGCACTGCTTCCCGCCAGTCCGCGGACTCAGCGGCAGCGTCCAGCAGACGAAGATAGGTCACGAAATGCCGCTCGTCATAGGCTGTCACCTGATCGCTTTCAGGCGGGCTATCGTCAAAGGAAGGTGTGGTCATCGCGACTCATAAGCAGGGAGAGTTTACCGGGTCCCCAGCCACCGCATTGTCACAGCCCAAGGAGCCAGTGGCGATGCACGCGGCGCATCACACCAGTCAATTCGTATGCTCACCACGTGAGCGGTGAAGGCCATCGAAGCCTGATCTGCATAAAAGCATAGACACATGGTCACGCCAGCAAAATGGCCGCGTATTATAGTACGTAGCGTCAAAATACGCGATTGCCTCCTATCCTGCGAATGGACATTCGCAAGGTGTTCGGCGCCAACGTTCGCTCCTACCGACGGGCGGCGGGCCTCAGTCAGGAGGCCGTCGCCGTTCGCATGGGCGCGGACCGGGCCTATATCAGTGCGATCGAGCGTGGGCTCCAGAACGTGACTCTTCTGTCGATCTGGGAAATTGCGCAGGCCCTGAGCGTGCGTCCGGCTGACCTCATGATGGAGCCCGTTCCGAAATCGAAGTCGTGACCGCAAGGGATCGTCACCGTCAGGCGAAGACGCCCTTCCCCCGCTCTAACCGAAGGGCGGCTTCGTGCGGCCGCCATCCCCTCTCAGCGGCCGCATAGAGCCCGGTCCGGCGCAGCCGGATGCGCCAACTCCCATCAGCCGATAATGCGCCGTCTCAAGATTGGTAGCGTAGGCAAAATCCCAGATCGGCAGTCACCGCGCTGGGCGTCGCGATTGGCGTGCGGGCCGGGGTGTCCCATTTGAGCAAAGAAAAACCCCGCCCGGTTCACCGGGCGGGGGTTCGGGAGCGCTGACTTACTCGCCGCTCTTCTTGCGGCTGCGCGACCAAATCAGGGTGAACCCTTCGCCATCCTCATCGTCGAACAGGTTGGCGAAGATCGGCGCGTTGAAGCTCGGATCGTCGAGCTTGAGCGAGAGGTAGTCGCGGCCCTCGTTGGAGCGCTTCGACCAGGCGGCCCCGATCTCGGCGCGGCCGACGAAGACCCGATAGCTGGGGGCATTGTCGTTCGACCGGTTGGCCTCGGGGACGATGCGCACACCCTTGGTCTGGACGCTGAGCGTGACGATCTCGCCCTGATACTCGTTGCCGGCCTTCTTGAAGGAACCGATGTTGGCCATGTGACTTCTCCTTGCTGTTTCGAGCCCCGCGACCATCGCGGCCTCGATGGCGATCGTTTGCCGGAGGCGATCGACGCCGCACCCGCTCGCGGGCCGGAGCGCAGCGGAGGATGGTGGCGGAGCGACTTTCTTGCCGCGCGAGGAATGGGCGAAGCCCAGGGGAAGAAAGTCGCTCCGACGCCGTTGCGGCTCAGGCGATCGAGGCGCAGCCGTCCTACGGCTAGATCAAGCCAAGGAGAGGCCGCAGGTCGCGCGCCGAACAGCATCCTCGGGAGAAGTCGTGGCTAACCTGAAGGGTCCTGCGCAAGAGAGCCGGCGTGCCGGGCGAAGAGAAGACGGCCGTGGCGTAGAAAAAGGACGGCGTCCGCCCCCCCAGCCGCACGTAGACGATGAACTCGCCACAGCATCTGTCGGCTGCACCGAATACTCGGGGCTCATCGAAGCGCTCTCGAGGGCTGCGTTGGCGCCAGCACGTTCCAACGAGCATTCACCACACGCCTTCACCAATCTCGACGATGAGGATTCGGAGAGCGTCAGTGTCTCTGGTCGTGCAGCCGCCAGACGAGTGGCGAGTGAGATCCCCCGGTGCCCTGTCCGTCCGACGCCGTGACAAACAGCGTCATGCGTGACAAGGCCGTGACGCCCGAGAGAACGGCGCCTACAACGGCGAATGCCGTCTGCCACCCGCCGGTGGACATGCCGATGCCGGCCAGCGCAAACGACACCTGATAGCCGGCGACGGTCGCCGGCACGGCATAGAGCAGACCGATGACGGCCCGGATTCGCGGCGTGCGGGTGGTGGAAAAGGCAATCTGTCCCAGCACCAAGGTCGAGCCGCTCACAAGAAACCCGACGATGAGCGCACCGATGACACCGGCCCCGCTGTGAAAGGCAGCGAGGCCGGCTGTCAGTCCGGCAAGGAAGGGAAGCGCATAGATAGCGAGCGTGAACAGCAGCCAGCAGAAAAAGCCGAGGCCGAAGACGCTGAGAACAATGCCAATGGCAAGCATGGTGGATCTCCGTGACAAAGGTCGAACGGTTGCGCCTTCCACCACCACCATGGCGCGATCGATTCACTGTCGAACGTGAAGTTGGCCAAAAGGCGGCGCTTATGCGCCGCCCGACCCGAAGCGCCAGACCGGGATGCCGAGCTTGCGGGCCTTGTCGGCGAGGTTCTCTTGGATGCCCGAGCCCGGGAAGACGATAACGCCGATCGGCAGGACTTCTAGGATCTGGTCGTTGCGCTTGAACGGTGCAGCCTTCGCATGACGCGTCCAGTCCGGCTTGAACGGGATGTGCACCACCTTGCGATTGTCGGCCCAACGGGCGGCGATGCGCTCGGCACCCGTCGGCGATCCGCCATGGATCAGGACCATGTCGGGATGCTTGGCGCGGACCTTGTCCAGCGTGCTCCAGATCAGCTGGTGGTCGTTGAAGTCGGCACCACCGGTGACGGCGATCTTGGGACCGGCCGGCACCAGCAGCTCTGTGTCGGCCCGGCGCCGGGCGGCGAGAAAGTCCCGGCTGTCGATCATTGCCGCGGTGAGCGCTCGGTGATTGACCATCGACCCGGTGCGCGGCCGCCAGGCCGAGCCGGTATGGACCTCGAAGCGGTCGGCGGCCTGGTCGCGGAAAAGCTCCAGCGCGTTGCGGCGTTCGATCAGGGTCAGGCCCTCGGCGACGAGACGCTCCAGTTCGACCGAGCGGACCTCCGAACCGTTCTGCTCCTTCTGGCTCCGGCGCTGAGCCTGCTCATTGGCGTCGAGTTCGCCCTCGATCCGCTGGGTGGCGCGATGGAACAGGTTGACGGTCGACCACAGCAGCAGCTCCAGGTCGGGCTCGAGGCGCGTCTCGGTGAGGGTCGAGACGAGTGCATCGAAGATATCGCCGACGGCGCCAGTGATGGTCTGGGCTTCCGGCAATGGCCGGGGGTCGGGCTCGTCCTGGAAGGGACGATGACCGTAGAGCTGCAGCTCGGTGAGGACGTGATCGGTCGGGGATGACGCGTGCACGGGCTCGAGTTCGGGATCGTCGCGGTCGGTCGCCATGATGATGTCCTTTGTCGGATCGGCCGCGCCCATCGCGGCCTTCGTGGGCGTCGACAGACGGCGGGCGGACCGGGCCTGCACCGCGCTGGCGGCCGGAGCAGAGCGGAGGACGGCGGGCCGAGGCTTTCTTGCCTCGCGAGGAATGCCGGCGCAGCCGGCAGGGGAAGAAAGCCGAAGGACCGCTGTTGCGGGACCGGGCGGCCTGCCGTCCGATCGCCCTCTTAGAAGGCCGGGGCGCGCCCTCGTCCGATCCGGAGGGCAACAGAGCGACCGGCCAGGAAGCGATTCCCCCTGCCCGTGCTCATCCCGTCGCGGACGTCGCCATGGCCAGGAAGCGAACCACGTCCTGCGGGGCGAGTTGCCGGCGCACGGATGCTCGAAGCCTTTCCACTCCCAGGCGGCGGAGATCCTCGTTGAAGTCGTCGAAGCACGGCGACAGGCTCCCTACCTCGATTCCGGCGGCCTCGGCGCGGCGGCACAGGCTGGCCGTCGCGGCATCACCGGCGGGATCGGCATCGCGTGCGACATAGAGGCGGCGCAGTGTCGGTGGAAGCAGCAGCGCAGCCAGGTGGTTGGCCGAGAGGGCGGCGACCATCGGCAGGGTCAGCAGCACGCTGCGCAGCGACAGCATGGTCTCGATCCCCTCCCCTGCGGCCATTACATCGCGAGCGACACCGAAGCGGACACCGTGCCCGAGAAGATGACCCATGGCCCGTCGCGGCGAGTCGATCGGCGCTTTGTCCTGGCCAGATAGGTCGAGCCAGGTGCGGTGCACGCCGGTGATCCTGCCGCCAAGGTCGGTAACGGCCGCGATCAGGGCCGGCCAGGTCTCGGTCGGACTGTCGTCGTCAGGCCGATAGTAGCAGCGCGGATGGAAGCGCAGCGGGTCACCGTCAGGCACAATCACGATGCCGCGGCTGCGCAAGTAGGTTTGCGCCAGCGTGCCCGTGATCGACCGAGACATGGCGTAGAGACGGCGTGCGGATTCAGGCGAACCGCGCGGCGCGGGAAGACGATCCTGCTGTGGAGCGAGTTGGTCTGGCGGCAAGGCGAGGAACGCGCGTGCCTCGTCCAGGGTGTCGCGCAGGCGATCGAGACCGCGATTGAGGGCGATGAGGTCTAAAAGATCGCCATGCTCGCCGGTTGCGGCGTCGGTCCATTTGCCGGCGGCGCCCTTGCCATGGTCGGGTCCGCTCAGGCGGACGAACAGGCTGCGGCCCCGCGTGTTGGCGACATCGCCGACCAGCCAGTAGCGGCCCTCGCGATGGCCGTTGGATAGATAGTGACGGCACACCGCCTCGGCGTTGCGCGCGAGGCGGCGGGCCAAGTCGGCGGCGGGCGACGCCATGGCTGCCCCTCACGCTGCTACCCGATCGGCGATGCGCGCGATCGGGTGGCGTTCCATCAGCCCGGCGAGGATCTCGAGACCATTGGCGCCGGTCGGCACGAACAGGCGGAGCTTCCAGGCGATGATCTCGGAGATGAGGCCCATCGCCTTCAGGCGATCGACCATGCCGTCGGTGAAGCCCCAGAGTTCCACTCGGAACAGGCCCATCACCTTGGCGCGGCGAAGGGACAACCCGTCCTGCAGCTCGAGGATGGTTCGACCGTCGAGCACGGCGGTCCAGGCATCCGCCGGTGCGATGCTCACGCCGTCGGCGCTGACGGCCTGCGCCACCCACGCCGGCGATACGAGCCGGCCGATTACGCGCTCGCCGGCGTCCGTCTGCAGGCGGTAGACCCGCATCGAATCGTCCGGCAGGCGCTTCCAGATAGGCAGCAGCAGTCCCGTGACGACGTGCAGATCGCTGTCAGTGAAGGCGGGAATCTCGACGAGTTCCCGCTCCCAGGCTTCGGTGAAGGCGACGCGATCGGCCCGTTCCCAGTGCGTCTGGTCCAAGGCCGCCAAGGACAGGGCCGTCCGCTCCATTGGCCGCAGCAGCCGGACATGGCGTTCGACCTCGCCATCGTCAAGCATGACGCTGGGTGCAGGCACCTGCACGGCCGCGCGGCCCGACTGCGTATTGACCAGCAACATGGCACGCGGATCGTCCGTGCGATCCAACGCCTCGGCGAGTGAGAACGGCCGATTGCGCTCCCGCCGCCGGATGGTGAACACTTGGGTCTCTGCACCCGTCACGGGATGGACATAGAGCGAGCGCCGGTCGGTCACGACCAGGCTCTCGGCGGTGAGCGTCTCGACGCCGACGTCGTAGATGCCGGAAGCCTGGGCCCCCTCGATCTTCGCCTGGAGCTGACCCTCAAAGACGCCGAACAGCGTGTTCTGCAACTTGATGGTCAGCGCCAGCAGCCGGTTGAGGAAGGTCGTGATCGGCGGCAACTCCTCGCGCAGGCTGCCGTCCTGGTCGGTCAGATGCAGGCCGGTGACCTCCTCGAAGGCCGTGAGCGAACAACCCTCGACCTTGCCGGCGAACAGCAGGAGGTAGAGCTGCCTCAAGGCGGCACGGCCATAGGGCGATTCGAGATTGTCGTCGGCCCGGAACAGTCCCTGGCCGCCAGTCTGGCGCTGGCCCTTGGTAATGGCGCCCAACGTGTCGAGCCGGCGGGCGATGGTCGACAGGAATCGCTTCTCGGCCTTCACGTCGGTGGCGATCGGCCGGAACAGGGGCGGCTGCGCCTGGTTGGTGCGATTGCTGCGGCCCAACCCCTGGATGGCCGTGTCAGCCTTCCAGCCTGCCTCCAGCAGGTAGTGCACCCGCAGGCGCTGATTCCGAGCGCCCAGGTCCGCATGGTAGGAGCGGCCCGTGCCGCCGGCGTCGCTGAATACGAGGATGCGCTTGTCGTCGTCCATGAAGGCCTGCGCTTCGGCCAGGTTGGCAGACCCTGGACGGGTCTCGACGCAGAGCCGCTCTTTCTTGCGCACGATCCGCCGCGACCGACCCGTCACCTCGGCGACCAGGTCGGTGCCGAAGCGCTGCACGATCTGGTCGAGGGCGCCCTGGACCGGCGCAAGGGAGGCCAGCCGCTCGATCAGGCGGTCACGGCGCTCGACGGCATCCCGGCACTGCACGGGCTGGCCGTCGCGATAGACCGGCCGCGAGGAGAGATTGCCGTCGCTGTCCGTGAAGGGCTCGAAGAGCTGGGTTGGGAAGCTGTGCGCCAGGTAATCGAGCACATACTCACGCGGCGTGATGTCGACCTGGACGTCGCCCCAGTCCTCGGTCGGGATGTCGGCCAGCCGGCGTTCCATCAGAGCCTCGCCGGTGGAGACGATTTGGATGACGGCGGCATGTCCTGCTGAAAGGTCACGCTCAATCGCCCCGATCAGCGTCGGCGTCTTCATCGAGGTGATCAGGTGTGAAAAGAAACGCTGCTTGGCAGACTCGAAGGCTGAGCGGGCCGCGGACTTGGCCTGCGCATTGAGCGTGCCGCGCTCGCCCGTAACGTTGGCGGCCTGCAGGGCGGCGTCGAGATTGTTGTGGATGATCTGGAAGCCGCCGGCATAGGCATCGTATATGCGGATCTGCTCGGGCGTGAGCGCATGTTCGACCAGCTCGTACTCCACGCCCTCGTACGACAGCGACCGCGCCGCATAGAGGCCGAGCGCCTTGAGATCGCGGGCCAGCACCTCCATGGCGGCAACGCCGCCGGCCTCGATCGCCTGGACGAACTCTGCGCGCGTGGCGAAGGGGAAGTCCTCGCCGCCCCAGAGACCGAGTCGCTGGGCATAAGCGAGATTGTGCACCGTGGTGGCGCCCGTGGCCGAGACGTAGACCACGCGGGCATTGGGCAGCGCATGCTGCAGGCGCAGGCCGGCACGGCCCTGCTGCGAGGGCGCCTGGTCGCCGCGCTCGCCCCTATTACCCCTTGGGCCGCCGGCGGCATTAGCCATGACATGGCTCTCGTCGAACACGATCACTCCGTCGAAGTCCGCTCCCAGCCAATCGACGATCTGGTGAACCCGCGAAACCCTTTCCTCGCGCGCGTCGGTGCGTAGCGTGGCGTAGGTGGCAAAAAGGATGCCCTGCTCCAGACGGATCGGCGTGCCCTGGCGGAAGCGGGCAAGCGGCGTCACCAGCAGCCGCTCCATGCCCAGCGCTGCCCAGTCGCGCTGGGCATCCTCGATCAGCTTGTCGGACTTCGAGATCCACACCGCCCGACGGCGGCCTTTTAGCCAGTTATCCAAAAGGATGCCGGCGACCTGGCGGCCCTTGCCGGCACCGGTGCCGTCGCCCAGCATCCAGCCACGCCGGAAGCGCACGGCGTTCTCGGCATCGTCGGGTGCCGCTGAGACGAGGTCGAAGGTCTCGTCCACCACCCACGATCCGGCGAGATGGCCGGCATGAGCCTCGCCCGCATAGATGACACTCTCGAGCTGGGCATCGGACAGCAGGCCGGCGCTGATCACATTGGCAGGCAGGCGCGGCCGGTAAGAGGGCTTGGGTGGCGCTACGGAGGCCATTGCCGCGGACTGCACGAGCCGGGTCGGATGCGGGCGGGCGCCGGCGATCCGGATCGACTGAAGGTCGTAGCCTTCGTACAGCGCTTCCGTGAGGCCACCGCCCTCGGCGGGCTTCCAGTCGACGGTCTCGTAGGTGAGCTCGGTGCCCGCTCGTTCGAGCAAACTGCCCGCTACGGCGAGCGGCTTTCGTGCGGGCCTGCGGCTCGGTCTGACCGCGACGGGATGGACGGGTGCCCGAAGCGCGACCGCGCCGTCAACAGGCAAGCGCGATGGAACGCAGGCGGTCACCCACTCAATCAGCGTGGCAGCGTCCGGCGCCGTGCCTGGCGATGTCGGAAACGATTTCGGATCGTCGGCGGGCACACGATCGATGACCGTCAGCCGAGTCTCGACCGTGGTGCCGTGCCGGGCATAAACGCGCCCATCGACGGCAGCGCTAAACACGACATGGCCGCGTTCCTGGAGGCGGACGAAAGCCTCGCGCCAGGACGGATGGTCCGGCGAGAGACTGGCGCCGGTTATCGCGACCAACCGCCCACCCTCGGCGACACGGGCAAGCGCGGAGGCGACATGGCGCAGGGCGGCGTCCGCGACAGGGCCGTCGACATGTGCCGCAGCCGAGAACGGCGGGTTCATCAGCACGACGCTCGGGCGCACGGCATCGTCGAGATGGTCGTGGATGTGAG
>JAESFZ010000579.1_pt1 | contig 11015 bp, 13 predicted proteins | sample 9269561 | NCBI WGS metagenome assembly JAESFZ01 (sample SAMN14515552, study PRJNA621657) | algae metagenome | isolation source: Tildeniella nuda ZEHNDER 1965/U140 and co-occurring heterotrophs from wet... | place: Switzerland: Stansstaad, Zurih | collected 1965-01-01
CTCGCAGGTCTTGCCGCGCGCCGGCTTGCCGATCAGCTCGAACACCTGCTCCAGCCGCTCGATATGGCCTTCGGTTTCCTCAAGGTGCTGCTCGAACCCGGCCTTGAGCTCAGGCGACTGGGCCGCCTTGGCCATCTTGGGCAGAGCCTTGGTGATCTGCTTTTCGGCGTAATAGATGTCCTTGAGGGTATCGAGGAACAGGTCGTCCAGGGTCTTTTCGGTGGCCATGGTACTTTCTCCGTTAAGCAATGAGGTGACGCTGTTCGGAGAATTTCGATGAGGCGGAGTGGTTCCCGGGGGCCGGCAATCGGGAAGCCTCCCGGAAATCGGTAGACGGACCGACTGCGAGTTCGGTTACAGCCAGTGCAGGCTGCGGGTCGGTGACGAGGGGAGGTTCACCAGTTCGGCGAGCTTTTCGGCACTGTGGATGGTCACCATGCCGTCCTGCCAGGTGGCGATGCCGCGGCCGCGGAGCGCCCTGAGCGTGCGGTTGGCGTGGACGATGCTCATGCCGGTGGCGTCGGCCACATCCTGCTGGGTCAGCGGGGCGCTGAAGCTCAGCCCCTGGTTCGGATCGTTGAGCCGCAACCGGCGGTGGAGGATGAGGATCAGCGCCGCGACCCGCCGGTGGCCGGGCATGCGGCCGACCAGGGCCAGCAGCGTCATCAGGTGCACGCTGTCTTCCTGCGCCCACAGGAACAGCAGCGCCGCGAGCCGCGGGTATTCGCGAAAGGCGCGGCCGAAGGCCTGCAGCGGGATGGTTTCGATTTCCACTTCGGTGAGCGCCTGGATGGTCTCGGAGGCGGCGTGGCTCGCAAGGCTCGGCAGCCCGACGAGATCGCCGGCGACATGGAAACGGGTGATCTGCCGCCCGCCCTCGGCAGTGGAGAGGCTGCAGGCGAGCCAGCCCGAGCGCAGCCGATAAATCTCGGGGTCGGGCGCCCCTTCGTGCCTGAGATAAGCGCCACGCCGCACCGTCCTCGCGGGGCCGCTGATCAGCTCGAGGCTCTTGAGGTCATCCGGCTCCAGCGCGGCAACAGACGAAAACCGCGTCAGGTCCATGAGGCAACCGGCCGGGCAGGTTGCACCATGCGCCGGAGCGACGGACCACAGGACATGCGGCGGCCGGTATGGGGGCGTCGAATGGTACCGGAGTCGGGCATGGTTTCCGTCGTTGCTGGCGCTGCCTCAAGCACTAGCCGCAGTCCGGATTGCCCCCATTAACAAAAGCTAAGCTCTGCCGGTTTCTCACATATCCGGCGGTACGGGCCGTCAGCTGCCATCGACGGGAGCCGCATCTACCGGTTCGGCTCGCGTGTCGATTGCGTCGGCCGCAGGCAGGATGATGCGGCAGTGGAGACCGGTCGGCCGGTAGTCGAGCGTGGTTGTGGCGCCAAGTTCATAACCCAGCGTCTGCTCGAGGATTTCGGTGCCGAAGCCGATGCGTTGTGGTTTGGGTGGCAGGTCGTGCAAGCCGCTCTCGCGCCAGTCGAGCTGCAGCATTTCAGGCTCGCCCTTGAGCAACACCCATCTCACCTCGATGCGCCCGCGTGGATGGGTGAGGGCGCCGTGCTTCATGGCGTTGGTGGCGAGCTCGTGGATGGCGAGCCCGACGGTTTCGGCGGCCTTGGAGCGGAGCGCCACCGGCGGGCCATCGATGCTAAGCCCGCGCCCTTCCTGCGCGCCGATGACCCGCAACTCCTCGGCGACGATGAAGGCGAGGTCGACACCGCTGGTCGGGTCGCGCGTCACCGCCGCCTGCACTCGTGCAAAGGAGTCGATCCGGCCATCGAGATGCATGAAGAATTCGTCCTTGCTGTCGGTGGTCGCAGCGGTGCGGCGGGTGATCGAGCGGATCACCGCGAGGGTGTTGCGCACCCGGTGCTGCAACTCGTGCAGCAGCAGGCGCTGGTGCTGTTCGGCGAGCTTGAGCGGAGTGATGTCGTGGCCGATGCCGCCGATGCGGACCACCACGCCATTGTCGTCGCGGATCGGAAAATCGGTATTGCGCAGCCAGCGGATCTCGCCGTCTTCGGGCCGTCGGACGCGATATTCGAAAGCCACCCGCTCGCCGTTCATCACCCGTTCGATACTGGCCAGGGCATGCGCACGATCCTCGGGTACGATCAGATCGATCCAGGAACGGTAGTTGTCGCCGCGCATCGCATCGAGCCGCGAGATGCCATAGATGCGGTGAAAGGCTGGGCTCAGATATTCCCACTGATAGTCGGAGGCGCGGCGGATCCACAGGATGTCCGAACTGGCCTCGCTGAACTCCCGCAGGCGCTCGTCACTGGTATGCATGGCGGCTTCGAGCTTGCGCTGTTCGGTGACATCCTGGTTGACGCCGATCAGTTCGGCCGGGCGCCCGTCCGGATCGAACAGCGCCAGAGCATGCGCGATGATCCAGCGCTGCTCGCCGTCGGGCCGGATGATGCGGAACTCGCTGTCGAGATAGGTGCCGGGAGTGCGGATGTCTTCGGGCGTGAAGGCGATACGGTGCTGATCGTCGGGATGTACCAGAGACAGGAACAACTCACGGCTTGGAGTGTGAGTGCCCTTGGTCAGTCCGAAGATCTCATATTGCCCATCGCTCCACTGCTGGTTGCCGGTTGCGAGGTCGAGGCGGTACGTGCCCATGCGGCCGGCTTCGAGTGCGATCCTAAGGCGCTCCTCGCTCTCTCGGAGGGCTGACTCGGCGCGGGCCGAGGCAATTGCGGTCCAGAGCCGTTCGGCTGTTTGTTCGATCAGTTCGATTTCGCTGGCCGCCCAGTTCCGGGGGCGCATCTGCGCCACGCAAAGTATCGCTACCAGGCGGTTGGCCCGCACCAACGGCACGTCGACCCACGCCACGACCTGCTGCGAGAGGTAAAAGTCGACCTCGGGCTTGGTGATCTCGGTATTTCCGGCGACGTCCGGCACCACCCAGGTGGTGCCGTTGGCCACGCGCTCATAGGTGCTGCGAAATGCCTCGAAAGGATAGCGCCCCGCCAGGCTGGACAGGTTGTTGGCGACATAGTCGTCGGCCACGACGCCATAGCCCTTGCGTGCCTCGTAATCCACAAAGTAGACGCGATCGGCGCCAAGATGCTCGCCCAGGAGCCGCGACGCCTGCTCGCGTATTTCTGCCGTCTGTTCAAGCGGTCGCAGGCGGTCGCTGAGTTCAAGCAGAAAGCCCTGCCGCTCCTGGCTTGCCTGCACTACCTGCTCAGCCTGCTTCCGCTGATTGATGTCCTCGAACAGCACGGCGACCTGGTTCAGCGTGGGGTCGCCGATAGGGAAGGCGAACACGCTGTACCAGCGCCCCAACGCGTCGGCGCGGTGCTCGAAGCGCTCCGGCCGGCCGGTGCGGGCGATCCGGCCATAGGTCTCGAACCAGAACGGCTCATGCGTGGGCGCTATGGAGCGGATGCTTCTGCCGATCGCGTCGGGCAATCCGGTCTGCTCGAGAAAAGCCGGGTTGGCCTCGAGGAACATGTAATCGGTGGCAGTCCCATCCGCGTCGAAGACAACCTCGATCACGCAATAGCCGGTGTCGATGGACTGAAACAGCGAACGGTACTTTTCCTCGCTGGCCCGCAATGAGGCAATGGTGGCCTCAAGTTCCTGCTCACGGCTCGTTGGCATCGAGGTGCCTCCCCTCCCGCTCGAGGTGCAGGTAGTTGGCATTGAACATGGCGATGCGGGCCAGCGCCTCGAAGCGGGGGACGGTCAGCGTGCGATCCTTCAGCACAACCAGCCCGAGGGCGCGCAGTTCCTGCAGCGTGCGGTTGACGTGCACCGCCGAAAGCCCGGTGGCTTCGCCCAGTTCGGCCTGGGTGAGCGGCATATCGCAGCTGTGGCCGCGGGTGAGGCCCACCGTCCTCAGCCGCACGAACAGCTCGCAGAACAGGTGTGCCATGCGCTCGGCGGCGTCGCGCTGGCCGAGGTTCACTGCCCATTCGCGCTGCGTCGCCATCGCCACCAGTGCTTCCCACCACAGCGCCTGGGTGACGCGCGGATGCGCCAGCATCAGCTCGTCGAAGCCGCCGCGCGAGATCTCCGACACCGACACCGCGGTGATCGCGCCGATCGAGTGATCCATCTGGCGCAGCACGAACACGTTGAGATCGCAGAGGTCGCCGGGCAGGAAAAAGGCGATCACCTGGCGTCGCCCATCTTCCAGCACCTTGTAGCGGCAGGCCCAGCCGCTGAGGATCAGGTTGATGTATTGCGGCTTATCGCCCTCGCGCACGATGTCCTCGCGCGCGCCGAAGTTACGGACCCGTTCGGCGCTGACGCGGCGGATCATCGCTTCGTCGTCGGAGGCCAGTTTGACGAAATGGGTAAGCTTCTCGATCAGCGGGTTGGGCAACGGTTCCTCCCCTGTGCACGTTAGGCCTATACAGGCGTCGCGCATACTAACCTATGTTAATGCGTCATGCTGTTGCCGACCGCACCGATTAGGACGGAGGCCGAAATGAGCTATTTGCAAGGGGAGCGCATTCTCGTCGTCGAGGACGAGTATTTTCTGGCAGATGACCTGGTGCAGGCGCTGACCAGGGCCGGAGCCAAGGTGATCGGCCCTGCCTCGACCGCTGAGGCGGCGCTGGCGCTGCTCGAGGACGGCGCTCCGGACCTCGGCATCCTCGACATCAACCTCAAGGGCGATATCAGCTTTGCCGTCGCCGATGCGATGGCCGAGCGGAACCTACCCTTCGTCTTTGCCACCGGCTATGACGAGGGCACGATCCCCGAGCGGCATGCCGCTCGGCCGCGCTGGCAGAAGCCGTTCGACGCCGACGAGCTGATGAAGGCGCTGGCTGAACTCCGGCGCAAAACCTCCGCCTGACACTGCCCCATGTTAATGCGCGTACCTCCATTCGGGGGCAAGCTCGCCCGAATGGAGGCACACCCATGCCCGACGAGGACGCCCGTGCCGACGCCGCGATGCAGCGGCAAAGCCTGCTTCAGGCGGTGATCTGGTGGGCTGTCATGGCCTTGCTCATCGCTGCCGGCATTGTCGCCGTCTCATTCATCGCAGCCCTTCTCGCGGCGCCACCGTCCTGATCGGTCTGGCGACCTTTTCTGCCATCGAGAGGGGAACCCTGCTCAAAAATCGACATTGATTTCATGAGACGGCCCGAGCGCTACGCGTCGACGGGCCCTCCAACATATAATGGAGCATGTCACGATGAGCGCCCCCGATAATCTCTATCAAAGCAATAGCGGGACGACCCAGCCGGACTCCGGCAACGGCGACGATACCCGCCTTACAGAAACGGCCAAGGCCGATATCGCCGATCTCGGCGCGGAGATCAGCCAGCAGGCGGCCGCGCTGGGCGAGGAGGCGAAGGCCCAGGTGGGCGAACTCGCCGAGAAAGGCAAGGGCATGGCCGGCGAACAGATGGACCTGCTTGCCAAGCAGCTCGGCGGCGTGTCGGACGCGCTGCAGAAAGTCGCTGGTGAACTCGAAACCAACAGCCAGACCAGCGCCCAGTACGTCCGCATGGTGGCCGATGGCGCCGAGAAGTTAACCAGCACGCTGCGCGACAACAGCGTCGACGACATTCTGTCGATCGCGCGGGATTTCGGTCGCAAACAGCCCGCCGCCTTCCTTGGCCTTGCGGCGCTGCTTGGCTTCGCCGCCAGCCGCTTCGTCAGCGCCAGCGCGCAGCGGCCACAGCAGGCCAATGGATCGGCCAGGACCTCGGTCGAGCCCAACTCCTACGCCAGCGTCAGCGGCGGCGGCACGGGAGGCGGCGATGCCCGAATTTGAGCATCAGCGATCGCTGACCGACCTGCTCGGTTCACTCGCCGGCGATATTTCCGGGCTGTTCCGCAAGGAAGTGCAGCTCGCCAAGGCCGAAGCGAGCGAGAAACTCGATGATGCCCTCGATGCCTCGAAGGGCCTCGTCATCGGCGGCGTGCTCGCCATCGGCGCGCTCGGGGTATTCCTCGCCGCGCTGGTGACCGGGCTCAGCTGGCTGCTGGTCGCCTTCGGCATGTCCGAGGCGGCGTCCGAGTTCGTTGCGGCGCTGGCCGTGGCGCTGGTCGTCGGCGGCATCGCCTGGAGTTTCATCTCCAGGAGCCTCGAGGCCTGGAAGGCCTCGCGCCTCAACCTCAACCGCACCACCAATTCCCTCGCGCGTGACGCCGAGGTCGTGAAGGAGAGCTTCTGATGAGCAGCTTTGGCAAGGATTCCGCCCAGCTTGAACGAGAAGTGGAAGAGCAGCGCCGCCGGGTCGAGAACCGCATCGGCGAGATCCGCGAGCGCCTGTCGCCCGGCCAACTGGTCGACGAGGTGCTGAGCTACACCAAGGATGGCGGCATGAACTTCGCCTCCGGCCTCGGCAACACCATCGCCGCCAACCCGCTGCCGGCGGCGCTGCTGGGTATCAGCCTCGTCTGGCTGATGTCGGGGAAGGGGACCAACCCCATGGCGCATTCCGAGCACTTGCCGGCGCACCGGCACGAGCCCGAATATCCCTATGCCACCGCGACCGGCGGCCGGATGCGCCGCATCTCGCATGCCGCTGACGACATGGGGCGCTGGTCGAGCGAGTTCGAGGATACCGGCGGCAAGCGCTACAAAGCCGAATCCAACGAGCTGGGCCATCGCCTCGGCGCCTTTGTAGACGACGCCGGCCGCAAGTTCGGCGGCTTCATCGACGAGGCTGGCCACCGGGTGAGCGATTTCCAGGATGAAGCCGGCAACAAGCTGGAGGAAGCGACCGGCTGGGCTTCGCATCGCTGGCACGACATGCGGGCCGGCATCGGCGGAGCGCTCGAGCAGGCGGGCCAGCAGGCCCAGCACCTTGCGAGCGGTACCCAGCACCAGCTCGACCGGGCCGGAAGCATGGTCGGCTCGGCCTTCAACAGTCAGCCGCTGGTGGCCGGCGCATTGGCCTTTGCCGCCGGCGCCGCGCTTGGCAGTGCCCTGCCGCACACCAAGCAAGAGGACAAGCTCCTCGGAGAAGTTGCCGACAAGACCCGCCAGCAAGCCGCCGGCGCCGCCTCCGAACTTTACGAGGCCGGCAAGGAAAAGGCGGGCGAGCTCTACGAGAAGGGCAAGGACGGCGCGGCGCAGCTTTATGACGAGCTGCGCGACACGTCGGTGCCGCGCGGCGTGCACTAATGTCCTGGCCGCGGCCAGTTTGGCCGCGGCATTTCTATGGCCGGTGTGCTTGGCGCCCCTCACCCTGACCCTCTCCCCAGAGGGGAGAGAGGACGCACCTTGCACGGGCCGTGCCCCTATCGCCCCCTCGCCCCTCCTAGCGGACGCAAGAGAGTCCGCGGGGGGAGAGGGCGGCGCCGAGGCCGAAGGCCTTGGCGCCGGGTGAGGGGCGCCAAGCACATCGGCGAATGTGAGCTACATCAGCCGCGGTGCATCCTCCTCAGCCACCGCTTCCTCGAACTGATCGTCCAGCCCGAGCTGCCCCAGGCACGCCTCGCGCGCCCGGTGCCAGTATTCCTCGTCCCGGCCGGAGGGGCGGCCGTCGGCCTCCCACATGAAGTAGGCCGTATCCCGCACCTGCTGCTCGAAGCTATCCTCCGGCGCCAACTGCACCGGCCCATCGGCGATATCTCCCTCACGCACCTGCCGGATGCCCGCAGCTTCCGAATTCGGCAGCTGGTTCTCCAGCCGCTCCAGTGCCTCGCCGACCCGCTCTGCCACCATCGGGCTGAACTCATGGTCGGGCCAGGTGTTCTCGTAATCTTTGAGCTCCTCGACGGTGATGCCTGCTGCGGCAGCAAAAGTTTCCGGGTCGAGGCCCATCGACAGACGACGGTTATGGTCGCCCTTGGGCTGGCGTTCGGCGGGGTTGGCGGGAAAAGTCATCGTTTCCTCCTGAGGTCGGATACTCATCAGGAAGAAGTTCCTTCGCGCCGAATGGTTCGTTCACGCTCGCGCGCACCTGCGGCCGGCAGCTGCAGCCGGACGGCGTGACGCGCCCGACACCGTTCCGATTAACACTGGATGTTGCAAATCCTGTTCCGACCATTGTTAGAGTGCGCCGGGCCGCGTGGGCCCTGGGGGAATTCGTGGTGCAGTTGGTGCCTTGGCTGCTGGTGGTGCTGAACATCACCGGAGTCGCGATCATGGTGAAATACGGCCTGCCCAAGGAAGTGCCGGTAATCGGTCGCGCCGATGCCGATCCCCTGCTCGGCTATCTCGGGCTGCTGCTGTTCGGACTCAGCATTGCCATTCGCGTCGCGCTGACGGTAACGGGCTGACCGCTCGGGGTCAGCCCGACGAAGTCTCGCGCGTCACCCAGCGGTCGTTGCTTCAGTCGCGCGCGGTGACCGGATCCGCCCCTCTTCGATATCGATGAGGTTGCAGCCATTGGGCTCGCTGTGCGGCCGGGTCGAGAGGTCGAAGAGGCCCGTGCCACGAGGATGGCGTATGCGCGGCGCAGCCCGGCTGCAGGTTAGGCCTAGCTTGCGGAGTAACCTCCAAATGCAGGCATTGTTCCACCGAAATAATGCGTTCTGAAAAGCATGAGATTCACGCGTGATTACCCGCCGTAGTGCGGAACTCGGCCTGTACGGGCAAGTTGGATTCGCCGGACCCGGTGGTTACGGGCCGCTCAAGATGGGCCGCCCACACATAGGAGAAATCCACATGGCAAGGAATTCAACCCGGGAGCGGGACGAGAACGGCCGCTTCCTTTCTGACGACGAGCGCGGAGCAAGTTCGGGGTCTCGGTCGCGATCGTCTCGTGACGACAGCGAGCGTTCGTCTGCGCGCAGCCGTCGCGATGAAGATGATGATCGTGGCATGAGTTCGCGCTCGTCGCGGGATGATGACGATCGGCGCGGCATGTCCGATCGCGATCGCGACGACCGTGGGCGCTTCGCCTCGGACGATCGCCCAGCTTCCCGCTCGAGCCGCGACGATGATGACCGCCGCAGCTCGTCAAGCGGCCGCTCTTCGCGTGACGACGACGATGACGGTCGTGGTTGGCACGGCGACTCGCGCGGGCACTCGGAAGCAGCGCGGCGCGGTTGGGACACTCGGCGCGACGACGACGACGACGATCGTCGCTCGAGTTCGGGCTCCCGCTCGCGTTCGTCGCGCGACGACGATGATGATGACCGTCGCGGGTCGTCCAGCCGGGAGCGCGACGATCGCGGGCGGTTCGCCTCCGATGATCGGCCGACTTCCCGTTCGAGCCGGGACGATGACGATCGCCGCGGTTCTGCTGGCAGTCGGTCGTCGCGAGACGATGACGATGATCGTCGCTCAAGTTCGAGCTCCCGGTCCCGCTCCTCGCGCGACGATGATGACGATCGCCGCTCGTCCAGCCGGGATCGCGACGATCGCGGGCGGTTCGCCTCCGATGATCGGTCATCTTCCCGGTCAAGCCGCGACGATGATGATCGCCGCGGCTCCTCAGCCGGCCGCTCGTCGCGCGACGACGATGACGACGATCGTCGCTCGAGTTCGAGCTCCCGTTCCCGCTCCTCGCGTGACGATGATGATGATCGTTCGTCCAGCCGGGATCGCGACGATCGCGGGCGGTTCGCCTCCGATGATCGATCACCTTCCCGTTCAAGCCGCGACGATGATGATCGCCGCGGGTCCTCGGGTGGCCGTTCGTCGCGCGACGACGATGATGACGGTCGCGGATGGCACGGCGACTCCCGTGGCCACGCCGAAGCGGCACGGCGAGGCTGGGAGACGCGGCGCGATGACGACGATGACGACCGCCGTTCGAGTTCCAGCTCGCGATCCCGCTCGAGCCGGGATGATGACGGAGCAAGAAGCAGCCGTCACTGAAGCAAGCGAGAGCGGGGCCAATGCCCCGCTCTTCTTTTTGCGCGCCGCCGTCGTGCGCTGGCGAAGCGAACCACCATGCGACTGCAACGCTCCCGGAACCCCCACCAGACATCAAAGTTGCTCGATCTGGGCATGCGCGGAACCACCCGCGGGGCACGTCAGAAGATGCGCCGCCTGCCCGGAGGAGAAACACCATGATTGCCAACCGCCGACATGCCCTGCTCGTCCTTGCGGGCGCCTCTGCCGCCTTGCCATTCGCGGGTCGTGCCGTCGCGCAGACAGCTCCTGCCAGCGGCAGCGGCCTCGACAGTTACGTTCAGCAAACCCTGCTGCTCGGGGCGGTCGCGCTAAAGGCGTCCGAGACCGCCAGGGACAAGGCCACAGATGAAAACGTCAAGCAGTTCGCCACCCTGGAAATTACGGAGCAGCAAACCATTGCCGGGATATTGGCGGCGACGCCGGCGGGCAAGGCAGAGCCCGAGATTCCCGCCGATCGCCAAGCGGAACTAGACAGCCTCGCGGCGATGCCTGCCGGCGAGGATTTCGACCTCACCTATGTCGAGGCGCAGATCAAGGGCCACAACGAACTCCTGGCAGTGCAACAGATGGCCTCGGGCAATCGTGACGCCTCAGTCGAAGCCGTGACCGCTCGGTTGGCGGAGCAGGCGGTGACCTCGCATATCGCGATGCTCGGGTCGATCCAGCAGATGATCGGCTCGGAGCGGATCGAGAATATTCAGCAGGGCAAGAACCCGGATGGGTCGACCGCGCCCGCTGACGATACCGCCTGCGCGCCGCAGCAGTAGTACCTGCGGTGCGATCTCCCGAGGCTCATATGGGTGAGCGAGTGCTGCGCATCTTCTTCTGGCTGTTGGTGATTGCTGCCGTAGTCACGCCGGTCGGCCTTTTGCTGGGGTGGCGGTAGGCGCGTCGCCCGAAGAAGCGAACGGAACGGAGCGCGACAATCGAAGTTGCTGAGGCCGAGGGTATTCAACGAGGAGACCACTAATGAAGTCCGTTACCAAACTTGCTATCGCCGCCCTGCTGGTCTGCAGCAGCCCACTTGTCGCCATGGCACAGGATGCCGCCGCTCCGGCGGCCACCACGGACGCCAACGCCATGTCAACCGGCAACGCCGATACCTATGGCTCGCTGATTTCCAGCTTTGCGGCGGGCAAGATGGCTGATCTCAGCACCTTCACTTCCGCCTCCACGGTCAACTGCGTGATGGTGTCGTCGCTCAAGGGCGATG
>JAESFZ010000580.1_pt1 | contig 11000 bp, 9 predicted proteins | sample 9269561 | NCBI WGS metagenome assembly JAESFZ01 (sample SAMN14515552, study PRJNA621657) | algae metagenome | isolation source: Tildeniella nuda ZEHNDER 1965/U140 and co-occurring heterotrophs from wet... | place: Switzerland: Stansstaad, Zurih | collected 1965-01-01
GTTGTCTCGACGGAGAGCGTGCCGCCGCCGGGCATGGCGTCGCGGGCGTTGATGGCCAGGTTGACCAGCACTTGCTCGAGTTGGCTTGGGTCGGCCACGACCACCCCCACATCCGGGGCCAGGTTGGTCACAAGCGTGACATCCGCGCCGATCAGGCGGCGCAGCAGCCGCTCCATGTCGGCGATCAGCTCGTTGAGCGCACAGGGCTCGGGGGCGATCGTCTGTTTGCGCCCGAAGGCTAGCAGCTGGCGAGTCAGGCCAGAGCCGCGGTCAGCCGCCCGCTGCGCCTCGACGATGTCGGCGCGGCTCGGGGAGTCGGCGGGTAAACCGTCCAGAGCAAGCTCGATATAGCCGGAGAGGGCCGTGAGCAGGTTGTTGAAGTCGTGGGCGATGCCGCCGGCGAGCCGGCCGATGCTGTCCATGCGTTGGGCCTGGAGCAGCTGGGCGGCGAGGCGCTTGCGCTCGGTCACGTTGCGGATGGTGAGCACGATCCCCTCGACGGCCGGGTGGTCGCGCAGGTCGGTGCCGACGATCTCGCCCCAGACCCAGCTCCCATCGCGGTGGCGCAGGCGGAGCGTCGCCTGATGGGGCTCGCGTTCACCGCGCAGGAGCGCGTCCATCGCCCCTTGCGCCTCCTGCTGATCGTCCGGGTGAATCAGCTCGAATGGGTTGCGACCTAGCCACGCCTCGGGAGCGTAGCCCAGGGTGCGCTCCCAGGCCGGCGAGGCGTAGCGCAGGTTACGATCGCTATCCAGGAGCGCGATCGTGTCGGAGGTTCCGGCCACCAGCGCGCGGAAGCGCTCCTCGCTACGGGTGAGCGCGGCGAGGGCCTCGCGCTGGTCGGTGACGTCGAGCGTGGTGATGCAGGTGCCGATCACCGCGCCTGAGCCGTCGCGCACCGGGATGTAGTCGAACGACAGCCACACTGGGCGTTCGGGCGTGCCCAGACGATACTCGACGTGTATCGGCTCGCCCTGGGCGGCCTTGGCGAGCGAGGCGAGCATGCGCGGGAGCAGGGCCGGCACGCTGTACGCCTCGATGGAGGTTCCCGCGGTCAGCGGCACGCCGCTGACCTCCAGCGTGCGCTCGTAGGCCAGGCGGTTCCACAGCACCACGCGGTTGTCGTGGTCGAGCAGCACGAAGGATTGGGCGGTGTTGTCGAAGACGGCGCGCAGGTTGGCCTCGGAGGCCCGCAGCCGCTGCTCGGCGGCCACCCGCGCGCTCACATCGCGCAGGATGACCGTGTAGAGCGTCACACCGTCGATGCTGAGCTGGGAGATCGAGGTCTCGATCGGGAACGTGGTGCCGTCGGCGCGGAGCGCCGTCATCTGGGCCTGCGGGCTCTCGCCAGCCGATGAACCAGTGGAGCTGAATGCCTGGATATGGGCGCGGTGGGCTTCGCGGCTCTCTGCGGGGATGAAGCGGTCGATTGGGGTGCCGATGACGTCGGCTGCGCTCACGCCGAAGAGCCGCTCGGCGGCCTGGTTGAAGAGCACGATCTGCTGGCGGCCATCGACGGTGATAATCGCGTCCATCGCCGAGTCGATGATGCCGGCCAGCTGCATCTGGCTGCGGGCCAGATCGAGCTCGAGGCGTTTGAGCTCGGTCACCTCGACGCTGACGACGCCGACGCCAAGCGGCAGCCCAGCGGGCGTGAAGACCGGGTAGAAGGTTTCGAGCCAGTGCTTGCCCTGCCAGGGCGGGCCGAAGCCCTCGCCGGAGATCGGCAGGTCGATGATCGGCGCGCCGGTGCTGAGCACCTGCTGAAGCAGCCCCTCCAGGGCGTCGGCGATTGCCGGCACGACCTCGCGGCTCGTGCGCCCAAGGTGGGCTTGAACGCTCGTGCCGTTACAGGCGGCGAAGCGCTCGTTGACCATCTGGAAGCGCAGCCCGCGGTCGAAGAAGGCGAAGCCGACCGGGGCGGCGCTGATCAGGCTCTCGGCCAGGGCGCGGCTTTCCTCGGCCCGGCGCGCCTGCTCGCGGGCGATCTGGTGGGCCTGCTCGGCCTCGGCGAGCGCGGCCTGGCGCTCCTCCTCGAGCCTGTGCCGGGCGGTCATATCACGGTTGACCCCGACCATGCCGATCGTGAAGCCATCGGGGTTTCGCAGCAGGTGTATCGCCGCGTCGACGATCAGGCTGCGCCCGTCACAGTGGCGCTGCACCACCTCGCCCCGCCACATGCCCTGCGCCGTGATCGTCTGAAACACCTGCGCGGTGTCGCTCCCGTCGAGGTAGCGTGTCACCTTGAGCACCTCGGCGCTTGAGCGCCCGAGCACTTCGGCGGCCTGCCAGCCGTAGATGCGCTCCGCCGCTTGGTTCCAGTAGCGGATGTTCAGCTCGGCGTCAACCGCGATCACGGCGTCGGCCACGTGGTCGAGCAGGAACTGGGCGGGCTCGGATGCAGTCACAGAGGCAAGCCAGGTGTGCATGAGCGCCTCCGACGTGGTACAGGTTTTAGGGGTAGCGAAGAGACTGGCGCGGCGAGTCAGCGGAAAGGACAGTCGTAGCACCAGGATCGAGGCTCACCTGTGTTGTAGGAGTGATGTCTGCGATTGTATCATAGCAGGCGGCCTACCCTCCCCGGGTCTGAAGGCGACGAGCGCGTCGCCGACGCGGGAAGACAGCCGGCGCCCGAGGCAGCACCACCGCTGGCCCGGAGGCCACCTGTGCAATCGCCCAGTCAGGGCCTGTCAGCGTAGGTCAACATGGGCACCGAAAGGCCACCAGAGGCTGGCAAGCACAACCTCTGCTGGGTGGCGCTCAAGCGGCGCGAGGCGTACGGACGCTTCTGGTTCGGCCAGCCTGTCTGGCCCGACAACATAGGTGTCGGCGGCGTGAAGCGTCCCTTGCGCGTGGGCCTGGCTGTGGAAGGCCAGGCGGCCGGAGATGACATAGACGATCCGCAGGCACGCAAGGTCTTCGCCAACCAGCTGCGGTCGCTCAGGCGACCACGCAAACGGCTCAGAGCCAACGGTGATGACATAAGCTGTAGCCGTGATGCCCTGACGGTAGATCAGGTTGAAGGCAACGACCGGTCCGCCCACAAGCACTGCCTCCACTGGTCGCTCGCCGCTAAAGCGGTGCTGTGCGCCGCGCTCCAGGGTCACGACCTCCGCGGGGTCGTGGAAGTGTAGCCGCAGTCCATCACCCTGTACGGGGATGTGCAGACGCTCTTGCCGTGGGAAGTGGCTGTATGGGGCGTTGCGGTCGATTGTCGCGGTCCCAATCCATACATGTGCCCTCGCGGGAGCGGTGAGCGCCTCGGCTGGGCAAGCCCAGATCGCGCTGGTGGTGCCGCCGGCCCAGCTACCCGCCACGTACGAGGCGCGGTTGATCTGTCTGACCCCTGGTTCATTCATCACGTTGGCTCCCTGTCACACTGGTATCGCCATCCGCCGTCGCCCACCAGACCCAGGCGATCAGCAGGCGCAGCCAGAGCAGCACGGGCGGAATGCGCCCGAAGCGCTGCGGGTGCAGCGCCATATGCAGGTTCGCCGGAAACACTGCGAGCAGCAGCGCGATCAGGCCCCAGAGGGTGAGCCGCTGCGCCGGCGGAAATAAGGCCAGCGCGCCGAGGGCGATCTCGGCGTACCCGCTGGCGGCGACGAGCTCCCGGTGGGCGGGTACGTAGTCCGGCATCATCGCCAGGTAGAAGCGCGGCTGGACGAAGTGGTTCAGGCCGGCGAGGATGAACAGGGCGCCGAGCAGGTTACGGCTGCGAGATCGGGTCATCGTACGCTCCTTCGCGCGGGTTGCGCAGGCGCTGGCGCGGCCTCAGCCCAGCACCGCATCGCTTGCGCCAGTAGGCGGGGAAACGGTCGAGCTCGCTGTGGCCGCCGCCCTCCACAGGGTGGGGCGGGTGCTGTTGGTCTCCGCTCCATCACCTGCTGCGGTTCCTTCACGGGTGTCCCCGCGCCAGGCGAAGCGGGCGAGCAGGCCGAAGTGGTCGGAGGGAAACACCTTTGGCGCGTCGGGGCCGACCGGGCGGTCGCCGAGCAGCGCGATGCTGGCCGGCGCCCAGCCGCTCGTCGCGGAGCGCAGCAGCACCCGGTCGAAGCGCACCGGGGGATAGCGCCTGCGGTGCATCTGGTTGACCGTCGCGTCCACGGTGTAGCCCGGCTCGCCCGGGCGCAGGGCCGGCCAGAGGTCGAGGTAGGCCGGGTCGAGGTAGGCCTGCTCCTTGGCCCACGCCGAGCAGAAGTTGAAGTCGCCCATCAGCACGGCGTGAGGGGCGCTGGCCAGGATGGGGAAGATGCGCCCGAGCTGGACGGCGCGGGCCGGGGCCGAGGCGCGCAGGCTCTCCAGGTGAACAGTGGCGACGGCGACGTGCTCGCCGTTCAGGTTCCACTCGCCCACGAGCAGGCCGCGGCCCATCTCGCTCGGCAGGGGGTGGAGCGTGAGCCGCTGGGGCGTCCAGCGGGTGAGCAGCAGCACGCCGTAGGGCCACACCGTCGCCCCGCGGTGGTCGGAGATCGCGTAGGAGGCGCGCACCCAGTCGCTGGCGAGGATGTGCTCCAGCAGGCGCGGGGTGACCTCCTGGAGCGCGATCACGTCGGCGTCGCAGCCGGCCAGCAGCTCCAGCAGCGCCGCGGCCCGCCGCTCGAAGGCCAGATTGTCGAACCAGACGTTGAAGGTCGCGCAGCTCAGCCGCCCGGCGCCTACGGGGCCGGCAGCGTCGGCGGGGCGCCACTCGCCGATGGCCTGATCATAGCGGGCGGGGGTCAGCCGCATCTCACACCTCCGGGTTGGGTCAGGCGTCGAGGATGGCCACGCTGGCGCCGTGGGAGAGCGCCCGGTCCCGCAGCGAGGCGGCCGGCTCGACCACCAGCGAGGTGCCCACGGCGAGAAACAGGTCGCAGGTCTCGGCGGCCTGGGCAGCGCGCAGCGCATCGATCCAGGCCGGGCGGCGGCGTTGGGTCGGGGCGCATCGGTGGCCCTTGTGCGTGTAGCTGTAGGGATGGCTTCACCCTCGCATTGTATCCGAGGGCGTGGCCGGATGGGAGACCTACGGGATGCCCGAGCAGATTGACACGTTCATCGCGGCTCGCATTCATCAAAGAGCTCGGTCTGGCGTATACTCACTATCGAAGCCGGGCTGGATTTTGTCGCCGACGGCACTCGCACCCCGGGCACCCCGGGCCGCGAGCGCACCACGCTGGAGTGCAGAGGGGGGAGCGATGATAGAGAAGGTCTGCGTGATTGGCGCCGGGGTCGCCGGGCTCACGGCGGTGAAGGCCCTTATCGAGGAGGGGGTTCCGTTCGACTGCTTCGAGCTCGGCTCCGAGATCGGCGGGCTGTGGCGCTACCGCAACGACAGCGGGCTCTCGCCGATCTACCGCGGGCTGCACATCAACACCAGCAAGCGCATGATGCAGTTTAGCGACTTCCCGATGCCGGGCAGCTGGCCCCACTACCCCCACCACAGCCAGATCCTCCAGTACCTCAGCGACTACGCCGACCGCTTCGACCTGCGCCGGCGGATCACCTTCCGCGCCGAGGTGACGCGCGTCGAGCCGCTCGACGGTGGGCGCGCGGGCTACGCCGTCACCACTCGCCACCACGACACCGGCGCCACCCGCAGCGAGACATACGCCGGCGTGGTGGTGTGCAGCGGCCACCACTGGTCGCCCAAGCGGGTGACCTTCCCGGGCGAGTTCATCGGCCAGCAGCTCCACAGCTTCGACTACGACGTGCCTGAGGCGTTCGCGGGCAAGCGCGTGCTGGTGGTGGGCATCGGCAACTCGGCGGTGGACATCGCCGTGGAGACGAGCTACGTGGCCGAGCGCACCCTGCTCTCAACCCGGCGGAGCGCCTGGGTGCTGCCGCGCTTCGCCTTCGGCCGCCCGATCGACGAGCTCGACCGGCCCGCCGGCCGCCACCTGCCCCTCGCCCTGAAGCGCCTGCTCTACCACGGCGTCCTGCGGGCGACCGTCGGCGACCAGCAAGGCTACGGCGTCCCCCGGCCCGGCCATAAGCTGCTTCACGCCCACCCGACGATGTCGTCGGCGCTGCTGGAGCGGGCGGCCCACGGCGCCGTCGTGGTGAGGCCGGACATTGCCGAGCTGCGGGGCGAGCGGGTGCGCTTCGCCGACGGCAGCGAGGAGCCGGTGGACGTGCTGATCGCGGCGACGGGCTACAGCATCGCCTTCCCCTTCTTCGCGCCGGGTGTGCTCGCCGCCGAGGGGAGCCAGGTGGCGCTCTACCGCCGCGTGGCCCACCCCGACCTGCCGAATTTGTACTTCGTCGGGCTGGTGCAGGTGATCGGCGCGCTCATGCCGGTGGCCGAGCTGCAGTCCCGCTGGGTGGCCGGCCTGCTGAGCGGCCGCCTCGGGCTGCCGGATCGGGCGACAATGCAGCGGGTGATCGCGGCGGATCAGCGGGCGATCCGGCGGCGCTTCGTCGACTCGAGCCGCCACACCATTCAGGTCGACTACTGGCCCTACATCTTCACACTGCGGCGGGCGCTCGCGAACACGCTCGACAAGCCGCGCCGCGGCGCCGGCCGCAACACTGTGGGGGAGGCCGTCCATGCCTGAGGCAGTGACGATCATCACGGGCGCCGCGAACGGGATCGGCCGCCAGCTCGCCCGCGACCTGCTGGCCCGCGGCGACCGCCGGCTCATCCTGTGCGACCGGGACGCGGCGGGGCTGGAGCTGAGCTTCGGCGGGACGCCGGCGGCGCGCCGCCGCCTCGACGTGGCCAGGCTCGACGAGTGGCGGGCCCTGATCGACGGAGTTGTGGCGGAGCACGGCCGGCTCGACGCGCTCTGCAATATCGCCGGGGTGATCGTGCCAGGCTGGATCCACGAGGTCGACCCGGCCGCGATCGACCTGACGATCGACGTGAACGTGAAGGGGGTGCTGTACGGCGCCCGGCTCGCCGCGGAGCAGATGGTGCGGCAGGGCGCGGGCCATATCGTGAACATGGCCTCGCTGGCGGGGATCGCGGCCACGCCGGGCAACAGCCTCTACTGCGCCAGCAAGCACGCGGTGCGGGGCTTCTCCCTGGCCCTCGCGGCCGAGCTGCGGGGCCGCGGCGTGGCAGTGAGCTGCGTCTGCCCGGGCGTCGTCGACACCCACATGCTGGAGGTGCAGCTCGACCGGCCCGAGGCGGCCCTCACCTTCAGCGCGGGGGCGCCGCTGACGACGGAGCAGGTGTCGGCCTTGCTCCAGCGGGTGCTGGAGCGGCGGCCGGTCGAGGTCTGCCTGCCCAGCCCGGCCCTATCGAAGTTCAGCAACGCCTTCCCCGGGCTCGCGGCGCGGATCTACGGCCTCATCCAGCGACAGGGGCTTCAGGCGGCCGCGCAGCTGCGGCGGCGGCGGGCGAAGTAGCGGCGAACGGCGGAAACACTCTAGCGGTTGCCTGGACGTTCTTCTCGGGCGAGAGCCGGGCGGCCTTCCGCAGCGCACTGCCGCTCGACGCCGGCATGTGGGCGCGCGGGCGGGGCTGGGCGCTGTGGAAGGCGCTGATCACCCTGGCCGAGTACCGCGCCAGCGACATCGCCAAAGCGGCGGAGGCCCGGCGCGTCCTCGATACACTCTTCGGTGAGGAGCGCGGCGGTCCGATCTAGCCCCGCTCCAGCAAGGTCGCGATAGCGCTTCGCGTCGGCGCAGGCGCCATCATCTTCCGATCAATCTGTGCATTGCCGCGCCTTCAACGCGGCCCTGTCTCGGGCCCGCTCTGCTCGCTTACGCTCAGCTCGGTCATCCCCGCCGGTAGCGCCGCCCCGCCGATCTCGTCGCGGAAGATCCGGCTGATCAGCTGCATCGCCTGACGAGTAGGGGTATGTGGGGCGGCCGGCAGGTAGCTCTCACCGAGGCCGACATACTCGGCCGCCGTCGGCGCATAGGCGGCCTCATCCGCTCGCAGGCGGGCCAGATCACCATCGCGCTCACCATCAACGTTGAGGGCGGTTCGGTGGCCGGGGTGCGCTTCGTGCTCAACCCCGAGAAGCTGCGGGCGTTGCAGCGGCCGACGGCCCAGCCCTGAGCGCGGCAGGAGCCACAGCGGAAACCCTCGGCGCGGCGCTACCCGTGACACACGACCAGGAGAGAGGGAAGGGCGATGAATAAGTTGCTGGCAGTACAGCTTGAGCGGCGGATACCGGAGCTGCTCGCGGCGGCGGTGCGCGCGCGGGTTCCGGTTGCCCCGGTCTGGACGTGCGCGGCCCCGGGCGAGCGGGCCGCGGCCGCCATGGCGCCCCCGCCTGCGCCCGCTGACGCCGCCTGGCGCCCCCTCCCGGTGGGCGAGCGCTGGGGCGACGCCCCATCCTGGGAGCCGCCCCGGCTCGACTGGGAGATCGCCCCGACCGGCGGCAGCACCCACTGGCTGCGCTTCCGGATCGACGTGCCCCCGGCCTGGCGCGGCCAGTCCGTCCACCTGGCGCTGAGCTGGAAGGGCCACCGGCTCGACCAGGTCGAGTCGATCGTCTACCTCGACGGCGTGGCCCTCGCCGGCCTCGACTGGGGGCACCAGGCCGCCCCGCTCCCCCCGGCGCCGCACGGGCACGGCTGGCCGGCTTCGTTATGCCAGGCTGCTTATGCTGCTATCCGGTGGCGCAAGCGGAAGCCGGGGGAGGTGCAGTGTAAATGTGCTGCCCGCCCCTTCGGCGCTCTCCACGGCGATGCTGCCGCCGTGGAGGTCGATAATCGCCTTGCAGATATACAGCCCGATCCCCAACCCGGCCGGGGCCTGGCCATTGCCAGTGTTGGCACGAAAAAAGCGCTGGAAGAGCGCTGGCTGCACTCTTGCCGCGATCCCGATGCCCTGGTCGCGCACGGCGATCTGCGCCTGATACTCATGCGACGCGACGAGCACCACGATCTCGCTGCCCGCAGGGCTGTACTTCACCGCGTTCTGAAGCAGGTTATGGAGCACCTGCTCCAGTCGAATCGCATCGCCCGCTATCCAGAGGGGCGCCTCGTCGGCGCTCAGGCGCAGGGTGTGGGATGGAAGGGTCGGCTGGAGGGCTTGCACTACCCGCCGCACCAGGGCGCCCAGATCGAGCGTGGTCGCGCTGATGAGGAGCTGGCCGTGGTCGATATGGGCCGCGTCGAGCAGCGCGCTGATCAGCTGCGCGAGCCGGAGCGCCTGCTCGACCATCGTATCGGCCGAGCGCTGATCGCCAGGGTTGGCGTCGGTGCGCGCCGCCAGCCGCCGCTGCAGCAGCCGCGCCTGCCCCAGCACCACGGTCAGGGGTGTCCGCAGCTCGTGGGCCGCGGTGGCAACCACGCTGCTCTGCTCGTCGCGGACGATCTGAGCGAGCTGCTCCTGGGCCTGCTCTGCGGCCCCCTGCTGCGCGGGCTCCACCAGGGTGGTGATGCCGGCCCAGCGCTCGATCGTGCCGCTGGCGCTGCGCTGGGGGGCGCAGCGAGTGCGGAACCAGCGGTGAGTGCCATCGGCGCCGCGCAGTCGCTGGTCGACCTCGAAGGACGTGCCGTGGCTGATGCGGTGCTGCCACTGGATGGCGCCGGCGGCGCGATCATCGGCGTGCAGCGCCCCGACCCAGCTGAGGCCACTGAGGGCCTCGGCCGGGCGGCCGGTGTAGGCGCAGAGCGACGGGCTGATGTAGCCCCAGGCGCCATCGGGGCGGCAGGTGAAGAGCATCGCGGGGAAGGCCGCGAGCAGCTGATGCTCCTGCGTAGCGGGCTCGGTCGCATTCGCCGCAAGGGTCGTGCTCAGCGCCACATGATCCTGGGTGCTGTGGGGCGAGGCGGCCTGGGTGAGGTGTCCATTCGGCCGGCTTACGCGCTGTAGTTTCGCCATCTGTCTCGTCCTTGTAGGCCATAGCTGTGGCAAAGCGGCGCAAATACTCAGCTCTTGGGGATCGGCCGGGCTTCTTAGGAACGGGCGCATGACGGCGCGCAGATCATCCAGCGGGAAGGGCTTGTCGAGCACATGGGCGATCCGAAGCGGCGCGATCTGCTCGGCATAGTTGCTCGGGAAGGCGGCGCTCATCAGCACGATCGCCATGTCTGGGGCGATCTCGCGGATGGCCTGGGCCGCGCTCATCCCGTCCAGCACGGGCATCCGCACGTCCAGGATGACACAGCATAGCTCCGACACGCGCTCTGCCACCATCTGCACTGCCGCCGCGCCATCCATCGCCAGCCAGGTGCTCAGCCCCATCTGGTGGAGCACGGTTGCCACCAGGTGGCGGATCCCCGCATCATCATCGGCCACGAGCACCAGCGGGCGTAGCCCCGCGCTCGCCGTTCGTGTGATCTCTTCCACCCCTGGCTCCCCCTCGCCGCCCTCGCCTCATTGCCCCAACCAGCTTACGCAGAGGGCACTGGTTGGCTAACCCGCAATAGTGACTGTGTGACTCAGTGTAGCAGCGCTTGGGGCAGCGCTCCTAGTGGGTAAGGTGGGACTGTGCTGTGAGGGAATCCCTGACATTGTCAGATGTGTTGCCTTTCTCAAGGGATAGCGCACACCGCGTGCTATAATGTACTGCGCGCCCAGGAGCGTCTGGACCCGCTCCGGAGGGCTACGATGACTGATGCTACCGACGCCGGGCCAGAGCCCACGCTGCTACCATCGGTCGTCGGCATCGGCGCCTCGGCGGGGGGATTGGCGGCCTTCACCGACTTTCTTCGTCACATGCCCCCCGATAGCGGGCTGGCCTTTGTGCTCATCCAGCACCTCGACCCGCATCAGCCCAGCCTTCTGCCCGAGCTCCTCGCCAGCCACACCACCATGCCGGTGCGCCCGGTCGTCGACCAGACCACGGCCGCGCCGAACAATGTTTACCTGATCCCGCCCAACGCCGCGCTCACCATCGCTCAGGGCGTGCTGCGCCTGGAGCCCCCCACCGCCGCCCACGGCCAGCGCCTGCCGATCGACCATTTCTTCCACTCGCTCGCCGCCGACCAGGGCCCGCGGGCGGTGGGCATCGTGCTCTCGGGCACCGGCTCCGACGGCACCCTCGGCCTCGCGGCGATCCAGGCCGGCGGCGGCCTCACGCTCGCCCAGCCGCCGGCATCCGCCGCCTACCCCG
>JAESFZ010000583.1_pt1 | contig 10948 bp, 7 predicted proteins | sample 9269561 | NCBI WGS metagenome assembly JAESFZ01 (sample SAMN14515552, study PRJNA621657) | algae metagenome | isolation source: Tildeniella nuda ZEHNDER 1965/U140 and co-occurring heterotrophs from wet... | place: Switzerland: Stansstaad, Zurih | collected 1965-01-01
GGGTTCCACCGACTGCACCACGTCCAGGGCGACGCTGTCGAGCACTGGAACGCCGTCGACGGGGGCTTCAACCTCCGGCTCCTCGGCAACCGGTGCGGTTGCTTCGGCCGCCAAGGGCACGTCCGCTTCTTCGACTGCGCTGACCTCGGGCGGCGCATCGGCCACTTCGGGTTGGACCGGCTGCTCCAGCGGTTCGGTGGCAGCGCTGGAGGAGAAAGCGGCCAGGCTGCCGAAATCGATGTCGGCCAGCAAGGGCTCCGTGGCCAGAGACTCGGCCACTGGCGCCGGTGCGGCAGTCTCGGCCACCGGTTCGGCGGCAGGGCTGGCCACCGCGTCGGTCGATGCCGATGCCGAGGCGGCAGCGGCGGCTGCCACGGCGTCCAGATCGAGATCGAACGAGAGCTCCAATGGAGCCTCCGGTGCGGGTTCCTGCGCGTCGGCCGGCACGAACACCACGGCGTCGGGGATCGGTGCCGGCGCAACCTCGGCCTGAGGCGTTGCCAGTGGCAGGTACTGGCCGTGGTCGCGCAAGGCCTCGGCGCTGGCCCGGAAAGGTTGCGAACGCCAGGGTTCGGCGCGGCGCGCCGAGATGTCGTTCACCCAGCGCCCGAATTCCTTCATGGCTTCGCCGGAAAGCGTGAGCAGCGGCGGGCTGGCGGGGCGCTGTTCGGCCAGCACCGTGTTCAGCAGTTGCTCCATCGCCCAGGCGGCTTCGCCAAACTCGTCCAGGCCCACCATGCGCGAGCTGCCCTTCAGCGTGTGGAACGCGCGGCGCAGGGTGGTGAGGTGTTCGAGATCGCTCGGTTGCACCTGCAGGTGCGACACGGCCTCCAGGCCGTTGGCCACCACCTCGCGGGCCTCTTCCAGGAAAATGTCGAGCAGGTCGTCTTCGTCGCTGTCGGCATCGCCAGAGGCTTCCGGTTCCGGCACCTGTGCGACCCCGGACGACTCGGACAAGCCCACCAGCGCCTGCGCGCCGGCGGCCGCATCATCGTTGACCACTGCCTCGGCCGCTTCGCGCGCGGCACGCGCCACGCCCGACTGCTCGGCCAGCGAGGCCTGGTCGGCCAGGGAGCCGAGCTGTTCGCTCAGGTCGACCAGGCTGAGACCGCCTTGCACGCCATCGACCACGCGTTGCACGCCATCGCTGATGGCCCGCGCTTCTTCGCGCGCGGGTTGGAGCGCGTTGGCGCCCACCGTGCGGCCCATGAGCGGCAGCAGTTCGCCCTTGTCCTCGTCGAACACGAAGAGCTTCTTGGCCAGCGCGGGCTGGTAGTTGAGCATGTCCACGAGGAAACTCATGGCGCTGAGGTTGTTGCCCAGCTGCTGGAAGGTGCCGGCTTCACGCGCCTGCGCCTCGTCCACTTCGGTGTCCAGAATCTGTTCCACCGCAGTGCGCATGCGCACCACGGTGTGCACCGCCTGGTCCAGGCCAAGCACGGACAGCACGCCGCGCATCTGCGCGAGTTGCGACACCGCGACGTGCAGGCCGGCTTTTTCCTGTGGAGAGCGGAAGAACTGGTCGAGCGACTTCTCGGCCTCGCCCAGCGAAGCCTTGAGTTCACCCACCACGCTGCCCATGGTCTGGCGGTCGCTCACGCGCCGGTAGAGCTGCTCCATCCAGACGTCCAGCGGCTGCGCCGGGCGCCCGGCGAGCACATCTTCCAGGCGCGCGGCCAGCGCCTGCGTGCGCTCGGTCAGCTCGGGCGCGTTCGGATCGAAATCCTCGAAAGCGGCTTCCAGGTACAGCGTGGTTGTGGCGACTTCCATCGCCAGTTCGGGGCGCACATTGCCCGCTTCCTGCACGGCCTGGTCGGCGGCCTTCACTAGCGCCTGCGCAAGCACGGTGCTGGCCGGGTGCAGCTTGAGCAGCGAATCGCCGATCAGGCTGAACTGGTCGGCCACCTGGCGCATGCGGCTGGTGTCTCCACCGGAATACAGCGACCAGATTTCCTTGGCGGCATGGATGCGCTTGCGGGCCTGTGCCAGTACTGCAGGGTCGTAGCGGCCCAGCGTGGCCTCGTGGTAATCCACGGTGGGCAACCGGCCCAGGCCGAAGGCTTCGCGCACGGCCGCAAGGTGCGGCGTGGTGGCAGCGGAGACTGAAGCCGGCTGGGCGCAGAAGAACAGCAGGTCGTGCAGCAGCGTCTCGGACACCTGCGGCTTGCCCTGCGAAAGGTTCACGAACTGCAGCAGGATGCGCGAGGTCGCGCGTTTGACGTAGACATCGGGTGGCAGCAGGCGTTGCGCCACGGCCTCGAAATAAGCGGCCGACACACGCCAGAACGTGCGTGAGCGGACATCACCCGCACCGGCGGACAGCCCGGCACTGAGCTTGGCGAGTTGCTGCGCGGCCGCGACGCTCTGCGTCTTGACGACCAGCAGCACCAGGCGGTCGAACAGCGAGCGCACGGGCGCACTGGATTCCAGTGGCGCGATGTCGGCCGGCGCGCCGACCTCCTTGCCACGGTGTTCAAAGGGCCAGAGATCGGCGGGGTGCACACGCTCGGCCGCGGCCAGCTCCTGCACCTCGCGGTATTGCGCGAACAGCGCCACCGGTTGCACCGGCTTGTTGTTGAGCACGGCCTCGAGGTACTCGACCATCGCGAAACTGGCGCGCTCCACCTTGCCGGCGGCTTCCTCGGTGCAGGTGTTGGGGCGCTGCACGAAGCGTTGAACAGCCGCCTCCATCGCACGCAGCACCTGCGCGGGCGCGCCCAGGCCCACCATTTCCAGCGCGCCGACGGCCTGATGCAGTTGCTGGCGTGCCAGCCGCAGGGATCCGGGGTCCACCGCCTCCAGGTCGTTGTTGCGCGACAGTTCGGTCTCGCGCACAAAGCGTTTGATGGCCTTGTTGGCGCCGTCGAGCGACTTGCGCAGTTCCTCGAAAACCCAGGCCAGAGGGCCGAGGTCGGCAACCGGCGCATCCGCCTGCAGGCTGTCGGTGTCGATGGCTGAGTCGAGCATGTTCTTCCAGTGGTTGGGCGCGGACGCGGGCCGGGCTTATGCGATCTTGAATCGGGCCACCGACTGGCGCAGTTCCTCGGCCATGGCCGAGAGTTCGCGCACCTGCTGGGCCGTGGATCGCGTGCCTTCTCCGGTCTGTTCGGTCACGGCGAAGATGTGCTGGATGTTGCCGGCCACCTCGTTGGCCGAATCGGCTTCGCGGGACGCGGCATCGGAAATCTGCTCAATCAGCTCGGCGAGGCGGCGCGACACGCGGTCGATCTCGGAGAGCGCGGTACCCGCGTTGTCCGACAGCTTGGCCCCTTCCACCACACCCTGCGTGGAGCGCTCCATGGCGGCCACCGCATCCTGCGTGTCGGTCTGAATCGCTTTCACCAGCGCCGAGATCTGGCGCGTGGCGTCGGCCGAGCGCTCGGCCAGCCGCTGCACTTCTTCCGCCACCACCGAAAAGCCTCGCCCGGCTTCACCGGCCGACGCGGCCTGAATGGCGGCGTTGAGTGCCAGCACGTTCGTCTGCTCGGTAATGTCGGAAATCAATTCGGTGATTTCACCGATCTCCTGCGAGGACTCGCCCAGCCGCTTGATGCGTTTGGAGGTTTCCTGGATCTGGTCGCGGATGGCGTTCATACCGCCGATGGCGTCCTGCACGGCCTGCAGGCCCGACTCGGCGGCCTGCAGCGACGCACGGGCCACCGTGGCGGATTCCTGCGCCTGGCCGGACACCTGGTTGATGCGCTGCGCCATGTCGAGCACCGACTGGCCGGTTTCGCGAATCTCGCGCAGCTGTTCGGTGGACGCGGCGAGAAGCTCGGTCGAGGTGCTTTCCACCGCAGACGTCGTCTGCGCCACGCGCGTGGCCGTGGCCTGCACGTTGCCCACCAGCGAACGCAGTTCCTCGACCGTGTAGTTCACCGAGTCCGCGATGGCGCCGGTGATGTCTTCCGTCACCGTGGCTTCCTGTGTCAGATCGCCTTCGGCCACGGTCTGCAGTTCGTTCATCAGCCGCAGAATCGCGGCCTGGTTGGCGTCGTTGACGCGCTTGGCGTCCTGCTCCAGCGACTCGGCAGCGAGCCGCTGCGATTCGGCGACCGACTGGCGCTGGCGGCTGTCGAGCAGCTGCACGTACGCCAGGCCACCGGCACAGGCCAGCGCGAACAGGGCCGACACCAGCAGGGCCAGCAGCTGTCCGCCACCCAGGCCGGAGGCCGAAGACAGGTCGGCTTGCAGCTTCTCCAGGCTCAGGCGCAGGGGTTCGCTGTCGGAAATGATCCCGGCCTGCGCTTCGCGCGCCGACACCAGGCCCTGCAGGTTGCCCAGAATGGCACCCGCTTCGACACGCGTCGCCTCGTACAGCTTCAGCAAGGCATCCAGCCGTTCGCGAACCTGCGGATCGCGCGCGGCGACCAGGCGCAGTTCGTCGCTGCCTCGCAGCAGGCCTTCGGCGATTTCCTTGAACGTGTTCAGGTCCTTGCCGAGCAGGAACACGGCCTCGGGGCTCACGCCTTCCATGGTCAGGAATTCGTTGGCCGACTTGCCGATGCGCTGGGTCAGCATCACGAGCTGGCCCGAAGCCGAGATTTCGGCGGCGGGGGCGTTCTGCTGCAGCTTCAGCGAGGAAATGGTTTCAGCGATTTCCAGCAGATCAGACGATTGCCGGTTGATGGTGCGCAGCGCGTTGCCCACCTGCGTCAGGATGTTCTGCTGGGCCAGCACCGCGGCGGCGTTGCGTTCGGCCAGATCGACCTTGGGCAGGATCGCGCTGAGGTCTTCAGCAAACTCCGGGCCCAGTGCGTCGAGCGACATGTCGCTGTCGCCGCCCTGCAGGCCGCGCATCGCCCGGGCCATCACGGCAGAGCTGTCGCGCACCTCGGGGAATGCCGTGGGGCTGCCGATCAGCGCCTGCGACACGCTCTTGGCCAGCCGCTGCGACTGCATCAGGGCCTGACCGCTCGCGGCCACCTGCTGACCCACCTTCTCGGTCTGGCTCAGCGCATAGAAGGTCACGCCACCGAGCACGACCAGGCCGACGGCCAGCAGGGAAGCCAGGGTGCGCTGGTGCTGCTCGGCAGGCTTGGTGCCCAGCAGGGGCAGCGTCACCTGTCCGCTGAAGTCGGTGCTTTCATCGTCCACCATGGCGTCACCCGCCTGAGCATCGGCCAGCGTCGGGGCCAGCCGGGCCGCCGCGAGTTCAGCGACTTCCTGGTCGGATGCATTGGAAAGGTCGGGTTCGTCGCCGGCCTTCTTCTTGAAGAGACCCGGGAATCGATCAAGCATGGCCATGTAAAAACCTTCCAACTGAAAACAGAAAGACAAATGGACCCGTGCGGTCCGCGGGTTCAACCTTCAGGCGGCGATCGCCAGAAATTCGGGCTCGGCCACCAGCACCTGCAAGTCCAGTTCCTGCCAGGCATGACCCTGCGCATCCACCAGAGAGCGGGTGAAGTAAGAAGGCGCGCCTTCGGGGTTCGACCCGATGGCGGAAAACATGGAGGGGTTGCGCAGACCGAGGAGCCGGTCGATCCAGATCACGGCATTGATGCCCAGCGCTGTGTGCAGGCTGACCAGGCGCGACTCGGAGGTGACGCGCTCGCCGGAAGGAACTGGCGCTGCCGAGGCAGACGACTGGACCAGGCGGGCCAGATCGATCACGCCGTGCAGGCCGCCGCGCAAGCTGGCGACCCCGGCATACCAGGGCTTGGTGTAGGGCACGCGCTGCAGCGCGGACCAGGGAAAAATCTCGCCGGACTGCACCAGCGGGAGCAGGTAGCGGCGGTCACCGGCTTCCACGGCCAGCCATGTGGCGGTAACGGCTTCGGTCTTCGCGGCCGTCAAACGCTGAGCCAATCGTTCCTGGAGTTCCTTGAGTGATTGACGTTTGGCCATGCTCGGTGAGGTTCAGATCGTTGGTGTGATCAACCCAGCGCGCGAATCTTCGACAGCAGTTCTTCTGCATCCACCGGTTTGGTGACGTAGTCGCGAGCGCCCTGGCGCATGCCCCAGACGCGATCGGTCTCCAGATTCTTGCTGGTGCACATGACGATGGGAATGCTCGAATATTGAGGGTCCCGCGTGATGGCACGCGTGAGTTGAAACCCATTCTGACCGGGCATCACGACGTCCATCAGGATCAGGTCCGGCTTTTCCTCTCCAAGCCGACGGAAGGCCTCGTCCGCGTTCTCAGCGGTGCTGACTGTGTAGCCGTTTTTTCCCAGTAGATCGGACAGGACCATCAACTCCGTTTTGGAGTCGTCCACCACGAGGATTTTCCGAATGGGCATCACACTGCTCCTGTCAGGTTGGCGCCGAACTGCTGCACCGCTTGCAGAAGCTGGTCTTTGGTAAAGGGTTTGGTGAGGTAGTCCTGCGAGCCGACCATGCGCCCGCGGGCCTTGTCAAACACGCCGTCCTTGGAGGACAGCATCACGACGGGAATGCCGGCGAAGCGGGCATTGCGCTTGATGATGGCGCAGGTCTGGTAGCCGTCGAGGCGCGGCATCAGGATGTCGCAGAAGACCAGATCGGGCTGGTAGTCGTTGATCTTGGCCAGGGCGTCAAAACCGTCATCGGCCAGAAGGACTTCGTGACCTCCCTGCTTGAGGAAGATCTCGGCACTGCGGCGAATGGTGTTGCTGTCGTCGACCACCAGGACTTTGAGGGCAGGCGTTGTGCTCACGTTTCACTAGCTCCAGAGGGTGGGACAGAACAAGGAAAGCGAGACCGGAGAAAGCCCTACCGGGTTCGCCAGGAAACCGACGGGTGCAAGATCCCTACCTCAGATCTGCACCATTTCGAAATCTTCTTTGCGGGCGCCGCATTCGGGACAGGTCCAGTTCATGGGCACTTCAGCCCATGGGGTCCCGGCGGCCACGCCATGCTCGGGTGCGCCAGCGGCTTCGTCGTAAATCCAGCCGCAGATCAGGCACATCCAAGTCTTGGTTTCGCTCATGGTTATAGGGGTCATTGTCTTAGAATGCAAGCATTGTATCGAGCCATATGTGCCGCTCCGCAAGCCATTCGGACCGGCTGTCGATCACCCGGCAGGGGCCGTGCGAATCACCGCCGGACGACCACGCCGACCACCCTCATCCCCCACCGAACCCATGCCCGATACACCCCTGCCTTCCGCACCTGAAACGGTCGAGAAGCCTGGCGAGATTTCCCTGCCCTGCGTGCTGACCTTCAACGCGAGCGACCCCAGCGGTGCTGGCGGGCTCAGTGCAGACATCACCGCGATGTCGAGCGCATCGACCCACGTGCTGCCCATCGTGACGGGCGCCTACGTGCGCGACACATCGGACATCCACGACCACATCGCCTTCGATGAAGAGGCCGTGGCAGACCAGGCACGCTGCGCCCTCGAGGACATGCCGGTGCAGGCCTTCAAGGTCGGCTTCGTGGGCAGCCCCGAGAACCTCGCCGCGATCGCCGAGATCACGAGCGACTACAGCGAGGTCCCCGTCATCACCTACATGCCCGACCTGTCGTGGTGGGACGAGATGGCGATCGACACCTACCTCGATGCCTGCGCCGAGTTGCTGCTGCCGCAGACCACCGTGCTGGTGGGCAACCACAGCACGCTGTGCCGCTGGCTGCTGCCGGAATGGGAAGGCGACCGTGCGCCCACCGCACGCGAAGTCGCGCGTGCGGCCGCCGTGCACGGCGTGCCCTACACATTGGTGACTGGCTTCAATGCCGCCGACCAGTTCCTGGAAAGCCACCTGGCCTCGCCGGAATCGGTGCTGGCCACGGCACGCTACGAACGCTTCGAGGCCACCTTCACCGGCGCGGGCGACACCCTCTCGGCCGCGCTGTGTGCACTGATCGCGGGGGGCAGTGACCTGCAGGCGGCTTGCGCCGAAGCGCTCACCTACCTCGACCAGTGCCTGGACGCGGGCTTCCAGCCCGGCATGGGCCATGCCGTGCCCGACCGCCTGTTCTGGGCCCACGACGATGAAGCCGAGGAAGACGCGGCCGCCGAAGGCACGCCCGACAGCACACTCGATGCAGACGATTTCCCGCTGGACACCACCCGGCACTGAAGCATGAACAACACCGACCGCAACCAGCAACTCTTCGACCGCGCCAAGGCCCTCATTCCCGGTGGCGTGAACTCGCCCGTGCGCGCATTTCGCGCGGTGGGTGGCACACCGCGTTTCGTGCAGCGCGCGCAGGGCGCCCACTTCTGGGACGCGAACGGCCAGCGCTACATCGACTACATCGGCTCCTGGGGCCCGATGATCCTGGGCCACGGCCACCCTGCCGTGGTTGAAGCGGTGCAGAAGGCGGTGCTGGAAGGCTTCTCCTACGGTGCGCCGACCGAGCGCGAAGTGGAGCTGGCCGAAGCCATCGTCGAACTGGTGCCCAGCATCGACATGGTGCGGCTGGTGAGTTCGGGCACCGAGGCCGGCATGAGCACGATCCGGCTTGCGCGCGGCGCGACCGGCCGCAAGAAGATCATCAAGTTCGAAGGCTGCTACCACGGCCATGCCGATGCACTGCTGGTGAAGGCCGGCTCGGGCCTCGCCACCTTCGGCAACCCGACGAGCGCAGGCGTGCCCCCTGAAGTGGTGCAGCACACGATCGTGCTCGAGTACAACAACATCGAACAGCTGGAGACCGCGTTCACCGAACACGGCGCCGACCTGGCCTGCCTGATCATTGAGCCGATCGCCGGCAACATGAACTTCGTGCGCGCCAGCGTGCCCTTCATGAAGCGCTGCCGCGAGCTGTGCACGCAGCACGGCGCACTGCTCGCCTTCGACGAGGTGATGACGGGTTTCCGCGTCGCGCTGGGCGGCGCGCAGAGCGTCTACGCGAAGCTCATTCCCGGCTTCGAACCCGACATGACGGTGATGGGCAAGGTGATCGGTGGCGGCATGCCGCTGGCCGCCTTTGGCGCCAGGCGTGCGGTGATGGAACAGCTCGCCCCTCTGGGCGGCGTGTACCAGGCGGGCACGCTGTCGGGCAACCCGGTGGCCACGGCCTGCGGGCTGGCCACGCTGAAAGAAATTCGCAAGCCCGGCTTCTACGACGCGCTGTCGGCCACCACACGTTCACTCGTGAACGGCCTCAAGGAGGCGGCCGCCGCTGAAGGCGTCCCCCTGTGCGGCGACAGCGAAGGCGGCATGTTCGGCTTCTTCCTGTTCGACGAGCTGCCGCAGAACTACGCGAAGGTGATGACCACCGATGGCCCGCGCTTCAACACGCTGTTCCACGGCCTGCTGGATCGCGGCGTGTACATCGCGCCCGCCTTGTACGAAGCCGGCTTCGTGAGCGCGGCTCACACCGCGCAGGACATCGAAGACACGGTGGCGGCGGCGCGCGAGGTGTTCAAGCAACTCGGTCGCTGAAAGCGCATACACCACAAAAAAGGCCGGTGGATCACCGGCCTTTTTTCATGGCATTGCGCCGCGCGTCAGTGCCTGAAGTGGCGCACGCCGGACTAGACCATCACGACACCGCGTTCATCCGCCGCATCGATCACTTCCTGATCGCGCATCGAACCGCCCGGCTGGATCACGCAGGTCGCGCCGGCGTCCACCACCACATCCAGGCCGTCGCGGAACGGGAAAAAGGCATCGCTCGCCACGGCCGTGCCCTGCAGCGTCAGCTTGGCGTGGCCGGCCTTGATACTGGCAATGCGCGCCGAGTCGAGCCGGCTCATCTGGCCCGCGCCCACGCCCATGGTCATGCCGTCCTTGCAGAACACGATGGCGTTGGACTTCACGAACTTCGCCACCTTCCAGGCGAACAGCAGGTCTTCGATCTGTTGTTCGGTCGGTTGCAATTTGGTGACGACCTTGAGGTCCGCGCGCTGCAGCACATGGTTGTCGGCGCTCTGGATCAGCAGGCCGGAGCCGACGCGCTTGACGTCGCTCAGGTTCAGGCCCTTGTCCCAGGCGGTCGGGCCGCCAGGCGGCAGTGCGATTTCGAGCACGCGCACGTTGGCCTTGGCCTTGAACACCTCCAGCGCCTCGGGCGTGTAGCCGGGGGCCATTAGCACCTCGACAAACTGTTTGCTGATTGCCTGCGCCGCCGCGCCATCGAGCACACGGTTGAGCGCGATGATGCCGCCGAAGGCGCTGGTCGGGTCGGTCTGGAAGGCCTTTCCGTAGGCCTCCAGCGCGTCCTTGCCCACGGCCACGCCGCAGGGGTTGGCGTGCTTGACGATCACACAGGCCGGCGTGTCGAAACTCTTGACGCATTCCCACGCGGCGTCGGCATCGGCGATGTTGTTGTAGCTGAGCTCCTTGCCCTGCAACTGCTTCGCCGTGACGAGCGAGCCGGGCGCGGGGTAGAGGTCGCGGTAGAAGGCGGCGCTCTGGTGCGGGTTCTCGCCATAGCGCAGGTCCTGCAGCTTGACGAAGCGGCCGTTGCTCTGCGCCGGGTACGCGCTGCGCTTGGGCACGCTGGCACCTTCCTCGAAGTCGATGGACGAGAGGTAATCGCTGATGGCCGCGTCGTAGTTGCTGATGCGGTTGAACGCGGCCACCGACAGCGCGAAGCGCGTCTTGTCGCTGAGCTTGCCGGCGGCCTTGAGCTCGTCGATCACCGCGGGGTACTGCGCAGCGTCGGTCAGCACCGCCACGTCCTTCCAGTTCTTTGCGGCACTGCGCACCATGGCCGGGCCGCCGATGTCGATGTTCTCGATCGCGTCTTCCAGCGTGCAGCCGGCCTTGGCCACCGTGGCCTCGAACGGGTAGAGGTTGACGATGAGCAGGTCGATGGTGTCGATGCCATGCGTCTTGAGCGCGGCCATGTGCTCGGGCAGGTCGCGGCGCGCCAGCAGGCCACCGTGCACCTTGGGGTGCAGCGTCTTCACGCGGCCGTCGAGCATTTCAGGGAAGGCAGTGACTTCGGCCACCTCGGTCACCGGCAGGCCTTTTTCGGCCAGCAGCTTCGCGGTGCCTCCGGTGGAGATGAGCGAGACGCCCAGCCCGTGCAGGGCCTGGGCGAGTTCGACGATGCCGGTCTTGTCGGA
>JAESFZ010000585.1_pt1 | contig 10919 bp, 11 predicted proteins | sample 9269561 | NCBI WGS metagenome assembly JAESFZ01 (sample SAMN14515552, study PRJNA621657) | algae metagenome | isolation source: Tildeniella nuda ZEHNDER 1965/U140 and co-occurring heterotrophs from wet... | place: Switzerland: Stansstaad, Zurih | collected 1965-01-01
CATCTTGCTGTTCATGTCCTTCACGCCGCGCCATGCCATGCAGTAGTGGCTGGCTTCCATCACCAGCGCAAGGCCGTCGGGCTGGGTCTTTTCCTGGATCAGGTCGGCGAGTTGCACCACGGCCTCTTCCTGGATCTGCGGGCGACCCATGATCCATTCCGCCAGGCGCGCGTATTTGGACAGGCCGATCACGTTGGTGTGTTCGTTGGGCATGACGCCGATCCAGATCTTGCCGATGACCGGACAGAAGTGGTGGCTGCAGGCGCTGCGCACAGTGATCGGGCCGACGATCATCAGTTCGTTCAGGTGTTCGGCGTTGGGGAACTCGGTGACGCTCGGGCCCTTGACGTAGCGGCCGTTGAACACCTCCTTGATGTACATCTTGGCCACACGGCGCGCGGTGTCGGCGGTGTTGTGGTCGTTCTCGGTGTCGATGACCATCGAGTCGAGCACGCCCTGCATCTTCTCGGCGACTTCGTCGAGCAGCTTCTCCAGCTCGCCTGGCTGGATGAACTCGGCGATGTTGTCGTTGGAGTGGAAACGCTGGCGCGCGGCCTTCACGCGTTCGCGGATCTTGACCGACACGGGCACGCCGTGATCGTCTTCGGGGGGGGCTGCGGAGGTCATGTCGGATGCGGTTTTCGTCAGCATGGGGCATGCTAACACCGGACCTTCCGGGCGCGCCCAGCCTGGGGACTTTGGGCGCGGGCGCCTCAGCCGGCCCCGTTTGACAGCAGTTGCTCGAGGTCCTGGAGGGTGTTGGCCTCGTGCAGAGGCTTGTCGTGGCGGATGCGCTGCATGCGCGGAAACCGCAGCGCCACGCCGCTCTTGTGGCGCGTGCTGCGTGCAATGCCCTCGAAGGCGAGCTCGAACACCAGCGTCGGCCGCACGCTGCGCACCGGCCCGAATTTCTCCAGCGTGTTCTGGCGGATCACCGCGTCCACCGCCTTGAATTCCTCGTCGGTGAGGCCCGAGTACGCCTTGGTGAACGCCACCAGTTGCAGCCCGTCCGGGTCGGCCGGGCGGCGCTGCGCGATCGCCTCCACCACCGCGGCGGCCTCGGCGGCCTCCCGTGGCGGCCGGTTCCAGACCGCGAAGGTGTAGTCGGTGTACACCGAGGCACGCCGGCCATGGCCCGCCTGGGCGTAGATCAGCACGCCGTCGATGGACAGCGGGTCGATCTTCCATTTCCACCAGGCCAGGGGCGCGTCCGTGCCGCCGCGCTTCTGCCGGCCCGTGCCATAGGCGCTGTCCCGGTGCTTGAGCATCAGGCCCTCGACGCCCAGTTCCCGTGCCTCGGCCCGCCGGGCCGCGAGGGTGGCCCAGTCGCCACCGGCCAGTTGCGGCGACAGCCACAGTCGCGGCCCCGGCGTGTCGTTCATCGAAACGGCCATGCCTTCCAGCCGCGCGCGGCGTTCGTGCTGCGGCGTCTGGCGCAAGTCTTCGTAATCTGCTTCGAGAAGGTCGTAGGCCATGAAACTCACGGGCGCGGCGGCCAGCACCTTCGGGCCGAGCGTTTTGCGGCCAATGCGCTGCTGCAACAGTGCGAAGGGTGCGGGCCCGCCCGGGCGTTCGCTTCCCGGCAGCCTGGGTGTGGTGGCGGTGTCGTCCCACACCAGAATCTCGCCATCCAGCACGGTGCCGTCCGGCCAGCGCTGCGCGAGGGCCTGCAGCTCCGGGAAACGGTCACTCATCAGTTCCTCGCCGCGCGACCACACCCACACCTGGCCGGCGCGCTTGACGATCTGCCCGCGGATGCCGTCGAACTTCCACTCGGCCAGCCAGTCGTCCGCGGATCCCAGTGAGGACGGGTCATCGCCCACGTCGGTGCCAAGCGGGCTGGCAAGAAAGAACGGATAGGGCTGGCTCGGGTCGCGGCTGTCCCCGGCGTCCGGATCGTCGGCCGGTGCGACGAGCGCCCGGTAGGCTGCAGCGGTGGGCGACCGCTTGCCGTCCGTAAAACCCATCATGCGCGCGGCCACCTGCTTGGCGTCCAGCCCGCCGTGCGCGGCCAGGGCGCGCTGCACCAGCAGTTTGCTCACGCCCACACGAAAACCGCCACCCACCAGTTTGACCAGCAGGAAGCGCCCGGTGGCATCAAGCTCCCGCCACCACGCACCCAGGGCCTGCGCGATGGCTTCGTCGCCCTGTCCCCGCAAGGGCAGCAGCCGCTCTTCCATCCAGGTGCTCAGCCGGGTCTGCATGCCGGTGCTGTCCTGCGGCAGCGGCAGCACGAGCGCAATGGTTTCGGCCAGATCGCCCACGGCCTGGTAACTCGCCTCGAACAGCCACTCCGGCAGGCCCGAGGATTCGATCGCCTGCGCGCGCAGCTGCGCGGTGCGAATGAGCTGGCGCGGCTTGCCGCCCGAGAGGAAGTACACCGCCCAGGCCGCGTCCGCGTCGTCCACCTCGGCGAGGTAGCGGCGCAGCGCGGCCACCTTGGCGTTGGTGGCCGTGGTCGCATCGAGTTCGTCGAACAGCGCCGCGAAGCGTTTCATGCGCTCGCCTCGGCCTCATCGCCGTACTCGGTGTCGAAGCTTTCGGCCTGCAAGCCCTGTTCCTGCAGGTAGCGCACCAGCACCGGCACGCTGCCGTGCGTGACGATGACGCGCTCGGCGCCCGTCGCACCGATGGCGGTGAGCAGGCCGGGCCAGTCGGCGTGGTCGCTGAGCACGAAACCGCGGTCGTGGCCGCCCCGCCGGCGCCAGCCGCGCACCTGCATCCAGCCGCTGGCGAAAGCATCGGACAGGTCGCCAAAGCGGCGGATCCACGGCGAGCCCAGCGCCGAGCCGGGGCACAGCACCAGCGCCCGGCGGAAGGTGGCGGGATCGGAGACATCGCTCACCTGCAGCGTCTCGGGCAAGGCAATGCCGGCCGCCCGGTAGGCGCGGTTCAGCGGCTCGACCGCGCCGTGGCACACGATGGGGCCGATGGACGCGTCCACCCCGGCGAGGATGCGCTGCGCCTTGCCCAGGCTGTAGCAACTGAGCACGCTGGCGCGGCCGGTCTCTGCGTTGTCGTGCCACCAGCGGTTGATCTCGCCAAACAACTCCGCGTCCGGACGCCAGCGGTAGATGGGCAGGCCGAAGGTGGACTCGGTGATGAAGACGTCGCAACGCACCGGCTCGAAGGGCGTGCTCGTGCGATCCGGTACGGCGCCGGCCGGCGTGGTGCGGTAGTCGCCACTGGCCACCCACACGCGCCCCTGGTGTTCCACCCGCACCTGGGCCGATCCCAGCACGTGCCCCGCGGGGTGCAGCGAGATGCGGACGCCATGGTGCTCGATGGCCTCGCCGTAGGCCAGACCCTGAAACGTGATGTCTGCGCCGAGGCGCGCACGCAGCAACCCTTCGGACACCGCTGTGGCGAGGTAGTGCGCGTGGCCGGTGCGCGCGTGGTCCGAGTGCGCGTGGGTGATGACGGCACGGTCCACGCGGCGCCAGGGATCGATATAGAAATCGCCCGGCGGGCAATACAGGCCCTCGGGTCGCTGAACGATGAGGTCATCCACCATCACGTCAATACCTGTGGCCTGTCAAAAAAAGAGTGGCCCGCATGATGGCGAAGGCGATGCGGTCGAGCTGGCGCTGCATCCAGGGTCGCTGGCTGAGGGCTTTTGCATCGAGCAGATGCCCGGTGTGCTGCACCAGCCCATCGAGGTAGCCGTGCAGCAGTTCGGAGAAGCGCCGGTCATTGGTCATCACGTTGGCCTCGCGCGCGAGCAGCATCGACAGGGGATCGAGATTGGTCGACCCCACCGTGGACCAGCGCCGGTCCACCACCGCGACCTTGGCGTGCAGCGCGCTGGGCGCGTATTCGTGGATCTCGATGCCGGCGTCCACCAGCCGCTGATAAACCGGGCGCGCCGCGCGGTATTGCAGGAAGTGTTCGTAGCGGCCCTGCAGCAGCAGGCGCACCCGCACACCGCGCTCGGCGGCCAGGGTGAGCGCCCTGCGCAGCTTGCGGCCCGGGATGAAATACGCGTTGGCGATCATCACGTCCCGCCGTGCCTCTCCGATGGCCTTCAGATAAGCACGCTCGATGTCGTGCCGGTGGCTCACGTTGTCGCGCAGCAGCAGCGTGGCGCGCGCGCTGTCCACGCCCAGCGGCGAGGGGGACGACTCGCCATACGGGCCATCGATGCGAACCGCCTCGCCCGACTCCGCCAGTGCTTCGATCTTCTGCAGCAGGCGCGAGAAATCCCCCACCGGGTGCGACGCCCGCAGCGCGTCCCACGCGGCCTTGAACTCGCGCTGGCGCACGCGCCGTGCGGCCAGCGTGCGCCACCAGAGTTGCTCCATGGTGTCGACCATGTCGTCCACCAGCGGGCCTGCCACGCGCAGGGCGAAGTCGAGCCGCGGCGCGTTCAAGCGCCCGAGGGCCACGTCGTCCTGGTCGTCGATGATGTTGATGCCGCCGCAGAAACCCACCACGCCATCGACCACGCACAGCTTGCGGTGCAGTCGGCGCCAGTTGCGCGGCACCAGCAGGCCCAGGCGGCCCAGCGGGGCGTAGATGCGCATCAACACGCCCGCCTCGGCGAAGCGCTGTTTCCATTCATCCGGCACATGGGGTGTGCCCACACCATCGATCAGCAGGCGCACCGTCACGCCTCGCCGTGCCGCGCGCTCCATCGCCTCTGCCACGCACAGCGCCGAGCCCGCGAACTCGAAGATGTAGGTTTCCAGGTGCACGACCATGCGCGCCGCGTCCATCGCGTCGACCAGGGCCGGAAAGAACTCCACACCACCCTGCAACAGCAACAGCTGGTGCCCTCCCCGCATCGGCGCGTGCCGCGCAACCGCTGCCGGGCGGGGGGTGGCCTTGCTCACAGTTCGAGCTCGGCGATCAGAGGAAGATGGTCCGACATGCGCGACCACACCCGGCCGTGCGGCACGTGGGCCGAAACCGGGCGCAAGCCGCGCGCAAAGATGCGATCCAGGTGCAGCAGAGGCAGGCGCGAGGGGTACGTGGCCAGGCGGATGCCCTCGAAGGTGCGCAGGTCCAGTGCCGCCATGGGCCGCAGCAACTGCGCACCCCAGTCGTTGAAGTCGCCCGCGACCACCAGCGGCGAGGTGGGCGGCACCGCGGTGGCGATGTACTGGCCCAGCCGCTGCACCTGCCGTTCACGGCTGGCGTGGATCAACCCGAGATGAACCACCACGACGTGCACGTCGACACCATCGACCAGCAGCTGCACATGCAGCAGACCGCGCTGCTCGAAGCGGTGGTCCGACACATCGGAGTGCTTGATGTCGATCACCGGCCAGCGCGACAGCAGCGCGTTGCCATGTTCGCCGTGCCGGGTAACGGCATTGGTGCGGTAGACCGACTCATACCCCTCGGGGGAGAGGTAACCTGCCTGATCGAGCTCCGGCCAGCGGGTGAAGTGCTTTTCGAGCTTTCGGTTGTGGCGCCGCACTTCCTGCAGGCACACGATGTCGGCATCAAACTGCTCCACAGCATGGGCGATGTTGTGGATCTCCAGCCGGCGTCCCGGGCCCAGGCCTTGCACGCCCTTGTGGATGTTGTAGGTCGCGATCCTGACGATGCTCATGGGCAAATGATGCCACCAAGCGAAACACCCGGTGTGCGCACGCCACCGAGGCGCGGCAGCCAGGCGATCGCCTCGGCATTGGAAGGCGAGAAGCAGCGTTCCGCGGCCTCGGCCCATGGCAACCACACCTGGTTGCGATGCTCGCGCGGGCTGAGCCGCACGGGAACCGACTCGGGTACGCACAGGCCGAAAAGGTGTTCGGTGTTGTGAAGCACGCCGGGCGCATAGCGGTGACGCCATTGCGGGTAGATCTCGTACACGTTCTCTAGCGCCCAGTCGCTCAGCACATGGTGCGTGGCGTGAGCGTCCAGCCCCGTTTCTTCAAACACCTCGCGCGCTGCTGTGGTTTCGAATGGTTCGTCTTCCGTGTCTTTGGAGCCGGTGACCGACTGCCAGAAACCGGGCGCATCGGCCCGCTCGATGAGCAGCACCTCCAGCGCCGGGGTGTGGATCACCACCAGCACCGACTGTGGAATCTTCACGGCAAGGACCAGTTCAACGGCGCCTGGGAGGCGCGGTGCCCTGCCCTCGCACGCTCTGCACAAGTTTCCAGGCCGACCACAGGCGCATGCCGAGCGAAGTGGCGCGGCGCGGGCGCCAGGCCGACAGCAGCAAGGTGCCCGCAGCTGCGGCGAAGGGATTGCCGCGGAGCCATATCACGGCGTCCTGCACGCGATCGACCCACGTGAGCGCGGGCTGCACCTCCTGCAGATTCCAGGCCGCGCGCCGGCGCAATTGCGCAGAGCGCTGCACCAGCCGCTCGCGTCGCAAAGCAAGTTGAACGGCGCGCGGATTCAAACGTTCTCCTTTGCGGCACGCAGGCCCTCACGGTCTTGCCTGAGCTCTTCCACGCTGGCCGAAAACAGGTAGGTGCCGGAGCGCACGCGCTCACGCGCCAGCCAGGCCGCCACCCCGCCCATGACGAGGAACAGACCTGTGAACACGCCAAGAGCAAGCAGGCGGTGGGTGTCCCATAGCGCCACGGTGATCAGCAAGGCCAGCAGAACAACGCCCAGGCTGAGGAAGGCAACGGCAATCGCGCCGTACACCAGCAGCGCTCCAACGCGCAGCACCTCCTCCTGGGCTTCTATGCTGAGCAGCTCCAGCCGGATCTGCACCAACTCCAGCACAGTGGAGGCCAGTCCCCGCAGGGACGACGACAGACGCTGAGGGCCGCTCATGGGACGTCAGCTTCCCGATCAGCGGCGGGTGATGAGCAGCCCCACCACCAGGCCGATGCCGGCGGCAGCGCCGATCGCTGGCCAGGGATGCTCGTGCACATAGTCGTCGGCCGCGTGTGCCGCCTCAAGTGCCTTTTCCTTGATGGCGTCCTCGGCGTCAGCCAGTTTGCTGCGCGCATCTCGCAGGTTTTCGTTGATGCGCTCACGCAATTCCACGACCCGGCCTTCCGTCTGGTGGGCGGTGGCTTGCATGAGCTCTTCGGCGTCCGCGATCACTCGCTGGAGATCGGCCACGAGTTTGTCCTTGCCGGTTGCGGTGCTTCGAATCTTTGCCATGACGGGGTTCCTTTCAAAAAACCCATGGTAGCGCACAGGATGCGTGTATTTGACGGAAGATAAATGCAATCAGCGCTTTGATACAAGAAAAAGGGCGCCTATCGGCGCCCCTTTCGGAGACGTCCTACAGACGCCTCAGGCCGACTTCACCAAGTCCACGTTGCGCAGGCGGATGTGAAGCTCGCGCAGCTGCTTTTCCTCGACCGGGCTGGGCGCCTGGGTCAGCAGGCACTGCGCGCGCTGGGTCTTGGGGAACGCGATCACGTCGCGGATCGATTCGGCGCCGGTCATCAGCGTGACAATGCGGTCCAGACCGAAGGCCAGGCCGCCATGGGGCGGCGCGCCGTACTGCAGCGCGTCGAGCAGGAAGCCGAACTTGAGCTGGGCCTCCTCGGGCGAGATCTTGAGGGCGTCGAACACCTTCTGCTGCACCGCCGCGGTGTGGATCCGCACCGAACCGCCGCCGATCTCCCAGCCGTTGAGCACCATGTCATAGCCCTTGGCAATGCACTTCTCGGGCGCGGTCACCATCCAGTCCTCGTGGCCGTCCTTCGGCGCCGTGAACGGGTGGTGCACCGCCGTCCAGCGGTCCGCTTCCTCGTCGTGTTCGAACATGGGGAAGTCGACCACCCACATCGGCGCCCAGCGGTCTTCGAACAGGCCGTTCTTCTTGCCCAGTTCGCTGTGGCCGATCTTCAGGCGCAGCGCGCCAATGGCGTCGTTCACGACCTTGGCCTTGTCGGCGCCGAAGAAGATGATGTCGCCGTTCTGCGCGCCGGTGCGCGCGAGGATTTCCGCCACGGCCTTGTCGTGCAGGTTTTTCACGATCGGGCTCTGCAGTCCGTCACGGCCCTGGCCGGCGTCGTTGACCTTGATCCAGGCCAGGCCCTTGGCGCCGTAGATCTTCACGAACTCGGTGTAGGCATCGATCTCGCTGCGGCTCATGTCTGCGCCGCCGCGCACGCACAGCGCCACCACGCGGCCACCCTTCGCCGTGGCGGGTGCGGAAAAGACCTTGAAGTCGACGTCGGCCATGACGTCGGTGAGTTCAGTGAACTCGAGCTTGACGCGCAGGTCGGGCTTGTCGGAGCCGAAGCGCTGCATGGCTTCGCTGTAGGCCATGATGGGGAACTCGCCCAGGTCCACACCCAGCGTGTTCTGGAAGACCGTCTTGATCATCCCCTGGAACATGTCACGGATGTCTTCCTCGGTCAGGAACGAGGTCTCGATATCGATCTGCGTGAACTCGGGCTGGCGGTCGGCGCGCAGGTCTTCGTCGCGGAAGCACTTGGTGATCTGGTAGTAACGGTCAAAGCCCGCCACCATCAGCAGTTGCTTGAACAGCTGGGGCGACTGCGGCAGTGCGAAGAAGTGGCCGTCGTGCACGCGGCTCGGCACCAGGTAGTCGCGCGCGCCTTCGGGCGTGCTCTTGGTCAGCATCGGGGTTTCGATGTCGATGAAGCCGTTGGCATCGAGGAACTTGCGCACTTCCATGGCCACGCGGTAGCGCAGCATCAGGTTGTTCTGCATGTAGGGGCGGCGAAGGTCCAGCACGCGATGGGTAAGGCGCGTGGTTTCGGAGAGGTTCTCGTCGTCCAGCTGGAACGGCGGCGTGACCGACGGGTTGAGCACCTTGAGTTCGTGGCACAGCACCTCGATCTGGCCGCTCTTGAGCTTGTCGTTGGTGGTGCCGGCAGGCCGTGCACGCACCAGGCCTGTGACCTGCACGCAGAACTCGTTGCGCACGTCTTCTGCGGTCTTGAACATCTCAGCGCGATCAGGATCGCACACCACCTGCACATAACCTTCGCGGTCGCGCAGGTCGATGAAGATCACGCCACCGTGGTCGCGGCGGCGGTTGACCCAGCCGCACAGCTGAACGGTTTGGCCCATCTGGGCTTCGGTCACCAGACCGCAATAGTGGGTACGCATCGCCATTTGAACTCTTCTTTCAACAGGTTCGCGGGCAGGCCCGCGGGGGAACATTCAGGGTACGGGGGGAACGCCGCCATGGGCGGCCAGCTTCAAATCGGCATTCTTCGGCCCCCCGGGCACGATCACGCCCATGGACACGATGTACGTCAGCGCCTCGTCCACACTCATCTGCAACTCGACGCAGGCGCTCTTGCGCAACATGACGAAGTAGCCCCCCGTGGGGTTGGGCGTGGTGGGCACGTACACGCTGAGGAATTCATCGTGCTCGGCGCCGCCGGGCATGGACTGGAGATGGGACAGCACACCACCCGCGGGCGAGCCGGTGAGGAAGGCGATCGTCCACATGCCCTCGTGCGGCCACTGCACCAGCAAGGCCTTGCGAAAGGCATTGCCCTTTTCGGAAAACAGCGTGTCAGAGACCTGCTTGACGCCGGAATAGATGGAGCGCACCACCGGAATGCGGTGCAGCATGGCGTGCCACCAGCTCACCAGCTTGTTGCCGATGATGTTGGACGCGAGCGCGCCGATGGACAGCACAACGACGAGCGCGAACAGCACGCCCAAGCCCGGAATGTGCACGCCCAGCAACTGGTCGGGCTGCCAGCTGGTGGGGAGGATGCGCAAGGTCTGGTCGAGCGTGCTCACCACCCACTCCAGCACCCACAGGGTGATGATCAGCGGTACGAGGACCAGCAGGCCGGAAAACAGCCATTTGCGCAAGGCGGGCATCGGGTGGGACTCAGGTGGACGCGGTGGGCGTCTTGCTGGCGGGCGCGGCGGGGGCTGGTGCGGCAGCGGGCGCAGGGGCGGCGGCGGGTGCATCGGCCGTGGGCTTGGCGGGTGCGGGAGCGGCGGCGTCACCGCTGGCGGCTGGCGCAGCGGCCGCGGCCGGCTTGTTGCCCTCGCGGAAGTCGGTGACGTACCAGCCCGAACCCTTGAGCTGGAAACCGGCGGCGGTCAGCTGCTTCTGGAAAGCGGCCTGCCCGCAGGCAGGGCAGACGCTGAGGGGGGCGTCGGAGATTTTCTGCAGCACATCCTTGGCATGGCCGCAGGACGCGCACTTGTAGGCATAAATAGGCATGGCGAGGACCTGAATGAGGGCGGGAGCGCCTCCGGGAACACGATCCTGGACAGCGCATGGTGTTCCCGTATGGGACGTGGAACAAAACCCGTCATTATAAATTGAGGGTGTGTCCGGCGCGTGCCGGGCACCAACACCCCGGGCCCGCCACCGACTACCAGAGGCGCACGCGCAGCAGCACCTGCATGGCGAGCAGGCCCAGCGCGAAACCGATTCCCCCGTACACGATGCCCTGCAACAGGCGGTTGGTGCGCCGTTGCTCGGCCAACAGGGTGTCAAGTTCGCGCCGCAGCTCGTGTGGCTTGTGCTGCAGGTAGGCGTGCAGAAGGCGCGGCAGTGCCGGCAGCAGCTTGGCGTACTGCGGCGCTTCGTCCTTGAGCTGCTGCAGCAGCTTCTGCGGGCCGATTTGCTCGACCATCCATTTCTCAAGAAACGGCTTGGCGGTGCTCCAGAGGTCGAGCTCGGGATCGAGTTGCCGCCCCAGGCCCTCAATGTTCAGCAGTGTCTTTTGCAGCAGCACCAGTTGCGGCTGGATCTCCACGTGGAAACGGCGCGAGGTCTGGAACAGCCGCATGAGCACCATGCCCAGCGATATTTCCCTCAGAGGCCGATCAAAGTACGGCTCGCACACCGCGCGGATCGCCGATTCGAGCTCGTCAACGCGGGTGCTGGGCGGCACCCAGCCCGACTCGATGTGCAACTCGGCCACGCGCTTGTAATCGCGCCGGAAGAACGCCGTGAAGTTCTGCGCCAGGTATTCCTTGTCGGTCTCGGTGAGCGTGCCCACGATGCCGAAGTCGAGCGAGATGTAATACCCGAAGGTGCCCGG
>JAESFZ010000586.1_pt1 | contig 10898 bp, 6 predicted proteins | sample 9269561 | NCBI WGS metagenome assembly JAESFZ01 (sample SAMN14515552, study PRJNA621657) | algae metagenome | isolation source: Tildeniella nuda ZEHNDER 1965/U140 and co-occurring heterotrophs from wet... | place: Switzerland: Stansstaad, Zurih | collected 1965-01-01
CCGGGCCCAGGAGTGGAGCGAGCACCAGCGCTCGCTGCTCTCCATCCTGGCGAACCAGGCCAGCCAGGCTCTGAAGAGCGCGCAGCTCTTCCAGCTGGAGCAGCAGCGCCGCCGGCTGGCCGACACCCTGCGCGATGTGGCCCAGTCGTTTACCTCGACGCTGGCGCTGCGCGAGATCCAGACGCTCATTCTGGACCAGCTCGGCCGCGTGGTGGCCTACGACAGCGGGGCTGTGCTGCTGCGCGACGAGGGCTACGGCCACCTGCAGATCACCGAGGCCCGCGGCATCGACGAGCCCTCGCTGCTCGAAGCCGACTTCGAGGTTGAGGACAACGCGCTGTTCCAGCTGATGGCGATCGAGCGCCGCCCACTGCTGATCGAGGATACGCTGGTCGACCCGCGCTTCGCCCCGATGCTGCGGCTCGGCTGGCAGGCCCGCTCCTGGATCGGCGCCCCGCTGCTGGTCGATAACGAGCTGGTCGGCATCCTCACGATCGGGGCGAACGCGCCCGGCGCCTATGACGCCGAGGCCGTCGAGGTGACCTTCGCCCTGGCCAGCCAGGCCAGCCAGGCCATCCAGAACGCCCGGCTCTTCGACCAGATCTCGAACCTCGCCGCCGACCTGGAGCGGCGGGTGAGCGAGCGCACCGCCGAGCTGGAGCGGGCCACCCGCCAGCTCTCCGAGGAGAAGGACCGCCTCGAGGCCGTGCACGCGATCACGCTCGAGCTGACCACACAGCTCGACCTGAACTCGATCATCTTGAGCGCCCTGGCCCAGATCTCCAAAAACCTCGGGGTCAGCCGCGGCAGCATCATGTTGCGCGACACCGAGGGGGGCCAGCTGGTCTGCCGGGCTGTGCTCTACGACCGCGGCGACGTGCGGCCGGCGAACATCCCGCTCACCTTCAGCGGCGGCGAGGGGCTGTCGGGCTGGGTGATGCAGCACCAGGAGCCGGTCAACATCCGCGATGTGCTCGAGGACTCGCGCTGGGTGCAGGAGCCCGGCCGGGCTCAGGATGTGCGCTCGGCGGCCGGCGTGCCGCTGAAGACGGGCGACACGGTGGTGGGCGTGCTGGTGCTCTCCAGCCCGGAGGTGGGCTACTTCACCGACTCGCAGATGAACCTGCTCGGCACGATCGCCAGCGTGGTCACCTCGGCGGTGAGCAACGCCCAGCTCTACAGCTTCATCACCGAGCTGGCCACCAAGAACTCGTCGCTGCTCGAGGAGCAGCGCGAGGAGAGCTCGAAGAGCGCCGCCGTATTCCGCTCGGTGACCGAGGGCGTGATCGTGCTCGACCCCCAGCAGCAGATCACGCTGTTCAACCCGGCCGCCGAGCAGGTGCTGGAGATCGGGGCCAACGACGTGCTGGGCAAGCCGCTGGCCGCGATCAGCGAGCAGGGCCGCGGCGATATCGAGCGCAAGCGGTCCCAGTCGATCTACAATGGGCTCATGAACGGGCTCAAGCAGGTGCGCAACGGCCAGGGCATCTACACCACCTCGATCGACCTGACTGATCCGGCCCAGGTGATCTCTGTTAACATGGCTCAGGTGATCGGGCCGCGCGGCGAGCGCTATGGCGATGTGGCGGTGCTCCGCGATATCACCCGTGAGATCGAGGCCGACCAGGAGAAGCGCCAGTTTATCTCCGACGTCAGCCACGAGCTGCGCACGCCGCTCACCGCGATCAAGGGCTATGTCGACGTGCTGCTGCTCTCCGGGGCCGCCTCGCTCAGCGAGGACCAGTCGAGCTACCTGGGGATCATCAAGAACAATACGAACCGGCTCAAGGCCCTGATCGAAGATATTCTGGAGTTCTCGCGCCCCGACTCGCGCCAGAAGCTCAACTTCACCCAGGTCGATGTCCCGCTGGTGATCAACGAGGTTGCGCAGTCGCTGCGCCTCGAGGCCGAGCGCAAGGGGATGGTGGTAGCGGTGGAGGCGCCCGGCACTCTGCCCCGGGTGACCGCAGACCAGAAGCGCATCACCCAAGTGGTATTCAACCTGTTCTCAAACGCGGTAAAATACACCTATGAGGGCGGACGCCTGAATGTGCGCGCCTTCCTCAACCGCGCGAACATGATGCAGGTCGACGTAGAGGATAATGGTGTCGGGATGACGCCGGACCAGATCAAGAAGCTGTTTCGGCCCTTCTATCGTGCCGACAACCCGCTCCGCGACGTCGCGGGGGGCACCGGCCTCGGCCTCTCGATCGCCAAATCCTTCGTGGAGATGCACGGCGGCGAGATGTGGGTAGCGAGCGAGATCGGGAAAGGAAGCACCTTCAGCTTCATCATCCCGCTCCATCAGACAGAAGCCGGCGACGCTGACGAGGATTCCGAGTGAGCGCGATCCATCTCGACAACCGGCTGATCCATTACGAAGTCTTCGGACGTGGCCAGCCTATCATCTTCCTGCACAGCTGGGTCGGCTCGTGGCGCTACTGGGTACCGACGATGGACCAGGCATCTGAGCGTTACCGGGCCTATGCCATCGACTTCTGGGGCTTCGGCGAGAGCGATCGCCGCGGCCAGCAGTTCAATGTGCCCAGCTACGTCGATATGCTCTGTGGGTTTATGGACCGCATGGGCATCGCGCAGGCGAACCTGGTGGGGCACGGCATGGGCGGCATGGTGGCGATCAAGGCCGCCGGCGCTCGGCCCGACCGCTTCACCCGCGTGATGACCGTCTGCACGCCGATGAACGGCGATGTGCTGCATAACCACGTCAAGCCCGGCACCTTCTCCAAGCTGCTCGGTCGCTCGGGGGCGACGAACGTCTGGTCGCGGCTGCTGCGCCAGATCCCGATCGCCGACCCGGAGGTGCAGGAGGAGATCTATGAGGACACCGACAGCCTGAGCGAGGAGGTGCTCGCCAGCGTGCAGGACTCGCTGCTCGGCACGAATCTGCGCAGCGACCTGGCCGCGCTCAGCGTGCCGCTGCTGGCGGTGTACGGCGGGAAGGACCCGATCGTCACCCCGGATCACGCCAACTTCCTGGCCGATCTGACCGAGCAGCCGCTGCAGCTGCTGGTGCTGCCGAAGGCGAACCACTTCCCGTTCCTCGAGCACTCGAACACCTTCGGCCGCCTGCTGATGGACTTCCTGGTCTCGCAGGGCACCCCGGTGGAGATCAAGGAGGAGTGGCGGCGGCGCGTGAACCAGCGCGAGTATCTGTAGCGAAGGCGGCAGACAAAAGGGGCGTCGACCTCCGCGGGGAGGCGGCGCCCCTTTACGATTCGCGGCTGGTCAGGCCGGATCTTGGGAGAGGATGACGACGCTGTAGGGGCCGAAGCTGACGGCGCCCTTGGCCGGCAGATGATCCTGGCCCTCGGGGATGCCGGTGACGTCGGGGGTGTAGACGTTGTCGAACTCGGGGTCGTAGCCATCCCAGTCGCTGTTGAAGCGCACCCTCCAGAGGCCGGCTGCCGGCAGGCCGATCCAGTAGTCCTTCCAGGAGCGAGCGGTCAGGTTGACAACGACGACGCAGCTGTCGGCGGGGCCGCCCCTGTCGAAGCGGTGATAGGCGAGCACCTTCGCCTCGATGTTGACGTGGTGCACCTCGACGCCGCGCCCCTTCAGGCCGCCGGTGCAGCCCTCGACGTTGCGGCGCAGGCGGAAGAGGTCGCGGTAGAGGGCGGCGATCCCGCTGAAGCGGTCGAGCTTGGCCCAGTCGAGCGGCTTCTGGTCCTGGAACCAGCCGTCCTCCAGGAACTCCTGGCCCTGGAAGATCATGGGGATGCCGGGCGCGGTGAAGACGAGCGCGGCGCCAAGGGACGAGCGCTTCTTGGAGAAGATGCCGCCGGCGTTGCCGGGCCAGATCTCCTCGGGGACACGGGCCTTGCCGTTGGCCACCTCATCGTGGGACTCGGTGTAGATCACGCGCCGGAAGGGGTCGCCGTTGTAGCTGTGGCTGATCGCGTTGGCGACGGCCATGGTGTTACGGGCGACGTCGTCCTGGGCGATGATCGCATCGCGGACGGGGTGGACGAAGGCGGCGTCCCACTGGGCGTCGAAGCCGGCCCCGCCATCGGCGGTGGGGGCGGTGACGGCGCCCTCGTTGCGCAGGTCCTCGGCGATCGTGATCTTCCAGGGCTGGCGGCGGTCGATTTCGTCGTTGATCCAGCGCAGCAGATCCCAGCCCTCGGGGATATCGTCGCCGTAGAGGACGCCTTTGACGCTGCGGATGTAGGCGGAGCCGTCGAAGCGCAGGCCGTCGACGTGATACTCCTCCAGCCACATCAGGGCGTTGTCGACGATATACTGGCGCACCTCGTGGCGGCCGTAGTCGGGGCGGGTGTCGCCCCAGGGGGTGTTGGCGCGCCAGTCGTTGTAGAAGTAGATCCCGCCCATGCCGCCATCGCTCCAGCCGTCGAACTGCCAGAGATCGATGTCGCTCGGCCCAAAGTGGTTGTAGACCACGTCGAGGATCACCGCGATGCTGTGCTCGTGGGCGGCCTTGACGAAGCGCTTGAAGGCGGAGGGGCCGCCGTAGGAGCTCTCGACGGCGAAGGGGTGGGCCGGGTTGTAGCCCCAGCTGATGTCGCCGGCGAACTCCGCGGGCGGCATCACCAGCAGCGCGTTGACGCCCAGATCATGCAGGTAGGGCAGCCGCTCGATCGCGCTGTCGAAGGTGCCGCGCTCCTGGCCCTCGGCAACGCTGAAGGTGCCGATATGCATCTCGTAGAGCACCAGCTCGTTCCAGGGCGGGCTGCGGTAGTCGTCGGTGTCCCACGGGAATGTCGGGTCGTGAACAACGGCCTCGCCGACCGAGTTGGTGACCTCGCGGGCGTAGGGGTCGTTGCGCCAGAGCTCGAGGTCGTCGTTGAGCAGACGGAACTTGTAGCGCTCGCCGGGGCCGACGCCGGCGCAGTGGGTCGACCAGTAGCCGTCGCCGTCGGAGCCGAGCGGGCTTGCGTCGGGCGACCAGTCGTTGAAGGTGCCGGCGACGAAGACCGCGTCGGCGTTGGGGGCCCAGACACGGAACGTTGTACCATCTGCGACGAGGGTGGCGCCCATGCCGGGGTGGGGCGACGACTGCGGGTCCTTCTGGCGGGGTGCGCTCTTCTTGCGCTTCGCGGCGGCGGTCATGCTGCTCCTTGAGTAGTGAGTTGCGGGCGATGGGCCCGATCTGCCTACGCACAATGCGTGCCAGGCCCAGGCCGGAGCGATGATCAGCAAGAAGCGTGCCAGGCGGCCACGCAGCTACTCGCCGCCGGGGAGGCGGATGTTGTAGCGCAGGGCGGCGATGCGCAGGCCGGCGATCAGCACGGTGGCACCTAGCACACTGAGGCCACGGTCGACGCCGGCCTGGTCGAGCAGGAGGTAGACCAGGCAGCCGAAGAAGGCGGCGCTGGCGTAGAGGTGAGTGTTGCGGAAGATAAAGGGGATCTCGTTGCAGATCACATCGCGGGTGACGCCGCCGAAGACGCCGGTGATCACGCCCATGATCGCGGCGATGAAGAGCGATGTGCCGGAGTCGGCGGCGAAGCCGGCGCCGGCCACGCTGAACAGCCCGAGGCCAAGGGCGTCGGCGATGAGGATGGAGCGGGCGGGCAGGCTGGCGAGGTCGCGGAAGAGCACAGCGCCCACGCTGAGGGCGAGCACGAGCACGGTGTACTCCTGGCGGGCCACCCAGAAGAGCGGCGTGCGGTCGAGCAGCAGGTCGCGCAGGGTGCCGCCGCCGAAGGCGGTGATGAAGGCGACAGAAAAGACGCCGACGAGGTCCATCTTCTTGCGGCGGGCCTCGACGATGCCGGACAGGGCGAAGGCGACGATGCCGATGACTTCGATGAGCTGGAGCATAGCGTTGTGTGTTGAGCGCTGAGCGTTGGGCTGTGTGCCGCAGACGTGGAAGGGTTCGGAGCATGATAGCGTATTCGGGGGCCGCCAGGGTAGCTCGAAACGCTGGGCGCAACGCTATTTGCTCGTTTGACGCGGATCTATGATGCTGGTATGATCTCGAATATTAAGCATCAGAATGCCATCAGGCGAAGGAGCGCGGGATGCCCGACTCAGGCCAGACCGAGGGGCGCAAGGCCGATCATATCCGGATTGTGCTGGGCGAGGACGTGGCCGCCAAGGGCGTGACCACGGGCTTCGCGGCCTACCGCCTGCCGCACCATGCGCTGCCCGAGCTGGATCTGGCGGAGGTAGACACGCGCACGACCTTCCTGGGCAAGCCGATCAGCGCGCCGCTGCTGATCAGCTCGATGACCGGGGGGGCGGCGGCGGCGGCGCGGATCAACCTGGCGCTGGCCGAGGCCGCCGAGCAGCTGGGCATCCCGATGGGCGTGGGCTCGCAGCGCGCCGCGGTGGCCGACGGGCGGCTGGCCGACACCTATCAGGTGCGCCGGGTAGCGCCGCGCATCCCGCTGCTGGCCAACCTGGGGGCGGTGCAGCTGAACTACGGCTTTGGGGTGGAGCAGTGCCAGCGCGCCGTAGACATGATCGAGGCCGACGCGCTGATCCTGCACCTTAACCCGCTCCAGGAGGCGGTGCAGCCCGAGGGCAACACCAACTTCAAGGGCCTGCTGCAGAAGATCGAGCAGATCTGCCGGGCGCTCGAGGTGCCGGTGATCGCCAAAGAGGTGGGCAACGGGATCGGCGCGGCCGACGCACGGCGGCTGGTAGAATGCGGCGTGCGTGCGATCGATGTGGCCGGGGCTGGCGGCACCAGCTGGAGCGAGGTGGAGCGCTTCCGCCACGCCAGCGAGCAGGGCCGGCGGGTGGCCGGGGCCTTCGCCGACTGGGGCACGCCGACCAGCGAGTGCATCCGCGAGGTGCGCGCGGCGCTGCCGGCGGTGACGATCATCGGCTCAGGCGGGGTGCGCAGCGGCGTAGATGTTGCTAAAGCGATCGCCCTGGGCGCCGATCTCGGCGGCACGGCCAAGCCGGCCCTGGCCAGCGCGATCGACGAGCGCGGCGCCGCCGCGGTGGTCGACGGTCTGGAAGGGTTCATCAAGGAGCTGCGCGTGGCGATGTTCTGCGCGGGATGCGCCGACCTGAAGGCGCTACGGGCGCTAACGCTTTAATGCATGTCTCCCAGATCAGCCTGCGTGACTTCCGCAACTACCAGCGGCTCGACCTGCAGCTCGGCCCGGGCACCACGCTGCTCTACGGGCCGAACGCCGCCGGCAAGACGAGCGTGCTCGAGGCGCTCTTCTACCTGGCCACCACACGCTCGCCGCGGATCAGCGTCGACCGCGAGCTCGTGCGCTGGGAGGCGCTCGGCGAGGCCGGCGTGACGCCGTTCGCGCGGGTGGCCGCCGAGGTGCAGCGGCTGAGCGGCAAGGTGCGGCTCGAGGTGATCGTGCAGCGCCGGGCCGACGATGAGGGCCAGCTCACCAACACCTCAACCAAGATCGTGCGCATCGACAAGCGCCCCGCCCGCGCCCTCGACCTGGTGGGCCAGATGCGGGTGGTGCTCTTCACGCCCGCCGACCTGGTGCTGGTGGACGGCCCGCCCAGCGAGCGGCGGCGCTACCTCGACATCACGCTCTCGCAGCTCGACCCGCACTATGTGCGCACGCTGGCTCAGTACCAGAAGCTCGTGCAGCAGCGCAACAGCCTGCTGCGGGCCTGGCGCGAGCGGCGGCGCCCCCCGCGCGCCGTCGACGACGAGCTGGCCTACTGGGATCAGGAGCTCTCGGCCGCCGGCGGCTACATCCTCGCCGAGCGGCTGCGCGCCGTGGCCGAGCTGAACACAATCGCCGGGCCGCTGTTTATGGCGATCAGCGGCGGCGAGACGCCGCTGGCGATCGGCTACCAGCCCAGCCTCGATCTCGGCGAGCTGCGCGACGCCGGCGGCCTGGCCCAGCGGCTGGCCCAGGAGCTGCGCAGCCTGCGCCGCGATGAGCTTGCGCGCGGCCAGACGCTGGCCGGCCCGCACCGCGACGACCTGGCCTTCACGGTGGGTGAGGTAAACCTGGGGCGCTATGGGTCGCGCGGGCAGCAGCGCAGCGTGACGCTGGCGCTCAAGCTGGGCGAGGCCGAGCTGATGCGGACGCGCAGCGGCGACGCGCCGATCCTGCTGCTCGACGACCTGCTCAGCGAGCTCGACGCCCAGCGCCGCGGCCACATGCTCGAGGTGATCGGCCGGCCCGGCCAGCAGACGCTGCTGTCGGCCACCGACCTGAGCGACTTCGGCGCGGAGTTTCTGTCCACGATCACGCGGCTGCGGGTTGAGGGCGGGAAAGTGTATCCGAGCTAGGCATCTGTGTTGAGCTGCGCGCTATCGCGTCTAGACTCAACACCCATAGCCTACAGCTACTCGCTGTCCGGCTCGTACTCTAGCTCGGAGGGCCCGCGCGCGGGGCGCTGCGCGACGGAGAGACGACCGTAGATAGTGGTGAAGAAGCGCAGGCCGCCGATCAGGCCCTGGTTGAGCGCATCGGCGCGGAAGCGCCAGCTCCAGTTGCCGCCGAGGCGGCCGGGGGTGTTCATGCGGGCCTCGCCGCCGAGGCGCAGCACGTCCTGGAGCGGCACGACGGCGATATCGGCCACCGACATCATGGCCGTGCGCATCAACTCCCAGGCGATATCGCGGCCATCGCGGCCGAGGTAGGCCCGCACGCCCTCGCGCTCGGGCTCGCTGAGGCCGGCGAACCAGCCCACGCTGGTGTCGTTGTCGTGGGTGCCGGTGTAGACGACGCTATTCTGCACGTGGTTATGCGGCAGGTAGACGTTCTCGGGGTCGCCGAAGGCGAACTGCAGCACCTTCATGCCCGGGAAGTCGAACTCGTCGCGCAGGGCCAGCACGTCGGGGGTGATCAGGCCGAGGTCCTCGGCGATGATCGGCAGGCCGCCGAGCTGTTGCTCTAGCTGGCGGAAGAGGTCGCCGCCGGGGCCGCGCACCCAGCGGCCGTTGATCGCCGTCTCCTGGCTGGCCGGCACCTCCCAGTAGGCGGCGAAGCCGCGGAAGTGGTCGAGGCGCAGGAGGTCGACCTGGGCGAAGGCCTGGCGCAGGCGGGCCACCCACCAGGCGTAGCCGTCGCGAGCCATACGCTCCCAGCGGTAGAGCGGGTTGCCCCAGAGCTGGCCGGTGGCGCTGAAGTAGTCCGGCGGCACGCCGGCGACGACGGTGGGGCTGCCCGCGTCGTCGAGAAAGAACAGGCCGGGGTTGGCCCAGACATCGGCGCTGTCGTAGGCGACAAAGATCGGCGCGTCGCCGACGATGCTGATGCCGTGCGTGTTGGCGTAGGCCTTGAGGGGGACCCACTGGCTGAAGAAGAGGTACTGGAGATACTTCTGGACCTCGATGGCCGCGGCGTGCTCCTGCCGGGCCGCGGCGAGGGCGGCCGGCGTGCGGGCGCGCAGGTCGGCGTGCCAGGTGTTCCAGCTCGCGCCGCCGTGGGCGTCCTTGAGCGCCATGAAGAGCGCGTAGTCGTCGAGCCAGCCGGCCTGCTCCTCGCGGAAGTGGGTGAAGTCGGCGGCCATGCCCGGGTTGGCGATCAGGCGCTCGTAGCTGCGGCGCAGCAGGGGCAGCTTGAAGTAGTACACGGCGCCGAAGTCGACGGCGTCGGCGCTGAGCGGGTGCTCGGCGGCGGCGGCGGCCACCTCGGCGCGGTCGAGCAGGCCGGCGTCGATCAGGCGGTCGAGGCTGACGAGCAGGGGGTTGCCGGCGAAGGCCGAGAAGCACTGGTAGGGCGAGTCGCCGTAGCCGGTCGGCCCGAGCGGCAGGATCTGCCAGAGGCTCTGGCCGGCGGCGACCAGAAAGTCGACGAACTGGTAGGCGGCCGGCCCAAGGTCGCCGATGCCCCAGGGGCCGGGCAGGGCGGTGGGGTGAAGCAGAACACCGCTCGAGCGGGGGAAGCGCATAGCGATCTCACTACTGGTGTGTACGACAGCGGGCGCTATTGTAGCACGAGTTTGTAGTAGAACAGGCTTGCGGCTGAGGGGCTGAGGGGCGTGGGGGTGAGGCGGAGCGCGCTCACCCCCGAGCGAAGCCGGCGCTATCCCTTGACCGAGCCGGCCAGAAGGCCGCGCACGAAGTAGCGCTGCAGCGAGAAGAAGACGATGAGCGGGATGAGCATCGTGATGAAGGCGCCCGCGGTGAGCACGTGCCAGTCCTGGCCGCGCGAGCCCGTCATCTCGGCGAGGCGCATGGTCAGCACCTGCACGCCGGGCCGGCTGCCGATGAAGATCAGCGCGACGAGGTAGTCGTTCCAGACCCAGAGGAACTGGAAGATCGCGAACGAGGCCAGGGCGGGCGTGGAGAGGGGCAGGATCAGGCGGGTGAAGATCGTAAAGTGTGAGGCGCCGTCGATAAAGGCCGACTCCAGGATGTCGCGCGGCAGCTGGCTCACATAGTTGTAGAGCAAGTAGACCGCCAGCGGCAGGCCGAAGCCGGTGTGGGCGAGCCAGACGGCCAGGTAGGTGCCGTTCAGATCCAGGTTCACATAGTCGCGCAGGATGGGCACCAGCGCAACCTGAAGCGGCACCACCAGCAGCGCCACCACCATGGTGAACAGCAAGAAGCGGCCGGGAAAGCGCATCCAGGCGAAGCCGTAGGCGGCGAAGGCGGCGATCAGGATCGGGATGATCGTGGAGGGGACCGTCACCGCGATCGAGTTCAGCAGCGCGCCCCAGAGGTTATCGCCCTGCTCGGTCTGCTGGCTGCCGTCGGCGGCGGTGTAGGTGTACTGGCGCCCGCTCAGCACATTCTCATAGTTGCCCAGGGTGAAGTCGGTATTGCTTCTCCACTCGGGGCCCTGGAGGGCGATCACACGGCCGCGCCGGTTCTCCCAGGTGATCCGCCGGCCGTCGGCCAGGTTCACACCCTCGGTGATCTGGTCGGCGGTGTAGGTGCCGCCGCCGAGCTCGGCCGGCAGGGTGATCGGCTGGCGCAGGTCGGTATCACGGGGGAGCTCCACGGTGCCGGTGGTGACGAACTCCTGGTG
>JAESFZ010000588.1_pt1 | contig 10885 bp, 11 predicted proteins | sample 9269561 | NCBI WGS metagenome assembly JAESFZ01 (sample SAMN14515552, study PRJNA621657) | algae metagenome | isolation source: Tildeniella nuda ZEHNDER 1965/U140 and co-occurring heterotrophs from wet... | place: Switzerland: Stansstaad, Zurih | collected 1965-01-01
CTGGGCGAACCGGTCGAGCAACGCGGCAACAAGCAGGCCGAGTGGCGCGCCGACCCGAAGCGCGCGGGCCCGGCCGGCGCGCTGGGCGACATCGGCACCCACGCCTACCACCTGGCGCGCTATGTGAGCGGCCTGGGCATTCAGGAGCTGTCGGCCGAACTCACCACCTTCGTGCCCGGCCGCGCGCTGGACGACCACGTGCAGGCCATGCTGCGTTTCCAGGGCGGTGCGCGCGGCATGCTCTGGGCCAGCCAGGTGGCCAGCGGCGCGTGCAACGCGCTGCGCCTGCGCGTGTACGGCACGCGCGCATCACTGCACTTCGACCAGGAACAGCCCGAGCAGCTGTGGTTCGCGCCGCAAGGCGAACCCGCGCGGCTGCTGCGCCGGGGCATGCCGCCGCAGTCCACCGCCAACCCCGCCGCCAGCCGCATTCCGGCCGGTCACCCCGAGGGCTACTTCGAGGCGTTTGCCGAGCTGTACCGCGACTTCGCGCGCGCCTGGCGCGGCGGCGACAGCACGGCCATGCCGGGGCTGCTGGACGGGCTGGAGGGCATGGCCTTCATCGAGGCGGTGATCAGCAGCCACCGGCAGAACGCGCGCTGGGTGCGGCTCGATCAGCCCTGAGAACCGGGGCAGCATAGCCTGCGTGTCAGCGCAAGGACTTGCTCAGCCGATTCTCGAGAAACCGCAACACGGCGTTGACCCGGGGACTGAGGCGCCGGTTGGTGGGAAGCACCGCATAGATGGGCTCACGCTCAGCGAGATCGAATCTCGACAGGATCCTCACGAGCCGGCCCTCCTGGATATCGCGCGCCACGTGGAAGTCGGCCAAATAGGCGATACCCGCGCCCTGGCACGCGAGCACGCGCAGAAAGTTGTCGGAGTTCGACGCCACCTGGCCGCCCACCTGAATGCGCCGGTCCTGATCTGCCGTGCGCAGCGTCCATTTGCTGCGCGGGCTGTCGTGAAGAAAGTTGACGCAGTTGTGCTGCGCAAGATCGTCGGGCGTCTCTGGGATGCCGAAACGCCGCAGGTACGCTGGTGCCGCGCAGACGATCCGCTGCGCCGTGCCGATCTGCTTGACCACCTGCGACTGGGAAGCGACCGGTCCGACCTGGATGGACACGTCGATGTCCTCAGCCACCATGTCGATCGGCCCGCTCGTCAGCACGAACTCCATGCGGAGCAAAGGGTGACGCGCCAGCAAGGCGGGCAAATCGGGGGCGAGTTGCTGCTCGGCGAACGCCAGCGTCGTGTGAACGCGCACGACACCCTTGGTGGGACTTCCTGCTTCCACCATCGCGATTTCTGCGCTCTCAAGGGCCTGCAGCACATGTTCCGCGCTCTGGTGAAAAGCCCGGCCCTCCTGCGTCATCGCCAGCTGGCGCGTGGACCGCTGCAGCAGCCGCACGCCCAGGCGCCCCTCCAGCCGGTCGATCAGCTTGCTCACGGCCGACGGTGTGCAGTCGAGCTTGCGGGCGGCCGCGGAAAAACTGCCCGTCTCCACAACGCTGACAAACACCTCGATTTCCCTGAACCTGTCTGACGGCACATCTATTCCTGGAATTCACAGATGTTGTGATTCTAGGCACCTTCACAAGGGAAAGAGCGCCCATCATCATTCGGCCATTCAACTCAGAACGAAGGAATCGGAATGGTGTCGGTGAATGGCTCAGGCCATGCAGGAAGTTTCGACGTGGTGGTGGCCGGCGGTGGCATGGCCGGCGTGTGTGCCGCCGTGGCAGCGGCCCGCAGTGGCGCAAGAACCCTGTTGCTCGAACGCGGCGGTTTCCTCGGTGGCGTTGCCACCGCGGCGGCCGTGGTGCAGTTCATGGGCTGGAAGACCGCCGGCGGCGAGCAGATCATTGGCGGCATCGCACAGGAGATCGCAGACCGTCTGGTGGCGGCAGGCGGCTCACCCGGTTTCGGTTGGTACACCATGTCCACGGGCATGGAGATGGACCGGCTCGAATTCGATCCCGAGATCCTCAAGCACGTGCTCGACCAGATGGTCATCGAAGCCGGTGTTGTGCCACTCTTTCATAGCTGGGTGTCCCGGGTGCAAAGCGATGGCCGGATCATTCGAAAGGTCCACGCGCTGACGAAATCGGGTGAGCTTGAGTTCTCACCCAAGGTAGTCATCGACGCCACGGGCGACATGGACATGCTGGCCGCAGCGCAGTGCGAGATGCTGCCCTTGCAGGCGGGCGAGGAGTTGCAGCCCGCTTCGCTGATGTTCCGGATGGGACCGATCGATTTCGAACGTTTCGATGCGATCACCACCGACGAGGCAAGGGCCATCTCCACGGCAGGCGTGCAAGCCGAAGGGCTGGGGCGCAAGGCACTGTCGTGCAATCGGGTGGAGGGCACCAACGATGGCTGGTTCAATGTGACGCGCCTTCCCGTTGACGGCACCGATGCGTTCTCACTGACCCGGGCGGAAATCGAGGGCCGTCGCCAGGCGTTTGCCGGCGCGCGGTTCATCACCGCCCACGTTCCCGGCTGCGAGAACGCACGCATGCAGGCCCTGGCTGGCGGCGTGGGGGTGCGAGAGACGCGCCGCATCAAGGGCATCACGGTCGTGACCGAAGAGGACCTTCGCTCGGGCCGGGTGTTCGGGGACGCCATCGGCATGTCGGCCTTCCCAATCGATCTCCACCACAGTGGCGAGCACATCAGCACCATCGAACGCCTGGGTGGTGAATCGCATCGCTACACCGTGCCGTTGAGCGCCCTGATCCCGGTCGCGCTCGACAACGCACTGGTCGCCGGACGCGGCATGTCGGCGACGCACATGGCACTGGCCGCGCTGCGCATCATGCCCACCGTGATGCTCATGGGGCAAGCGGCCGGTGTGGCAGCCGCGCACGCCGCCCGATCCGCGGTTCCCGTGGCGGATCTGCCGTTCGAACCGATCCGGGCTGAGCTCGAGGCCGCAGGAGCGATGCTGCCGGGGACCTAGCAGGACGGGACCTGGCACGCGACAAGAAACAACAGAAGGAGACATCATGATCACGAACCGACACCCGAACCGACGCCTCACGCTGGCCTTCGCGCTGCTCTCTCTTTGCAGTGTCGGCCCGGTCGCGGCCGACGACTATCCCTCCCGGCCCATCACCCTGATCGTGCCCTTCGCGCCGGGTGGCTTCAACGACATCTCTGGCCGGCTCATTGCGCAGAAGGTATCGGAAGAGCTGGGGCAGACCATCGTTGTCGACAACCGCCCTGGCGCGGCAGGTGCGATTGGCGCCAACGCCGTGGCACGGGCCAGGCCGGATGGGTACACGCTGGGTTTTTTCAGCAGCGGCCCACTGGCGAGCAACCTGAGCCTCTACAAGAGCCTTTCCTACGACCCGATCAAGGACTTCGCGCCGATCACCAGGGCCACCAGTACGCCTAACGTGCTCGTGGTCAGCCTCGACGTCCCCGCGAAGACGCTGCCCGAGTTCGTGGCCCATCTCAAGAAGAATCCCGGCAAGATCAACTACGGCACGTCGGGCAATGGATCGACCCCTCACCTGTCGGCGGTACTGCTGGAGTCGATGGCCGGCGTGCGGATGACCCATGTGCCCTACAAGGGCGGCAGCCAGACCAACATCGGGCTGCAGAACGGTGAAGTGCAGATGGCCTTCAGCCCCATCGTTGAGCTGATGCCGCTGATCAAGGCCGGGAAAGTCCGCGCCTTGGCGGTCACGTCAACCGCGCGCTCACCCCTCCTGCCGGATGTGCCCGCCGTCGCCGAACAGTACCCGGGCTATGAGATCCAGATATGGAACGGCGTGGTGGCGCCAGCAGGAACGCCCCAGCCCGTGGTGGACAGGCTGAATGCGGCCATTCGCAAGGCGATGGAGACGTCCGAGCTGAAGGCGAAGCTGATGGATCTCGGTCTGACGCCATCGGGCATGGCGCCCGCCGCGTTTGGTGGTTACATCGAAAGCGAGATTGCCTCGTTTGCAAGGCTCATCAAGCTCGCGGGCGTGGTCGCCGAGTAGCGTCCCACCGACCCGTTCAGGCCCCGCGATCCAGCCGTTCTATCAGTGCCATGGCGGCGGCGGGCGCACGTTCCTTGGCGCCGCTGATGAAGTACATGAACACGTCGCGCGGGCCCGCCTTCTTCTTGCCGGCGGCCTCCACGCGCGGCACCTCGGCGGGCTCGCCGCCAGCGGCCCAGGTCTTCGCGGCCTCGGCCCACCGGTCCAGCGCCTTCGGGGCGTAACCGGTCTTCACCTTCGGGTCGGTGCGCATGAGGCGGGCATAGACGAAATCGCCCGTGAGGTCGGCGAACGAGGGGTAGTCGTCCGAGTCGGTGAACACCGTGGCGCAGCGGTGCTTGCGCGCGAGCGCGAGGTAGGCCGGGTCCATGAAGCTCTCATGCCGCACATCGAGCGCGTGGCGCAGGGGCAGGCCGTCCACCTCGCGCGGCAGCAGCGCCAGGAAGGCCTCGAAGTCCACCGGGTCAAACGCCTTGGAGGGCGCGAACTGCCACACCAGCGGCCCGAGCTTGGGGCCGAGTTCGCTCAGGCCGCTGTTCACGAAGCGTTCGATGGAATCGCCTGCCTCGGCCAGCACCTTGCGGTTGGTGGTGAACCGGTTCGCCTTGAGGGAGAACACGAAGCCTTCGGGCGTTTCGTCGCGCCACTTGGCGAAGGTGGGCGGCTTGAAGGTGCTGTAGTAGGTGCCGTTCACCTCGATCGCGGTGAGCTGCGAACTGGCGTAAGCCAGTTCCTTGCTATGCGCGAGGCCCTTGGGGTAGAAGTTGTCGCGCCAGGGCTCGAACGTCCAGCCGCCCACGCCAGACCGCACCGCGCCCGCCGATGCCTTGGTGGTTGCCATGTCCATCTCCTTCAGGGAACAGGACAGCCATTCTTGCCGAAGAAATCGCCGGCAGGCGGCAAGACTTGCCGGGGAATCGGTCCAGCGCCTCGCACCGCGCTGGGCACGCAGATTGCCCTTTCATCGGGATTCCGGTCCTGGCGATCGTTCACCGACATGAAGGCCCCATGGCACAGCTTCCACCCACATTGCAACGCGCCCTGCTCGCAGGCGACAACTCCATCCGCGCCAGAAAGGTCGCCATTCTGGTGGCCCACGGCATCGACGGCCAGAGCGTGGCCGGCGTGCACGCCGCCCTGCTCGCCCTGGGTGCCCACCCCTGCTATGTGGCGCCGCGCATCGGCCCGGTGAAAACGGCGGACGGCGTGTTCATCGACGCCGAGGCTTCGCTGGAGAACGAACCCGGTTTCCTGTTCGACGCGATGGCCCTGCCCGACGGGGACGCGGGCGTGCAGGAACTCGCACGCGACAGCCACACGCTGGCGTTCATCCGCGACCAGCACGGTTGCGGCAAGGCGATCCTGGCGATGCCGGCCTCGCGGGTGCTGCTGGAGGCGGCGGGCGTGTCCTCCACCCTGCCCTCGGGCAAGCCCGATCCCGGGATGGTGATCGGCCACGACATCACGGCCTTCATCCGCGCCGTGGTGCGTTTCCGCCACACCGAGCGGCACGCCGCACCGCCCGCGCACTGACCGCATTCCCGGGTGCGCGCCCCGGCTTCGCCCATGCGCATAAGCTAGGGCGTTTCCGACCCCGACCGTGCGACCCATGAAAGACTTCCTGCCCGATTCCGCCCATCCCTTCATCGACGTCATCACCATCGCGCTGCAGATCGCCCTGATCATCTTCGTGGCCCTGTTGCTGCGCTCGATACTGCACCGCCTCATCAACCGGATATCTGAAGACAAAAAGCTGCCGCTGGAATTCGCTATCGGCGGGCGTCGGGTGGTCACCTTCCTGCTGCTGGGGGCCGCGCTGCTGCTGGTGATGGACCGCGTGGGCGTCTCCGGCATGGTGATCTGGACCGGCTTCACGGGGTTCGTCACCGTGGGCGCCATCGCCTTCTTCGCGGCCTGGAGCGTGCTCTCCAACATCTTCTGTGCGGTGCTGATCTTCACCTCGCGCCCCTTCGGCCTGCGCGACCGAATCGAGCTGCTGGAAGGCGGCGACAAGCCCGGGCTGGCGGGCGAGGTGATGGACATCAACCTCATCTACACCACGCTGCGCGAAGACACACCGGCCGACGCCGAACCGTCCTACCTGCGCGTGCCCAACAGCCTGTTCTTCCAGCGCACCACGCGGCTGCGCACGCGCGAGTCGGTGGTGCGCTCGCTGCTGGACTGAACCCCCACGGCGCGGGCCGCTTCAGTACAATCGCCGACCTTTCCCACGCCAGCACCGCCATGCAGTACTCCGTCTCGCACCACAAGCTCAAACTCATCCTCGCCGCCCACGGGCTCAAGAATGGCGATGCCGGCGGCATCGACAAGCTGTTCGGTGGCAAGGACGGCTATTACTGGTTCGGCACCCTGCGCGACCTCTGCCCCGAGGGCAAGACGCTGTCGTGGGAAAACCAGTACGCGATGGTCAACGCGATCCAGGCGCACGAGAACGCGACGGCCGAAGAAGACGAGATGAAGCCGCAGGTGCCCAGCGCGGCCAACATCGCGGCGCTGTCCAAGCTGCTCGCCGACCCGATCTGAGCAAGGCCGCTAGCGCGGCCGCTTGAAGCGCTTGCGCGCATCGGCCGCCTGCTGCCGCACCACGCAGCCCTCGGCGTGGTCATTGATGAGGCCCATCGCCTGCATGAAGGCGAACACCGTGGTGGGGCCGACGAAAGCCCAGCCCCGCTTCTTCAGCTCTTTCGAGACGCGCACGGACACGTCCGATGTGGACACGGTCTGCGGCGCACCGAGTGACGCTTCGTCGGGTTCGTGGCGCCAGAACCAGGCCGCCAGCGAACCCTCGGCTTTCACCATCTCCTGCGCGCGGCGTGCGTTGTTGATGACCGCCTCGATCTTGCCGCGGTGGCGCACGATGCCCTCGTCCTGCAACAGCCGCTCCACGTCCTTCTCATTGAAGCGGGCGACGCTGTCGATATCGAACGCCTTGAAGGCCGCGCGGAAGTTCTCGCGCTTGGCCAGGATGGTGCGCCAGCTGAGGCCCGACTGGAAACTCTCCAGGCACAGCTTCTCGAACAGGCGGCGGTCATCGGCCACCGGAAAGCCCCACTCCTTGTCGTGGTAGGGCAGGAACTCGGGTGCCGATGCGCACCAGCGGCAGCGGGCTTGCCCATCGGGGCCTGGCAGCGTGTTGCTCAAGAACTTGTCTCCATTCAGTCGAGGGGCCAGGGCATGTCGCGCTGGAGGGCGGGCACCTCCACGGACGGGGCGGCGGTGGGTGCGGCACCGGCGCCGGGCACCCGCCACCAGGGTTGCACCTGCGCGCGGTGGGCCGGCTCCACCGCCTCGCCCAGGCGGGGCAGGAGCAGCGGCGAGTCCTCCGACTGCGAAAGCCGCAGCAGCGTTTCCACCGGTTCGTCCCAGGCGTGCATGGCCAGGCTGAAGGTGCCCCAGTGCACCGGCAGGAAGGCGCCGCCGCCCAGCAGGGCATGCGCACGCAGGGCGTTCACGGGCCCGAGGTGGATGTCGCCCCACGCGGGGTGGTGGGCACCCACCTCGAGCATGACCAGATCGAACGGCCCCAGCCGCTCGCGGATCTCGGCGTACTGCGTGGTCAGGCCGGTGTCGCCGCTGAAGAAGACGCTGTGGCGGTCGGTGCGCACGACCATGGAGGACCACAGCGTGGCGTTGCGGTCCGTGAGCCCGCGTCCGGAGAAGTGCTGCGAGGGCGCCGCCGTGATGGTGAGGCCGGTGCCCGGCACGCGGTGGCTTTCCCACCAGTCCAGCTCGGTGATGCGCTCGGCCGCCACGCCCCAGGCCTGCAGGTGCGCGCCCACGCCGAGCGAGGTGACGAAGGGCACGGCGCTGTGGCGCGCGAGCGCGCGGATGGTGGGGTAGTCCAGGTGGTCGTAGTGGTCGTGCGAGATCACCACCACGTCCACCTCGGGCATCTGCCGCAGGCGCAGCGGCACGGGCTGGAAGCGCTTGGGGCCGAGCAGCCGGAACGGCGAGGCGCGCGTGCCCCAGACCGGATCGGTCAGCACCCGGTGGCCGTCGATCTCGATCAGCACAGTGGAATGCCCCAGCCATGTCGCGCGCAGGCCGCTCTGCGCCGGGCGGCCCCAGGTCTCGCGCGGGTCCATCGAGGGCAGCGGCGCGCCGGGCGTGCGCCGGTCGCCGCCGCTCAGGAAATCGCGCAGCGTGGGGCGGGCCACGGTGGTGTCGCGCAGCCCCGGCAGCACGGGGTGCATGTTGCGAAAGCCCATGCCGCTCCACATCGGGGAAGCGCGCATGCGCTCCAGCCGCAAGCCCTCGGCGCGCCGGCCGAAGGTGTTCATGGTCGGGTCTTTCCCGGTGCGGCGCCGGTGAGGGTGGCGGGTCGTGTCATGCGGGTCCTGGGTGGTTGCGGCAGATGGAAGTCTCCCGGCTTCCCTGCCCGGGCGCAAGCACCCGGCGCGCCGGCCCCTGCGTCAACCGGGGTTCACGGCGCGCCACGAGCGGGCGCCATCGTTCACCGAGCCCTGCATGCGGCCGGGCGTCACCTCGCCCACGTAGCGGTCGGCGCCCACGGTAAAGCGGATGCGCGTGCCGTCCATGCGGGCATCGCTCACGGCCACCGCCTGGCCGCCCTGCCGGAGCGTGCCTTCCAGCATCTGGAAGTTCTGCTTCAGCATCAGTTCCCTGCCATCGGCCAGCCGCCAGGTGCCGGCCACTTTCGCGGGCACCGTCCACTGGTAGGCCTCGCAGTAGGTGCGGCAGTTCTCGGTGACCTGCTGCGTGTGGTCGGGTTGCCAGTCGCCCAGGTCGAACGAGTTGGAGACGATGCGGGTGCCGGGCTTCATTTCCAGCAAGGTGGGGCGCAGCTGCAGGTTCAGCTCGGGCAGCAGGAACATGGTGATCACGGTGGCCTTCGAAAAGTCCGACTCGAAGATGTCGGCCTTCTCGAAGGTCGCACGCGCGGCCACGCCCTCGGCCTGCGCCGCGCGTTGCGACAGGGCCACCAGATCGGGGTTGTATTCGATGCCGTGGGCGGTGGCACCCCGTCTGGCCGCGGTGATGACGAGGCGCCCATCGCCCGAGCCCAGATCGATGAGGTGGTCGCGCGGGGTCAGCTTTGCCATCTCCAGCATGCGGTCGACCAGGCTTTGCGCGGTCGGCAGCCAGATCACGTCCTTGCCGGCCTGCCCTTCCCTGGGCTCGTAGGCGGGCGGTGTGGCGGGCGCGGTCTGTGCCCACGCCGGTGCGCTGGCCCAGGCGCCCAGGCAGAGTGCGGCGGCGCCGAGGGTGGATCGAAGAGCGTTCATGGCGGATCTCCTGGTGAATGGGAACTCGTGAGCACAGGGGCCTCGCACGGGGTGGCCGTGGGGCCCTTGAAGAACAGCATGGGCACGCCCGCGAGCAGCACCGCCAGCCCCACCCACGCGGCGTGGCCGGTGTGCAGCACGCTGGCATGCAGCATGTAGAGGCAGGTCAGGCAGAACACGATCGGCGTGAGGGGATAGAACGGCACGCGGAACGGCAGCGCGCGGTGCGGGTGCCGCCGGCGAAGCACGAACAGGGAGCCGCCCACCAGCAGCAGGAACAGCCAGAACACCGGCGCGGTGAAGTCCACCATGGCCTTGAAGCCGTCGGGCGTCAGCGCACCCAGGGCGATCAACACCAGCGCGAAACCGCCCTGCGCGATCAGCCCGTTGGCCGGCGCACTGCCCCGGCCGTTCCACACGCCGACCCAGCGCAGCGCGGCCACGTCGCGCCCCAGGGCGAAGAACACACGGGCACCGGTGAAGAGCGTGGCGTTCAGGGTGGAGATGGCGGCCACCACGATGGCCAGCGTCACCAGCATCTCGCCCGAGGGGCCGGCCGCCGCACGCATCATGTCGGCCGCCACCGCGTCGGAGGCGCGCAGGCCGTCGAGCCCGAGGATGGACAGCAGGGCCATGTTGGCCAGCACATACAGCGTGACCAGCAGCGCGGTGCCCAGGGTCAGCACCTTGGCGATGTTGCGCGGGGCGTCGCGCAGCTCGCCCGTGAGGTAGGCCGCGTCGTTCCAGCCGCCGTAGGTGAGCAGCACGAAGATCATGGCCACCCCCAGCGCCGCGGCCTCTTCCTGAACCGGCAATGGCGTGGTCACCACCGCCTCGGCCGAGCCGAAGAACCCGACCAGAATGATGGCGAGCATGGCGCCGAGCTGGATGCCGGTGACCGCGATCTGCAGGTTCTTGCCCGCCACGGTGCCGGCCACGTTGACCGCCGTGAGCACCACCACGGCCAGCGCGGCGTACAGGGCCGGCCCGTGCGGCCCGAGCGGCACGACCTGCGCCACGTAGTCGCCCAGGAGGAAGGCCACCAGCGCGATGGAGCCGGTCTGGATGACAGTGCAGCGGGCCCAGGCGAACAGGCGCGCGACCGAACGGCCGTAGGCCTGGGAGAGGAAGTGGTATTCGCCACCCACGTGCGGGTGGGCGGCCGCCAGTTCAGCGTAGCAGAGCGCCCCGATGAGCGTGACCAGCCCGCCGGCCAGCCACACGAGGATGAACACCGCCTCGGAGCCGACGCCGCTGGCCACGATGGAAGGCGTGCGGAAGATGCCGATGCCGACCACCAGCCCCAGCATGATCACCACCGCATCGAAAACCGACAGCTGCGCCGCGGGCTCAGGCCGCGACGGTTCCGCCATCGGGGGTCTTTCTTGTGTTTGTGAGCCTTGTCACGGCCGGGTCTCCTGGTCGTCCGTTGCGCCGGACCTCGGAGATGGAACGCCCCGACCGCTCAGAGTTCCCGCCCAAGGCGGGAAAAATCGGTGCTCAGGTGCCGGCGGTGGGCGGAGGCGTGGTCACCACCTGGCCGTCCTTCACCGGCAACGTGGCGCCCGGCCGGAAGCTGGTGTGCGCCTTGCCTTGCTGGCCATCCAGGCGATACGTGACTTCGTA
>JAESFZ010000589.1_pt1 | contig 10867 bp, 10 predicted proteins | sample 9269561 | NCBI WGS metagenome assembly JAESFZ01 (sample SAMN14515552, study PRJNA621657) | algae metagenome | isolation source: Tildeniella nuda ZEHNDER 1965/U140 and co-occurring heterotrophs from wet... | place: Switzerland: Stansstaad, Zurih | collected 1965-01-01
TGTCGGTTCTTTCGCGTCTGCGGGAGCTTGAACATCGGTTTGCCATAACAACGCTGGCAATTTCGCCTCTGGAATACCATCAACTTCGGCGCGAACTAGACCGAGCCGGGAAATTCCCATTTGTAAACTCCTCCTACGGAGACAATCACGACCGCGCGGTGTTGACACCGATCACCCGCGACGAATTCGTGGCGGAAGCTAACGCGAGAGGAATTGCAGAGAGGGAGGCAAATCGGTACTTCTCCCATGTCTGCGGTCCCGACGCGCTGGCTGTGGCCGCCCTTGATGTGCTGTGTGACGGACCCTCGGATGGGGCATTCATAGAAGGTACAGTCCGACGTCTTGGCGACCGCCTTGATGGTTTCATGCGCTTTTCATTGAACGAACTGGAGGACAACGCTTCAGAAGTACTCGGCCGATTGGCTCTTGGTACCAATACGCCTCCTGAACGAGAATACCTGCGCTCGCTTCCAATATTCCCCTTCCTCGCTCGCGAGGAGAAAACTGGGCAAGTGGCCTGTGCGTCTTCGCTGCTGGGCCGCGTGATTTTGAAGCGGATGCATGGACCCATGGGGGTCTACAATGCCTGCCTCAACTCTTTGGCAATCGGCAACTATGCGGCAGCCGCACAAGCGCTGGATGGGCATATTGGTGAGGAAGCTCACTTGCAAGCGTTCGCCGGCCTGGTTCGGATACTTGCTGCCATCTATGATGAGAATGATCCAGGACTTATGGGGATCAACTGGCATTCGGTTGCTCGGCAGGCCTCGGTCCTACAGGAAAATCTCGCGGTCTGGCCCAAACATCGCGAGTGGGTGATTCAACTTGAACGATTGAGTAGACGAGCACTAAAGGCAACCAAGGGCGTTGGTCGAGCCAAGATGGCGGACTTAACAGTCGAAGCCAGAGATGACGAAGCCTTGGCAGCGATACTATTCTCGACTACCGTCTACTCTGCCCAAGTTAGCAAGCGGCCTTCACCTCGCGATCGAGTGTTGGCACTTAGCAGCATGCCAGAAACCGCGTTGCAAGCTATCGCGGCGGCTTTTTGCGGGTTCTCACACACGTCCGCGCCAGAAAGTCTCGAAGACGCTCCTTATGGGCAATTCTTCGGACGCGACAATTATCGACACCCTGATAAGGGTTCAAAACTTGACCTCACCGGCTTGCTTGTCTTAGTCCCAATTCATCTCCGGATTCGTTTTCCCAACGACGATATCGTCGCCAGCTTCTGTGAGCCGAAGAAAGTGGTCTCCATAATGGGCAAGCTCGTTGACCAAATTAGGAACGTCACAGCTCATACGTATGGTGTTTTCACCGACGCAGATGCGGCATTCGCTCAGCAAGTTAGCTCTGAGCTACTCGATCTGCTTGCTCATCTTGCTGGCCATGGAAATGCTTCAGCATTCGTTTCTTCCCTCGGGCAACCCACACTTGATGAACTGGACCAATTACTCGGCGGAGCAATAGCACCTACTACTGAAGTAGAGACCATCTAACGTTTCTAGAGAACGGAACGACAATACAGTTTTTGGGGCTGGTTCGACCACTCATCTCCACCCTCCACCATCACCTTCGACTTCTACGGCAACCTCGTGCCGTGCCACGAAGGCGTCGAGGCGGCGTTCCGCGAGATGCTCTCCCGCCACAGCAAGCCCACGGCCGATCCCGCCCTGCTGATCCACGCCTTCCACACTGAAGGCCGTCGGCTCCGTGACACGCCGCCCTCGAAGCCCCATCGCGACATGCTAGGGGAAGGCCTGCAGCGGGCGCAGGACCGCGGCGGGCTCGCGATGGGCGCCGCCGATGTCGAGGGGCTGATAGTGCGGCTGGGCCGCCTGCCCGCGTATCCCGACGTGCCCGCTGCCCTCGCCATCCTGCGCGCCAAGGGGTTCAAGCTGGCCGCAATCTCCAACACCGACGACGACCTGATCGGGGGCCGCCTGCCCTCGCTCGGCGTGGCGCTCGACGCGGTGATCACCGCGCGGTAGGCCGGGGCCTACGACCGGGACCCGTGCCGATTCCGACATGCCCACGCCGTGCTGGGGGGCCGGGCCGGCCGAGGTGAGCCATGTGGCGGCGAGCCAGCCGCTCGACATGGCGGTATGGAAGGCGATGGGCCTCCGCGCCTGCTGGGTCAACCCGCGCAGCGAGAAGGCGGAGTCGCAGTGGCTGCCGTTCACCGAGGTGAAGGACGTGGCCGAGGCGGCGCGGCTGATCCTCGGCTGATCACTCTGCCGCATAAAGATGCCGCCGCAAGAACCCGGGATCGGGATCGAAGCCCAGGCCCGGGCCGGTCGGCACGTCGAGCGACTTCTGCCAGCGCGTGAGGCCGATGCCGTAGAGGTCCAGCGAGTCGTCGGCCTCGACGGTGGCGAAATAGCCCTCCTCCGCGGTGACGGAAAGCATGTGCAGCGAGGCGAGCGCCGCCGGCCCGACGAACGGCGTGTGCGGCGCCGGCGTCTTGTTCGCGGCCTCGATCATGGCGAGCGTGCGTTTGGCTTCGGAGAGGCCGCCCAGCATGCAGACGTCGGGCTGCAGCACGCCGATCGCCGGGGTTTTGCTGTAGACCGCCATCTGCTCGGCCGAGCCGAAATCGGCGCCCATGCCGATCACGATCCCCGGCAGGGCGGGACAGTCGAGCAGATCCTCGGGCGGCCAGAACGGGTCCTCGAAGAACAGCAGGCCGAGCGCCGCCCAGCGCTTCGCGTCGCGCCGGATCTCGGCCAGGGTGTGGGCGTTGTTGCTGTCGGCGACATAGGGCGTGGCCGGCGGAATGGCGCGGCGCACCTCCTCGATCACCTCGAGGTGCGCCTCGTGCACCTTCACGGAGGCCACGCCCGACGCCAGCGCCTGCTCGACCCGCTGCCGCGCGCGGCCGGGGTGATCGTACTTGTCGAGGCTCGCCATCACCGGCACGCGGGCGCGCCGGGCCCCGCCCAGCATCGCGGAGACGGATTTTCCCGAGGCCTTGCCGGCGATGTCCCACAGCGCGATGTCGACGGCCGCCAGCGCGTTCATCACCGTGCCGGCACGGCCGAAGCTCGCGAAGCGCTTGCGCGCCGCGAGGTTCAGCGCCTCCTTCTCCTCGACCGGCTTGCCGAGATAGTGCGGCGCGATCGCGTCGCGGATGGTGGCGAACAGCGCGGCCTGCATCGGCGGGCGGAGCGACAGGCATTCGCCGTAGCCCACCAGCCCGTCGCGCGTGGTCACGCGACACAGCGTGAGGCACATGTCGGCGCTCACCAGCGGCGCCGGCACGCCCGCCGGCCGCCTGGGCGCCGGCACCCGGAGCGCGATGGGTTCGATGCGGTCGATGATCATGTTCTGCTCCGGTTCGACGGACGGGGAACGGGGAATGGGGAACGGCTTTGATGCGCCATTGCCGGGAACCCTGCAAGACGGCCGACCGTTGAGATGTCGGCGGGTCCTTTATCGATGGCTGGCAAGCTCAAGACCTTCACAACGACCTCGGGCTTCTTCGACCTCGCCGTGGCCGCGCCATCCATGAAGGCCGCGCTGGACCTGTGGGGCGCGGCGTTCAATCTCTTCACGCACGGCTTTGCGCGACAGACCGACGAGCGGTCGACCGTCGCCGCGACGCTGGCGAAGCCCGGCGTCGTCCTGCGCCGGCCGGTCGGCACGGACCAGGCCTACTCCGAACATGCGGAAGCCTCGCTCAGCCTGCCCTATCGAAAGGCCAAGGCATCAGCTTCGAAGCCACGAACCAAGAAGGCCAAACCGGCGAAGCCGGCAAACAAAAAAGCCGATCGCGCGGCGGCGCTCGCCTTCGCGCGGGAGCAGAAGCGGCGCGCGGAGCGCTCCCGGCAGGAAGAGGCGGCGCTTCACAAGGAGGGCGAGCGCCGCGACCGCGCCATCGCCGCGGCCGAGGCGGCGCTGGAGGCAGCCCAGGCCGGCCACGCGCGCACGTTGCGGGAGATCGGCAAGGCGCAGGCCAGGCTCGACCGCAAGGCCTCAGGGGAAGAGGCGCGCTGGAAGAGGGAAAAGGAGCGGCTGGACGACGCGCTGCGCCGCGCGCGCGTCCCCCGTCCTTTGAAAGTGGCCTGACGCCAGGCGCAGCCTCACGCGCGGTCTTGGCCGATCAGCGCGGCAGGATGACGACGAACTCGGTGCCCGGCTTGTGGGGACGGATCTCGATCGTGCCGTTCAGCTGCTTCACGAACGAGGTGACGATCCGCATGCCCAGTCCCTTCGGCCGGGCAAGGTCGAAGTCCGGGGGCAGGCCCGTGCCTTCGTCGCGCACGGAAATCGAGAGCGTGTCCTCGCCCACGCCGGCAATGCCGACCCGGATCTTTCCGCCCTGCGTGCCCCGGTAGGCATGCTTGGCCGCGTTGGCAATCAGCTCGTTCACAACCAGCGCCGCCGAGATGGCGCGATCGGCGGAAACATCGATCTCGTACTGGGCCTCGGTCTGGACGACGCAGTGGGCGACGCTGTCGTCGAGGTCCCTGCAGATTCCCTCGACGTACTTGCCGAGATCCAGCCGCTCGATATCGGCGCCCTGGAAAAGCTGATCGTGGGCCCTGCCCACGGCCGATACGCGGTGCGCCGCCTCTTCCAGATGGAGCGTGAGCGCGGGATCGCCAACGTCGCGCGCCTGGAGCTGCAGCATGCTGGTGACGATCATCAGGCTGTTCTTCACCCGGTGGCCCATCTCCTTCAGCAGCATCTGGTGGCGCTCCAGCGCGGCTTCGAGATTGCGCGCGTGGCGCTCGCGCTCGATGGCCATGCCGAGGATGTTGGCGGCGCCCTGCAGGAAGGCGAGGTCGTGCTCGACGAACTCGTCCTCCGAGCGGCTGTCGACCTCGAGCACCCCGAACGGCCGGCCGTCGCCCTGCAGGATGACGTTCATCGCCCGGTGGATGCCGTGCTGCGCCAGCATCTCCGGCGTGCGGAAGCGTTCCTCGTTCTCGAGATGGTTGGAAATCACGGGCTTGCCGGTGCGGAGCGCAAAGCCTGCCGGCGAGGCGAGGTCGGCGCCGATGCTGGCCTTGCCGACGACGCCTTCGTCCCAGCCGACGCCGGCCCGGACCAGCAGCCGGTTCTCGGAGGGGATGTGCTCCAGCACCTTGCAGAACTCGGCCCGGAGCGCCTCGGCGGTGAGGCGGGCGGTATCGGCCAGGAGCTTGTCGAAGTCGGCGCCCTGCAGGGCGGTCACGCCCAGTTCGGCGAGGATCTCCTGCTGGCGGATGCGCTGGCGCAGGGCCCGCAAGGTGAGGTCCGGGGCGTCGCCCGCGGGCTTGGCCTCGACGACCGGGCTGCTGCCGTCATTGGAAGGGCACATGAAAGAGGCCTAACGGCTGGGCCCCGCCCCCACAAGCGCCATCGGCACAGACCTGGACACTCTCAGGGCTGCAGCTGAACAAAGCCGTCCTGCACGAGCTGAACGATCCTGAAATTGGCGCCCGTGTTCACCTTTACCCCGGGCAACAGGTCGGCATTGGACCAGCGATGCTGCCGCATGGTCTCGGCGCATTCCTCGATCTGGACGCCCTCCGCGATCAGCGCGGCGATCTGCTGCTTGTACGGATTGCCGCTCCGCCAGTTGCGCACGCGATCATAGGCGGCGTCATTGAGAAGCATGTAGCCGGCAGCGCCGTGGAAGATTGCAACAAACCGGGCTGTCGCGCTCGACGCCTTGAGGCCCGGCACCATGATCCCGAGAAACTGCAGACCGGTCGGCTGATCGCCCTCGAAGGCCCTGTGATCCAGATTGAAGACCACCTTGGCTTCCTTCAGGACCACGGGCACGTCGACCCGGATCTCCTGGGCCTGTGCCTGCCGCGCCGCGATCCCGGCGGCCAGAATCAGACACAGGGCAATCGCCAACGATGAACCGAAACCACGCATCACGTCACTCCATGGAGGATGGCGCACCGGGCGGTGCACGCGATCAATCTAGCGACCAGCTCCACGCGCGACCAGATTGGCGCTGAAGGCAACACCATCGACGCTGGTCAGGCGGAGTCTTCCGCCTTGCACAGCCATGGGATCGACCGGCGCCACCGGCGGCAGGGTGACGACGGCTTGCGCGCCCATCCCCGCCACAAGCCCGTATGGCCCCGTGACGAACCTGTTGTAGGCAAACCTGTTGCGGATGAGCTCGGACGGCACGCGCGACAAGGCCAGGCTGTCCCAGGACGAGAGGACCCGCCCATCCGCCGCCACGATTTCGGCCGTCATGATGTGGGCGGGAATGTCGGCCGTGCCGCCGTCGAGGTAGATTTCGAATCGCACGGCGCCGTCCGGCAGGCGTTCGGCATCGCGGAGCGTGAAGTGATGCGTCGTGGGGCTCACCCGACCGCCGTGGAACGGGGTTACGACCGAGCCGCGATAATAACTGTAGGTTCCGAGGTTGAAGGCCATGGTCGAGGCAACGACCACCAGGGCGAAGTTGCGGAAGCGCTGCTCGCTCAATGGCAGCGGCAGCACGCCTCCCAACCAGCGGAACCAGGGGCGGTTCGCCCAACCAGGATTTCGCTTCAGCAACGCACCGTCAACGGACCAGGCGCCGCCGCCGGCCAGCAGGAGACCAGCGCCCATCGCAAGGTTGCACGACGCCATGGTCCATTCGTCGAGGCAGGTACCGCCCTGCCAGCCGAACATGAGCATCAGCGCGACGGCGAAGCCCATGCTGGCCGCCGCCGCCAGTCGCGTGAACAACCCTGCCAGCAAGGCCATGCCGGCGACCAGCTCGGCGGCGCTGAAGACAATGAGGGCCGGGTAGAGAAGCCAGAAGTGCTCCAACATGAAGGCAATCAGCCGGTCGGTGCCGAGCAGCGCGCCCGGCATCGCACTCTGAAACTTCATCGCCATCCAGGTGTGCGCGCCCGGATCGAGTTTCTCCGGGTCGTAAATAAAGCGGCGCGACCCCCCGCCCCAGAAGACGAAGCCCTGCATGCAGCGAATGACGAGCAACGCCAGCGCGGCCTGTTGCCATCGCGTGGACTCGGCGGCCTGCGAGCTGGCTGGCGCTGCGGCCGGGGGTGCCATTTCCATTCTTCGTCCTTCGTGGCTGTGCGTGTCCCAGTCTACGACCGCTGGGCCCGGCATCGGAGCCTTCGTGAACTGTTGTTGCGGCGGTCTTCGACGCTCCCGGACATTGCTGCGCTTGGCGGCTTGGTTACAAGCCGCGACCTGCCGCTCACTGGGCCGGGCGGAGCCCGGCCCTCAACCAATAGCCTTCGACGCTCCCGGACATTGCTGCTCAATGTCCTGACGCTCACCCGGCCGGGCGAAGCCCGGTCGCGACGGCCCGCCGAACAGGATCTGCACGAGGCCCGCCACGATGCCGAGCGACACGCCGAACCGCCAGGCCAGGTCGTAGTTGCCGAACAGGTCGAACATCAGGCCGCCGCCCCAGGCGCCCACGACCGAGCCCATCTGGTGGATGACGAACGACACGCCCAGCAAGGTCGCCATGTTGCGCGTGCCGAAGAGGTCGGCGACGTAGCCCGACACCAGCGGAATGACGCCCAGCCACATCATGCCCATGGCCGCGGCGAAGAGGATGGTGGTGACGGGCGTCGGCGGAAACAGGAAATAGACCATCAGCACGCCGGAGCGGGCGAGATAGGTAAGGCCCAGCAGCACGTTCTTGAGGTAGCGCTGGCCGAGCCAGCCGGCCAGCAGGCAGCCCGCGATGTTGATGCCGCCGATGATGCTGAGCGCCGTGGCGCCCAGCATCGGGTCCTGGCCGCAGAGCGCGAGATAATTCGGCAGATGGGTGTTGATGAAGATGAGCTGCAGCCCGCAGACGAAATGCGTGGCGCAGAGCACGACGAAGCGGCGGTTGCGAAGCGCCTCCGCGATGGCAGCACCTGCCGAGGCCCGCTGCAGCGATGGCTGCGGCAGGCGGTCGACCCGGCCGGTGATCGCCGCCGCCGGCACGATCGCCAGCGCCAGGATCACGAACAGCGCCGCGCCCCAACGCCAGTCCCAGACGCCCAGCAGCGCCTGCAGGGCGGGCGCGATCACGAAGGTGCCGACCGAGGAGAAGGCGCCGACGATGCCCAGGATCACGCTGCGCCGCTCGGGCGAGGCGGCCCGCGCCGCCGCCGTCATCGCCAGCGACGAGCCGGTGCAGGCGATGCCGACGCCGATCAACGCCTGCGCCAGCAGGAACGTCGACGTGCCGGTGGCGGCCGTCATGACCGCCATCGCAGCGACATAGGCGAGCGCCCCCAGCAGCATGACCGGGCGCAGGCCCCAGCGATCGGCAATCGCGCCGAGGGGCGCCTGCGCCAGGCCCCAGACGATGTTCTGGACCGCGATCGCGAAGGTGAAATCCGAGGCCGACATGGCGAGCGCCTGCGTCATCGGCGGCAGGAAGAGCCCCAGGCACTGACGCATGCCCATGGCGAGGCTCATCATCACCGAAGCGGCGATCAGGACGTGCAGGGCATTCGCCCGGTTCGCAGCACTTATTCCAGCGTTCGTCACAGTGGCCCTTGGGGCTGTCGCGTTTCCTCTTTTGCGCCAGCCTGCCCGGATCGGGGCCTGGGTCAAGAGTCACTGCCCGGCGCTACCGCCAGGCAAACAGGATCGGCCGCGGACCCTTCCGGTATTTTGCCCCGCATGGGTCTAGAGTGATGGGGAACCCAGGAGAGCGCCGGATGACCTTCAAGACAATTCTCGTCGATTGCGATGCGGACGAAGCGGTCGCGCATCGCCTCAATCTTGCCGCCCTGTTGAGCGCGCGGTTCGGCGCCCACCTCATCGCGCAACATGCGCGGCCACCCTTCGTGGCGCCCGCCTTCGGCGACGGCACCTTTCCGATGGACGATCTCTATCGTGCCTACGAAAGCGAGATCTCGGGCCAGCAGGGCGCGGCCCGCGCCGCCTTCGACAAGGCGGTCAAGGGCCAGGACATCGCCGCCGAGTGGCGCCTGGCCGAGGGCTACCCCGACAGCGCGCTGGTGATCGCGGCGCGCTACGCGGACCTGGTCGTGGTCGGGCAGCAGCCGCCCGCGCCCGCCCGGCCGACGTCGACGCCGTCCGACCTTGCGGAGACCACCGCGCTGGCGTCAGGCCGCCCGGTCCTCGTCGTTCCCCATGGCGGCGTTGCGACGCCACCGGGCCGGAAGATCATGCTGTGCTGGAATGCCAGCCGCGAGTCGACCCGCGCGGCGACCAGCGCCCTGCCGTTCCTGAAGGCGGCCGGGGAAGTCGTCGTTCTGACGGTGGATGCCACGCAGTCGTCGTCCGGCCACGGCTCGGAACCCGGTGCCGATGTCGCGCTGTGGCTCAGCCGCCATGGCGTCAAGGTCGAGGTCCAGCGGGAGACGTCTCCCGACGACGACGTCGGCAAGGTGATGCTGTCGCGTGCCGCCGACTACGGCGTCGATCTGATCGTGATGGGCGTGTACGGCCATTCGCGGGTTCGCGAATTCGTCCTGGGTGGCGCGAGCCGCTCGATGCTGGCCGGCATGACCGTTCCCGTCCTGATGGCGCACTAGAGCGGATCCGGGCCACATCCGGGCCGGATCCGAAGATGGCGCGCCGGCGGCGCGGCCCCTACCCGTCCAGCCGCGCGAAAGCCTGGTTGCCCATCTTGCCGCCCTTGGCGCTGTCGGACAGCATGCTGACCCAGCCCGAATTGGCATCGCTCCATTTGAAGTTGAAGCGGACATTGCCGTCGGGGCGCAGGAAATCGACGCTGTCGCCGGCCGCGGTGCCGCGCAAGAAGCGCCACTTGGCGCGCCGCTGGTTGTCGCGGAACAGCATGATGATCTCGGCGGTCTGCTGATCGTCCACGGACATGACGATGAGAACCGCCGGATCCTGGTTGGGGCCAGTGAACCTGAAGGAGCCGACCTTCTGGCCGTCGCGCGAGCCCGCGGGCGCGCGGTGGGCGACAAGGCCCGGCGGCGCCGGCATGCCGTTCTGGGCCGCGAAGGCATAGGCGTTGTTGAGCTCCATCAGGCGCGACGGATCGTTGCCCCAGCCACCCTGGGCGCCGGCCGAGGCGGCGCGCGGCCCGCTCATCACGAAGGGCTGCTGGTAGTTGTTACGATCCCACAAGACCTGGCGCGCCTCGGTGGCAATCAGCAGATCGCGCCGCAGCCGGCCGGGCAACGCGCCGAAATCGACCGATCCGCTGCCGAGCTGGCGCAGCAGCGAGGCGGCGAAGGGGCTGTTCTGTCCGGCCGGGCCATCGAGGGCGACGCGGCCGGGCGCGGTCGAGAAAAGCACGAGCGTGTTGGGCGGATCGCTGGCGTTGTTGCCGCCTTCAGCCTGCCGGCTCCCGGCCTGCTGCTCGGCGGCGCGCTGGCGCCAGCCGTCGGCGGGATTGTTGCGGCAGTTGTCGAGCACGACCAGGTGATTGGCCGCGCCCGCTGTGCGCCGGAGGGCGCCCGCTACCCCGACAAGATTGGCGACGGCGCTGGGGTTGCTGAGGTCCGCATCCACGGGCACGAGAAACGTACCGTCCTGGGTCGTGACGCCGTGGCCCGCGAAGTAGAAGGCCGCGAGCGATGCGCCGTTCGAGGCCGCGCCAAACTTGTCGAGCGCCTGGCGCATGGCCGCCAGCCCGACGTCCTGGACGAGCTCGGTCTGCAGCCCGAAGGCCTGGAAGCGCTTGGCGATGTCGGGCGCATCGCGCCGCACGTTGGGCAGCTGCGATTCCCATTGATACTTGGAGTTGCCGATCACCAGCGCGACGCCTGACGTTTGCGCGCGCGCGTGAATGGCGGGAAAGGCCAGCAGGGAGCCGGCGCCGGCGAGCGCCGCCCGCCGTCCGATGCCCGAGCCGGGGACGGCGGTGCGCGTCTTCGAACGGGTCATGTCAGCGGGCCTCGATTTCGATATTGGCGATGCTCTGCCGGCCGCCGGAGTCGCTGATCGA
>JAESFZ010000590.1_pt1 | contig 10857 bp, 5 predicted proteins | sample 9269561 | NCBI WGS metagenome assembly JAESFZ01 (sample SAMN14515552, study PRJNA621657) | algae metagenome | isolation source: Tildeniella nuda ZEHNDER 1965/U140 and co-occurring heterotrophs from wet... | place: Switzerland: Stansstaad, Zurih | collected 1965-01-01
AACTACCCCGGCCTCGGGCGCCTGCTCACCTTCGCGATCGACCGCCGCGACCTGCCGCTGCTCCAGGCGATCAGCATGATCACGGTGCTCGTCTTCGCCGTCTCCAACCTCGCCGCCGACCTGCTCTACGCCCTGCTCAACCCGCGCATCCGGCTTGGCTAAGCCGCGGCCCCTGCTACTATCTTGCCCCGTAATAGGCTATACTTGGCGCATCCGAGTTTGTTCGTGCCGAGCAACAATAACCTATGCCCTACGCCGACCTCGAGGTGATCATCCAGCGCTGGCCGGAGCGCGGCTACGCCATCGACCTGCGCTTCCGCACGGCCAATGGCGAGGCCGACACCGAGCTGGCGGTGAACGTCCCGCTCGCCCTCGACTTCGCCCGGCTGCGCGAGCTCAGCAACGACCCGGCCGGGTACGGCCGCGCGCTCGGCGACATGGCCTTCGCCGACCAGATCGTCCGCGACGGGCTGCTGCGCGTGCGGGCCTACGCCGACGGCGCCGGCCTGCTGCTGCGACTCCGCCTGCGCCTCGACCCGGCGGCCCCCGAGCTGCACGCCGTGCGCTGGGAGGCGCTCTACGACGTCGACTCCGACCGCCCGTTCGTCAGCAACGAGCGCCTGCTGCTCTCGCGCTACCTCGACAGCGGCGACCTGGCGCGGATCAAGCTGCCGGCGCTGGGCGAGGTCAGCGCCCTGATTGCCGTGGCCAGCCCGCGCGGCCTGGCCCGGTTCGGCCTGGCCCCCTTCGACGGCGCGGCCGAGGCCGAGCGTGTGCGCGCCGCGCTCGCCCCCATCCCCGCCGCCACGCTCGTCTCCGCCGCCGAGCCGGTGACCCTGGCCGCGATCATCGACGCGCTGCGCTTCGGCTACAGCATCCTCTACCTCGTCTGCCACGGCACGCTGCGCGACGGCACGCCCTATCTCTGGCTGGAGGACGCGGCCGGCGAGGTGGAGCGGGTGGCCGGCGACGAGCTGGTGCGCCGCATCGCCGATTTGCGGGCCGATCGCAGGCCGGCGCTGGTGGTGCTGGCGTCCTGCCAGAGCGTGGGCGTGGCCGAGGGCAGCGATGTGCCGGCGGCGCTGGGGCCGCAGCTCGCCCGCGCCGGGGTGAGCGCCGTGCTGGGCATGCAGGGCAATGTGCCGCAGTCGCTGGTGGCCGAGCTGATGCCGCGCCTCTTCGCCCAGCTCCACGAGGACGACGGCGCGATCGACAGCGCCCTGGCCGTGGCCCGCGCCGGCCTGTCCGACGAGGAGCCCTGGTGGATGCCGGTGCTCTTCCTGCGCCTGCGCGAGGGCCGGATCTGGCGCGCCGACGGCCCCGGCACCCGCGAGCTCAGGCGCCTGCTGGCCACGCCGCCCGCGCCCCCGCCCGTCGCGCCCCCGCCCGCGCCCTCCCTCGCGCCGGCCGTCGCCCCGCGCGCGCTCTGGATCGGCGGCGCCGCCGGGCTGCTCGCCGTGCTGCTGGTGGCGGGGCTGCTCGCCGCGCTGATGCGGCCGGAGAGCGCCGAGCCGGCCAGCCCCACCAGCGCCGTCGCCCTGGCGATAGCCACCAGCTCGCCCGCCCCCCCGACGTCTGAGCCGAGCCCGACCGCCGCGTCGCCTATATCGACGCCTATGCCAACTGTGGCGCCGGTGGCCGACGGCAAGTACATGGTGCTGGTGGCCGACCTCGAGCCGCAGACGGCCAGCCAGCGCGACTACGCCCGCGATATCTTCGAGGATCTACGCGACAACCTCGGGGAGTTCGCCTTCTCCGACGTCGAGATCCGCCGCCTGCGCCGGGTGATCAGCTCCGAAGAGGAGGCCCGCGCCGCCGCCGCGGAGAGCCGGGCCGCCGTGGTGCTCTGGGGCCGCTACGACGAGAGCCGGATCGACCTGGAGGTGCAGTCGGGCGACCTGTCGCTCTACCCGAGCATCCCGCCGCAGCTCGACGCCGCGCTCATCCGGCGCACCACCGACATGCGCCTGCGCCTGAGCACGGCCGACAGCCCGCTCAAGTCGCCGGCCTTCGGCGTGCTCGCCGTGCTCAACGTGCTGGAGACGGCCGAGGGCGACGGCTTCGGGGTCACCCGCGTGGCCACCATCCAGGAGCGCCTGCAGCGCAGCATCGCGCCGGCCGATGCCGCCGGGCAGAGCGCGGCCGTGCGCGTCTACCAGTTCGTCACGAACTACTACAGCGATACTCCGGCGGCCCTCGCGGGGCTGAACGCCGGCCTGACCGACGACCCGGATAATCTGATCCTGCTGATCTACCGCGGAACTTCCTACCAGCGCCTCGGCAACATCGACCGCGCCTTGCAGGACGCGCGCACGGTGCTTAGCCGCCTGCCCACCTGGACCTCTGCCAACTATCTGATCGCCGTCTTCGAGGCCACCCGCGGCAACATCCCCGACGCGCGCGCGGCGATGAGCGCGGTGGCCGAGGCTCGCCCGAACGACTGGTTCCCGCTGAGCTACCGCGCCGGCCTGAGCTACCTGGCCGGCGACCTCGCCACGGCCCGCGCCGATGCCGACGCGGCGATCGGGCTGGGCCCGGCAACCTCGCAGCCCTACACAACAGCGATCATCATCGCGCTGCGCGAGGGCCGCGTGGGCGACGCACGAGCGCTGAGCAGCGAGGTGCGCCGGCGCTTCAGCGCGCAGCGCGGCTACGACAACAGCTTCTACCAGGGCACCTTCGGCGGCGAGAACGCCATCTCTCTGGCCACAGCCACCTTCGACCAGCTGGTGGCCGGCCAGCTCGCCGACGCGATCGCCCTGGCGAGCCGCGGCATCGAGATCGCGGCTACCACCAGCTTCCCCCCCACGATCAGCTCCGACCTGCTCTTCATGCGCGGCATGGCCCAGTGCGTCGCCGCCGACGACGCGGGGGCGGCCGAGTCGTACGGCGCGGCGCTGGGGCTCACCCCGGAGTTCGCCCTGCTGTACCTGCTGCGCGCCGACGCCCGCCAGCGCCTCGGCGACATCGCCGGCGCCCTGGAGGATGTCGGCGCGGCCACCACGGGGCCGCAGGCCGAGCTGCTGGGGCCGCTGCTCGCCGCGCCCGCGGGCGGCCAGCTCACCTGCAAGAGCCTGCTCCAGTGAGCCCCCGGGCATAGCGAAGCCCCCGCGCCTGGTGTGGCGCGGGGGCTTCGCTGCGGGCGGGGCTAGCCCTTGGCGCCGGCGTAGAGCTCGGCCACCTTGCCCCAGTTGATCACATTCCAGATCGCGTCGAGGTAGGCGGGGCGCTTGAACTGGTACTTCAGGTAGTAGGCGTGCTCCCAGACGTCCACGCCGAGGATGGCCGTCTTGCCCTCCATCAGCGGGTTGTCCTGGTTGGGCGTGCTGACGATGCTCAGCGCGCCGGAGGCGTCGGCCACGAGCCAGGCCCAGCCGGAGCCGAAGCGGCCCAGGCCGGCGGCCTTGAACTTCTCCTTGAAGTCGGCGAAGCTGCCGAAGGCCGCGCTGATCGCGTCGGCCAGCTCGCCGCTGGGCTCGCCGCCGCCGGGGCCGAGGATCTCCCAGAAGTGGGTGTGGTTCCAGTGGCCGCCGCCGTTGTTGCGCACCACCGTGCGGATGTCCTCGGGCAGGCTGTTCAGGTCGCCGAGCAGATCCTCAAGCGACTTCCCGGCCAGGTCGGGGTACTTGGCGATCGCATTGTTCAGGTTGGTGACGTAGGTGTTGTGGTGGTTGTCGTGGTGGAAGTGCATGGTAGCCTCATCGATATGGGGCTCCAGCGCGGTGTAATCGTACGGCAGCGGCGGTAGTTCGAAGGCCATTGTCGGTCCTCCTACGCAATCAGAGCGGCGGACAACGCGCGCGCCCCGGAGTGGGGCGAGACGAGCCGCGAGCGGCATCAGGAAGGGATATGATAGCAGCAGCAGTGCGCGCCCTGGGCGATCGTCTTGTCGCGGACGATCGGCACGCCCAGCAGATCTTCGTAGAGCCTGAGCTCCTGGGCGCAGATCTGCGGGTGCTGGCGGGCCACACAGTCGACCGGGCAGTTGTACTCGGTGAGCCGGAACGAGCCGTCGGCGAGCTGCTCGAACTCGCACATGTAGCCCTGCTCGCCCAGCACGGCGGCCAGCTCGGCCACCTGCTCGACGCGCGGCTTGCCGGCCAGGCGCGGCGCCAGCTCGCGGGCCATGTCTTCGCGGCGGCGCACCAGCAGCGCCTCCACCGCGGGCTCGCCCCCGGCCTCGGCCACGTAGTTGATCACCTCGAGGGCCAGCCGGTCGTAGCGGCGCGGGAAGCGCTCCTCGGCCTCGGCCGTGAGCGTGTAGAGGTGCGACGGCCGCCCGACGCTGCGGCGCAGCCCGGCCACCCGCACCAGCCCGTCGCGCTCGAGCAGCGCAAGGTGCTGGCGCACGCCGACCGCGCCGATGCAGAGCGAGTCGCTCAGCTCGAGCGCCGTCATCTCGCCGTGGCGGCGCAGCAGCGTGAGGATGCTCTGGCGCGTGCTGCCTTGCTCTTTGCGCTCAACGCTCATGTGCCGGCCGCGCCTGTTTCGTTAGTATTATCTATCGTATCTATGCCCTGGAGTATAGCACCCTCTTTCTGGCCCTGTCAAGGAATGCGCGCCCCGGCGCCACGCGCAGGGCCGCCCGCTCGTCACGCGTCGCTGGTATAATCCCTGCGTTCCGCGACATGGAGACTGACACATGCGCCTGTCGAAGTGGGCCTACTATGCGCGCTCCATCCCGCTGCTGCTCGGCGGGGTTAAGAACTGGACGAGCGTGCCGATCGCGCTGCTCGGCGGCGGCCGCGGCCGGATCGTCCGCCTGGCCGACCTGTCCTTCCTCTACCGCGACGCGATGGACGTCTGGGCGATCAAGGAGACCTGCCTCGACGACCACTACCGCGTCGCCGGCCTGGCCCTGCGCCCCGGCGATGTGGTGATCGATATCGGCGGCGGCCTCGGCGACTTCGCGATCATGGTCGGCCGGCGCCACCCCCAGGCCCGCGTGCTCGCCTTCGAGCCCTTCCCCGAGTCGGCCGCGCTCTTCCGCCGCAACCTGGCGCTCAACGGGGCGCCCAACGTCACCCTCGTCGAGCAGGCCGTGGCCGGCGGCGACGGCGCGCTCAGCCTCGACGTCAGCGCCAAGGCCTCGGTCCAGCACTCCACCGTCCGCGCGCCGGCCGAGGGTGCTACAATAGCCGTGGCCACCCGCTCGCTGGCGGCGATCTTCGCCGAGCACGCCGTCGAGCGCTGCGCCATGCTCAAGCTCGACTGCGAGGGCGCCGAGTTCGACATCCTGCTCTCGCTCGACCAGGGCCTGCTCGCCCGGATCGACCGCATCAGCATGGAGTACCACGACGCCGCCACCGCCTTCAGCCACCGCGACCTGGAGGCGTTCCTGGGGCGGGCCGGCTTCACGCTGCGGCGCGTCGCCAGCCCCGTCCACGCCGACCTCGGCTACCTCTACGCGCAGCGCTGATGCCGCCGCGTATCTATCATTATCTTCCACTCACACGGAGCGCCCCTAGCCCTATGAGCACCCTGACCATGCCCGACTACCTGCACGCCTATCTGCAGGAGCTGCCGCTGCACCGCGCGATCGTGCGCAGCCTTGAGGCGCGCCTCTACCGCACCTACGCCGGCCACCTCAGCGGCCCCATCCTCGACGTCGGCTCCGGCGACGGCTCGTTCGCCCAGGTGGTGCTGCCCGGCGCCGACATCTACGGGATCGACCCGCTGCCCGCCGACACCCGCGAGGCCGCCGGCCGCGGGGCCTACCGCGGGCTGAGCGTGGCCAGCGGCGCCGCCGTCCCCTTCGCCGACGCCAGCTTCGCCAGCACGATCTGCAACTGCGTGCTGGAGCACGTGGTGCCGCTGCGCGAGACGCTCGCCGAGATCGGCCGCGTCACCCGCCCCGGCGGCATCTTCATCGCCACCGTCGTCACCGACCGCTTCTCGGCCAGCCTGCTCGGCCACCAGCTGCTGGAGCGGGCCGGCCTGCCCGGCGCCCGCTACAGCGACTGGCTGAACCGCAAGGCCAACCACCACAACCTGCTCTCCCGCGAGGGCTGGGCCGCCGAGATGAACCGGGTCGGCTTCGATGTAGTCGAGCAGCTGCCCTACCTTGGCCGCCGCATGATGCAGATCTTCGACTTCGGCCACTACTGGGCCCTGCCCTCCCTGCTCAGCCACCGGCTCACCGGCCGCTGGCACCTCAGCGAGCGCGCCAACATCAACCGCGTCTGGGAGCAGGCCTTGCGCGAGGGCTACGAGCAGCCGATCGACGAGGACGGCACATGCCTGTTCCTGCTCTGCCGCCGGCGCGGCTGACATCCGAAAGGCGATGCTGGTATAATGCCTCTCAGACTGGGGTCACCTGAGACGCCCCGCTACTGAGCAGGCCGCCACTGTATGGAGACCCCATCCACCTCCGCCACGCCGGTCGTCGCCGCCCCGGCCGTCCGCACCCGCCGACGCCCCTGGCCCGCCAGCGTGCTGCTGATCGGCGTGCTGCTGATCGCGGCCTACTTCCGGCTGCTCAGCATCACCGACTGGGACAGCGGCACCGGCCAGCACCCCGACGAGCGCTTCTTCACCAACGTCGCCTCCACGGTGCGCCTGCCCGGCGGCCTCGCCGAGCTCTACGACTCGGCCCGCTCGCCGCTCAACCCGCGCACCTACGACCAGTTCCCGCTCTTCGTCTACGGCCCCTTCCCGATCTACTTCACCCGCGCCGTGGCCGTGGTGCTCACCCCCAGCGCGGCGCTGCCCGAGCAGGTGCCCAGCATCCTCGGCCCGCCCGTCCGCACCCCCGACAGCTACTCCACCAGCTACGGCCCGCCCGTGGCCAACCCCGAGCGCGCCGTCCCCAAGCTCACCCCGCTGATCGCGCTGCTCAACCCCGAGGGCCGCAACCTCACCGGCTACGGCGAGATCGTCAAGGTCGGCCGGGTGCTCGCCGCGCTCTTCGACCTCGGCTCGATCGTGCTGGTGGCCCTGATCGGCGCGCGCCTCTTCGGCCGCCGCGCCGGGCTGCTCGCCGCGCTGCTCTCGGCGCTCGCCGTGATGCAGATCCAGCAGTCGCACTTCTTCGTCGACCCGATCTTCTCGACCTTCTTCGCCCTGCTCGCGCTCTACTGGGCCGTGCGGGTGGCCCAGGGCGGCACGTGGCTCAGCTACGCCGCGCTCGGCCTCAGCATCGGCGCCGCCATGGCCAGCCGGATCACCATGGCCACCCTCGGCCTGGTCGCCATCGTCGCCGCCGCCGTCGCCGCCTGGCAGTACGCCTCGCGCAGCCCAGCGCTCAAAGCTCAGCACTTCCTCGACCGCCTGATCACCCGCGACCTGCCGCTGCTGGTGCTGGCCGGCGCGCTGACGCTGCTCGGCTTCCGCGCGCTCGCCCCCGACGCCTTCACCGGCTCCACGCCCAGCTCGCCGATCATGGTCGGCGAGCGCCCGCTCGACATCGCGGCGCTGCAGGGCTGGGGCTTCTTCGACATCCGCCCCGACCCGCGCTTCGTCGAGAACCTCGGCACGGTGCGCGGCCTCGTCAGCGGCGAGGTCGACTTCCCGCCCGGCCAGCAGTGGGTCGGCCGCAGCGCCTACAGCTTCCCCTGGGTGAACATGGTCGTTTGGGGCATGGGGCTGCCGCTCGGCCTGGCCGCCTGGGCCGGCTGGGCGCTCTACGGGCTGGCCGGGCTGCGCCGGCTGCTCGCCCCCGCGCCAGGGCTGGGATCGCAAAGCCGCGCCGGCGCCGCGCAGCTTCTCGGGGCTCCCGTCGGCCCGACCAGCGCCGCCGCGTGGGTGCTCTTCGCCTGGGCGGGCTTCTACTTCGCCTGGCAGGGCGCCCAGTTCGCGATCACCATGCGCTACCTGCTGCCGATCTACGGCGCGCTGATCGTGTTTGCGGCCTGGCTGCTGCTGCTGCTCTGGGACGCCGGCGCGCGCGCCGCGACCGCCTACCGCTCGACGATCCCGCGGCTGCGCCGGCGCCGCGCGCTCGGCCTGGCCGCGCGCTGGGCGCTGCCCCTGGTGCTCGTCGCCAGCGCCGGCTGGGCCTACGCCTTCTCGCGCATCTACACGCAGCCCAACGCCCGCGTGATCGCCGCCCGCTGGCTCGCCGCGCACGCCGCGCCCGGCTCCTACGTCACCGCCGAGATCTGGGACGACCCGCTGCCCCTCCAGACCACCGACGCCTCCTGGGGCAGCACCTTCCAGGGCATCGAGACGGCGCCCTACGCCGAGGACGACCTGCGCAAGTACGTCGACCCGGCCGGCCAGAACGGCCTGCTCGACCAGCTCGACCGCGCCGACTATGTGGTGCTCTCCAGCAACCGCATCTACGACAGCACCGCGCGCCTGCGCATGCGCTACCCCGCGCTGATGCGCTACTACAGCACGCTCTTCTCAGGCGAGCTCGGCTTCGAGCTGGCCGCCGAGATCACCTCCTACCCGACCATCCTCGGCCTGAAGATCCCCGACCAGGGCGCCGAGGAGGCCTTCAGCGTCTACGACCACCAGCGCGTCCTGATCTTCCAGAAGACGCCGGCCTACTCGCGCGACCGGGCCGAGCAGCTGATCATCGCCGGGGTGAACTGGGGCGAGGTCTACAAGTCGCCGCTCAACCTGGCCGACCGCAACCCCACCGCGCTGCGGCTCACCGACGGCCAGTGGCCGCTCTACCGCGCCGCCGGCACATGGTCGGCCATGTTCAACCCGGCCAGCCTGGTGAACGCGCTGGCGCCGCTGGTCTGGCTGCTCGTGATCGAGCTGCTCGGCCTGGCCGCCTTCGCCCTGCTCTTCCGGCTGCTGCCGCGCCTCCCCGACCGCGGCTTCAGCCTGGCCAAGATCGTCGGCCTGCTCGGCGTGGCCTACGCCGCCTGGCTGCTCGGCAGCCTCGGCAACAGCACGGGGGTGCCCGGCCGCGGCCGGCCCGCCGGCGCCGAGTGGGGGCTGCTGCCGCTGCCCTTCACGCCGGCCACGCTCTGGCTCTGCGCCGCGCCGCTGCTGGTCGTCGGCGCCGCGGCCGCCTACGCCCAGCGCGCCGAGCTGCGCGCCTTCTGGCGCGAGCGCCGGGCGGCCCTGCTCAGCGCCGAGGCGATCTTCCTCGGCTTCGCCCTGATCGGCCTGCTGCTGCGCTGGCTCAACCCCGACCTCTGGCACCCCGCGCGCGGCGGCGAGAAGCCCATGGACTTCGCCTACCTCAACGCGGTGCTGAAGACGGCGGCCTTCCCGCCCTACGACCCCTGGCACGCCGGCGGCTACATCAACTACTACTACTTCGGCTTCGTCGTGGTCGGCGCGCTCATCCAGCTCACCACGGTGCTGCCCAGCATCGGCTACAACCTGGCCGTCGCCACGATCTTCGGCCTCACCGCGCTGGGCGCCTGGGGCGCGGTGTATAACCTGCTCGCCCCGGTCGCTGGGCGCCGGCCGGCGGGCGACGGCCAGCAGGAGCCGGAGTATCCCGAGCTTCAGAGCTACCTGCCGCAGCCGACGGAGGGCCGCCGGCGGCTGGGCGGCCGCGAGCGCCGCGCGCTGATCGGGGCCGGGCTGGCCCCGCTGCTCGTGCTGCTGCTCGGCAACCTGGCCCAGCCGATCTGGTTCCTCAACGGCTACGCCGCCGATCAGACGGCGCGCCCCGAGTGGGCCTTCTGGGACGCCACGCGGATCGTGCAGGGCACGGTGAACGAGTTCCCCTTCTTCACCTTCCTCTTCGCCGACCTGCACGCCCATATGATCGTCATGCCGATCAGCCTGGCGCTGCTCGGCCTGAGCGTGGCCTTCGCGCGCCATATGGCCGCCCCCGCGCCCGCGCAGCTCACCCTGCGGCTCGTCGCCCGCTGGGCCGGCTGGCTGCTGCTCGGCGGGCTGCTCGCCGGCGCCCTGCGCGTGACGAACACCTGGGACTACCCGACCTACGTCGGGCTGGCCGCGCTCGTGGTGGTCGCCGTGGTCTACCGGCAGCAGCGCGGCGCCGGCCGCGGCCTCGCCGCCGCCGGCCTGCGCGCCGCGATCGCCGCCGGCGCCATGATTGTGGTCGGCAACCTGCTCTTCGCGCCCTTCACCGCCCACTTCGCCACCGAGTCGTCGGGGGCCGAGCTGCTGCGCGACGGCTCGCAGCCCGACCTGATCAGCCAGATCGCCAACGCCCAGCGCAGCACCGTCTGGGAGCTCTTCCAGCTCTACGGCCACTGGCTGATCATGGCCGCGGCGGGCGGGCTGCTGCTGCTGCGCCGCCTCGTCGGCGTGGCGCTCACGCTGGTCTGCGGCGCCGGGCTGGCCATCCTCGCGCTGGCCGGGGCGCTGGCCGGCTGGCCCGCGCCGGTGGTGCTCATCCCCATGCTCGGCATGGCCGTGGGGCTGCTCTGGGCGCTGCGCGGGCTGCCGGCGCGCCTGCTGCTGCCGCTGCTCTGGAGCGCCGCCGGGCTCGGCCTGCTGCTTATGGTCGAGGTGCTGGTGGTCAAGGGCGACGTCGGGCGCATGAACACGGTGTTCAAGTTCGGCCTGCACGCCTGGACGCTGCTGGCGCTCAGCCTGGCCGCGGCCCTGCCCTGGATGTGGGGGCTCAGCGCGCACAGGCTCACCATCGGGCGGCTGGCGGTGCTGGGCATCACCCCGCTGCTGCTGCTGGCCGGCCTGGTCTACCCGCTCACCGCCACGCCGGCGCGCCTGGCCGACCGCTGGATGCCGGAGGCGCCGCGCACGCTCGACGGCGCGGCCTTCCTGCGCAGCGTGAGCGCGGAGCGCAACGGCCAGCCCTTCTCGCTCGACGAGGACGCGGCCGCGATCGGCTGGCTGCAGCAGAACGTCGCCGGCACCCCGGTGATCGTCGAGGCCCACCTGCCCTCCTACCAGTGGGCCGGGCGCGTGTCGACCTACACCGGCCTGCCGACCATCCTCGGCTGGGAGTGGCAC
>JAESFZ010000591.1_pt1 | contig 10851 bp, 10 predicted proteins | sample 9269561 | NCBI WGS metagenome assembly JAESFZ01 (sample SAMN14515552, study PRJNA621657) | algae metagenome | isolation source: Tildeniella nuda ZEHNDER 1965/U140 and co-occurring heterotrophs from wet... | place: Switzerland: Stansstaad, Zurih | collected 1965-01-01
GCTCGGCGCCTTCGGCGGTGGGCGTCTTCTTCACCAGGCCGGGCGCGAGCATCACGTTGCGGCCCACGCTCAGGTGCGGGAAGAGGTTGAAGTTCTGGAAGATCATGCCCACGTGCTGGCGCAGTTCGCGCATGGCCGCCGCGTCCTTGTGCAGCAGGGGCTTGTCGTCCACGGTGAGCGAGCCGGCCTGGAACACCTCCAGCCCGTTGATGCAACGCAGCAGCGTGCTCTTGCCCGAACCGCTCTTGCCGATGATGGCGATCACCTCGCCCGCCTTCACCTGCAGGTCGATGCCCTTGAGCACCTCGTTGCTGCCGTAGGACTTGCGCAGCTGCCGGATGTCGACGATCGTGCGGGCATGGGTCATGGGCGTTGTCGCCACGGCAGTTTCAGCGAGTTGCATGGAGTTTCCTCTCGAGAATGCGCGCGTACAGGCTCACAGGAAAGCACAGCGCGAAGTACATCAGGGCCACACAGCTGTAGACCAGGAAAGGCGCGAAGGTGGCGTTGGTGATCATGGTGCCGGCCTTGGTGAGTTCGACGAAACCGATCACCGAGGCGAGTGCCGTGCCCTTGATGACCTGCACCAGAAAACCCACCGTGGGTGCGATGGCGATGCGCGTGGCCTGCGGCAGGATCACGTGGCGCAACTGCTCGCCGAAGTTCAGCGCCAGGCTTTGTGCCGCTTCCCACTGACCCTTGGGCACGGCGGCCACGCAGCCGCGCCAGATCTCGACCAGGAAGGCGCTGGTGTAGAGCGTGAGAGCGACCGAGGCCGCCGTCCACGCCGAGGTGTCGTAGCCGAACAGGGCCAGGCCGAAGTAGGCCAGGAAGAGCTGCATCAGCAGCGGCGTGCCCTGGAAGAGTTGCACGTAGCCGCTCACGAAGGTTTCGGCGCCGGGCCAGCGCGCGGTGCGCGCCACCAGCAGCAGAAGGCCGACCAGGCCACCGCCGATGAAGGCGATGAGCGAGAGCGCCACCGTCCAGCGCGCGGCCAGCAGCAGGTTGCGCACGATGTCCCAGAGGGTGAAGTCAACCACGGCGGCCCCCGAAAAGGTAGCGCGGGCCGACCCAGTTGAGCAGCGCCCGCACGCCGATCGACAGCAGCAGGTAGATGCCGGTGGCGATGATGAAGGCCTCGAAGGCGCGGAAGTTGCGGCTCTGTATCAGGTTCGCCGCGTAGCTGAGTTCCTGCGTGGAGATCTGCCCGCACACGGCCGAACCGAGCATGACGATGATGATCTGGCTGGTGAGCGCCGGCCACACCTTCTTGAGCGCCGGCGGCAGCACCACGTTCAGGAAGGTCTGCACGCGCGACAGCGCCAGGCTGGCGGCGGCCTCGAACTGCCCCTTCGGCGTGGCCTCGATGCCGGCGCGGATGATCTCCGCCGCGTAGGCGCCGAGGTTGATCACCATGGCAATCACCGACGCGATCTCGGGCGTGAGCTTCACGCCCGCGGCCGGCAGGCCGAAGAACACGAAGAACAGCTGCACGATGAAGGGCGTGTTGCGGATCAGTTCCACGTAAGTGCCTGCGATCCAGCGCAGCGCCAGCGGCCCGCTGCTGCGCGCCCAGGCGCAGGCCGTGCCCAGCAGCAGGCCGATCACCGCCGAGATGGCGGTCAGGCCCAGCGTCCAGAGCACGCCTCTGGCCAGCAGCGGCCATTGCGCGAGCACGGCGGGGAAGTCGAGTTCGATGCCCATGGGGCGGCCTTATTCAGGAAGATTTCCAGCTGGGCGGCCGAGCCACTTCTTGGCCATGGTGTCGAGGTCACCCGCCTTCTTGGCCGCCGCCAGGATCTCGTTGACCTTCAGGCGCAGCGCGTCCTCACCCTTGGCCACACCGATGAAGTTGGGGCTGTCCTTGAGCAGCAGCTTGTACTCGGCGCCGAGCTGCGGGTTGCGCGTCATCATGTTGCCGGCCACCGAGGCACCCGTGGCAATCAGCTGCGTCTGGCCCGAGACGAAGGCGGACACGGTGGCGTTGTTGTCCTCGAAGCGCTTGATGTCGGCCGTGGGCGGCGCCACCTTGCCGAGCTCCTGGTCTTCGATGGCGCCGCGCGTGACCGCGACGGATTTGCCCGCCAGATCGGCGAAGCTGGTGATCTTCAGCGACTTGGACGCGAACACCGCCTGGAAGAACGGCGAGTAAGCGGCGGTGAAGTCGATCACGGCCTCGCGCTCGGGGTTCTTGCCCAGCGTGGAGATCACCAGGTCGGCCTTCTTCGTCTGCAGGTAGGGAATGCGGTTGGTGCTGGTGACAGGCACCAGCTCCACTTTCACGCCCAGCTTGCCGGCGATGTAGTTGGCGGTGTCGACGTCCAGGCCCTGGGGCTTGAGGTCGATGCCGACAAAGCCGTAGGGCGGGAAGTCGGTCGGCACGGCGATCTTGATCAGCTTGTTCTTCATCACCGTGTCGAGCGCGGTCTGGGCGTGGGCATGGCCCAGGCCCAGGGCGGTGGCAAGGGCCACGGTGGTGGATGCGATGAAGGCGCGTTTGGTGAAGGTCATAGCAAGGCTCCCAGGTAGGTGTTGCTCGGGGTGGATGAAGAAGGTTTCTTGCCGCGTGGGCCGGCTTCGCGCACCGGCGCAAGCGCCTCGCGCAGGTTGGCCAGCGGGTCGCTCGCCGTGCCCAGGCGCAGCGCGGCCTGCACCTGGCCGATGTGCGCGGCCATCAGGCTCTCGGCGGTGGCGGTGTCGCCGCGTTCCAGTGCGGCCACGATGTTCACGTGGTCCTGGCAGGACTGCTCCGCGTCGTGGGTGCTCTGATAGAGCATGGCGATGAGCGTGGTGCGCGCAGTGAAGTCGCGCAGCGTGTCGGCCAGCAGCTGGTTGCCCAGGCATTCGGCCAGGCACACGTGGAAGTCACCCAGCAGGTAGCTGCGCTGCCCCACGTCCTCGCCCTTCAGGGCGGCCTGCTCCTGTTTCAGGTGCTGGCGCAGCCGCTTGAGGGCGGTCTTGTCGACCCGCGTCGTCTCCCGGATCAGGCCGGTCTCGATGACGCGACGCGCCTCGAACGCTTCACGCGCCTCGTCGTGCGAAGGCTGCACCACATACCAGCCCCGGCGCGAACTCACGGTGACGATGCCGCGCGCGGCCAGCCGCACCAGGGCTTCGCGCACCAGCGTGCGGCTGCAGTCGAACAGCATGGACAGGCTCTGTTCGCCCAGCCGCGTGCCGGGGGCGAGGCGCTGCGCGAGCACGGCTTCGATGATGCGTTGGGCGATGTCGGTGGAACTGACCATGGGAGACCTTTGCAGTCCCTCCATGCGAATTCCGTGCCACGGCCATACAAGCCTTGTATGCAAGACAGATGCACCGGACCCGTGCGCAAACCGTGGCGAAGGCCTGCCGCGCGCACCACGGCGCGCGGTGCGCCTGGCCCGGCGTGAGCGGTTTTGGTGCCGACCGGATTGTTGGCGGTTCAGCGCTGCGCGCTGAGCACGAGCAGATCGTCTTCGTAGCCCTTGAGCTTGCGAACGGCGTTGGCGCGCTGGTCGGCGCTCATGCTGTTGTGCAGGGTGGCGAACTGGGCGCAACCCTGCCGCACCAGTTCCTGGGTGTAGGCGTCGTAGCCCGGTAAGGGCGAACGGCGGATGCGGGCAATGTGCTCGCGCACCAGTTGCTCGGCCTTCGCGGGTTCGGCCTGCGCGTCGCGCACGGTCTGCAGCAGGTCGGCCTGGCGGCGCAGCCGTTCGGACTGGGTGCGCTGCGGATCGAATGGCGACCTCTGCAGCAGGCCGCGCAGCAGGTCGCGCTGGGCTGCGTCCAGCTTGCCGTAGAACGATTCGCTGCGCTCGATGGCCTTGTCCAGCCGTTTCCTGAGGCGCTGCTCGGGGCTGCCGCTCAGGAAGTCCTTCACGAACTCCTCGTTGCTTTTGGCCTGCTGCTTCCTGAGGTTCTCCAGTTGTTCCGGGCTGAGCCGCACGGCCAGGCGAGCGAACGGTTCCACGGTTTCTTCTGCGGCGCGGTCGAGCCGCACGCGGATGTCCTCGAACTGTGTGCAGGCCTGTGCGGGCGAGACCTCATTCACCGCCATCGACTGCCATTGCCTCAGCAGGCTGGCATAGCTGGGCAGTTCCTGGCGGCGGTGCCACTGGAAGAAAGCCTGCAGGTCTTCCCGTGTCTGGCCGGTCTGGGTTTCGTTCAGGTCCACATGCCGGTCGATCCACCAGTAGCTCAGGGTGGGCGCCTGGTTGTAGGCCAGCCGCGTGGCCGCGCACCCGGCCAGGGTGGCCGCCATGGCTAAAACTGCACAGAGCCGCAGGACACGGCGGGCCATAATCCGTGGCACGAAATCGTCGGCAAGAACGCCGCGCAAACATTCCCCGAGAGAGGTGTTCATGTCGTTCCCTGTGGATGTGGTGGTGATGGCGGCCGGTAAAGGCACGCGCATGAAATCCCTCCGGCCCAAAGTGTTGCACCGTTTGGGCGGGCGTGCACTGGCCCAGCATGTGATCGACTGCGCCGCGCGGTTATCGGCGCGCTCGGTGGTGGTGATCACGGGCCATGGCGCCGGGCAGGTCGAGGCCGGCCTGACCGCCCCGGTGCCGCCCGGCGACAGCGCCGCCCCGGCCTTGCGTTTCGTGCGCCAGGAACCGCAGCTGGGCACTGGCCACGCGGTGCAGCAGGCGGTGCCCGTGCTGCCAGACGACGGTGTCGTGCTGATCCTCAACGGCGATGTGCCCCTGATCGGCCAGGCCACGCTGGAAACGCTGCTGCAGGCCTGCGAGGGGCAGCACCTCGCCCTGCTGACTGTGGACACGGGTGGCGATGCCACCGGTTATGGCCGCATCGTGCGCTCGCTCGATGCCGATCGCTCGGTGCACGCCATCGTGGAACACAAGGACGCCAACGAGGCGCAGCGGCGCATCACCGAGTGGTACAGCGGCGTGATGGCCGCCCCCGCCGCGTTGCTCAAGCCCCTGCTGGCCGGGTTGACCAACGACAACAGCCAGGCCGAGTACTACCTGACCGACGTCGTCAAACATGCGGTGGCGCAGGGTCTTGCGGTGCGTGCCGTGGTGACGCACGACGCCGTCGAGGTGGCCGGTGTGAACAGCCCGGTGCAGCTGGCGGACCTGGAGCGGGCCTACCAGCGCCGCCTGGCCGAGGCCCTGATGGAGCAGGGCGTGCGCCTGGCCGACCCGGCGCGGCTGGACGTGCGCGGCGAGCTGCTCTGCGGCCAGGACGTGGAGATCGACGTCAACTGCGTGTTCGAAGGCCGCGTGAAGCTGGGCGATGGCGTGCGCATCGGTGCGAACTGCGTGATCGCCAACGCCGCCATCGACGCCGGCGCCGTGATCCACCCGTTCACCCACATCGACGGCGAGAAGCTGGGCGTGTCGGTGGGCAGTGGCGCGCTGATCGGGCCCTTCGCGCGGTTGCGCCCGGGTGCGCAGCTGGGCGCCGAGGTGCACATCGGCAACTTCGTGGAAGTGAAGAACAGCACCCTGGCCGCCGGCGCCAAGGCCAACCACCTCGCCTACCTGGGCGACGCCACCGTGGGCGAGCGGGTGAACTACGGCGCGGGCAGCATCACGGCGAACTACGACGGTGCCAACAAGCACCGCACGGTGATCGAGGCCGACGTGCACGTGGGCAGCAACTGCGTGCTGGTCGCGCCGGTCACCATCGGCGCAGGCGGCACCGTGGGCGCGGGCTCCACCATCACGAAGAACACGTCACCGGGCGCCCTGGCCGTGGCCCGTGGCAAGCAGGTCGCGCTGGACAACTGGCAGCGGCCCACCAAAAAGAAGCCCTGAGAAGAAGGCTGCGTCGCCGGCGCGAAGGTCTGAGTCCAGAGTGTCCGCGGAACGGCTCCGCCGGGCCGCAGGACACGCCCCCTCGAGGGGGTCGCGCAAAGCGCGGCGGGGGTGAGCTTTATCTACCGCGCACGTCCAGCGAACTGCCGTCGAATCCGCTTTCGCCAGGCTGGCGGCTGCTGCCAAAGCCGCTGTTGCCATTGAGCCGGCTGTCGCCGAATCCCCGGCGGCCATTGCGGTTGAGGTCCATCAGGCCGCTCATGCCCATGATTTCCGATTCGCGGAAGCCGGTGTTGGTGCTGTGCTGCTGGTCAAAACCCGAGAACTGGCTTTCCAGCTGTTGCAGCGCACTCTCGCGCCGCTCCTCGCGGCTCTTGGGTTTGGTGAGTTCGACCAGGTTGAGCTGGGTGCGGAATTCGGCAGGGGAAGGCATGCGGTGGATGCCGTTCTTCAGGAGCACGAAGCGCACGCCCGCGGTCTTGAGGATGCGGTTCTTGATCTTGACCTTGAAGGCCTTGGCCTTGGCGTCGCTCAGGTGGTGCTGCTCCACGTCGAAGGCGAAGCTGGGGCGCCCGTCCTGGCCGCAGACCACGAAATCCACCTTCTGGCCCACGAGCCGCTCCCGGGCGCGATCGCGGTCCGCGGCGCGGCGCACCGTCAGCATGTCGCTGAGCTGCATGTTGGGCAGCACGATCTGCCCGGGAAAGGTGTCCTGCAGGTAGTCCAGCATGTGGGCCTGCTCGGGCGTGAGAATGCGCTCGGGCGAATAGCGGTCGTCGCGGCCGGAGGACTCCCGGCGACGCAGGCGGCGCGCCGCCCAGACGCACACCGCCAGTACCACCAGGGCGGCGGCACCGAGCAGGGCGATCGTCACAACATCCATGCAAGCTCCTTGGCCTGTGTAACAGGCAGTTCGCGGATTTTAGGAGCGTGTTACAGGTACCTTCGCCCGTCAACCGGTCACGGCCGACACAAGGACGGCTTGTGTGTGGTTTGCATCAATATGCGGGCAAGATTTGCATCCGAAGGTATTCAATCGGGGGTGGCAGCGCGTGAGCGGCTCAGGGGAAGGCGAGGGTCGAACTTGGCGCGCTTGAGGCTGAAGAAGGCCTTGATGTTGCGCACGTTGGCGTCGCTGGTGAACAGCTGCTGCGCCAGGGCAAGGTAGGCCGGCATGTCGGTGCAGTGCACCACCAGCATGAAGTCGGGGCCCGGGCTCACGCGGTAACACTGTTGCACTTCGGGTGTGGGCAGCACCCGGGCCTCAAAGGCGTCGAGTTGCTCGGCGCCCTGGCGCTCCAGGGTGATCTCCACCAGCGCCGTGAGCCCGTGGCCCAGGATGGGAGCCAGCCGGTCCGGGCTCAGCAGGGCCACCTCGCGCTCGATCAGGCCGGATTGGCGCAGCCGCTTGATGCGCCGCAGGCTGGTCGGCGGTGAGAGATAGGCCAGCTCCGCCAGCGTCTGGTTACTGCGCGAGGCATCGGCCTGCAGCAGTTCGAGCAGGCGCAGGTCGGCGTCATCCAGTGCGATTTGTTCCATATTCAGCATTTATGTGGAATATTTTTATTCTCATGCATATGCAGGAAATTATTCGCGATTTTATTTTGATGTTTGATCATTAATTTCTCAGCACCCTGCTTAGCATCAGCCATCCCAAATTTCAGGAGTGGACTATGTGCGGCATCGTGGCAGGGGTTTCCGGGCGTGACATCGTGCCCGTGCTGGTTCAGGGCCTGCAGCGGCTGGAATACCGCGGGTACGACTCCTGCGGCGTCGCGGTGCACAGCGGTGGCTTGCAGCGGGCGCGCAGCACCGCGCGGGTGGCCGAGCTGGCGCAGCAGGTGCAGCACGAATCCATCGCCAGCGGCACCGGCATCGCCCACACCCGCTGGGCCACGCACGGTGCGCCGCTGGTGCACAACGCCCATCCCCATTTCAGCCATGGCCCCGGTGCGGCCGCGGGTGCTGCAGGGCGGGTGGCGCTGGTGCACAACGGCATCATTGAAAACCACGACGAACTGCGCGCTGCGCTGCAGTCCAGGGGTTACGTGTTCGAGAGCCAGACAGACACGGAAGTCATTGCGCACCTGATCGACTCGCTCTACGACGGCGACGTGTTCGCTGCGCTGCAGGCTGCCGTGGCGCAGTTGCATGGCGCGTTCGCGCTGGCCGTGTTCCACAAGGACGAACCGCACCGCGTGGTGGGCGCCCGTGCCGGCTCACCCCTGGTGCTGGGCGTGGGCCAGGGCGCAACCGAACACTTCCTGGCCAGCGATGCGATGGCCCTGGCCGGCGTGACCGACCAGATCGTGTACCTGGAAGAGGGCGATCTGGTGGACCTGCAGCTCGGCCGCTACTGGGTGCTGGACAGCAAGGGCCGTGCGCTGGACGCAGAACAGCGCCCGGTGAAGACCGTGCAGGCGCACAGTGGCGCGGCCGAACTCGGCCCTTACCGCCACTACATGCAGAAAGAAATCTTCGAACAGCCGCGCGCCATCGGCGACACGCTCGAAGGCGTGGAAGGCATCACGCCCGAGCTGTTCGGCGACGGTGCGTACAGCGTGTTCAAGGAGATCGACAACGTCCTCATCCTGGCGTGCGGCACCAGCTACTACAGCGGTTGCACCGCCAAGTACTGGCTGGAAGACATCGCGAAGATCCCGACGCAGGTGGAAGTGGCCAGCGAATACCGCTACCGCACCAGCGTGCCCAACCCGCGCACGCTGGTGGTGACGATCACGCAGAGCGGCGAAACGGCCGACACGCTGGCCGCGCTGCGCCACGCACAAGGCCTGGGCATGAAGCACACGCTGACGGTCTGCAACGTGGCCACCTCGGCCATGGTGCGCGAATGCGAACTGGCCTACATCACGCGCGCGGGTGTGGAGATTGGCGTGGCCTCCACCAAGGCCTTCACCACCCAGCTGGCGGGGCTGTTCCTGCTGACGCTGGCGCTGGCGCAGTCGCGCGGGCGCCTGAGTGAAGAGGCCGAGGCGCAGCACCTCAAAGCCATGCGCCACCTGCCCGTCGCGCTGCAGGCGGTGCTGGCGCTCGAGCCGCAGGTGATCAGCTGGGCCGAGGATTTCGCGCGCATGGACAACGCCCTGTTCCTCGGCCGTGGGCTGCACTATCCGATCGCGCTCGAAGGTGCGCTCAAGCTCAAGGAAATCAGCTACATCCACGCCGAGGCCTACCCGGCCGGTGAACTCAAGCACGGCCCGCTCGCGCTGGTGACGGCTGCGATGCCGGTGGTCACCGTGGCGCCCAACGACGCGCTGCTGGAGAAGCTCAAGAGCAACATGCAGGAAGTGCGCGCGCGCGGCGGCGTGCTCTACGTGCTGGCCGATGCCGACACCCGCATCACCAGCAGCGAAGGCATCCACGTCATCCGCATGCCGGAAAATTACGGCGCCCTCAGCCCCCTGCTGCACGTGGTGCCGCTGCAGATGCTGGCGTACCACACGGCACTGGCCAAGGGCACCGATGTGGACAAGCCGAGGAACCTGGCGAAGAGCGTGACCGTGGAGTGAGGCGGGGCAGTCAACTCAGACTGCTGTCGGCGGGAAATAAAGGCGGTTACTGGAAACAGTCTCGCTTACCGCCAAACTAAGTCATTGACTGACTGCCCCGCGTAAGAAAACAGAGTCGCTGACTACGGTTGGGGGCGCAGCCTACGCTGCTGCACGCGCCCGGATGTCCTTCAGAACATCAACGATTCGGGTCACCTGGGCAGCCGGAAAAACCGCCGTCGGCCCCAGTGAGTTGATGTCCGTGAACGGCGGCTCGAACAGCCGCTCCGGCGGGACGACTCCGTTCTGAGTCAGCTCCTGCACCACAAGCTCGATGAACTCAATCTGTTCGGGAGTCAGCTTGCTGCCTTGCAGCAGCTCGCTGAATGCCTGCATCGCAGCTTCGCGGTCCAGCCCCACGAGTGACCGAACGAACAGGCCCAGCCCGACGCTCTTCACCTCGGTCATCAAAGGCTCTGTCCCTCCTGCCTGCTTCAGCATTTTCTCCAGCTCTTCGAGGTCCGTTGGCGTAAGGGGCTAGCGCGAGCGACCGCTTGAGTTCGCCGCCAAATTGCCAAAGTAAGCCATCCCCAAAATGGGGGATGTGTTGAGTCACCTGAAGCGCGCAATGCTCATTGCGCGGCTGCGCTGTGCGACCTGTGACCGGCATATGGGTGTTTTGTCACGCTCATCGCGTTCTCTTTGGTTTTGATTTCTCTGGCTACATTTAAGGTGCGTAAGCCCACATAGAGGCTTGGGCTCAGGAGAGGTCATGACGCATTGCGCGATGGGGAAGCAATGAGCGGTGCAACGCTTGTGCGCGTAGCTGCGTCACTGCGCAACTTGCGAGAGCAGCCAATGATGAAGCTGCTGGTGGCAGACCGCGCGCCTTTAATCGCTGCGCTGCTGGACAACTTGCTCATGGGTGATGACAAAGCGCTCAGTGCCTCCGTAATGGAGGAGCGGCTGAGCAGAGATATTCAAGTTCTTCGTTCAGCTGGACATGAGCTGCCTTATCAGGCTTCTGGCTACCTGAATGAGTGGCTCAATTTTGGGTGGTTATCACGCCGACTGCCTGGGGGTGCTTCGGAAGAGGAGTACACGCTCACGAGCGATGCTGCATCCGCCGTGCGCTTTCTCATAGGGGCAGTTCAGCCGCGTCGAAGCGCTACTGAGAGCCATTTGGCTATCGTCATTTCACAGCTTCGAAGCCTTGCAGATGAAACTGACGGAGACCGGCGCAGCCGCTTGGCGTCCTTGATAGAGCAGCGTGACCGCATCGACGAAGAAGTCGCCAAGGTCAACAGCGGACACTTCCAGCCGATGTCAGACGAGCGAGCATTGGAGAGGGCTCGCGAGGTTCTGCACCTTGCCGAGGAGTTGGTGACAGACTTCCGTGCCGTGCGCGAGGAGTTCTACGACTTGAATCGTGGCCTGCGTGAGCAGCTTATGGACTTTGAAGGTAGCCGAGGTGCGCTGCTGGAAAAGGTGTTCGCTGGCGTTGATGTCATCGGCGAGAGCGATGCGGGAAAGACCTTCAACGCGTTCTGGCGTCTGCTCAACGACCCCGAACAATC
>JAESFZ010000595.1_pt1 | contig 10750 bp, 9 predicted proteins | sample 9269561 | NCBI WGS metagenome assembly JAESFZ01 (sample SAMN14515552, study PRJNA621657) | algae metagenome | isolation source: Tildeniella nuda ZEHNDER 1965/U140 and co-occurring heterotrophs from wet... | place: Switzerland: Stansstaad, Zurih | collected 1965-01-01
CGGGCCTTGCCTAGCACCACCGGATTCACCGCTTCCAGATGCGAAGGGTTGGGCGCCAGCGAGAGGTGGATGACGTTGCCGTCGAACTCGCGATCGGCGGAGGCCCCGAGGTGATATTTCACGTCGCCCGAGCCGCGCATTTCCTCGGGCTGCGAGGAGCGGCCCTGGAACTCCGAAAACAGCGCGGTGTAACTCTTGTGCATGACGTGCACGAGGGTGTTGAGACGGCCGCGATGGGGCATGCCGATCACGACGTCGCGCACGCCGAGCTGTCCGCCGCGCTTCAGGATCTGCTCGATGCCGGGGATCAGCGACTCGCCGCCGTCGAGCCCGAAGCGCTTGGTGCCGACGAACTTGACGCCGAGATAGCGCTCCATCCCCTCGGCCTCGACGACCCGCTGCAGGATCGCCTTGCGGCCCTCGACCGTGAACTCGGTGTGGTTCTCGATGTGCTCGATGCGCTCCTGGATCCAGGCCTTCTGGTCTGGATCGCTGATGTGCATGTATTCGACACCGATCTTGCCGCAATAGGTCTTGCGCAGGCGGTCCCAGATCTGCCGCAGCGTTGCGGACTCGCCCAGGCCCAGCGAGCCGAAGATCAGGATGGGACGCTCCCAGTCGGCCTCACCGAAGCCGTAGGTCGCGGGATCGAGTTCGCGATGCCGTTCATGGCGCACCAGACCGAGCGGATCGAGATCAGCCTCGAGATGGCCGCGGATGCGGTAGGAGCGGATCAGCAGAAAGGCGCGCGACGTGTCGTGAGCGGCGGCGCGAATCTCGGCTTCGCTCTTGCCGGCAAGCGACGCGGCCGCCGCCCCGTTGCCGCCCTTCACGTTGCGGTTGGCCGCCGGACGGACCGCCTCGGCGTCGGCTGCGCCGATCACCCGCGCGCCGTGCGGCGCCCAGCTCGCGCCGCGTACCTCCGCCAGCACGTCGACCTTCTCCTCGGCCAGCGCCGCGAAGAACGTGCGCCAATCCCCGTCGACCGAACTGGGGTCGTCCAGATAGCGCGCATAGAGTTCTTCGATGAATGGCGCATTGGCGCCGAACAGGAACGATGTCTGTTCTGCTCTCATGGCCCGGTACTCCTTGGCCTGTCGCTGCCGGCCGCCTGCCTGGCGCGGGGCGGCCGTCGGATTGTCAGCCTATGTCAGCCCTTCATGGCCTTCAGCATCTCGTCGCCGAGCGCGGCGGGCGAATCCGCCACCTTGATGCCGACCGACCGCATGAAATCGACCTTGTATTCCGCCGTGTCCTGGCCGCCCGAGATCACCGCGCCGGCATGGCCCATGCGCCGTCCCGGCGGGGCCGTGCGGCCAGCGATGAAGCCCACGATCGGCTTCTTGGTCTTCGAGGCCTTGATGTATTCGGCGCCCTTGACCTCGGCGTCGCCGCCGATCTCGCCGATCATGATGATGCCCTGGGTCTCAGGGTCGCCCAGCAGCATTTCGAGGCACTCGACGAAGTTGGTGCCGTTCACCGGATCGCCGCCGATGCCGATGCAGGTGGTCTGGCCGAGGCCGACCGCCGTGGTCTGGGCAACCGCCTCGTAGGTGAGCGTGCCCGAGCGCGAAATGATGCCGATCTTGCCGCGCTTGTGGATGTGGCCCGGCATGATGCCGATCTTGCACTCGCCCGGGGTGATGACGCCGGGGCAGTTGGGTCCGATCAGGCGCGATTTCGAGCCGGCCAGTGCCCGCTTGACCTTCACCATGTCGAGCACCGGAATGCCCTCGGTGATGCACACCACGAGCGGTACCTCGGCATCGACCGCTTCGAGGATCGAATCCGCAGCATAGGGCGCGGGCACGTAGATGACCGACGCGGTGGCCCCGGTCTTGGCGACCGCCCCCGCCACGGTATCGAACACCGGCAGGTCGAGATGGGTAGTGCCGCCTTTGCCCGGCGTCACGCCGCCCACCATCTTGGTGCCGTAGGCGATCGCCTGCTCGGAATGGAAGGTGCCCTGCGAGCCGGTGAAGCCCTGGCAGATGACCTTGGTGTTCTTGTCGACCAGCACGGCCATCAGTTGGTCTCCTTAACGGCCTTCACGATCTTCTCGGCGGCGTCGGCGAGGTTCTCCGCGGAGGTGATCTTGAGGCCTGATTCCTTCAGGATCTTCTTGCCCAGCTCGACGTTCGTGCCCTCCAGGCGGACAACCAGCGGCACGTGCAGGTTCACTTCGCGCGCCGCGGCGACCACGCCCTCGGCGATCACGTCGCAGCGCATGATGCCGCCGAAGATGTTGACGAGGATGCCCTCGACGTTCGAATCCTTGAGGATGATCTTGAACGCTGCGGTCACGCGCTCCTTGGTGGCGCCGCCGCCGACGTCGAGAAAGTTGGCCGGCGCCGAACCATAGAGCTTGATGATGTCCATGGTGGCCATCGCGAGGCCGGCGCCGTTCACCATGCAGCCGATCTGGCCGTCGAGCTTGACGTAGTTCAGCGCGTACTTGCCGGCCTCGGTCTCGGCCGGGTCCTCCTCATCGAGGTCGCGCAGCGCTTCGAGTTCGGTATGCCGGTAGAGGGCGTTGTCGTCGAACGTCATCTTGGCATCGAGCGCGACCACGTCGCCCGCAGCGGTCACGACCAGCGGGTTGATCTCGACCAGTGCGCAATCGAGTTCGTTGAAGGCGCGATAGAGATTGCCGAGCAGCGTCACGAATGCGCCGACCTGCTTGCCCTGGAGCCCCAGTGCAAAGGCGATCTTCCGCCCCTGGTAGCCCTGGAAGCCGGCGGCGGGGTCGATCGTCTGCGTGAGAATCTTGTCCGGCGTGTCGTGCGCCACAGTCTCGATGTCCATGCCGCCTTCCGTCGAGGCGACGATGGCGACCCGGCCCGCCACGCGGTCGACCAGCATCGAGAGGTAAAGCTCGCGTTTGATGTCGCAGCCTTCCTCGATATACAGCCGCTTGACCGCCTTGCCAGCCGGGCCAGTCTGCTTGGTGACCAGCTCTTGGCCCAGCATGGCGGCAGCGTCGGCGCCAACCTCGTCCAGCGACTTGGCGATCCGAACGCCGCCCTTGCCGTCGGGATCGTTCTTGAACCGACCCTTGCCCCGCCCGCCGGCATGGATTTGCGACTTCACGACAGTGACCGGGCTGCCGAGCTTGCGGGCCACGTCCACGGCCTCGTCCCGCGTATAGGCGACGCCGCCCTTGAGGAGGGGGACAGCGAATTTGGCCAGCAGGGCTTTGGCCTGATATTCGTGAATGTTCATGGCATCCTATGGCTCGGGACAGCGCAGCAAGAAGCGTGCACAATGACAGTTGTGAAACGCAACTGACCTATCGCAGCGGCACTTTATGGACGCCACGCCGCATTGGCAACGACGGACTGATGATAGTTTGAGGTCATTCGACCAAGGTCGAAGGCCGTCCCGATCAGGCGCGGCCGACGATCTTGTTGGTGGCATCGATCAGGGAGCGGACGGCGGCCACCGACTTGTCGAACATCGCCTTTTCCTCGGCGTTGAATTCGACCTCGACAATGCGCTCCACGCCCTTGGCCCCGATCACGACCGGCACGCCGATATAGAGCCCCTTGACGCCGTATTCGCCGTTCAGCATCGCGGCGCAGGGGATCATCCGCTTCTTGTCCTTGAGGTAGGATTCCGCCATGGCGATGGCCGAGGCCGCCGGGGCATAGAAGGCCGAGCCGGTCTTGAGGTGCGCCACGATCTCGGCGCCACCGTCGCGGGTGCGCTGGACGATCGCCTCGAGGCGCTCCTTGGTGGTCCAGCCCATGTCGACCAGGTCGTGCAGCGAGATGCCGCCGACCGTGGAATAACGCAGCAGCGGCACCATGGTGTCGCCGTGGCCGCCCAGCACGAAGGCCGTGACATCCTCGACCGAGACGTTGAATTCCTCGGCCAGGAACGAGCGGAACCGGGCGCTGTCGAGCACACCGGCCATGCCGACGACGCGGGCCGCCGGGAAGCCGGTGACTTCCTGCATCAGCCCGACCATGGCGTCGAGCGGGTTGGTGATGACGATGACGAAGGCGTTCGGCGCATGCTGCTTGATGCCCTTGCCGACCGAGTCGATGACCTTGGCGTTGATGCCGACCAGATCGTCGCGGGTCATGCCGGGCTTGCGCGGGACGCCCGCGGTGACGATCACGACGTCGGCACCCTCGATGTCCTTGTAGTCGGAAGTGCCGCTGTACTTGGCGTCGAAACCCTCGACCGGGCTGAGCTGGGCGATATCGAGCGCCTTGCCCTTGGCAGTGCCCTCGGCGGCGGGAACGTCGAACAGGACGATGTCGCCCAGTTCCTTCTGGCCGGCGAGCAGCGCCAGGGTGCCGCCAATTTGTCCGGCGCCGATCAGCGCGATCTTCTTGCGAGCCATGCGAAAAACTCCCGTTCGTGAAGGCGGCGCGTGGTAGCGCGATTCGCCCCGACCGGCAAGAAGCCGTCAAACGGGATGTTTCGCGAGGTGTCCCAGCAGCAGTTCCGTTGCCCGGGCGGGCGCCTGGTCCATCACGAAATGGCCGACGCCGGGGAGCACTTCCATGCCAAAGGACGCGCTGACGAACTCGCCTGTGCCCTGAGCGGCATCGGGCCCGACGGTCGCGTCGGCATCCCCCCAGATATAGAGAGTCGGGACCCGGATGGTGCCGATGTCTGCGGCCAGGCCCTTGTTCGCGCGATACCACGCGAGCGCCGCTTCCAGCGCCGCCGAATTGCCAAGGACGGAAAGATGCTCCTCGAGGGCCGCCGACGGCACGCCCTGCCCGAACAGGCCGTCGCGCAGGCGCTTGGCATTGTCGGCCAGCAGCATCGCGCCGGTCCCAGGCTCGAGGAATGCCCTGTGGTGTCGCGAGCGATGCTTCTGGTCGCCATCCTCCTTCAGGAGCGCGCGGCGAAACGACTGCGGATGCGGCCTCGACAGGATGGTGAGCGAAGCCAGGCGCCCGGGAACCTTGTCCGCCACGCCCCACGCCACCTGTCCGCCCCAGTCGTGGCCGACGAGGTGGAAGCGCTTGCGCTCATGGCCGACCGCCGCGGCGATCTCGATGGCGTCGCCCACCAACTTGTCGAAGGTGTAGCTCGACAGGTCGGCGGGGTCGGGCCGCGCGCTGGGCGAATAGCCGCGCTGGTCCGGCGCCACGGCGCGATAGCCTGCATCGGCGAGCGCAGGAAGCGCCGCGCGCCAACTGTGTCTCGATTCGGGAAACCCGTGCAGCAGCAGCACGAGCGGTCCATCGGTCGGGCCCGCGACATCCGTGGTGAATGTCAGGCCCGACCGGGTCTTGATGCCCGTGGTTTCAACCACGTGAGATCAGGTAACGCCGTTGGCCTTGAACCAGGCGAGCGCGCGCTTCCAGCCGTCGTCGGCCGCATCCTTGCGGTAGCTCGGGCGGTAGTCGGCGTTGAAGGCGTGCGGCATCTCCGGATAGGTGACGATCTCGGACTTCTTGGCGGCAGCGCTGCCCTCCTTCAGGGCCGCGCGCATCTTGTCGACCGTATCGTTGGGGATACCGGTGTCGGCGCCACCGTAGAGACCGAGCACCGGCGCCTTGAGATCCTTGGCAATGTCGACCGGATGCTTCGGCGTCAATTCCGTCGCGTTGCCGACGACGCGGCCGTACCACGCCACGCCCGCCTTCAGGGCGGAGCTGTGCGCCGCGTAGAGCCAGGTGATGCGGCCGCCCCAGCAGAAGCCGGTGATGCCGAGCTTGGCGGTGTCGGCCTTGCCCTCGCCCTTCACGAACGCGACGGTAGCATCGAGGTCATCCATCACCTGTGCGTCGGGCACCTTGGCGACGATTTCCTGCATCAGCTTGGGAATGTCCGTGTAGCTCTTGGCGTCGCCCTGGCGGAAATAGAGTTCCGGGGCGACAGCGCAGTAGCCGGCCTTGGCGAAGCGGCGGCACATGTCGGCAATGTGGGCGTGCACGCCGAAGATCTCCTGCACGACCAGGATCGTGCCGAAGCCGGTGCCGGTCGCGGGCATGGCGCGATAGGCCACCATCTCCTTGCCGTCCTTGGTCTTGACCTTGACCTCACCCGCGGTGAGTCCGTCGGCCGCCGTGGTGATCATCGTCTGTGCGCTCACCGGCTGCACCGACAGGGCGAAAGTGCTGCCCAGCGCCGCGCCGGTCGCGGTCGCCTTGAGGGCATTGCGCCGCGATAGGCCGCGGTCGTTCAGGGAGATCATTCGATCGCCGTCCATGGTCTTGCCTCCGAGCTGAAAAAACGTTGCAGAGCCTATGCTGCGGAGAGACCCGGTCACAATCACAATTAGGCGATGTGCTCCAGGGTCAGGTATTCGGGGCTCTGCATCTCCATGAGGCGGGAGACCGTGCGCTCGAACTCGAACGAGCCGTCGCCCGTGGGATAGAGCGACTGCGGCGAGCCCGCCGCCGAGCAGATGAATTTGACCTTCTTCTCGTAGAACGTGTCGATCATGGTCACGAATCGGACGGCCTTGTCCTGGCTGTCGGGGCCCATCTTGGGAATATCGGCCACGATGACAGTGTGGAAATTGTCGGCGATGCACAGGAAGTCGGCCGCGCCCATCGGCTTGGCGCACCAGTCGAGGAAATGCGCCATGGCGACGCCGGGCGCGGCACGCGGAACGTCGACATCGCGGCCCTGGGTGCGCAGCACCCGCGGCTCGCCGTCGGAACCGCCGCTCAACGCGCGGAAAGCCTCGTCGAGTTTCTCGTTCGCCCATTTGCCGAGCGGCGTCAGGTAGAGGTCGAACTCGCGCAGGCGGCCCATGCGATAGTCGTGATCGCCTCCCAGTTCGAGCACTTCTAGCCGCTGTTTCACCAATTCGATGAACGGCAGGAAGCGGTCGCGCTGCAGGCCGTTCTTGTAGAGATCGTCCGGCGCGCGGTTCGACGTGGCGATCACGGTGATGCCCTCCTCGAACAAGGTCTCGAACAGGCGGCCGAGGATCATCGCATCGGCGATGTTGGAGACCTGGAACTCGTCGAAGCATAGCAAACGGGTCTCGGCTGCGATCGCCTTGGCGATCGGCACGATGGTGTCGGACTCTGGCGGTGCGCCCTTGGCGGCCAGTTCCTCGCGGCGACGATGCAGTCGCTCCTGCACCTCGAGCATAAATTCGTGGAAGTGGACCCGCCGCTTCTTCGCTACCGGCGCGTCGGCGAAGAACAGGTCCATCAGCATCGACTTGCCGCGCCCCACAGGGCCCCAGATGTAGAGGCCGTGCGGCCCGGCCACCGGCTTGGGCGCACCGCTCAGTCCCAGCCGAGCCAGCAGGCCGGGCCGGGCCGGATGGGCCGCCATCGCGGTCAACCGGTCGTGCACGGCCTGGAGCCGCAGAACGATGCGTTCCTGCACGGGATCGGCGTGGATTTCGCCCGCGGCCCGGCGCAGGGCAAGGTTGGCGACCGGTCCCTTGCCGGAGGTCGCGGGGATCGAAGTGTCCATTGCGGCATAACTAGCTCACCGCCGCGCGGCTGCCTATAAGGTGCGGCGATGAAGATTGCGTTTCTCGGTACCTCTGCCTTCGCCGTGCCGGCGCTCAAGGCGCTGGCCGAGGCCGGCCATGACGTGGCCGCTGTCTACACACGGGCGCCCAAGCCGGCCGGGCGCGGCCAGCAGGAGCGACGTACGCCGGTGCATGAGCTTGCCCTTTCGCTGGGCCTCACCGTGCATTCGCCGAGGAGCCTCCGCAGCGACGAGGAGGCGCAGGCCTTCAGGGCGTTCGATCTCGATGCCGCCGTGGTCGTCTCCTACGGCCATATCCTGCCGAAGAGCTTCCTCGATGCCCCGGTGCTGGGCTGCATCAACATCCACGGCTCGCTGCTGCCGCGCTGGCGCGGCGCGGCGCCCATCCATCGCGCCATCCTGGCAGGCGACAGCGAGACCGGCGTCACCACCATGCGCATGGACGAAGGCCTCGACACCGGCCCCATGCTGCTTGCCGAAAGCACGCCGATCTCCTCCGCCGATACCGCCGAGACGGTGCACGACCGCCTGGCCGAGCTTGGCTCGCGGCTGATCGTGTCGACGCTCGACGGGCTGATGCGCAACACCATCGACCCGGTGGTGCAACCCGAGGAGGGTGTCACCTATGCCCACAAGCTCGGCAAGGAAGAAGGCGTGCTGGATTGGCGCCGTCCGGCTGCCGAACTGGAGCGCAAGGTCCGCGCCTTCCATCCGTGGCCCGGCACTTCGTTCGAATTGAACGGAGAGCGCATAAAAGTGCTGGCGGCGGGCCTCGCCCTGGCCGGTGGCACGCCGGGCACGCTCACCATCGGGCGCGACGGCTTCCCGGTGGTCGCCTGCGGCATCGGCGGCCTGAAGCTCCTGCAGCTCCAGCGGCCCGGCAGGTCGGCCCAACCGGCCGACGCCTTCTTGCGCGGCTTCGCCCTGGCGGCCGGCACTGTTCTGCCGGTGCCCGCTGTCGTGTCGCTGCCAACCAGACCCGCCTGAACCCGTGCCGCGCTACAAGCTCATCGTCGAGTACGATGGCAGACCGTTCGTGGGCTGGCAGCGCCAGCCCAACGGACCGACAATTCAGGCCCTGCTGGAAGATGCGATATTCGCCATGAGCGGCGAACGCGTGCAGGTGCAGGGCGCTGGCCGGACGGATTCCGGCGTCCATGCCTTGGGCCAAGTCGCGCATTTCGACCTTGCGAACGAGATGGCCCCCGACAAGGTGCAGGCGGCGCTCAATTTCCATCTCAAGCCCAACCCGATCGCTCTGCCTTCGGTTGAAATCGCGCCGGCGAAATTTCATGCGCGGTTCTCGGCAACATGGCGGCGCTATCGCTACCGCATCCTCAATCGCCGGGCACCACCGACCCTCGACAGCGGCCATGTCTGGCACGTCCCTGCCCGGCTCGACCTCGACGCCATGATCGACGCCGCCTCGGCGTTGCAGGGCCACCACGACTTCAACAGCTTCCGATCGACCGCCTGCCAGGCGCCGTCGTCGATCAAGACGCTCGAGCTGATGCGCGTCAGCCGCGACGGCGACGAGATCCACATCGATGTCGGCGCGCGGTCGTTCCTGCATAACCAGGTGCGCATACTCGTCGGAACGCTCAGGCTCGTCGGTCGTGGCCAATGGTCGAGACGCGACGTCGAGGAAGCCCTGGCGGCCTGCGACCGGACCCGCGGGGGCCCCACGGCACCACCGCAGGGCCTCTGCCTGATGGAAGTGCGTTACGACCTAGGCGGCGGTGGCCACGACGCCGAGATAGCGAGCGATGAGGAATGAGATGAAAGCCAGCGGCACCCAGTTCACGATCAGCAGCATGGTCGAGAGCAGCCAGCTGGCCCCGATCACCTGTCGCGTGGTGACCAGGAACCAGTAGAAGAACAGCCCCTGCAGACCGATGCTGACCAAGCTGCCGATCGCGGGCGGCGCGAGGTGCGCGAGGGGCACGAAGACCACGGCCAGGGCCATGCCCGGCAGGTTGATCCAGTTGAGTGCGCCGATGTAGCGCGCGTAGCGGTCGAGCCAGCCCCGGCGGCGGGCAATCTCATGGAAGATCACTGGGAACAGCAGCCACTCGACGACATAGCCCAGCGTCTCGGCGAAGAAGACCTCCATGTCCTCGGCTGCGATCGTGGCGTCGGAATAGCGGACCAGCAGGAGGATGACGTGGAGTGGCGCCACCAGCACCATGACGCGGAACGAGCGCAGGCATGCTTCGGGCGTATTGTCGAAACAGGTCGGCGCCTTGGGATCGCGCCACAGGAAGGCCAGCGCACCCTGCACGCCGCGGGCGATCTCGGCAGCGCTGAGCATAGCCGGCCTTCAGGCCGCGAAGAAACGGTCGAGCACCGTCTCGTAGACGTCGGCCAGCGTTTTCAGATCGGCGATCGCGCTCTTCTCGTCGACCTTGTGCATGCTCTCGCCGACCAGCCCGAATTCGAGCACCGGACAATAGCTGCGGATGAAGCGCGCATCCGAGGTGCCGCCGGTCGTCGAGAGTTCGGGCTCGACTCCCGTGACGTCGCGGATGGCGCCAGCCACCAGGTCGCTCAGCGATCCGGGCGGCGTATAGAACGACTCGCCTGAGACCTCGTGCTTCAGCTCGAACAGGCCGTTGCCGCCCAGCGCCGCGTTGGCACGCTCCAGCCGCTCGGTGAGATGGGCGAGCAGAGTCTTGGAGGTCCAGAGATCGTTGAAGCGGGTGTTGAAGCGGGCGGTGGCGGCGCCGGGGGCGATGTTGGTCGCCTTGTTGCCGACATCGACCGTGGTGAACTGCAACGACGTCGGCTGGAAATGCGTGCTGCCCTGATCGATCGGCTCGCGCACCAGTGCCTCGATCAGCGCCGACAGCCGATGGATGGCATTGTCGAGCCGCTCCGGATAGGCCACATGGCCCTGCACACCGCGCACCACCATGTCGACGGTCATGCTGCCGCGCCGGCCGATCTTGATCATGTCACCGAAGCGCCTGGAACTGGTCGGTTCGCCGACCACGCAGGCATCGATCGTCTCGCCGCGATCGGCGAGGCGCTTCAGCATCTTGACCGTGCCGTTGACGGCAGGGCCCTCCTCGTCACCGGTGATCAGCAAGCTGATCGAGCCGCCAAAGTCGCGGCCGCGCTTTGCGAGGAATCGCGTGGCGGCGTCGGTGAAGGCCGCGATCGCGCCCTTCATGTCGGCGGCGCCACGGCCGAACAGATAGCCGCCCGACAGCTCGGCCGAGAAAGGACCGATGGTCCAGGAGGAAAGATCGCCCACCGGCACCACGTCGGAATGGCCGGCAAAACAGAAATGACGGCCGCCGCTTCCGACACGGGCGTAGAG
>JAESFZ010000596.1_pt1 | contig 10749 bp, 10 predicted proteins | sample 9269561 | NCBI WGS metagenome assembly JAESFZ01 (sample SAMN14515552, study PRJNA621657) | algae metagenome | isolation source: Tildeniella nuda ZEHNDER 1965/U140 and co-occurring heterotrophs from wet... | place: Switzerland: Stansstaad, Zurih | collected 1965-01-01
TACGCACATCTTGGCAACGATATCAGAAATATAGCCGAAAACCTGCTGAACCGGCAAATTTCAGTTCGGGCATTATTGCCGGCGAGTGCTTGCACTGCTGTCACTTCGTCAGATCGGCTTGTCGCCCTCGATCAGCACGCGCTGCATGATCCGCTTCTCGCCCACCGGATAATCGATCATGACGCGATGCATGGTGGCGCGATTGTCCCACACCACGATGTCGCCCACGTTCCAGACATGGCCGAAATGGTGCCGGGGCTTGCGCGCCTCGTCGGCCAGTTCGTCGAGCAGCGCGTCGCTCTCGGCCCGCTCCAGCCCAACGATGCGGTCGAGGCGATTGGGATTGAGATAGAGCGCCTTGCGGCCCGTCACCGGATGCGTCCGCACCAGCGGATGCTCGACATCGGGCGTCTCCGCGATTTCCTCCGGCGTGCGCGGCGACGGACGATTGCGCGCCCGCGGCGTGTCGTAGCCGTGAATGGCCCGCCTCCCCTCGATCCGCTTCTTCGTCGCCTCCGGGAGCGCCTCGTAGACCGAATGCATATTGCAGAACCAGGTCGAGCCGCCGTGGCTCGGGATCTCGATGCTGTGAAGCAGAGTCGCCTTGGCCGGGATGGCGAAGTAGGAATCGTCGGTGTGCCAGTCCTCGGCTCGGATCGCCGTCTTGTCGGTCGTGCCGTCGGCCATCAGCGTGCTCACCATCACTGACACTTCCGGCACGGCACCGCTGCGCTTGTAACGCAGCAACTGGGTCTGCGGCTTGCCGAACGCTGCCGCGAAATCGCGGGTCATTTCCGGCGTCATCGGCTCGCCCGGGATCACGACCAGCAGATGCTCGGCCAGCGCCTGGTTCAGCAACGCGGCGACCGCGGGCTCATTCGCGGTCCCGCGATCCAGATTTTCGAGGCGCGCCCCGAGCGCGCCCTGGGAAGAAATGACTTCAGGCATGATTCACTGTAGCGGAACCAAAGCGGGCTCTCCAGTCACCTCGCCCCCGGTCTGAAATCGTCCGGCGCGCCGGGGGGAATCGGCGGATGGGCCTTCAGACTTGCCTGGAACGATTCGATCAGGCGCCGGATCGGACCGCGCACCCAGCCGCCCTCCATGTTCACGTCAGTCTCCTCTTTCGGGTCCTGCACGAGATTAAAGAGATAGGGCGTCTCGAGCTTGATCGGCCCTTCGTTCGGCTCGACCTCCCACATGAGATGCATCTTCCAGTCGCGCCATTTGACGGCCCGGAGTTCGGCCTTGATGTAGAATGGAAATCCGTCGCGGGCCGACGTCGGCCGCTTGCCGAGGAAAAAGTCGAGTTGGTCGATGCCGTCGATCGGTCGGTCCGCCGGCAGCCTGGCCCCACCGAGCGTCGCCAGCGTCGAATAAAGATCGGTGATGTGCAGGACTTCCGTCGTGCGCCGCGGCGCGATCCGGCCCGGCCATCGCAGGATGAAGGGGACCCGAAGGCCGCCCTCCATGGCGGTATGGTAGGTCCCACGCCACGGTCCCGCCGTGCCGCGCCAGGGACGCCTGAACTCGGGACCGTTGTCGCTGCCGAACAGCGCCAGCGTATCGTCGCGCAAGCCGAGGCGATCGATCGCGTCCAGCACCTCGCCCACGCGATGATCCATCTCTGCCATCGCGTCGGCAAAGTCGCCAGCGCCGGTTCGGCCGGCGAAGTCCGGGTGCGGCAGGGTCGGAAAGTGCAGCTGCGTCAACGGCACATAGGCGAAGAACGGCCGCCCGGCGCCCGACTGGCGCGCCATGAAATCGATCGTCCGACGCGTGATTTCGCCGTCGATGAGCCGGCGCTGCTCCAGGTCGTAGACCACGAGATTGCGGGCCGGCGCGCCTCTTGTCCCCTCCATGACATAGGGCATGGGTACGATCGTCGGATCGAATCCCGGCGATGCCGGGAACATGGCCTCGTTCGACGTGCGGGGAATGCCATACCATTCGTCAAAGCCACGGTCGTTGGGCAGACGCCCGTCGCGATCACCCAGGTGCCATTTGCCGAAGCACGCAGTTGCATAGCCTGCCTCCTGCAGCAGCTCGCCCAGGGTTATTTCCCAAGGGATCAGTCCTTGGGGCAGGCCGGCCGGAACCGACTGCATCGCTCCGGTCCGGATCGGATGGCGGCCGGTCATAAGCGCCGAGCGGGTCGGCACGCAGTCGCTCTCGACGTTGAAGTTGAGGCAGGTGAGGCCTTCCGCCGCCAGCGCGTCGATCCGCGGCGTCGGCGCGCCGCGCAGGACGCCGCCGCCGTAGCAGCCGAGTTCGCCCCAGCCCAGATTGTCGGCCAGAATGAGAATGATGTTGGGCGCGCGAACGGTCATGAATCACTCCGGGACAGGACGACCGGCAGACAATGGCAGCCGGCCTTGCCCCAGTCCCCGGGCCTAATCGTCGAAACCGACGAACACCGTCGCTTCTCGGACCGACTTTCGTTCGGACACGACGGCATTTGCCGGAAACCTGTCATCCGGCCAACCCAGCGCGATACTTTTCATGATGACCTGATCGTCGGCAATTCCCGCGTGCTCGCGCACCACAGGCGATTGCATGATGCCCTGGCTGTTGATCACGGCACCCAGCCCTCGGGACCAGGCGGCGTTGACCAGGGCCGTCGCCACGGCGCCGCAATCGAAGGGCGTATCGTCGCTGCCGTCCAACACTCGGTCGTAGGTCACGATCACGCATACAGGCGCGTCGAATTGACGGAAGCCGCGCAGAACCCAATCCTGGCGCATGTCCTTGTCATCGCGCGCAATCCCCATGGCGGAAAACAATTGCTTGGCGACGCCGACCTGCCGGTCGCGGTGCTGACCGGCAAAAGGCTGGCCCGTGCGGAACTCGCGAGACTGCGGGATGCCCGCCACCATCCGCTCCGTGTTGCCGGCGCGGATCCGATCCAGCGGTTCGCCCGTGACGACGTAGAAGTTCCAGGGCTGGGTGTTCATCGACGACGGCGCGCGCATCGCCAGACCGATGATTTCCTCTATCAGTGCCCTGGGGACGGGATCGGGCTTGTAACCGCGGATGCTCCGGCGACCGAGGATGACGTCATCGAACTGCATTTGCCTGGGCTTTCCCTGTGAGCGTGCCGCCTGATTCTAGCGTGGCGCCGCACCGGAAACCAATTCCGCCAGCCAGCTCCGCAGCCGCTGCACCATCGCCTTCATCCTCTGCCAGGCCGGCAGGGCGCGGACGAACGTGTAAAGCCTGTCGCGCCAGGTGAAGAGCCAGGTCTCCGACGCCAGAAACCAAGGCATCGTCACCAGTGTCGGCCGCAGAACCTGGTAGAGCCGCGCCAGCAATGCCGTTGCCAGGACCTTGCCCACCGCGACGCTTGCCGCGGCCAGGCCGAACCGTCCCTGAAGCGCAAAGAACACGGCGGCGAGCTTCACGGGCAACACGAGGGTCGAAGGGGCTACGAAGGCAAGCAACGCGGCCCACGGCGGCAAGGCGGCCAGCCAGCGCTCAACACGCGCGACCGGCGGCCATTGGGCGAATGCCGCCATCGCGACGCCGAGGTAGTGGAGCAGCACCTCCTCGATAAAGACGATCGCTGCCGCCAGCGGGATGAACGCAAGTTCGAGAGCGCGTTTGAGATGGTGTTTCATCGGACGGTCATCTAAATCCTGGAAACTGGCAATTCGGTGGCCCTCATGTTCAAGCGTCGCACGATCACCCGCCTCATGGCCGCCCTCTCCCTCGCCCCCGCCGCAGCGGTCGCGCAGGGCCAGGCGCCGCTGTCACGAATTGCCCTTGGGTCGTGCGCCAAGCAGACCATGCCCCAGCCGATCTGGGACGCCGTGTTGGCCTGGCGTCCTGAACTCTTCGTCTTCATGGGCGACAATGTCTATGGCGACTTCAATTCCGCCGACGCGACGGGCCTGCGGGAGGCCTATGCCGCAACCCGGCAGATCGCCGGCTACCAGAAGCTGCGCGAGACCGTGCCACATCTCGCGATCTGGGACGACCACGATTACGGTTCCAACGACGGCGGCGCCGATTTCGCGCACAAGGCCGTGTCGAAGGCTCTTTTCCTGGATTTCTGGAAGGCCGCGGCCACGGACGTCCGACGCACGCGCGAAGGCATCTACGAGTCGCGCGTGATCGGCCCGCCCGGCAAGCGTGTCCAGGTGATCCTGCTCGACGTGCGCTGGTTCCGCTCCCCGCTCAGGATCACGGACCAGCGCGGCGCCGCCGGCAAGCAGCGCTATCTGCCCGACTCCGATCCGGCCAAGACGATGCTGGGCGCGGCGCAATGGGCCTGGCTCGCCGAGGAACTGCGCAAGCCGGCTGAACTGCGGCTGGTGGTGTCGAGCACGCAGGTCCTGGCCGAGGGCCACGGCTGGGAACGCTGGGGCAATTTCCCCCTCGAACGTCAAAAGCTGTTCGACACCATCCGCGAAAGCGGCGCAAAGGGCGTCGTATTCGTCTCGGGCGACCGGCACATCGGCGCGCTCTATCGCGAGCAGCCCGCCGGCCTCTACCCCCTGCATGAGATGACGTCGAGCGGCCTCAACATGGTCTACTGGGCGGCCAAGGAACCCGGCCCCAATCGACTGGGCGCGCTGTACGCCGCGGCGAATTTCGGTGCCATCGACCTCGACTGGTCCGGGCGCAAGGTCACGCTCGCACTGCGCGACGAAGATGGCAACGTGCAGCGCTCCGTGACGATCGATTTTGCGACGATCGGGATTGGATAATCTTCCGGTCCGCGAGCGCCCTGCTCGCGGTCCAAAAGCAAAGGGCCGCCCGGTGTCGGGCAGCCCTTTCTCGTCAATGAATGAACAAGCCTACTGCGGCTGGACGCCAGCAGCCTTGATCGCAGGAACCCACTTGTCGATCGAGGCCTTGAGCTGGTCGCGCAGCGCTTCGGGCGTCGCATCCTTGGGAGCCGGCAGATCGACTGCCTGCTCGATGAGGCGCGCCCGCACCTTCTCGTCGCTGAGCGCTGTGACCAGCGCCTGGTTGAGCTTCGTGATGACGTCCTTCGGTGTATTCTTGGCGACGAAGAAGCCATTCCAGATTGTGACCTCGTAGCCCTTGAGGCCGGCCTCGTCGATCGTCGGCACGTTCGGCAGCTGCGGCAGGCGCTTCAGCGTGCTCACGCCCAGCGCCTTGATGGTGCCGGCGTTGATCTGCGGCAGCACGTTCACGGCCTGGTCGACCATGTAGTCGAACTGGCCGCTGACCAGATCGTTCAGCGCTGGGCCCGTGCCCTTGTACGGAATCTCGAGCACGTCGACCTTCATCATGTTGTTCAGCATCAGGCCGCCCAGATGCGAGGCGGCGCCGATGCCGGCCATGCCGTACTGAGCCTTCTTCTGGTTTGCCTTCACGTAGGCCTGGAACTCGGCGAAGTCCTTGACCGGCAGGTCTTTCTTAGCGACCAGCACCATCGGGTTGGTTCCGCCGAGGCCGACCGGCTCGAGGTCCTTCTGGCTGTCGTACGGCAGCGTCTTGTAGAGCGCGATATTGACCGCGAGCGTGCCCATGTGGGTGAAAAGGATCGTGTAGCCGTCCGGCGTGGCCTTGGCAGCCTTGTTGACGCCGATCGTGCCGCCGGCGCCGCCGACATTCTCAACGATCATGGTCTGGCCGAGGGCCTCGCCCATGCGGGCCGTCAGAACGCGGGCCAGCGCATCGGTCGGGCCGCCGGCCGCGAACGGCACGACAACTGTGATCGGCTTCGTCGGATAGGCCGGCTGCGCCATCGCGCTGAGCGGGCTTACGGCAACACTGGCGGCGACAATGGCCGTCAGCAGAACACGTCTCTCCATGGGTTCCTCCCTGACCTGGTCAAGAATCGGGCTACACTGTCTTCACAGTCCCTGCAATGCCCCACCGTGCCGTATAGGATTAGGTGAACAGCGCCCAGCGCATGCCAGAGACAATGGAGCCGCCGTGACTTCCCGTTTGTCCCGCTTACAGGCCGTGATCGCCGAGATCGACGAGGCCAACGCACATGATCCACGACAGGACATCGTCGCTGGCGGGGCCCGTCCGCGCGAACTCGTCTATTCGGAGCGAATGTCGGAATGCCTGCCGCGTCTCTATCCGGACGCGTCGGAAGCGCTGCGCATCGCGGCCCGTGCCCAGCACGTCTGCCGCTGGCAAATTCCCCGGCAGAAATATCCACTCGGCCGTGAGGGCTATAATGCGTGGCGGGGCGCCTGCCGGGAGCATCATGCGTCGCTCACCTCGTCCTTCATGCGCCGCCACGGCTATGCCGACGACGAGATCGCACAGGTGGTCAAGATCATCCGCAAGGAGCAGCTCAAGCGCGATCCCGAGAGCCAGGCCCTCGAAAACGTCGTGGCCGTCGTCTTCGTCGAGCACTACCTCGATACATTCGTGGCCGAGCACAAGGACTACGACGACGCCAAGCTCGTCGACATCCTGAAGAAGACGCTGCGAAAGATGGATGCGACCGGCCACGCCGCGGCGCTCGCGCTGCCCCTGCCGGCGGCGACCGTGCGCCTCATCGATATGGCGCTGAAGTAGACGTCGCTAGGCCGTCTTCACCAGCTGCTCGATGGCGGCGCCCACTGTCTTGGTATCGCCGTTGCCGCCCAGATCCTTGGTCCGCGGACCACCCTCGACCAGCGAGGCGGCGATGGCTCGCTCGATGGCTTCGGCCGCCTCGGGATAGCCCAGGTGCCGCACCATCATAGCGCCCGACCAGATCATGCCGATCGGGTTGGCGATGCCCTTGCCCGCGATGTCCGGCGCCGAGCCATGCACGGGTTCGAACATCGACGGGAACTTGCGCTCCGGGTTGATGTTGCCCGAGGGCGCCACGCCGATCGAGCCGGTGAGCGCCGGGCCGAGGTCGGACAGGATGTCACCGAACAGGTTGGAGCCGACCACGACGTCGAACCAATCCGGGTTGCGCACGAAATGCGCGGTCAGGATGTCGATGTGATACTGGTCGGCCTTGATGTCCGGATACTTCTTCCGCATCGCGTCGAAGCGCTCGTCCCAGAACGGCATGGTGTGGATGATGCCGTTCGACTTGGTGGCCGAGGTGACGTGCTTCTTCTTCGTGGTGCTGGCGAACTCGAAGGCGTACTTCAACACGCGGTCGACGCCCTTGCGGGTGAAGATCGCCTGCTGAATGGCCATCTCGTCATCGGTACCCTGGAACATACGGCCGCCGACCGAGCTGTATTCGCCTTCGGTGTTCTCGCGCACCACCCAGAAATCGATCTCGCCCGGCTTGCGGTTGGCGAGCGGGCTTGGGACGCCCTCGAACAGGCGCACGGGGCGCAGGTTCACATACTCGTCGAATTCGCGGCGAATCGGGATCAGGAGGCCCCACAGCGAAACGTGGTCGGGCACGCCCGGCCAGCCGACGGCACCGAGGAAGATGCTCTCGAATCCCTTGAGCGTTTCCATGCCGTCGTCCGGCATCATCTTGCCGGTCTTGGCGAAGCGGTCGCAGGACCAGTCGAAATCGGTGAATTCCAGCTCGAAACCGAAGCGCCGCCCGGCAGCTTCCAGCACGCGCACGCCCTCCGGCAGAACTTCCTTGCCGATTCCGTCCCCCGGAATGAGCGCAATCTTGTGCTTGGCCATCTTGTCCTCCCGCTAGCGGGCCGCACCCTATCAGCGATAAGCTTCCATCATAAAATAAAAAGCTCGAGGGAGAGGCAGCATGCCCGCGAAATTTCGCTTTGGCTGGGTCGTCGCCGCGTTTCTCGCCTTCTTGTGCCCCGGCCTTTCCCTGGCTCAGACGCCGGCAGCCTGCCCGGCCGACGCCACCGCGCTCACCGATGGTGCCAAGCTGAGCTGCACCTGCGCCGCCGGCGCTTCGGGAGGTGTCTACGGCAGTAGCCGCTACACCGCTGACTCCTCGATCTGCGCCGCCGCGATCCACGCCGGCAAGGTGCCGGCGAGCGGCGGCGCAGTGAATATCGTGGTCGGCGGCGCCTGCGCCTCCTTCACCGGCACGTCAGCAAATAGCGTCACCACGACGAGCTGGTCGTCCTACGACAAAACCTTCGGCTTCGATGCGCTTCCCGCCTGCGCGGTCGCTGCCGCGCCTGCCGCGCCTCCCGCATCGACGGCCGGCGGTGTGGCGGACTGCCCCTCCTTCATCGGACAGAGCGACAAGAGCAAGCCGGGCGACAAAATGACCTGCGTTTGCCCGGCCAACATCGACTTCTCTGTTGGCGCCGCCTACGGCACCGACCGCTACTCGCACGATTCGCCGATCTGCATGTCCGCCAAGCATGCCGGCAAGCTGCCGCAGCCCGGCGCCACGATCACCGTCTATGTCGCCGAAGGCTGCGGCAAGTTCGAGGGTACGGCGCGCAACGACATCACGACGCGCAGCTGGGGTTCGGCCACCCCCGGCACGATCGCCTTCGTTACGCCGCCGCCTCCCTGCGTCGCCCCGGCGGGGGCGCCGGCCCCGACCACCGCGACAGCACCCCGGCCGCCCACAGCGCCCGCCGGTCCGAATCCGATGATCGCCTGGGAGGCGCGTGCCAAGGCCTACGCCGCCGCCCTGCCGGCGCCGTTGCCCGGCTGGGAAGCCCAGCCGCTGATAACGCGCGTGCAGAATTCGGCGATAGCGGGCCGCGAGGTGTCGGCCTACCGGATCTATCGTATCGGCTTCCATCCGGTCGGCCTCAACAGCGTCACCGCCTCGATCTACAACAACCCCGACGGCACGGCGGCCTATCCCATCGAAATCTGGAACAGCGAGGCCAAGCGCAAGGAAGCCGGCGCCACGATGGTGAAGCTCGCGGGGCGCGACGCGATGGAAACCAAGAGCGCTGGCGGCACCACCAACGAGACGGGATGGACGCTCTCCTTCATGACCAAGAACAACCTCTTCGTCACAGTGTCGTGGCAGGAGCCTCACATGACCCGTGACAAGGCGATAGAGTACGTCAAGGCACTCGACTTCACCAAGATCGAGGCGCTCGTCACGAAGTAGCACCGGCCGCCGTGCGGAAACCGGCGCGCTTGCCCGTGCCGCTGCAGGCCGCCAGTATGAACGCTCGTTCACGAGGGGCAGCCATGAGCTACGATCTGAAGATCACCGGCGGTATGATCGTTGACGGCACCGGCAAGCCGGGCTTCCTGGGCGACCTCGGCATCAAGGACGGCAAGGTGGTGGCGCTCGGCAAGGCTGAGGGCGCCGCGACGAAGACGATCGACGCCTCGGGCCGTGTGGTCGCGCCCGGATTCGTCGATGTCCACACCCACTACGACGCGCAGATTCTGTGGGACCGCATGCTGAGCATCTCGCCCTGGCATGGCGTGACGACGACGGTCATTGGCAATTGCGGCTTTGGCGTCGCTCCGACCAAGGCGATCCATCGCAAGCTCATCCTCCAAACGCTCGAGAAGGTCGAAGGGATGAGCCTCGACGCGCTCCAAGCGGGTCTGGGCGAGGTCTGGCCGTTCGAGACATTCCCTCAGTATCTGGACGCGCTCGAGAAGCGCGGCTCGGCGATCAACGTTGCCGCGCTGTTCGGCCACACGCCGCTGCGCCTGTACGTCATGGGCGAGGAATCGACCGAGCGGGCAGCGACGCAGGACGAGATAAATTCGATGAAGAAGCTGATGCGCGAGGCGATGGACGCCGGCGCCATCGGCTTCGGCACCTCGGTGTCGGTGAGCCACAACGGCTATGCCGGCAAGCCCGTCCCGAGCCGCCAGGCCACGGTCGACGAGATGGACCAGCTCGTCTCGGTGATGGGCGAGTTGAAGCGCGGCCTGATGCAGATCACCATCGGCCGCGAGTTCTCAACCCGACACATGGCCGAGGTCAGCCGCAAGTACGGCGTGCCGGTCACCTGGACCGCCCTTCTCTCCTACCTCTACGGACCGGGCGGCCACCGCAAGCAACTCGACCTCGCCGCCGAGCAGCGCAAGTCCGGCGCGATGGTCATCCCCCAGGTGAGTTGCCGGCCGCTCAACTTCGAGTTCACCTTCGCCGAGCCGTTCATCTTCGACGTCATGAAATTCATGAACGAACTTGCCGTCGCGGACGCCAAGGCGCCCGGCACGCGCCGCCGCGCCTACGCCGATCCAGCGTGGCGCGAGAAGCTCCGGAGCGAAGTGACGCCCCTCTTCCAGCGCTGGTGGGATCGCGTCGTCATCGCCTGGGCGCCCTCGCACAAGGAACTCGAGGAAATGCCGCTTGCCGCCGCAGCCGCCAAGCTGGGCAAGGATCCGGTCGATCTGGCCCTCGACATCGCGCTCGCCAACGACCTGCAGGCTCGCTTCCGCATGGCCGTCATGAACTTCGACGAGAAGGAAGTGGCCGAGCTGATCACCGACCCCAACACGATCATCGCCCTGTCAGATGCCGGTGCGCATGCCAGCCAGCTTTGCGATGCCTGCTACTCGACCCACCTGCTCGGCCATTGGGTGCGCGAGCGCAAGGTCTTCACCGTCGAGGAGGCAGTGCACAACCTGACGCAACGCCCGGCGGAGATGTTCGGCATCACCGACCGCGGCGTGCTGGCCACCGGCCGTCCCGCCGACGTCGTGGTGTTCGATGCGAAGACTGTCGGGCCGGGACCGCTGAAGCGGGTCAACGACCTGCCCGCCGGCGCCGATCGTCTCGTGTCGCAGGCCAGTGGCATCGACGCCGTGATCGTGAACGGCGAACTCATTCGGCGCGACAACAAGGATGTTTTCACCGCCAGCGACAAGCTGCCCGGCCGCCTGCTCCGCAGCGGCCGCGCCGCCTGACCTCAGATCAACAGGGAGAAACGCATA
>JAESFZ010000597.1_pt1 | contig 10712 bp, 7 predicted proteins | sample 9269561 | NCBI WGS metagenome assembly JAESFZ01 (sample SAMN14515552, study PRJNA621657) | algae metagenome | isolation source: Tildeniella nuda ZEHNDER 1965/U140 and co-occurring heterotrophs from wet... | place: Switzerland: Stansstaad, Zurih | collected 1965-01-01
ACAACCCGGAGAGCCTCAAACGTTTCGGCGCGGAATTCGAACAGGCGCGCGACGAGCTGGAACTGGTGGCCGGTGCGTCGCCCGCGTTCGACGAACAGCAATTCCTCGCCGGCCGTCAGACGCCCATGCTGTTCGGTTCGGCCGTGAACAACTTCGGCGTGCGCGAGGTGCTCGATGCGCTGGTCGACCTGGCGCCGCCGCCCGGAGAGCGGCCCGCGATCCAGCGCACCGTCATGCCCGAGGAAAAGAAATTCAGCGGCGTGGTCTTCAAGATCCAGGCCAACATGGACCCGGCACACCGCGACCGGATTGCCTTCGTGCGCGTGGCCAGCGGCCATTTCGAGCGCGGCATGAAACTCAAGGTGGTGCGCTCCGGCAAGGACCTGCGGCCCAACACCGTGGTGAGCTTTCTCTCGCAACGGCGCGAACTGCTCGACGAAGCCTTTGCCGGCGACATCATCGGCATTCCGAACCACGGCGTGCTGCAGCTCGGCGACACGCTGACCGAAGGCGAAAGCCTGCAGTTCACCGGCCTGCCCTTCTTTGCGCCGGAAATCATCCGCAGCGTGGAGGTGGCCGATCCCCTGCGCAGCAAGCAGCTGCGCGCCGGCCTGACCCAGCTGGGCGAGGAGGGCGCGATCCAGGTGTTCCGCCCTGTTGCCGGCTCCGTGCTGCTGCTGGGTGCCGTCGGCCAGCTGCAGTTCGAGGTGGTCGCGCATCGGCTCGAACACGAATACGGCGTGAAGGCACGCATCATGAACAGCCCCTACCAGGTGGCGCGCTGGGTGACCTGCGCCCCCGAAGACGGCGGTGAGAACGAGCTCAAGCGCTTCATCGACGCCAACAGCCATCGCGTGGCACTGGACGCCGTGGACGCGCCCACCCTGCTCGTGGACCATTCCGCGACGTTGCGTGCCGTGGAAGCCAACTGGCCGAAGATCAAGTTCCACGCGATGCGTGAGCACGCGGGGTTGGTGTTCGCCAAAGGCGTCTGATCAGGCCTGGGCGAGCAGCCGCTCCACCGCGCGCGGGTAGATGACGTGCTCCTGCGTGAGCACCCGTGCGGCGAGCGCTTCGGGCGTGTCGCCCGGCAGCACCGGCACCACCGCCTGTTCCAGGATCTCGCCGTGATCCAGTTCGGACGTCACGCGGTGCACGGTGGCGCCAGCGAAGCGGCAGCCCATCTCGATTGCGCGCTGGTGCGTCTTCAGCCCGGTGAACGCCGGCAGCAGGCTGGGGTGAATGTTGACCAGCCGGCCTTCATAGTGGCGCACGAACCCCGGTGTGAGGATGCGCATGAAGCCGGCCAGCACCACCAGCGTGGGAGCATGGCGGTCGATCTCGCCCATCAGGGCCGCATCGAAGGACTCGCGGCTTTCGTAGCTGGTGTGGTCCAGTGTGGCGGTGGCAATGCCCTGCTCTTTTGCCCACGCCAGGCCTTGCGCTGCGGGCTTGTTGCTGACCACGGCCGCCACGCGCGCGCCGAACCGGGCCTGCCAGCGTTGTACCCGGGCAGTCTCCACGATGGCGACCATGTTGGAGCCGCTGCCGGAGATGAGAATCACGATGTTTTTGTTCACGCCAGACATGGCCGGGAAGTGTAATGACCTCAGACCTGCAAGCCTCTCCAACCGGCCGCCCGCGCGGCCACGATTTTCAACAGCGCCCGCTCTCGCCCGCCGAGGCCCGCGTGCTTGGCACGCTCATGGAAAAGGCACGCACCGTGCCCGACAGCTATCCCATGACGCTCAACGGCCTGGTGACGGGCTGCAACCAGAAATCCAGCCGCGACCCGGTGATGAACCTGCCGGACGCGCTGGTCGTGGAAGCGCTGGATGGCCTGCGCAGCCTGCACATGGTGCTTGAAGGCAGTGGCAGCCGCGTCACGCGCTATGAACACAACTTTGCACGCGCCGTGGGCGTGCCCGAACAGTCTGCCGTGCTGCTGGGCATGCTGATGCTGCGCGGCCCGCAGACCGCCGGGGAACTGCGCCTGAACACCGAGCGCTGGTACAAGTTTCTGGACATTGCCTCGGTCGACGGCTTCCTGGAGGAAATGCAGGACCGCAGCGCCGAAAAGGGAGGCTCGCTCGTGGTGAAGCTGCCGCGCGCACCCGGCGCCCGCGAGCAGCGCTGGGCGCACCTGCTCTGCGGCCCGGTAGACACCTCCGCCGTCGCGGCAGCGCCATCCGCCCAGGGCAGCGCGGCCACCGAAGACGAGCTGATTGCCCTCACCCGCCGGCTGGCCACGCTGGAAAACACCGTGGCCGCGCTGCAGGACCAGTTGCAGAATCTGAACGAGCAGCTGGGCTTGTCGCAGCCCGGACAGCCATAAAACGAACGGTCGTGCGAAACTGGCCGACGTTGTTCAATTTGCCGGCACACATCCTGTGGCGGCCACCAGGAGACATTCCATGGATTTGGCATTCACGCCCGAAGAACAGGCGTTTCGCGAGGAGATCCGCGGCTGGGTCAAGGCCAACCTGCCCGCCGACATTTCACACAAAGTCCACAACGCCCTGCGCCTCACGCGCGACGACATGCAGCGCTGGGCAAAGATTCTGGGCAAGAAGGGCTGGCTCGGCTGGGGCTGGCCCAAGGAATTCGGTGGCCCGGGCTGGAATGCGGTGCAGAAGCACCTGTTCGAGGAAGAATGTGCCCTGGCCGGCGCACCGCGCGTGGTGCCGTTCGGCCCGGTGATGGTCGCGCCCGTGATCATGGCCTTCGGCAACAAGGAGCAGCAGCAGCGGTTCCTGCCCGGCATTGCCAGCGGTGAAGTCTGGTGGAGCCAGGGCTACAGCGAACCGGGCTCCGGTTCCGACCTGGCCTCGGTCAAGACCCGCGCCGAACGCAAGGGCGACAAGTACATCGTGAACGGCCAGAAGACCTGGACCACGCTGGGCCAGTATGGCGAGTGGATCTTCTGCCTTGTGCGCACCAGCAACGAAGGCAAGCCACAAACCGGAATCTCCTTCCTGCTGATCGACATGAAGTCGCCCGGTGTCTCCGTGCGGCCGATCAAGCTCCTCGACGGGGAGAGCGAGGTCAACGAAGTCTGGTTCGACAACGTCGAGGTGCCGGCAGAGAACCTCATCGGCGAAGAGAACAAGGGCTGGACCTACGCCAAGCACCTGCTCAGCCACGAACGCACCAACATCGCCGACGTGAACCGCGCCAAGCGCGAGCTCGAGCGGCTCAAGCGCATCGCAAAAGCCGAAGGCGTGTGGGATGACCCGCGCTTCCGCGACCAGATCGCGCTGCTGGAGGTGGACGTGGTGGCGCTGGAAATGCTAGTGCTGCGCGTGCTCTCGGCCGAGAAGTCGGGCAAGAACTCGCTCGACATCGCCGGCCTGCTCAAGATCAAGGGCAGCGAGATCCAGCAGCGCTACAGCGAACTCATGATGCTCGCAGCCGGCCCCTACAGCCTGCCCTTCATCGAAGAGGCCATGGAGGCCGGCTGGCAGGGCGACTTCCCCGGTGGCGTCACCGCCAACGCACCGCTCGCATCCACCTACTTCAACATGCGCAAGACCACCATCTATGGCGGCAGCAACGAAGTGCAACGCAACATCGTCGCGCAGACGGTTCTGGGCTGATTCGCCGCCGGGCCGCCCCAAGGCGAATCGCGCCCCCGTGGGGGCAGTGAGCCAAAGGCGAGCGTGGGGGTTACTTTTCTGGAGACACGACATGGATTTCGATTTCAGCGACGACCAGCAACAACTGCGCGATGCCGTGCGCAAATGGGTCGACAAGGGCTACACCTTCGAACGCCGCAACAGCATCGTGGCGGCCAGCGGCTTTGACCGCAGCGCCTACAACGAACTGGCCGAACTGGGCCTCGCGGGGCTCTATGTGAGCGAGGACGATGGCGGCCTGGGCATGGGCCCCATCGAAGGCATGGTGGTCATGGAAGAACTGGGCCGCGGCATCGTGCTCGAGCCCCTGGCCCAGACGCTCATCGCCTCCGGCCTGCTCGGTGGCTACGCACCGGCGGACCTCAAGGCCGCGTGGCTGCCGCGCGTGGCCTCCGGCGAGGCGCTGGTGGTGCTGGCGCACCAGGAGCGCAAGGCCCGGTACAAGCTGGACGTGTGCGCCGCCACCGCCACCCAGGCCGGTCAGGACTGGGCCGTGACCGGCACCAAGAACGTGGTGCCCGCCGCCGACCAGGCGGACGCCTTCATCGTGCCCGCCATGGCCGGGGGCAAGCTGGGCCTGTTCCTGGTGGAGCGCGCCGCAGCGGGCGTGAGCACGCGCGGCCATGTCACGCAGGACGGCAGCCGTGCCGGCGACCTCACACTGAAGGATGCCCCGGCGCGATTGATCACCGCAGACGGCCTGACCGCGCTGGAGCACGGCGTGGACATCGGGATTGCCGCGGCCTGCGCCGAGGGCGTTGGCGTGCTGGACAAGACGGTGGACATCACCGTCGAGTACATGAACACGCGCAAGCAGTTCGGTGTGGCAATCGCCACTTTCCAGGCGCTGCGCCACCGCGTGGCGGACATGAAGATGCAGCTGGAACTGGCTCGCTCCATGAGCTACTACGCCAGCCTCAAGCTCAATGCACCCACGGCGGAGCGCCGGGCCGCCATGGCGCGCGCCAAGGTGCAGCTGGGCACGGCCATGCGCTTCATCGGCCAGCAGTCGGTGCAGCTGCACGGCGGCATCGGCGTGACCGACGAGTACATCGGCAGCCACTATTTCAAGAAGCTCACGCAGCTGGAAATGACCTACGGCGACACCCTGCATCACCTGGGCGAGGTGTCGGCCCGCATGCAGGACACGGCTGGCGTTTTCGCCTGACTCTCAAGCGGCCCGCACCACGCGGGCCGCGGTGTTTTTGGACCCCGACAAGAGGAAACCAGCACATGACCACCCGCCGCTCCATCTTTGCTGCTGCCGCAGGCAGCCTTCTTCTGGCCGCCTGTGCCAGCACGACACAAGACACCGCACGGCCACCCATCGTGTTCGTCCACGGCAATGGCGACTCGGCCTCCATCTGGCAAAGCACGCTGTGGCGTTTCGAATCCAATGGCTGGCCGCGCGAGCGGCTGCACGCCATCGACCTCCCCTACCCGCTGGCCCGCGACGAAGATGGCAAGGCCCAGCCGGGTCGGTCTTCCACCGCCGAGCACATGGCCTTCCTCAAGGCCGAGGTCGAGAAAGTCATCAAGGCGACGGGGTCGCCCAGGGTGGTGCTGTTGGCGAATTCGCGCGGCGGCTACGCCGTGCGCAACTACGTCCAGAACGGCGGTGGCGACAAGACCGTGAGCCACGCGGTGCTGGGCGGCACCCCCAACCATGGCGTGTGGGCGATCAAGGGCTTCCGGGAAGCCAACGAGTTCTCGGGCACCGGCCCGTTCCTCACCGCCCTCAACGCGCCGAAGAACAGCGCCGGTGACAAGGTGACCGGACCGGTGCAATGGATGACGATCCGTTCCGACAACAACGACAAATTTGCACAACCCGATGGCGTGTGGATCGGTGCCAGGGGCACGCCCACCAACGTGAGCTTCGACGGCCCTGCCCTCAAGGGCGCGCACAACATGGTGCTGCCGCGCGTGGACCATCGCGAGACCTCGTTCTCGCCTGCCGCGTTCGACGCGACGCACCGCTTCATCACCGGACAGGCACCCCGGACATCCGCGATTGCGCCGCAGACGTCGGTCGTGCTCAACGGCAAGGTCACCGGGCTGGGCCTCTCGTCCACAGACCCCGCCTCCGGCAGCTTTTCGAACAACCTGCCCCTGCCCGGCGCTCTGCTGACGGTGTACGCCATCGACCCTGCCACAGGCGAGCGCCGCGGCGCTGCGGTACACAGCAAGACCGTGGCAGCCGACGGCCTGTGGGGCCCCTTTGCAGCGCAGGCTGACCAGCCTTACGAGTTCGTCATAGCCGCGCCGGGTTACGCCACCACCCACATCTACCGCAGTGCCTTCCCGCGCGGCAGCGATCTGGTCCACCTGCGCGCCGAACGCCTGGCCACCGCCGACAAGGACGCCAGGTCGGTCGTCACCTTTACCCGCCCGAGAGGCTACTTCGACGCCGCCCGCGACACGATGGCCTTCGATGGCAAGGCCTTGCCTGGCGTGCCGCCGACCGGCGCGGGGGTGTCGAGCTCGAAAATCCTTGTGGCCGACAGCGGCGTGCGCACCATCACCGCCGCCTTCAATGGCGAAAAGCTGGCCGGCCGCACATGGCCAGCCAGCGAGAACCACGTGGTCGTGCTGGAGCTGACGAACTGACGCTAGGCGTGCAGCCGCGAGGTCTTGGGCAGATGGGACATCAGGAACTCCATCTGGTCCGCGAGGATGCGGCGGTTGCGCAGGATGAAGTCTTCCCACAGGCTGGGCACGTAGGGCGCGTACAGCAGCCCCATATGGGCCTGCTCAGGCGTACGGTTGCCCTTGCGGTGGTTGCAAGACTTGCAGGCCGTCACCACGTTCATCCAGGTGTCGCGCCCGCTTTGCCCCAGCGGCACGATGTGCTCCCGCGTGCAGACCTCGTCATGGCAGGTCTCGCCGCAGTAGGCGCACACATTGCGGTCGCGCGCGAACAGCTTGCTGTTGGTCAGCGTGGGTCGCAGGTCAAAGGGGTTGATGCGCGGCACGCCCTGGGTGCCGATGATGGAATTGACGGTGATGATGGACTGCCGCCCGGTCACCGCGTTGTGCCCGCCATGGAACACCGCCACCTCGGCCCCCATCTCCCAGCGCACCTCATCCGCTGCGTAGTGCAACACGGCTTCCTCCAGGCTGATCCACGACTGTGGCAACCCCTGTGCGGAGAGCTTCAAGACCTTCAAGACGGGCTCCTTCCAGTGAACATGTCAACGGGGAGGGACGGTCCTGGTCGGGCCGCCCTGCGCCTGCCGGCAGGGCCTGCGGGCGCATATCATCGTGTGCCAATATAGCGCGCTTTGATGAAGCAACCGTGGCGGTGGGCTCGAAGCCACAGCTTTCGCCCCCATCTGAACCCTTGTCAAAGCCCCAAGACCCTCCTTCTCCGGCATGAAAATCTTTCGCGGTTTGCGCTCCCGTTCCACCGGCGCCCCCGGCTGCGCGCTGACCATCGGCAACTTCGATGGCGTGCACCGGGGCCACCAGGCCATGCTCGCGCTGCTCGACAACGAAGCGCGGCACCGTGGTGTGCCCAGCTGCGTGATGACCTTCGAGCCGCACCCGCGCGACTACTTCGCCGCCCTGCACCAGAAGCCCGAACTCGCACCCGCGCGCATCGCCACGCTGCGCGACAAGCTCCAGGAACTGGAACGCTGCGGCGTCGATGAATGCGTGATCCTGCCCTTCAACGCGAAACTGGCCAACCAGGCCCCCGAGGCGTTCATACAGGACACGCTGGTGCGCGCGTTCGGCGTGCAGTACGTGCTGGTGGGTGACGATTTCCGCTTTGGCGCAAAACGCGCCGGCGACTACGCCATGCTCGACGCCGCCGGCGGCCGCCTGGGTTTCGACGTGGCGCGCATGCAAAGCTACGAAGTGCACGGCCTGCGCGTCTCCAGTTCCGCCGTGCGCGAGGCCCTCGGCGCCGGCCGCATGGACGACGCGGCGGCCCTGCTCGGCAGGCCCTACAGCATCAGCGGCCATGTGGTGCATGGGCGCAAGCTTGGGCGCCAGCTGGCCGAGAGCGCCCCGGGGCGCAGCGACGGCTTTCGCACCCTCAACCTGCGCTTCTCTCACTGGAAACCGGCGGCCAGCGGCATCTTCGCGGTGCATGTGCATGGCCTGGGGCCCGACGCCGATTCGCCCCCACTGCCGGGGGTGGCCAACCTGGGCGTGCGCCCCTCGCTGGACCCCGCGGACGTCAACGGCGGACGGGTCCTGCTGGAAACCCACTGCCTCGAATGGCCGGCCGCCCTGGCCGCCAGCCTGCCCGGCGGGGAGGCCTACGGTAAAATCGTCCGGGTGGAACTGCTGCACAAACTGCATGACGAGCTGAAGTACGACAGCCTCGACGCCCTGACGCAGGGCATCGCCCGGGACTGCGACGACGCGCGCGCGTTCTTTGCGTCGCTGCACACCCAGACCCACCGGCAGACCACCCGCGACCGAATTTAGACGACCCCGTCTCTCCGGTCGCTGCCCTTCGACAGGCTCAGGGCGAACGGTTTCTGTCTTAGTTCTCGCACTCCCCGTTCGGGCTGAGCTTGTCGAAGCCACCAACGAATTCCCGTCATGTCCGAATCCCCCACCGATTACCGCAGCACCCTCAACCTGCCCGACACCCCCTTCCCGATGCGCGGCGATCTGCCAAAACGCGAACCGGGCTGGGTGGGTGCGTGGAACCAGGAAGGCCTCTACAAGCGCCTGCGCGACGCTCGCGAAGGCGAGCCACTGTTCGTGCTGCACGACGGCCCCCCCTATGCCAACGGCCAGATCCACATGGGCCACGCCGTCAACAAGGTGCTCAAGGACATGATCGTCAAGAGCCGGCAACTGGCCGGCTTCGACGCGCAGTACATCCCGGGCTGGGACTGCCACGGCCTGCCAATCGAGAACGCGATCGAGAAGAAGCACGGCCGCAACCTCAGCCGCGACGACATGCAGGCGAAAAGCCGCGCCTACGCCACCGAGCAGATCGGCCAGCAGCGCGAAGACTTCAAGCGCCTGGGCATCCTGGGCGACTGGGAACGGCCCTACCGCACCATGGACTTCGCCAACGAGGCCGGCGAGATCCGCGCTTTCAAGCGCGTGATCGAGCGTGGCTTCGTCTACCGTGGCCTGAAGCCGGTGTACTGGTGCTTCGACTGCGGCTCCTCACTGGCCGAGTTCGAGATCGAGTACGCCGACAAGAAGAGCGACACGCTGGACGTGGCGTTCGAGACCAACGACGCCGGTGCACTCGCCCGCGCCTTCGGCCTGGCCTCGCTGCCCGCAGGCAAGTCGGCCTTTGCCGTCATCTGGACCACCACCGCCTGGACGATTCCCGCCAACCAGGCGCTCAACGCCCACCCGGAACTGACCTACGCGCTGGTCGACACGCCGCGTGGCGTGCTGCTGCTGGCCGAATCGCTGGTCGATAAATGCCTGGAGCGCTTCCAGCTCGAAGGCCAGGTGATCGCCACCACCAAGGGCGAAGCCCTGCGCGACCAGGTGTTCCGCCACCCGCTGTACGACGCCGACGCAGGCTACCGCCGCCTCTCGCCGCTGTACCTGGCCGACTACGTGAGCGACAGCGACGGCACCGGCATCGTGCATTCGGCGCCCGCCTACGGCCTGGACGACTTCAACTCCTGCGTCTCGCACGGCCTGGCCTACGACGACATCCTCAACCCGGTGCAGGGCAATGGCACCTACGCGGCCGACTTCCCGCTGTTCGGTGGCCAGCACATCTGGAAGGCGGTGCCCGCCATCCTGGAAGCGCTGAAGAACGCCGGCCGTCTCATGGCCACGCAGCCCATCACCCACAGCTACCCGCACTGCTGGCGCCACAAGACGCCGGTGATCTACCGCGCGGCTGCGCAGTGGTTCATCCGCATGGACGAAGGCGAAGGTGTCTTCACGAAAGACAAGGCACCGCGCACCCTGCGCCAGACCGCGCTGGACGCCATCGAGCACACGCATTTCTTCCCCGAGAACGGCAAGGCACGCCTGCACGACATGATCGCCAACCGGCCCGACTGGTGCATCTCGCGCCAGCGCAGCTGGGGCGTGCCGATCCCGTTCTTCCTGCACAAGGACTCGGGCGAGCTGCACCCGCGCACCATGGAGATCCTCGACCAGGCCGCCGACATCGTCGAGAAAGGCGGCATCGAGGCCTGGAGCCGCGTGACGGCCGAGGACATCCTGGGCGCGCAGGACGCACCGAACTACACCAAGAGCCAGGACATCCTGGAGGTCTGGTTCGACTCCGGCTCGACCTTCCAGCACGTGCTGCGCGGCAGCCACGCCAAGGCCTACGTCAACGGCGCCTTCCACTCGCAAGGCCCCGAGGCCGACCTGTACCTCGAAGGCCACGACCAGCACCGGGGCTGGTTCCATTCCTCGCTGCTGCTGGGCTGCGCCCTGCACGACCGCGCGCCCTACCGAGGCCTGCTCACCCACGGCTTCACCGTGGACAGCCAGGGCCGCAAGATGAGCAAGTCGCTCGGCAACGGCATCGACCCGCAGGAGGTGACCAAGAAGCTGGGCGCCGAGATCATCCGCCTGTGGGTGGCCGCGAGCGACTACTCGGGCGACATCGCCGGCGACGACAAGATCCTCGCCCGCGTGGTCGACGCCTACCGCCGCATCCGCAACACGCTGCGCTTCCTGCTCGCCAACGTGAGCGACTTCGACCCGGTCAAGGACGCCGTGCCGCTGGACCAGATGCTGGAGATCGACCGCTACGCTCTGGCGCGCGCGGCGCAGTTCCAGGCCGAGGTGCTGGCGCACTACGACGTGTACGAGTTCCACCCCGTGGTGGCCAAGCTGCAGGTGTACTGCTCGGAAGACCTGGGCGCGTTCTACCTCGACGTGCTCAAAGACCGGCTCTACACCACCGCCCCCAAGAGCCTGGCGCGGCGCAGCGCCCAGACCGCGCTGCACCAGATCACCCACGCCATGCTGCGCTGGATGGCGCCGTTCATGAGCTTCACCGCCGAAGAAGCCTGGCCCGTGCTGGCGGGTGCGCAGAACCAGGGCTCGATCTTCTTCGAGACCTACGCCCAGCTGCCCAACGCCGACGAGGCGCTGCTGGCCAAGTGGACGCGCCTG
>JAESFZ010000600.1_pt1 | contig 10629 bp, 7 predicted proteins | sample 9269561 | NCBI WGS metagenome assembly JAESFZ01 (sample SAMN14515552, study PRJNA621657) | algae metagenome | isolation source: Tildeniella nuda ZEHNDER 1965/U140 and co-occurring heterotrophs from wet... | place: Switzerland: Stansstaad, Zurih | collected 1965-01-01
GTCGCCCAGTTGCGCGCGATGTTTTCCTGGCGAATGTCGAGGTCGCCGCCCTTGAAGGCCTCGAACTGCACCGTGACGTCGCGATAATATTCGTAGCGGATGACGTCGAAGTTGTTGCGGCCCTTGTTCATCCAGAGGTCTTTCGCCCACCAGTCGTCGACCCGGCGGTAGGCGATGGCGCGGCCGACGTCAAACGTATCGACCTTGTAGGCGCCGCTGCCCATCGGCACTTCGAGCGAGACCTTTTCGAAGTCGCGGCTCGCCCACCATTTGGAGGGCAGGATCGGGAGCTGGCCCAGGATCAGCGGCAGCTCTTTGTTGGTGTTGTCGCGGAAGCTGAACAGCACCTTGCGGTCGCCGACTTTCTCCGCCTTTACCACGTCGTGATAGTACAGCCCGTAGAGCGGCGTGCCCTTGGTCTTCAGGATATCGAGCGAGAAGATCACGTCCTCGACAGTGATCGGGCTGCCGTCGTGCCAGCGGGCCTGCGGCCGGAGCGTGAAGGCGACCCAGGACCGGTCGTCCGGCCATTCGATCGTCTCGGCGATCAGCCCGTACTCAGTCGAGGCCTCGTCGCGCGAGTTCCAGCAGAGCGTGTCCCAGATCTGGGTGATGCCTGCCGCGGGGACGCTTTTGACGATGAAGGGGTGGAGCGAATCGAAAGTCCCGCGGGCGCCAAGTCGGACGCTGCCACCCTTGGGCGCATTGGCATTGAGATAGTCCGGCGGGCCTGCGTCGGCGGCGTATTTCGGCGTGCCGTGCATGGCAAAGCCATGGCTCACGTTCACTTTGGAAGAGGTCTGCGCCCGCAGGATCGCAGGCCCGCCGAGCCCCCAGCCGCCAATCCCGAGCGCCGCGCCGCCCGCCAATATGCTGCGCCGTCCGATCGCCATCCGATGCGCTCCCCAAGCCAGCCCGTTACCGCGCCCTATATAGCGTGCAGGAGTTGGGCCGCACTATGGCTGCAGGGTTACAGGCCTGTCAGCCTTCGGCGGCTCAGCTTTCGCCCTTTATGCCGGCATCCTTCACCAGCTTGCCGTAGCGCGCGTAGTCGGCCTTCCACATCGCGAGCACGTCGGCCGGCGATCGCGGCGCCGGGACTTCGCAGCCCGCCTTGGTCAACCGGTCGCGGGTTTCAGCATTTTGAAGGGCCTTCATTGCCGAGCCGTGCAGGCGCTCGACGATGGCGCCAGGCGTGCCGGCGCGGACGGCGATCGTGTACCAGCTCATCACCTGGGCATCCGCGAACCCGGCCTCGGCGAAAGTGGGCACGTCCGGCAGGGTAGGCAGGCGCTGGCTGGCCAGCACGGCGAGCGCCCGGAGCTTGCCTGACTGGACATGCTGGAGGGCGAGCGGGCCCGGCAGCAGGCCGACCTGCAGCCGGCCTTCCAGCAGGTCGGGCAGTCCCGGCGGAATGCCGCGATAGGGCACCGAGGTCATATCGAACTTGTATTGGTACTTGAGCAGCTCGGCCGACAGGTGGATCGAAGATCCGTTGCCCGGGTTGAGGTAGTTGAGCTTGCCGGGATTGGCCCGGCCATATTCGACCAGTTCCTTCAGGGTCTTGACGGGCACCTCGGGATTGACAGTCGCCACCGAGGTCGCGATGGCGACCAGAGCCACCGGCTGGAAGTCGGCCAGCGCGTCATAGGGCACCGGCTGGAGATGCGGGACCACGACGTGGGAAATGGTCGACATCACCCAGGTGTAACCGTCGGCCGGCGCCTGCGGGATCATCGCGGTCGCCAGAGTGGAATTGCCGCCGGGCTTGGGCTCGACCACAACCGGCTGGCCGAGGTCGGATTGCATGGGATCGGCCAGCGCGCGCGTCACGATGTCGACAATGCCACCGACCGGATAGGGGACCAGGAAGCGCATCGGCTTCGTGGGGAAGGACAAGGTGGAAATGGATTGGGCCGACGCACTGGGGGCGAGTGCGAAGGCTCCCAAGGCGCCCAGTGTGGCGCGGCGTGTCGGATGACGCATTGTTATTCCTCCCGATTTCTTGAGTGCGAAATTAGGGTGCGCTCTTCGCCTTGTCATCCGGCATGCGGATTTGACTTCGCAGCCCCGGAGTTCCACGCTTCGTCCATGACCGACACCATGAATTTCGCGCCGGAATACGATGTGCCACTCGACTACATGCGGCGCACGCGCGACTACTATCTAGCGCTGGGATACGACAATCCCTACCGCTGGGCGCACTATGTGGATGGGCCGTTCCAGCCGCTGAAGAAGCCGCTGAAGGACAGCACACTGGCGCTGATCACCACGGCGGCGCCCTATCAGCCCGACAAGGGCGATCAAGGGCCCGGCGCGCTCTACAACGCGGCGGCCAAGTTCTACTCCGTGTTTTCGGGCGACACGGCGGTCGATCACGACACGCGCATCTCCCACATCGGCTACGATCGCAAGCACACCACGGCCAAGGACAGCAACACCTGGTTTCCGCTGCCGTTGATGCGCGAGTTCGCCAGGCAGGGCCGCTTCAACCTCGCGCCGCGTTTCCATGGCGCACCGACCAACCGCAGCCAGCGCGTGACCCTCGAAACCGACGCGCCGGAAATCCTCGCGCGCTGCCGGCAAGACCAGGTCGATGCCGCGCTGCTCGTGCCTACTTGACCCGTCTGCCACCAGACCGTGAGTCTGGTCGCACGATATCTCGAGCGGAACGGCATCCCGACCGTCGTCATGGGAGCGGCGAAGGACATCGTCGAATATGCCGGCGTGCCGCGCTTCCTGTTCAGCGACTTCCCGCTGGGCAATTCCTGCGGCAAGCCGCACGAGCCCGACACCCAGGCCTTCACGCTCGATCTCGCGCTGAAGGTCTTCGAGAGCGCGGTCGGACCTCGCACAACGGTGCAGTCGCCACTGCGCTGGACCGAGGATGGCGACTGGAAGAACGACTACAACAACATCGCCCGCATGCCACCGGAAGAGGTCGCCAAGCGGCGCGCCGAGTTCGACAAGGTGAAGCAGGTGGCGCTCAACCAACGCAAGCAGGCGGGCGTCGCCTAAGGATCGTTTCGACATGAGCAAGCCGTTTGCGGGCGTGAAGATCCTCGATTTCACGCGCGTGCTCGCGGGCCCTTATGCCTCGTATCAGCTCGCCTTGCTGGGTGCCGACGTCATCAAGATTGAGTCGCGCGAGGGCGACGACATGCGCTTCGGCAATCGCAAGGATGCCTGGGAGAAGCGCGGCCTCGCGGCGCCCTGGATTGCCGTCAATTCGGGCAAGCGCTCGGTCACGTTCGACCTCAAGAAACCCAAGGCGCTGGAAATCATCAAGCGCCTGGTCAAGACCGCCGACGTGGTGATGGAGAACTTCCGGCCCGGCGTGATGGAGAAACTTGGCCTGGGCTACGAAACGCTGAAGGAGATCAATCCCCGGCTGATCTATTGCGCCGTGTCGGGCTTCGGCCAGGTGGGGCCGCAAGCCAAGACCGCGGCGTTCGACGGCATGATCCAGGCGATGTCGGGTCTGATGTCGATCACCGGCTTTCCCTCCAACGGTCCGACGCGGGTTGGCTTCGCCGGCGCCGACGTGATGTCGGGCGCGACCGCGGCCTTCGGCGTCGCTTCGGCGCTCTATCAGCGCACCCACACCGGCAAAGGCCAGCTTGTCGACGTCGCCATGATCGACGCTGTGATGGGTTACCTCGCCCAGCAGTTCACTGAACATATGATCACCGGCCGCGTGCACGAGCAGGCCGCGAACCTGTCGGTAACGCGCAAGCCTACCGGCAATCTCTTCAAGACCGAAGACGGCTGGATCGTGCTCGCAGTCATGACCGATCCGCAATTCCAGCGCCTGATGAAGGTGCTGGGGCGCGACGACACGCTCGCTGATCCGCGCTTCTCCGACTGGCCGACACGCATCGCCAACAACACCGCCCTGCACGAGATCATCGAGGCGGTGATGAAGACGGCGACGTCGGCGGACTGGATCGAGCGCTTCTCGAAGAACGACATTCCGGCCGGCCGCGTACATTCGATTCCCGAGACCGCCCAGCTCGATCTTTTCCAGCACCGCACGGTGCTGCAGACGGTCGAGACCGAGCATGGACCCATCAAGGTGATCGGCTCGGGCTTCCGCCTCGAGCACGGCGGTGGGTCGGTGGACCGGCCACCGGCGACGCTGGGCCAGCACACCGACGAAGTGCTGCGCGAGGCGGGCTATTCTCCGGCCGAAGTTGCGGAATTGCGCGATGCCAAGGTCGTCTAGTTGCGACTGGCGGGCGGCTGTACCGGCGCCGCCGCTGGGGCGGGCGGCGCAGGAGCAACGGGCGGCGCCTTTGCTTTGTCCTGGGCACCCTTCAGTTCGGCGCGGACTTCGATGACCGACGCGGCCTTGGCGTCGAGCTTCTCCGCTTCGGCCACGGCCTTTTCTGCCGTGGCGAAGTCCGAGCGCTTGATGGCGTCGCGGGCGACCGCGATGAACTGCGCCAGTTGAGGAACGATCGGCGCCGCCGCCGTTGCAGGGGCTGGCGTGGCGGCCGCTGGTGACGGCGCCGTCGCGGTCGGTTTGGCCGGCATCGGAGCATTGCCCTTCTGAGCCGGTGTTGCCTGGCGGGCCTCGGCTAGGCGGCGAGAAAGGTCGGCCCACCCTGCGTAGGAAGGGTAGGCCTTCTTGCCATCGGCGATCAGCCGCTCGGCGTCGGCATGTTGCTTGCGGGCTAGTGCTGCGTCGGCCGAAGCCGCCATGGCGCGGATCTCGGCGTCCTGGCGACCACGATCGGCCTTGGCGCGCTCCAGTTCCGCGCGGGCGATGGCGATCTCGGGAATGGTGGCGGAAATCGCCTGGGCCTGGGTGAGCGAACCATCGGCAGCGGCGAAATCGCCTTGCGTCGTGGAGCGTCGGGCGGCCGTTACCAATTCGAGCGCGCGTGCGTTCTGGGTGCGCAGTTCATTGGCCTGGCGGTCGTTGCCCTGCCGGGCGCCGGCACTGCGGCGCTGCAGATCGGTCCAACCGTCGTAGGAGCCGTAGCGGCGGCGTCCATCCTCGATGGCCCGCTCGGCCTCGTCATATTGTTTGCGTTGGAACGCCGCGTCGATCACCGCCAGGATCAGGCGGATGCCGTCCTGCTGCTGTTCGGCGGCAATGCGGCGGCGGCTGAGATCGGCCCGCGCCTGGTTGATCTCCGGAAAGCCGGGTGCAGCGCGATCGGCCAACACGAGCTGGCGTTCGGCCTCCGCGAAGTCGCCGCGATCCGTCGCCTGTCGCTCCGTGGCAATGAAGGAGCGCGCCTGATTGATACGTGCCTGCCAGGTCGCGTCCGCCCGCAACTGTGCCAGGCGGCCGGCACGGCTGCGGTATTCGTCGTCCTGATTGAAGCGCTGGGCGTACTCGGCCAACAGGCGCTCGACTTCCCAGAGCCGCTCGGCTGCGAAGGCCTGATCGATGGCGGCATGGTATTGATAGCGCTCGCGATAGCGCTGGTCCCGCGCGGTGCGCATTGCCGCTATCTCGCTGCGGGCCTTGGCGGTCTCGGCAAAGCCCGGAACCTGCTTGTCGGCATCCTGCAGCATCGCTTCGGCATGCGGGAAATCGCCGACCTGGGCGAAGCGTCGCGCCTCGGCAATCAGCCGCCGCGCTTCCGCCAGACGCAACTGCGCGTCGCGATCGGCGCGAGCCTTGGCGAGCTTCTGTTGCAGCGGCGGCCACGCCGCGTTGCCGGCATAGCGACGAGTCGCGTCAGCCAGCAGACGGTCGGCATTGGCAAAGTCGCCGGCGACGATAGCGCGGTCGATGGACGAGGCGAGAGCAACCCGGTCGGCCTCCGACCCGACAGGGGCCGTGGCAACCGGAGCCGCTGGTGGTGCGGCCGCAACCGGAAAATCAGACAGGACGATCTTGCTCTTCTCGCATGTCAGCTGATCGCTCACGCTGTCCTCGGGTTGGGCGCACGAGAACACGGCACCCGACTTGTCGCGCAACCAGGCCGCATTGCGGCCGTCGCTGCGTCCTCTGTCCATGTAGGACAGGTAGAGTTCGGCATCGCGTGTCAGTGGCAGTTCCGCGCAGCCGCTGTCGGCGCACCACAGGAGCTGGGCGCGACCGTTGCGCGCTTCGACGTGGCGCAGCAGCGCGGTGCGGGTCACGATGCGATCGCCCTGCTTGACCTGAAACGTGCCGAGCGCGTGCGCCTCGCCAACGGTCGTATCGAGCTTGCCGCAGCGTTCGTCCAGGCAGGACAGGACGACCGGCTTGCCCTTTTCGAAGTTGGTCTGTTTGTAGGACAGGAAGTAGCGCGGTCCGGCGAATCCCAGTGATTCCACGGTGGCCTGCGGCAGATCCTTGTCGGCGACACCCTCGATCTTTACCGGCTTGCAGAAGGTGTCGCCGCGGCAGATCCACGGCGCGCCGTTCAGGCGGAAGACGTACTTGGTATCGGTTGGATCGAACAGGAGCGGAGAGTAGCCGGCTGGCGGATAGGCCTGTGTCTGCGCGGACGCGACATTTGCCAAGGCTACGGCAGCGACCGCAGCGACGAATAGAAAGCGGTTTGCCATGACGTTTGCCTCGTTTCGATGATGGGGTCGTGCCTTCGGCAACTGTTTTCGATCATCACCGCCCAAGCTCAAGAACGCCGGCGGAAGTGCTTTGTTCCTCCTGGCCGTGTGTCCAATCGGCTCTTCACAACGGGGCGTGTCACGAAATGGTCCGCTTGACCGCCACGGGCAGGGGACTAGGTTGGCTTCGTCCAAGGGGGGTCCCGACAAGGGGCTGAGATACCGACGGTCGCCATGATGTGGCGTCAGCGCGGTGACCCTTTGAACCTGATCCGGGTCATGCCGGCGAAGGGACTGGATATACTCCTTTGCACGACAACACCGGATCTCCGTCCGCCTTTCAGCACAGGAGATCCTCGTCATGGACACCATCGTTTCGAACCCGACGCTCAAGGTCACCACCGGGCCGCTGCCGTCCTCGCAGAAAATCTACGTCGCACCCGACGCGGCGCCGGACATCAGGGTCCCGCTGCGGGAGATTAAGCTTTCAAGCGCCTTGGAGCCGCCCGTCAGGGTCTACGACACCACCGGTCCCTACAGCGATTCGTCTGTGACGATCGACGTGCGTCAGGGCCTCGCGCGGACGCGCCGGGGCTGGGTGATCGAGCGCGGCGGAGTCGAAGAATATGACGGCCGGCCGATCGCGCCGATCGACAACGGCAACGTGAAGGCATCCGCGCTGCTGCCGTTTCCCAACACGCAGCGACCGCTGCGTGGGCTCGATGGCAAGCCGATCACTCAGTTCGAGTTCGCGCGCGCGGGCTTCGTCACCAAGGAGATGATCTACGTTGCTGCGCGCGAAAATCTCGGCCGCAAGGAGATGTTGGCAACGGCCGAGGAGAGCTTGGCCGACGGCGAGAGTTTTGGCGCCGCACTGCCGGCCTTCATCACGCCGGAGTTCGTGAGGAGCGAGATCGCGGCCGGCCGCGCCATTATCCCGGCCAATATCAACCACACGGAACTGGAGCCGATGATCATCGGCCGAAACTTCCTGGTGAAGATCAACGCCAACATCGGGAATTCGGCAGTTTCTTCTTCCATGGAGGAAGAAGTCGAGAAGATGGTGTGGGCGATCCGCTGGGGCGCCGACACGGTCATGGACCTCTCCACGGGCCGCAACATCCACGATACGCGCGAGTGGATCGTGCGCAATGCGCCAGTGCCCATCGGCACGGTACCGATCTACCAGGCGCTGGAGAAGGTGGGTGGCGATCCGACCAAGCTCGGCTGGGAGGTCTTCCGTGATACGCTGGTCGAGCAGTGCGAGCAGGGCGTCGACTATTTCACAATTCATGCCGGCGTACGCCTTGCGCATGTGCCGCTCACCGCCAAGCGGGTCACCGGCATCGTGAGCCGCGGCGGCTCCATGATGGCGCAGTGGTGCCTGACCGAGCACCGCGAAAGCTTTCTCTACGAACATTTCGGCGACATCTGCGACTTGATGCGCAAGTACGACGTCTCGTTCTCTCTGGGCGACGGCCTGCGGCCGGGCTGCAACGCCGATGCCAACGACGCCGCCCAGTTCGCTGAACTGACCACACTGGGCGAACTCACGAAGATCGCCTGGGACAAGGGCTGCCAGGTAATGATCGAGGGGCCGGGCCACGTGCCCATGCACAAGATCAAGGCCAACATGGACAAGCAGCTCAAGGAATGCGGCGAGGCGCCGTTCTACACGCTGGGGCCGCTCGTCACCGACATCGCGCCGGGCTACGACCACATCACTTCGGGCATCGGCGCCGCCATGATCGGCTGGTTCGGCACGGCGATGCTCTGCTACGTCACCCCCAAGGAGCATCTCGGCCTGCCCGACCGCGACGACGTGAAGGTGGGCGTCATCACGTACAAGATCGCGGCTCACGCGGCCGACCTCGCCAAGGGCCATCCCGCGGCACGGCTGCGCGACGATGCGCTCTCCAAGGCGCGGTTCGACTTTCGCTGGATGGATCAGTTCAATCTTTCGCTCGATCCGGCGACGGCCGAGAAGTTCCACGACGAGACGATGCCCCGGGAGGCCCACAAGACGGCGCATTTCTGCTCGATGTGTGGGCCGAAATTCTGTTCCATGCGGATTACCCAGGACATCCGCGAGTACGCCAAGAAGGGCATGGACGAGATGAGCGCCAAGTTCCGTGCCGGCGGCAACGAACTTTACGTGCCGGAGAAGGCGGCCGACTGAACGGCTATTTCGGGGCGCATGGCGCTCGAAGGACCTTTTCGCCCGCTGCCGCGTTATACTGCTGGCGAGATGGCCTGCCGTGCGCCCCTTCCTATCCCGGGGTGGGGGGAGGTTTGGGCGGGTCCGTTCGTACTACAGACGAACTGTATTCATTTGAGGCGTATGGGGACGATGAAACGGCTGCGGACCCTGCTCGGGATCGGCGTGGGCCTTGCCGTTGTGGCGGGAGCCGGTTGGTTTATTTCGCAAGGCGGAACATCTAAATTTGTGCCGCCGGCCGGTCGCTCCCCGCCGGGCGCCGGCGTGCCGGTGGGCGTTGCCGCGGCCGTCAAAGGCGATATCCCCGTCGTGCTTCGGGCGCTGGGTACCGTGACGCCGCTCGCCACGGTCAACGTCAAGACGCAGATCACCGGCCAGCTCACCGAGGTCCACTTCAAGGAAGGCCAGCTCGTGAGCCAGGGCGACCTGCTCGCCGTGGTCGACCCGCGTCCCTACGACGTCGCCCTGCAGCAGGCCATCGGCACGATGCAGCGCGACGAGGCCCTGCTCAAGAACGCCCAGACCGACCTCGAACGCTATAAGAAGCTGGTCGCGCAGGACTCCCTTGCACGTCAGCAGCTCGACACCCAGCAGGCCCTGGTCCGTCAGTACGAAGCGGCCCTGGTCATCAACCAGGCGCTGGTCGATGCCGCCAAACTCAATGTCACCTACACAAAGATCGTGGCCCCGCTGACCGGCCGCATCGGCCTGCGCATGGTCGACAAGGGCAACTACGTAACGATGGGCGATGCGACGGGCATCTGCGTCATCATCCAGATTCAGCCTATTTCGGTGATCTTCACCATTCCCGAGGACGCCCTGCCGCCGGTGCGTCAGCGCCTCAAGGCTGGTGCATCGCTCGAAGTGCGGGCGCTTGACCGCGCGCAAAAGGTCGAGCTGGGCCTTGGCAAGCTCGACACCACCGACAACGTGATCGATGTGACCACTGGCACGGTGAAGCTGCGCGCCGTCTTCGACAACAAGGACGAGAGCCTTTTTCCCAACCAGTTCGTGAATGTCCGCCTGCTGGTCGACACCGTGAAGGACGCGACCATCGTTCCCGTCGCCGCCATCCAGCGCGGCCAGCCCGGCATCTTCGTCTACCTGGTCAAAGCCGACGACACCGTCGAGATCCGCGTTGTCGAGCTCGGCGTTACCGATGGCGAGAGGGTCGCGGTGACGAAGGGCCTGCAGGTCGGCGACCAGGTCGTCATCGATGGCACCGATCGGCTGCGCGAAGGCGCGAAGATCCGCAAGCCTGCGGCAGGTCCGAGAAGCACGTCCGGCTCGCCCGTCGCGGCGGCGCCACCGGGCGGCGGCGGCGCGGGACGGCCGGCGCGGTCGAACCAGTAGTCCGCCGCGGCATGAACCCGTCGCGGCTTTTCATCGAACGGCCGGTCGGCACTTCGCTGTTGATGGTGGCGATCATGCTGGTCGGCATGATCGCCTACAAATTCCTGCCGCTGTCAGCGCTGCCGCAGGTCGACTATCCGACGATCCGCGTGCTGACGCTCTATCCCGGCGCCAGCCCCGAAGTCATGACCTCATCGGTCACCGCGCCGCTCGAGCGACAGTTCGGCCAGATGCCGGGCCTCAATCAGATGACGTCGACCAGCTCGGCCGGCGCCTCGGCGATCACGCTGCAGTTCGATCTGGCGCTCGGCCTCGACATCGCAGAACAGCAGGTGCAGGCGGCCATCAACGCTGCCGGCAACCTCCTGCCGGGAGACCTGCCGGCGCCTCCGATTTACGCCAAGGTCAATCCCGCCGATGCGCCTGTACTGACGCTCGCCGTCACGTCCAAGACCGAGGCCCTCACCAAAGTCCACGATCTCGTCGACACACGGCTCGCCCAGAAGATCTCTCAGGTCGCCGGCGTCGGCCTGGTCAGCCTCGAA
>JAESFZ010000601.1_pt1 | contig 10601 bp, 11 predicted proteins | sample 9269561 | NCBI WGS metagenome assembly JAESFZ01 (sample SAMN14515552, study PRJNA621657) | algae metagenome | isolation source: Tildeniella nuda ZEHNDER 1965/U140 and co-occurring heterotrophs from wet... | place: Switzerland: Stansstaad, Zurih | collected 1965-01-01
GAACTTGATGCGGCCGCCGGACTCCTTCTCCACCTTGTCCATCCACGCCTTGTGCATGTTGATGTACACGTTGGACTGCGGTGCCATGAAGGTGTGGAACTTGAGCGTGACGCTCGACTGGGCGAAGCCTGTGAGTGCGGGTGCACCGAGGGCCACGGCTGCACCGGACTGGAGCAGGGTTCTGCGTTGAATCATGTTTAAGGTCTCCTGGGGTCAAATAAAACGGAGAAAGCATACGTCAGGCCAGGTGCTTGTCGCGAGAGGTCTAACCCTTGAATGCGATCTCTGTCACTTTCTTCACGTCACCCGCACCGAAATGGGGGTGAGGCCGTCCACACCGCCATGCAGCGTGTCGCCGGTCACCACCGCCGCCACGCCTTCGGGCGTGCCGGTGTAGATCAGGTCGCCGGGCTGCAGTTCCCACGCGGCGGAGAGGTGTTCGATGGTCTCGGCCACGTTCCAGATCAGTTTGGCCACGGTGCTGCGCTGGCGGTCGGCGCCGTTCACCTGCAGCCAGATCGGCGCCTCGTTCACGTTGCCGGCCTGGTCGGCCGGGGTGATGGGGCCGATCGGCGCGGACTGGTCGTACGCCTTGCCGATGCACCAGGGGCGGCCCTGCTTCTTCATGTCGTTCTGCAGGTCGCGGCGCGTCATGTCCAGGCCCACGGCATAGCCATAGATGTGCTTCGCGGCTTCTGCGGCCTTGATGTTCTTTCCGCCTTTGCCGATCGCCACCACGAGCTCGATCTCGTGGTGCAGGTTCTGCGTCAGCGTGGGGTAGGGCATGTCGGCCGTCTGGCCCGCGTTGGCCACCACGAGCGCGTCGGCCGGCTTCAGAAAGAAGAAGGGAGGCTCGCGGCCGGTGAAGCCCATTTCCTTTGCGTGCTCTTCGTAGTTGCGGCCCACGCAGTAGATGCGGTGCACGGGAAAGCGCTCGGGGCTGCCCAGCACGGGCACGCTGACGACCGCAGGAGGCGCGAACAGATAGGAAGTGTCTGGCATGGCGGGATGTGTGATGGAACGAAAGACGGCCAGTGTGCCACGTGCAATGGTGCTCTGTAGGGCACCATTTCGGGGCGTTTCAGTGCTGCGTGGCGGGCAGGCGAACTTCCATGCCGTCCATCTCCGGCGTGAGCCGGATCTGGCAGCTCAGCCGGCTTTCGGGCACGACCGGGCTGGAAGCGAAATCGAGCATGTCGACCTCGTCGGGCACGGGGGTGGTCAGCATGGCGGCCCAGGGCTGGCCGATCATGACGTGGCAGGTGGCGCAAGTGAGGCTGCCGCCGCAGTCGGCCTCGATGCCGTGGACATTGGCGTCCACGGCGGCTTTCATGAGGCTCTGGCCGGGCTCGGTCTGGATGACCTGCTCCGACCCGTCGGCGTTGATGAAGCGGATCGAGATCATGGTGCTTCAGGTGCGAGAGAAGTACTCGCGCCGCTCGAAGTCGGTCTTGTCTTCGGCCTGTGCGTGGCGGTCGATCTCGCTCTGCTTGATGCGGTTGAAGTAGCGCACGAAGTCGTCGCCCAGCGCCAAGCACAGCGCGGTGTCGGCGCGCAGGGCCTCCAGGCCTTCGCCCAGCGAGGACGGCAGCTTCTGGTTCTCGGCGGCGTAGGGCGACTCGCTGGCCTGCGGTGGCAGCGTGGCCCGGGCCAGGCCGTCGAGCCCGGCGTGGATCTGTGCCGCCATGTAGAGGTAGGGGTTGGCCGCCGGTTCGCCCACGCGGTTCTCGATGCGCGTGGCGTTGTCGCCGGCCGCGCCCACCACGCGCAGCATGGCGCCGCGGTTGTCCTGCCCCCAGAGCGCGGCCTGCGGCGCGAGCGCGTTGGGGCGGAAGCGGGCAAAGCCGTTGATGGTGGGCGTGCACAGCACGGTCATGCCGCGCGCATGCGACAGCAGGCCGGCGAGCCAGTGCGCCCCCGCCTCGGAGAGGGTGTGTGTGGCGTCGGCGCGCGTGGTGCCGGGCGCTGCGGCCTCGCGCACGCAGGCGTTGCGGCTGGTCTTCAGGTCCACCAGCGACTGGTGCAGGTGCCAGCCGCTGGACATGATGTTCGGGAACGGCGGGCGGCACATGAAGGTCGCGTGGTAGCCCGCGCGGCGCAGCGCCTGGCGCACGCCGTTGCGGAACAGCACCATCTGGTCGGCGGCGGTGAGGGCGTCGGTGGCGTCGAACACGGCTTCCACCTGGCTGGGGCCGAGTTCGATCTCCAGCGACTGCAGCGGCAGCCCGAGGGCCTGCGCGGTGCGCTGGACGATACGCAGTGGCTCGTCGCTCATGTCCACCATGGCTTCGGCCTGCAGGTTGTAGCCGGGGTGGATCATCTCGACCTTGGGCGGCAGGCCGGGCCAGGCCGCGAGCTCGGGGTCGAGCTGGGGCGCGGTGTCGGTGATGCGGTAGATGTGGAACTCCACCTCCAGCCCGGTCTTGAGACCGTAGCCCTTCTGTGCCAGTTGTGCCAATGCGGTCTGCAGCATGCGGCGCGGGTCCAGTGGCACCGGCGTGCCATCGCCGAACCACGGCTGGCAGCGCAGCCAGCCGGTGCGCTCCATCCAGGGCAGCACGGTGAAGCTGGCCGGGTCGGGCATGAGCATGAGGTTGGACGCGCCGGCGAAACCGGGCAGGTCGTCCGCACCACCGGGCTCGAACACCTTCCAGGCCGTGCGGTCGGCCGTGTCCTTGAGCATCAGCGTGCCGACCATGCCGACGCCATCGCGCAGCGCACGCAGGGCAGCGTGGGCGGTGAGCGTCTTGCCGCGCAGCACGCCATGCGCGTCGCACCAGCCGAAGCGCACGAGTTCGATGCCACTGGCCTCGATCAGCTTGGCCACGCGCTGGCACTCGGCCTCGCGCTCGTCAGAGTGGAGGCCGCAGCGTTGAGCGAACGACGTCATTTGGCGCCCGCCGTTTCCTCGATCGATGCCGGTTGCTGTGCGCCGCCGTGCCAGGGCGCGCCTTCGCGCTTCTCGCGCACGGCGTCCTGCCACCAGTTCTCCCAGTCCTGCGCGGGGGCGATGCCGTCGACCGTGTCGGGGCCGGCAATGGCGCCGTGCTGCGCGGGGTCGGCCATGCCCGGTGCGGTGCCGCCCTGTTCAACCGCATCGATCGCCTGCAGCAGCATGCGGCGGTTGGCCATGATCACCTTGTCGGTGGTGCCGAGGTGCTCGCGCGTGCGGTCCTGGATCTCGCCCATGCTTTCGCAGGCCCACTGGTCGTGCACGTTGATGTCGTCCTCGCCCATGCCCAGGTAGGTGCGGGTCTGCTGCTCTTCGGCGTTGAAGCCCCAGTTGTTGTGCCGGCCCGATTTCGGGATGTAGTCGGGCAGGGTGACAGCCTGCAGGCGCGGCGTGCGCATGGCGTCCTTGTCGACCGGGCCGGTGAAGCTGGTGAAGAAGGCGTACCAGTAGTTGTGCGTGTCGTCCACGGGCACGTGCATCTGCGTGATGGTCATGGTTTCCGACAGCGGGATCACGAAAGTCTGCGGGAACACGCCGTTGGTCACGCGCACATGCGTGAGCTCGTCCGTCATCGGGCGCAGCGCGGTGAGCTGCAGGCCATAGGGCTTGGGTTCGAACGTGATGACGGGCTGGCCGAACTCGCGCATCACGCGCGTCATGGGCCAGCGCTCGCCGCCCACGTCGCCTGCGCTGGCGCCACGGAACTGCTTGCCGTAGCTGTCTTCCAGCGAACCGTCGTTGAAGAAGCGGTGCAGGTAGGACGCGTGGGCCGGGTCGATGCCAACTTCCAGCGACTGCAGCCAGTTGCAATTCCACAGCCCCTTGAAGGCGAAGGTGTGCGTGTCGGGCGCCTTGAAGCAGTCGAGCTCGGGGAACGGCGGGGGCGTCTGGTCTTCGGGGCCGAACCAGCCGAACAGCACACCGCTGCGCTGCACCAGCGGGTAGCTGCGCTGCTTGATGCGGCTGCACATCTTGCTGCCGGCGGGCTCGGCCGGGGTCTCGATGCACTGGCCGGTGGTGTCGAACTTCCAGCCGTGGAACGGGCAGCGGATGCCATCGCCTTCGTTGCGGCCAAAGGCCAGATCTGCGCCACGGTGGGGGCAGTCGCGATCCAGCAGGCCGAACTGGCCCTGCGCGTCACGGAACAGCACGAAGTTCTGTCCCAGCACGCGCACGGCCTTCACCGGGCGCACCGCCATTTCGGGGGCCAGCGCGGGATCGAATTCGTCGAGCAGCGCCACGGGCTGCCAGTAGCGGCGCAGCAGTTCGCCACCGGGCGTGCCGGGTCCTACCTGGGTGATGCGTTGATTGAGTTCGGCTTTCATGGGGGCTTTCCGGCAAAAAGAAACAGGAAACGGGTGGGGGTATCGAAATGGTATACCGTTTTTTTATTTCGGTGTACATTTTGTGCCATGAGCCTGCAAGACACCGTTTTGATGCAATTGCGCGACCTGATCCTGAGCGGTCAGTTCGAACCCGGACAGCGCCTGGCCGAGCAGCAACTCGCCGAGCGCCTGGGCGCTTCGCGCACGCCCGTGCGTGCCGCACTGGTCACGCTGGAGCAGGAAGGCCTGGTGCAGGCCAACGAGACCGGCAAGTACCTCGTGCGCCAGTTCACCGCCCAAGAGGTGATCGACGCGATTTCGGTGCGCGGCCACCTCGAAGGCATGGCAGCGCGGCTGGTGGCCGAGCACGGTGTCTCGCGCCAGTTGCAGGGCCAGCTGCAAACCGTGCTCGACGAAGGCGACCGGCTGCTGGCCGACAACCCGCTCACCATCGAGAGCTACGCGGCCTATTCGGTGATGAACGACCGCTTCCACGCGCTCATCCTCGACGCCTGCGGCAACCGCGCGCTGCAGCGAGCCGTGGAGCTCAACGACAAGCTGCCGTTCGCGCCGGCCTCGGCCATGCTGCCCATGCAGGGCACGGTGGCAATGGACCGCGACTGGATGCTCTACGCCCACCGCCAGCACCACATGCTGTTCGACGCGCTGAGGCGCGGGGAGAGCGCGCGTGCGCAGGCGCTCGCCGTGGAACACACCGAGGTGGCGCAGATGAACATGCGGCTGGCGCTGGAGCGGCGCAGCGAATCCGAGCAGGTGCTGCCGGGCATCCGGCTGGTGGTGGGCTGAACGTCCATCACAAGCGCGACGGGTCTGCAGGGCCCGGCGCAACGACCTTGCCGGCATGGGGATTTGCGCCGTGCAGCAGCGGGTGAGTGAGGCCCGGTGCGCAGAATGGCGCATCGTTCATTCACCCAGCCTGCACCCATGACCCGTCTCTTCGAACCCACCACCGCCGGCCAGATCGCCCTGTCCAACCGCGTCGTCATGGCACCGCTCACGCGCAACCGCGCGCCGAACGCTGTGCCCACGCCGCTCATGGCCACCTATTACCAGCAGCGCGCCAGCGCGGGCCTGCTGATCACAGAAGCCACCGCCATCAGCCACCAGGGCCAGGGCTATGCCGACGTGCCGGGCCTGTATGCGCCCGAGCAGATCGAAGGCTGGAAGCGCGTGACCGCGGCCGTGCACGCCGCCGGCGGCAAGATCGTCACGCAGCTCTGGCACGTGGGCCGCGTGTCGCACACCGAGTTGCAGCCGGGGGGCGGCGCGCCGGTGGCGCCGTCGGCCATCGCGGCCAAAACCAAGACCGTGCTGATCAAGGACGGCGTGCCCACCTTTGTCGAAACGTCGGTGCCGCGCGCGCTGGACGCCGCCGAACTCCCGGGCATCGTCGAGGACTACCGCAAGGCCGCGCTCGCCGCCATCGAGGCCGGCTTCGACGGCGTGGAGATTCACGCCGCCAACGGCTACCTGATCGACCAGTTCCTCAAGACCGGCAGCAACCAGCGCACCGATGCTTATGGCGGCAGCATCGAGAACCGCGCGCGCCTGCTGCTGGAGGTGGTGAAGGCCGTGACCGACGCGATCGGTGCCGCCCGCACCGGCATCCGCCTCTCGCCGGTGACGCCCGCCAACGACGTGGTCGACGCCGATCCGCAGCCTCTTTTCACGTACGTGCTGCGCGAGCTGGCGCGCTTCGAACTGGCCTATGTGCACTTCATCGAAGGCGCCACCGGCGGTCCGCGCGAGCTAGAGGACCGCCCGTTCGACTACGCCGCGCTGCGCGAGGTCTACCGCACGGCCGGTGGCCATGCGGCCTGGATGGTCAACAACGGATACGACGCCTCGCTGGCGCAAAGCGCGCTGGACAACGGGGCCGACCTCGTGGCCTTCGGCAAGACCTACATCGCCAACCCGGACCTCGTGGCGCGCCTGAAGCAGGGCGGCCCGTTCAACGCGCCCGACAAAGCCACCTTCTATGGCGGCGGTGCGCACGGCTATACCGACTACCCGACGCTCAGCGCGTCGGCCTGACGCTTCGGCGGCCGGTTCAGCCGCCGTGGGGCGGCTGCCGGAAGTTTTCCATGACGTGCTGCTCGGCGCGCGCGAGTGCGGCGCTGACGCCCGTACACCAGTGCTGCACGGATTCGGCCGCACGCCGCAAGGCGTTGCGGCCTTTTGCTTTCTGGCACGCGGTGTCTGCCGGTGTCAGGGGTGGCTGATCGGCCTGGAGGGCTCGAGAAGTGGGGTTTGACATGGCGACGATGCTCGCCACGGGCTTAACATCTGTAAAGTTGAATTGAATGAACATCAACTTCACAAATCCTGATGCGAAACCTCAACCTTGATCAACTGCAAACCTTGGTGGCCATTGCCGACCTCGGCACCTTCGCCGCCGCGGCCCAGGCGCTGCACCTCGCGCCGCCCACCGTCAGCCTGCACATCAAGGAACTGGAAGCACGCATGCAGGCGGCCCTGCTGGTGCGCGGGCGGCGGCAGGCCGATCTGACGCCAGCGGGCGCTGCCCTGGTGGAGGAGGGGCGCAAGCTGCTGTCCGCCAGTGACGACCTGATCGAGCTGGTGCAGCGGCGCGCCGCCGGGCGCGAGGGGATGGTCAAGGTCGGCGTGTCGGCGGGTGTCAGCACACGGTTGTTGCCGCAGATGCTGGAAGCGCTGGCGCAGCGCAACCCGGGTGTGGACATCAAGCTCGAAGCGGTGGGCTCCGCCGAGGCCATGCTGCGGTTGAAGGCCGGCACCCTCGACGTGGCCATCGTCGCGAGCCCGCAGCCCGTGACGGGCGACATCAGGCTCACGCCCTGGCGGAGCGACGACATGGTGGTGCTGTTGCCCGCGTCGTGGGAGGCACCGGAGCGGGTCACACCCGGCTGGCTGGCTGGCCGTCGCTGGGCCTCGTTCGCCCCTGCCACGCAGATGCATGGCCTCATTGCCGCCTGGTTCGGCCAGGCGGGCCACAACCCGCGCCCCTTCCTGACCATGAGCTACCCCGGTGCCCTGAAAAGCCTGGCCGCTGCGAGCCAGAGTGCGGCCATCCTGCCGCTGGAAGAGGTGCAGGACCAGCTGGAAACGCCGGGTGTGCACGTGCGCCACCTGCAGCCACCGTTGACACGCCCGATGGCGGTGGCGCACCGGCGTTCGCCGCCACCGCAGCCTGCGGTGCAAAGCGTGCTCGAGGTGCTCGCCACGTTCTCCAACTGAGATCGCTGCCTGCGCTGGCGCCCGGTTTATCCTTGTGCCCATGAAGCTCTACAACTACTTCCGCTCCTCGGCCTCGTTCCGCGTGCGCATAGCGCTCGCGCTCAAGGGCATTTCCTACGACTACATCCCCGTGCACATCGCGCGTGGCGACCACAAGCTGCCGGCCTTCACCGACAAGGCCGTGGAAGGCCTGGTGCCGCTGCTCGAGCTGGACGACGGCACGCGCCTGACGCAGTCGATGGCGATCATCGAATACCTGGACGAGCTGCACCCCGACCCCGCCCTGCTGCCCGCCGACGCGCTGGGCCGCGCCCGCGTGCGCGCCCTGTCGCAGATCGTGGCCTGCGAGATCCACCCGATCAACAACCTGCGCGTGCTCAAGTACCTCACCAAGGAACTGAAGGTGGAAGAGGAGCCGAAGAACGTGTGGTACCGCCACTGGGTGCGCGCCGGGCTGGAGTCCTTCGAACGGCAGCTGGAACAACAGCGTGCCTCCACCTACTGCTTCGGCAACACGCCCACCATGGCCGATTGCTGCCTGGTGCCGCAGATCTTCAACGGCCAGCGTTTCAAGACCGACTTCAGCGGCCTGCCGCGCACCATGGCCGCCTTCGAGGCCTGCATGGCGCTGCCGGCTTTCCAGCAGGCCCAGCCCTCGGCCTGCCCCGACGCGGAAGCCTGATGCTGCAGGCGCCCGACGGACTTCTGCCCGACTGGCCGGCTCCGCCGGGCGTGCGGGCGCTGTTCACCACGCGCGCCGGTGGGGTGTCGGTGCCGCCGTTCGACAGCTTCAACCTGGGCGACCACGTGAACGACCAGCCGCTGGCGGTGGCGGGCAACCGCGAACGGCTCGCGGCCTTCACCACGCCCGCGCGGCCCGTGTTCCTGCGGCAGGTACACGGCACGAAGGTCGTGCGGCTCGCGCCCGACACGGCCGATGGCACCGGGGCCGATGGCTGCGTGGTGGTCGGGCCCGGTGTGGTGGCCACCATCATGGTGGCCGATTGCCTGCCGGTGTTGCTGGCCCATGTCTCGGGTACGGCGGTGGCCGCGGCCCACGCGGGCTGGCGCGGCCTGGCCAACGGCGTGATCGAGGCCACCGTGGGCGCGCTGCGCGAAGCGGCCGGCGAGGGCGATGTGGTGGCGTGGCTCGGGCCTTGCATCGGGCCGCAGGCGTTCGAGGTCGGGCCCGAGGTGTGCGCGGCGTTCGTGGGGCCCGATCCCGGTGCGGCACCCCATTTCTGGCCGAAGGGGGATGACAAGTTCCTGGCCGATCTGCCCGCACTGGCGCGGCGTCGCCTGCAGGCAATGGGTGTCAGCCAGGTGCACGGCAACGATGGCAGCGACGGCTGGTGCACCGTCGCGCAGGACTCAAGGTTCTTTTCTCACCGGCGCGACGCTGTCCGCCTCGGCAGCACCGGGCGCATGGCCGCCTGCATCTGGATCGCCTGAAGCGGCCGCGGCAGCCTGTGCGGCCTGCTGTTCCGCCGCTTCACGGGCCTTGATGGCCTTGCGGCGAAGCGGTGTGCCCATCAGGTAAACCACCAGTGCGCATGGAAGCAAACCGTAAAGAAAAAAGGTCACAATGGCTCCCAGAACAGAGCCTGTGGTGTTGGTCGCTTCGGCCACCGACATCATGAGCACCACGTACATCCAACCGATCACCACCAGATACACGACATTCCTTGCAGCCCGGACCAACGTGCCAGCCTGCTGGAAGCTGGCCCGCCAACCCTGGGGAAGATCCGGAAATCTCTCCCCCAAGGGCTGCCCATGATATGCGTCAGGCAACACCCCAGGAGACCAGCATGACATCGGGCAAGAACCCCTCCACGGACTGGCTGGAAACCGCCCAGCAGTTCCAGCAGAACCTCGTGCAGCAATGGACGCAGCTGGCCCAGGCCCTTCCGGGTGCCGCGGCCAGCGCACAGACCGGTGCCAGCGACCCCTTTGCCGCCTTCAAGGGCTTCATGCCGCAGGCGGGTTCAGCCAATCCCTTCGGCATGCCGATGCCCGCTGCGGGCGCCGCCTTTCCCGGCATGCCCGCGATGGGCGACATGTTCAGCAAGGCCAACAACGGCCAGCAGGTCAGCTTCGACCCGGCCCAGTTGCTCGAGATCCAGAACAACTACCTGAAGGAACTGACGGGCTTGTGGAACCAGGGGCCGAATGTGAAGCCCCCGGGCGACCGGCGTTTCGCATCCGACGCCTGGGCCAGCAACCCGATGGCCGCGTTCGCCGCCGCCGCCTACCTGCTCAACGCGCGCACCCTGATGGCCATGGCCGATGCGGTGCAGGGCGACGCCAAGACGCGAACGCGCGTTCGTTTCGCCGTGCAGCAGTGGATCGACGCCAGCGCGCCGAGCAACTTCCTGGCGTTCAATGCCGAGGCCCAGAAGAAGGCCATCGACACCCAGGGCGAGAGCATCGCCAAGGGCATGGCCAACCTGCTGCACGACATGAAGCAGGGCCACGTCTCCATGACGGACGAGAGCGTGTTCGAGGTCGGCAAGAACGTGGCCACCACCGAAGGCGCCGTGGTGTTCGAGAACGAGCTGTTCCAGCTGATCGAATACAAGCCGCTCACCGCCAAGGTGTACGAGCGGCCGTTCCTGCTGGTGCCGCCCTGCATCAACAAGTTCTACATCCTCGATCTGCAGCCCGAGAACTCGCTCATCCGTTACTGCGTGGAACAGGGCCACCGCACGTTTGTGGTGAGTTGGCGCAATCCCGACGAGTCGCTGTCACACAAGACGTGGGACAACTACATCGAGGACGCGGTGATCAAGGCCATCGCCGTCACCCAGGACATCACCGGCGCCGAGACCATCAACGCCCTGGGCTTCTGCGTGGGCGGCACCATGCTGGGCACTGCGCTGGCCGTGCTGGCCGCGCGCGGCGAAGAGCCGGTGAACAGTGTGACCCTGCTCACCACACTGCTCGACTTCACCGACACCGGCATCCTCGACGTGTTCATCGACGAGAACTTCGTGAAGTACCGCGAGATGCAGTTCACCGACGGCGGGCTGATGCCGGGGCGTGACCTCGCCACCACCTTCAGCTTCCTGCGGCCGAACGACCTGGTG